>JADMIO011346965.1_pt1 | contig 43660 bp, 27 predicted proteins | sample 8958161 | NCBI WGS metagenome assembly JADMIO01 (sample SAMN16585339, study PRJNA669376) | soil metagenome | isolation source: Crop rotation soil | place: USA: Cullars Rotation, Alabama | collected 2011
TCGCGCCGCCGATCCATGGGCTCCGCTCATGCGGCCGCGCATCCACAAGCCAATGCCCACGGCGTCGGCCATTACCGCGGCCGACCTGATGACTCGCCTGTACATGTTCGCCGACGACTCCATGCAGGGACGCCTGCTTGGCGAGCCTGGCAACTACAAGGGCGTTGAATACATCGCCGGCGAACTCAAGCGTTTTGGCGTCGAACCCGCGGGTGACAACGGCACTTATTTCCAGGACGTGCCGGTGCTGCAGCGCATGCTCGATCCCACCAAGCTGATCTCGATCGGTGGCACGCGGCTCAACAGCGACGATTTCATCGTGCGCGATGCGGGCACCGAGTTGCGGCCGCTCGACGGCGTGGAGGTGGTGTACGCCGGAGACTTTGCCGACACGGTCGGCCGGATGCCGGCAGCTGCCGCGGCGGGGAAGTTTGTGGTCGTGACGTACGGTGGTCCGGTCTTCCAGACCAACCCGCCTCACATCCCGAGCCGCCCGCTGGTGTCGGCATTCTACGCGGGCGCCGCCGGGATCGCGGTCGTGGGGATGGAGAACTTTCCGCAATCGAACATCGACGCCTTCCGCAAGCCGACCAAGGTTGCGCGGCTCAACGGCGCATCGACACCAAACCCCGTGGGCGTGGTGTACATGTACGTCACGACCCGGGCGGCCGAGCAACTGGCGGGAGCGCCGATTTCTGCCTGGCGCGTGGGCCCCACCGGCAAGACGATCAGCGGCTCGCTCGCGTTCCGCGAAAGCGCGATGCCCATCCCCGCGCGCAACGTCATCGGCATCATCCGCGGCAGCGACCCGAAACTTCGCAACGAGTACGTCGCGATCGGCGCACACAACGATCACATCGGCATGGTCAGCGATCCGCTGCAGTCGGACCTGACCGGTCCGGTGCCCCACGACTCCGATTACGTGGTCAACCATCTCTTTCGCATGAGCGGCGCGGATGACCCGGCGCCACGGCTCACTGAAGCCCAGGCCGCCCAGGTCAATGCGATTCTCGCGGACATCCGGAAGCGCACCAACGGCGCTTCGGCGCGACTCGACTCGATCTTCAACGGCGCCGACGACGACGGCACGGGCAGCATGAGCGTGCTGGAGCTCGCGCAGTACTTCGCCGCGCAGCCCGTGAAGCCCAAGCGGTCGCTCATTTTTGTCTGGCACGTGGGCGAAGAGTGGGGTCTGTACGGATCGCAATGGTTCACCGATCATCCCACGGTGCCACGCGACTCCATCGTCGCGCAACTCAACATGGACATGGTCGGTCGCGGCGCGACTACGGATATCACCGGCTACAAGCTCGGCGGCCAGGAACGCCTCCACGGCGGCGCGGGCTACGTGCAGTCAGTCGGCGCGCGTCGTCTCTCCACCGAGCTTGGCAATCTCGCGGAGTCGGTGAACAAGACGGGACGCCACGGGCTCCATTTTGATTACTCGATCGACGCCAACAACCATCAGCAGCAGATCTACTGCCGCAGCGATCACTATTCATATGCGCGCTACGGGATTCCAATCATCTTCTTCACCACCGGTGGTCACGCCGATTACCACCAGGTGACCGACGAGCCGCAGTACATCGACTACGCCCACATGGCGCAAATCGGCAACTTTGTCGCCGACCTGGCAAAGCACGTGGCCAATCTCGACCATCGCGTCGTAGTGGATCACCCGAAGCCGGATCCACAGGGGGCATGTAAGCAGTAGCGGTGGGCGGTGAGCGGTGAGCGGTGAGCAGAGATCTTCCAGTAAGGTCGTATCTCGCAGCGCACTGTGGCGACGAGGGGCGGTCCCAGGGCAACCCTTGTGACTGCCCGCCGGATGGCCGTAGGTGCGCGGAAAGCCACGTGCAGGAACAAAGGTTGCGCCGGGACCGGCCCCTCGTCGCCACAGTGCGCTGCGTCCGACGCCCCTCCCAATCGATCGTCGCGTGGCCGCGATCGCCGCACGCGCGCCGGTCACCGCTACTTCACCAGCACCAGCCCGCGCCGTTTCCAGTCCTCGTACGATCCGTCATACAGCTTCACAGGGTACCCGAGCAGCCGCGAGACGAAGTACGTCATGCTGCTGCGATGGCCCACACGGCAGTAGGCCACGATCGTGTCGCCCGGTGCAGCGCGCTCATGCCAGATGCGCTCCAGTTCGTCGATGCTCTTGAGCGACATCTCGCTGGGATCATGAAACAGGTCCTGCCACTCGAGGCGACGCGCACCTGGCAGGTGGCCATCCGTCACAACGCCGGAGAATTCCTCCTCCCGTCGCGTATCGAAGACCGCGATTCCGGGCTTTCCAAGACGAGGAACGATCCACGCCGACGTGGCGACGACGGACGGTCGCGGCGCAGTCGTGAGATGCCCACGAATGGCCGCTGGCGTTGCCAGCTCGAGCGCGCGCTGCTCGCCTTTCCATCTGGAGGTGCCGCCGTCGAGCAGTGACACGCGCGGCACCTGCATGTAATCGAGCGTAAAGAACGCGCGTGCCGCCGCCAGCGGCGGGCCCGTGATCACGACATGCGACGCCGACGACACGCCGACCGCCTCGAAGAGCGAGCGCAGCGAATCGAACGCCGGAAGCTCCGTGGAATTGCCATCGGCATCACGGATGATCGCGCCGTAATTGACGAAGTGCGCGCCGGGAATGTGTCCGGCGCGGTACCCGGAGTCATTGACGTCGACGTGCAGCAGCACGACGTCGCGATCGCGCGCGTGCTGGGCGAGCCACACGGTCGAAACGATCATCCCACTGTCGGCGTGCGGCGCGCCTTGCGCCGACGCCTGGATCCCGGCGGCGAAGACCATCGCCGCAAGCACGCGAATTGTCACTGCTTGGCGCCCTCGGTCGGCAGCTTGCGATTGGACCAGTCCTGGTAGGATCCATCGTACAACTTCACCGGATGCCCGGCGAGCCGTGCCGCGAGCAGCACCACGGTTGCCTGCTGGCCCACGTGACAGTACGCGACAACGGTATCGCCGGGCTGCACGCCAACGCTCGCGAACTTCGCGTCGAGTTGCGCCCTGGACAGGAAGTAATTGTCATCGGTGACCATGGAGCCAAACGGCAGGCTCACGGCGCCGGGCACGTGACCGCCGGCCATCTCCATGTGCGGCGCGCCGGTGTAGAACTGCGCGTCGCGCGCGTCGACAATCCGCGTGCGCGGCGCGTTGCGATGCGCCGTGATGTAATTGGCATCCACAATCAGCGACGCAAGACTGCGCGTCGTGATGTGGCCCGGTGCCGCAGCGGCAGGGGCTTCGGCGGTCACCGCGTTGCCGGCTTTCTTCCACCCAGCGAGGCCGCCGTCGAGCAGCACCGCCCGATCGCCCAGGCCCACGTATCCCAGCGTGAACAGCACGCGCGTCGACGGACTGACCCATTCGGAATCAAACACAACGACGATGCGCGAGTTGTCGGAGATGCCCAGCGACTCCAGGGCCTTGACCAGCGCGGCGTCGCTGGGCATCTCGAGCGCCAGCGCACCCTGTTCCTGGGGAGCGGCGATGTCGCGAAGCTGCACGAACCGCGATCCCGCGATGTGTTCCTTCTGGTAGCCAGCCGGTGGGCCCACCTGGAGCATGACGAGATCGCGATCGTGCTGGTGTTGCGCAAGCCATTGCGGCGTGACGAGCAGGCTGGGCCCGGTGACCAGCTGCGGCAGGAGCGGACGAGTGCAGACGACGCTCACGATCGCGAGGAGGACGGTGGTGTGGCGCATGTGAAGTTCTCCGTGGTGATGACTCAGGGGGTTGCTGACCCTGAATAGATGCGACACGAACGCACGGCGTGGTGATGGAGCGGTGGAGGGGTTGTGTGGAAGTTGTCTGGACAGGCTCGAGCCTCAAGCCTCATGCCTCGAGCCTATCTGTGAAATCGATACCCCGTCTTGAACACCGTCACGATGTGCCTGGGATTGGCCGGATCCGGCTCGATCTTCCGGCGCAGCTCCGCCACGTGCGAATCCACGGTGCGCGACAGCACCAGTGGTTGGTAGCCCCATACCTCCCGCAGCAGCGTGGTGCGATGAACCACGGCCCCTTCGCGGCGAATCAGCGCCAGCAGTAGCGAGAACGCCTTGGGCGAGAGGTCGACGGGCTGGTCGTTCACCGACACGGTGTGCGCCGCGGGATCGACCGCGATGTTGCCGAACAGGATGCGTTCGCTCTCTGGACGGTCGTCGTGCAGCGCGGCGCGCCGCAGCAACGCGTGGACGCGTTCGAGCAATTCCACCAGGCCGAACGGCTTCGTGACGTACTGGTCGGCGTCAAGCCGAAAGCCGCGAATCTTGTCGGCTTCCTCACCGCGCGCGGAGAGGATGATCACCGGCAGCCGGCGATGAATGCCGCGCAGGGTGCGCAGCACCTCAAAGCCATCGAGGCCGGGCAACATCAGGTCGAGGATCACGAGGTCGGGACGCCACGATTGCACGGCGGGGACAGCCTCACGTCCGTCGTGCACACAGCGCACTTCGAACCCTTCGATGCCAAGATTGCGCGCGAGCAGATCGGCGAGATCAGGTTGGTCTTCCACAACCAGGATTCGCGCCATTCAGCTCTCGGTGGGAAGCGTCACGGTGAACACGGCCCCGCCGCCCGGCGCATCGGAGACCGTGGCATCGCCGCCGTGTCTGATCGCCAGCTCGCGCACGATCGTCAGGCCAATGCCGCTGCCGCCAGCGGCCCGTGCCTGCGCGGCATCGCCGCGCTCGAACGGCTGCCAGATGCGCGAGCGTTCGCGCGCGTCAATCCCGGGCCCGGCATCGATAACCGCGATGCGCGCGGCGCCCGTGTCGTCACGATCGACGCGCACCGTCACGAGTTGCGCGTCGGGGCCATACTTCACGGCGTTGTCGAGGAGGTTGAGCAGTATCTGCCGCAGCGTTCCGGCGCGAAGCGCAACGGTGATCGGTTCGCCGCCACCCTCCACCCGGATCCTTGCCTGTCGCGGCGCCGCCAGCGGCGCGAACTCGGCCACTACCTGGCGCACTTCCTCTGCGATGTCGGTCGGCAACAGCGGCGATTCGTCGGGCCGCTCGCCGCGCGTGAATCGCAATACGTTTTCTACCAGATGCTGGAGCCGCGTCGTCTCCCGATCGATGAGGCCAAGCCCGTCGCTCCGCCGCGCAGGGTCGGTCTCCCGGTTGAGGCGCAGCATGTCGGTGACCAGGCGAATCTGCGTGAGCGGCGTGCGCAGTTCGTGCGAGACATTGGCGACAAAGTTCGACCGGTCGCGCGCAAAGCGAGCCTCACGCCGCAATTGCGTCACGGCAACCACCGTGAGCCCGGCCGCGAGCGCAAGGAGTGCGAGCAGATACGGGAATCGCGATCGCGGAACGCCACCGATGATGACATCGTTGCTGACCGGCGGCTGGATCTGGATGCGAACCGAGAGCCCGCCATAATTGGCCGGAAGCACACTGACCGCATCATTGCGCCACTGCGCCGGTGCGCCCGAGCTGAAGAGCTCCCGCGCGTCGCGGTCGGCGACCTTCACGGCGAGCAGATCACGATGACGCCCCGAACCCTGGAGCGCACCGGGCAGCAAGCCAGGATCGTCGAGCACCTTGGCGAGCACGCCCCGCAACGCGGCATCGGGGTACCGCACCGCGTAAACGATCGTGTCGCCCCATGTAGTAGGCATGATTGTCGTCGCGAAGAAAAGCGTCGAGTCGTGATCATGCCCAATCACGAACCGCATCCCCGTCGGCGGTCTCGGCGCGCGCGCAAGCCGCGTCATCGTGTCGACAATCCACTTGCGCACGGCGTCGGGCATGATCGGGACTGGTGGATGCATCGAGATGTCGGCCTCGTCAACCAGCCATCCCGGTGACCCGGCCGGTGCCTGGTTGCGTCCCACCGCGAGGGTGTCGCTGCCCAGGGTGAACCCGTAGAACTCGGCCGGCATCGGGCCATACTCGGGGTGATGACACGGACACGCGGAATCGTACGGCAGCCCGTGACCGATGCCGGCGGCGCCAGGAAAGGGACGCGAGTGATGGACCATGTTCACGCCACCGAGAACTTCCTGCGCGGCGGCACGCAGCGCCTCGGTGAGATGCTCGCCGTAACTCCAGGCCGCGAAGTTCGCGTAGCCGGTGAGCGCGCGATCAATGACGATGCGATTGGACCGGATGCTTCGTTGCGCCTCAACCAGCGCGAGACCAACGCATGCGAGGCCGACACACAGCAACGCAAGCGGCCAGCTGAGTCGGGGAGTGGAGGGATCGCGAGGCATCGCTGGAAGCTCACGACTGATGCGGGACCTTCGCCAGTGCCGACTTGTGCGGAAGTGGTGAACATCACAACCGCGCACGAACGCAAGCAACCGTGCGGTCAGGCGCGCTTCGTCGGCGCGAGCGCTGGGGGGCGGCTCGGGCGCGCCTGATTCCGACCGCCCGCCCGGTGCGCGCGCCGCATTTGGCAGGCGGTCGCACGCACCGGGCCGCGCGTGCACTATGCACGCGCGATGGGCGGTCTCCCTACAGGCGCGCACCGATCCGCCCCCAGCGTTCGCGCCTTGCCGTCGCGCACGAACGCAAGCAACCGTGCGGGCGCGCCGAGCCGACCATAGGGAAGTGCCGCCCGCTGCGCAGCAGCGGCGGACGCGCGTCAACGCGTCGAAGACGATGCGAGCGACGCGGGCGAAGCCTCGCGCGCGAGCATCGGACGCCGCAGGGGATTGGTCGGCCGCGCGGACGCACGGTTGCGCGTGTTCGCGTGCGCTGCGGCGGCGCGAGCGCTGGGGGCGGCTCGGGCGCGGAGCGGCGAGATCCTGCACTGAACCCGCCACGGACCAGTCCCGCCCGACTAGCTTTGGCCACCCCGCGGTTTCCCGCGCACTGTTCGTTTCGCCTGCATGCAAGGATCGACCCTGCCGTTCTCATCGCTCGGACTTCATCCCGCCCTGCTCCAGGGGCTCAAGGACCTGGGCTTCAGTCGCCCGACACCCATCCAGTCGGACGCCATTCCCCCCGCGCTGGAGGGGCAGGATCTGCTTGCCTGCGCCATGACCGGCAGCGGCAAGACGGCCGCGTTCCTGTTGCCGATCCTCCACAAGCTCATCGACAAGCCGCGGCGCACCACACGCGCGCTCGTGCTCACGCCGACGCGTGAACTCGCGGCACAGATCCTCGAAGAACTGAATCAGATGGCCGTCCACACGCCGGTGACCGCGGCGGCCGTTTTTGGCGGCGTGGGCATGGGGCCGCAGGAACATGCATTCCGGAGCGGCGTCGACGTCATGATTGCCACGCCGGGGCGCCTGCTCGATCACTTCCGGTTTCCGTATGCCAAGCTCGCCGGCGTCGAATACCTCGTGCTCGATGAAGCCGACCGCATGCTCGACATGGGCTTTCTCCCCGATATCAAGCGCGTGCTCAAGCACCTGCCGCCCAAGCGGCAGACGCTCTTCTTTTCGGCAACCATGCCGCCACCGATCGCCGCACTCACCCGCGAGTTGCTGCGCAATCCCGTCACCATCAACCGCGAGCGTCGCTCGGCGCCCGCGGTGGGCATCACGCAAGCCGTGTATCCCGTGCAGCAGGAACTCAAGTCGGCGCTGTTCCTGCACCTGCTACAGGGAAAACTGATCAACGAAGCGCTGGTGTTCACGCGCACGAAGCACCGCGCCAATCGCCTGCAGGCCTACCTCGTGAAGAACGGCATCGAGGCGGAGCGGATCCATGGCAATCGCTCGCAGGCGCAGCGTACCAGCGCGTTGCAAGGATTCAAGGCAGGCCGCTACCGGGTGCTCGTCGCCACCGACATCGCTGCGCGCGGCATCGACATCGAAGCGCTCGGCCACGTGGTCAACTTCGATGTACCGGTAGCGGCAGAGGATTACATCCATCGCGTCGGACGCACCGCGCGCGCGGAAACGACCGGCGACGCGTTCACGTTCGTGGCGCCCGACGAAGAAAGCGGACTCCGCGAAATTGAGCGCGCCGTCGGCAAGCGGCTTCCACGCGTGACGGTGCCCGATTTTGATTACACGAAGAAGCCCGAAGGCAAGCTCGAGATTCCGTTGCGCGACCGGCTCGCCGCCATGCGCTCGCAACGTGCCGGCCAACGCAACAAGTCCCCGAACGCTGGAGGGGGACGCCGCGGAGGGCGTCGCGGGTGACGCAGGCGGCCGGCGCACGAACGTCGTGGCTGGCACTCGCCGCGATCGCGATCGTGGCAGCGCTGGCCTTGTACTGCTCCGGTAGTCCACACCCCGCTCCAGCTTCGGCACCTCCCGCGCGGTTCTCCGCCGCGCGCGCGCTGCTCGACGTCCGCAACATCGCGGGAACAACGCACGCAATCGGCAGCCGTGAGCACGATCGCGTGCGGGATTGGGTGGTCGCTCGACTTCGCGAAGTGGGCGTCGACACCATCGAGATTCAGCGCGCCACCGGATTCAACACGACATCGGGGCCCATCGCAGCGCCAGTTGACAATGTCGTCGCGCTCAGGCGCGGCACCCGTCCGTCCGGCAAGGCGCTGGTGCTCATGGCCCACTACGACGCAGTGCCAGGCTCGCTTGGAGCGGGTGATGACGGCGCCGGCGTCGCGGTGATACTGGAAACGCTCCGCGCACTGAAGAACGCTCCGCCAATCGCGAACGACTTGCTCGTCATAATCACCGACGCGGAAGAACCCGGACTGCTCGGCGCGGAGGCGTTCGTGCACCTGCATCCGTGGGCCAGGAACGCGGCGGTGGTGCTCAACTTCGAGGGACGCGGCACCAGTGGACCGGTGCTCATGTTCCAGACAAGTCCGGGCAATGGCGCACTTATCGGTGCACTCGCTGCAAGTGTCTCGACATCGCGCAGCAATTCGCTCATGGGTGATGTGTATCGCCAGCTTCACAACGATACCGACCTGAGTATCTGGCTCGACGCCGCGCCGGCTGTGGGCGCGATGAACTTTGCGCACATCGGCGGATTTACCCGCTATCACACCCCGCTCGACAATGTCGACCAGCTCGATGCGCGCACCGTGCAGCACATGGGCGATTACGCACTCGGGCTTGCGCGCCAGTTCGGCGGCATGGACCTCACGCTCCCGGCACGTCCCGATGCGGTCTACTTCGACGTGCCGCTCCTGGGCGTGGTGCACTATCCCGCCGCGCTCGCGCTGCCGCTGGGATTGCTGGCGGCACTGCTCGCGGGCGCGGTGATCGTCGTGCTATCGCTTCGCGGCCTCGTCACGGTCCGTGGTGCGCTGCGCGGCACTATCGCCCTGATTGCTGCATTGCTGATTCCGGCGCTGACCACGTGGGCGGCGTGGCGTGCAGTGATGCTCCTCCATCCCGGGTTCGCCGACATCCTGCACCGCGAGCCGTACAATGCGACCTGGTATTTCGTCGCAGGGGCGATCGGCTCTGTGTGGATGGTGTTCAGCGTGTATCGTCACGCGCTGCGCAATGCCACGGCGATCGAATTGATGGTAGCCCCTCTCATCGCTTCATCGATTGCCGCGATCGCGCTGGCGTTGCTGCTCCCGGGCGGCAGCTACCTCGTCACCTGGCCCCTGCTCGGCTCGACGGCGATTGCGTGGCGACTGCAACAGCCGCGCAGCGCCGGGCAAGTTGTGGCACTCGTGCTGTTGTCTATTCCGCTACTCATCGTGTGGATTCCGCTGATTCGTTCGCTCGAAGTGGCGCTGACCATGCAAGCCATCTCATCGCTTGCCATGCTGGCCGCATTCGTCGCCGTCCAGCTCATGCCGGCGGTTGCGCCGGACGGAGCGGCGTGGCGCGGCATGCGTCTCATTGGCCTGGGCGCGATCATGGCGGCGCTGGTGATCGCCGAGATCAAGGCGCCGTTCTCGGAGGCGCGTCCCCGTCCCGATTCGCTGTTCTATCTCAGCGATCTGGACCTCGGTCAGGCTTGGTGGGTCACCTGGGACCGGAGCGCAGACACCTGGACGCGCCCGGCACTGGGCGCATCGCCGCGGCCGATGTCGCTCGCCACATATCACCTTGGCCAGGCCAGCCAGCAGTATCTCGCGACCCCCGCGTCGCCGGCGGAGATCTTCCTGCCGCAAGTCTTGCTGGTGGCATCCGACAGTGCGCCGGGCGGAAGACATGTGCGTCTCCACGTCGGCGGCATCGCAACCAGCAGGAGCTGGTCGCTCTACGTCGATGACCCCCGCATCATGGTGAGCGACATGGTAATTGATGGGCGTCCGCTGCCGTCGGGGACGCGCGGTGCTTATTCGGACGACTATCGCATGGGACGCGACGGGTTGGTGCTCAAGTACGTGGGGACTCGAACCGAAGGCGCCGACATCGAGTTCACGATTCACGCCGACGACGCAGCGCCGTTCCGTTTTGTCGCAGTGACGCCGGGACTTCCCGCAATGAACGGCAATTCATTTCCAGTCCGTCCCGCCGGCCTGATGAGCAAACCTTTTGTGGTCACCGATGCCGTGATCACCACACGGCACCTGAGGCTCTAGCATGGCGAGCGTCCTTGACCATCGCGGCATCGGATCGCTGTCTGTTTCGGTCATCGGCCTGGGCTGCAATAATTTCGGCCGCCGAATCGACGAGGCAGCGACGCGAGCAGTCGTTGATGCTGCGCTGGACGCGGGCATCAACTTTTTCGACACCGCCGACCTGTACGGCAACGGCAAGAGCGAGGAGTTCCTGGGCCGGGCGCTTGGAAAGCGCCGCAACGAGGTGGTGGTCGCGAGCAAGTTCGGTCATCCGCAAGCGCCCGACGGCGGCGGCGCAAAGCCCGCGCATATTCGCGCAGCGCTGGACCGGAGCCTCAAGCGGCTCGGTACCGATCGCATCGACCTGTACCAACTTCACATGCCCGACACCACCGTGCCCATCTCCGACACGCTCGGCACACTGGCCGCGCTGGTGCACGAAGGGAAGATCCGCGAAATCGGCTGCTCCAATTTTTCGGCGGCGCAACTCCGCGAAGCGGAGGCGGCACGGATCGGGGCGGTGCGCTTTGTGAGCGTGCAGAACGAATTCAGCCTGCTGCACCGCGAGCCGGAGAGGGACGTACTGCCGGAATGCGAACGATTGGGAATCGCGTTCATTCCCTACTATCCGCTGGCGAGCGGGCTGCTCACGGGGAAGTACGAGCGCGGCAAGCCGGCGCCGCCGGGTTCGCGGTTGGCCACCGGACGGAAGGAGCTCGTGAACAACGAAAACCTTCGAGAGGTGGAGCGGTTGACGGCGGAGGCGGAGTCGCACGGCCAGACACTGCTGCAGTATGCGTTCACGTGGCTGTTGGCGCACCAGGCCGTGGCATCCGTAATCGCCGGAGCAACGACGCCCGAGCAGGTGCGTGCGAATGCTGCGGCCGGGATGAAATAACGTAGGCGTGATTTCGTTCGATCCGCGCGCATCCCGACCCGTGAGTATGCCGCCCGGCGGCGCGCTTAACTCGCGCGTGATCTAGCGGACGGCGCCTGCGGCGCCGATGGATCAGCACGCGCTCAGACAGAACCGCGCTCGCCGGACGGCACACTCACAGGTCGGGATGCGCGCGTGGTACGAACTGAAGCAGTGAATCAGGAGGCTCTACGTATCGCCGCTGGCGCGGACGCGCGGCAGGTCGTTGGGCGAACCCGGTTCTGTCTGAGTGCGCGCTGATGTGCGGCGCCGCACGCGCCGTCCGTCAAATCGCGCGCGAGTTAAGCGGGTTCGCCCGGCGACCTGCCGCGCGATCGCGACCAGCGCCAACCAACCAGTTCCGCTTCGAGACTACCTCGCCGGCGGATCAACCCCCAGCAGCCATTTCACGAAGTAGTCCCACCGCCGCCGCTGCATGTAGGCGCTCGCCGCCGCGTAGCCATGGTTCGCGTTCGGAATGATGAGCAGGTCGAAATCCTTGTTGGCCTTGATCAGCGCATCGACCACCAGGAATGTCTCCGGCGGCGGCACATTCAGGTCCCAGGTGCCGTGCGCCAGCAGCAGGTGCCCCTTCAGGTTGTGCGCAATGTTCTGGTTGGCCTCGGCGTCATAGTTGGTCGTGCCGTCGGCGTTGCGCACCACGAGACCCTGGTAGCGTTCACCCCAGTCGTCCTCGTTGAGGCGCTGGTCGTGATTGCCAGACTCGGCAATGCCCACCTTGAAGAAATCGGGGAAGCGGAACATCGCGTCGGCCGTCGCGAATCCCCCGCCCGAGTGGCCATACATGCCGACACGGTCGATGTCGATGAATTTGTACCGCTGAGCGAGTTGCTTCATGCCGGCGATCTGGTCGGGGAGCGTGTTGTCGCGACCCATCGCGCCGTAGTAGGCGTCCTGGAATGCCTTCGAGCGGCCCGGCGTTCCCATCCCGTTGATCTCCACGACGATGAAGCCGAGCTCGGCGAGCCCCTGCGGCTCGCCGCCACCCGCGCGCCATCCCCAGGCGTTGGTGCTGCCGGTCTGCGGTCCCGGATAGATGTGATTGATGACGGGATACTTCTTCGTCGAATCGAGGTTGCTCGGCGTGTACATGATGCCGTAAATATCGGTCTTGCCGTCGTGCGCGGTCATCTTCACCATCGTCGCCGTGTGACCGCCGCTCGCGAAGAATTGCGAGGCATCGGCCTTGTCGAGCGGCAGGATCAGCTTGCCGGTGAGGCCGTCGCGAAGCGACGTCTCCGGCGGCAGGTCCGTGCGCGAGTACGTATCGATCACATACTTCCCGTCGGGTGATAGCTGCGCCGAGTGCATGCCGTTGTCGGGCGTGAGCGAGACGTTGTGGGTGCCGTCGAGGTTCACGCGATAGATGTGCGAGTAATACGGCTGCTGCCCCGGCTCGAGACCGTTGGCGGCGTACCACAGCGTGCGCGTCTTGTCGTCGATGCGGGTAATGGCGGTGACAGGGCCTTCGCCCGGCGTCACCTTGTTTTTCACCTGTCCCGTCGCAAGGTCGTACAGGAACAGCTGACCCCAGTTGTCGCGCTCCGAGAACCAGAGCACTTCGTTGGTGGGCCAGAACACCTGCCAGCCGGTCTTGCTCTGAAACTGTGTCTTCTGGGTTTCCTCGAACACCTTCTTCACGTCGCCGGTCGTGGTGTTCGCCGCGCTCACCCACACATGCCGGTTCTCGCGCGACATCGACGCGATGAGCAGCGTCTTTCCGTCGGGACTCCATTTGTAATCGGTCATGTAGATGTTGTCCTCGCGCGTGCCGCGGTGGTAATCGGGCGGCATCTTGAGGCGGAGGACATTGCCGTTGTCGACGTCGACAATCACGCGATGCATCATCGCGACGACGCTGTCGCCCGGCAGCGGGAACTTGTTGACGCGCAACGTGGGGTGTCCGGCGATGCGATCGCTGTACGGTGGCCCGGTGGGAACGCCGACGTAATACATCTCGCCAACATTCCGCTCGTCCTGCTGCTGGGTCGCGACGCGCTTGCCGTCGGGCGACCACGCCACCATCGCATCGTCGCCGGCGCTCCAGCCGGCGTTGTTGGTGGCGTAGCCGAACCACTTCTGCCCGTCGCGAGTAAGCTGACGCTCCTGCCCGGTGCTCATGTCGCGCACCCAGAGATTCCAGTCGCGGACAAAGACGCCGCGCGAATTGTCGGGCGACATGTTGAGCGGCTTGTTGTCGGACGATTGTGCTTGGGGTGAACCCGCTCCTCGGCCACCGCCGCGCCCGCCCCGCCCTCCGGGAGCCGGGGTGACTCCCACTGCACTTCCCGCGTTCGTGCACTTGAACGTCACGCGGTCGCACGAAAACCGGCGCGCGCCGACATCGAAGGCGACCTGCTTGACGTCGGCGGAGAAACCAGATGTGTTCAGCAACTGCGCGGTCGCGACGACCACACCGCCGCTGGCCTGCGTAAGCGCGGCCATCATCTTCGCATGATCGAATGCCGGCAGCTTCGTCTTTTTCACGGGATCGACGAGGATGATCTGCGACCCGCTCGCCGTGGTGCTCACATACCAGAAGCGATCATCGGGCAGCCAGTGCGGGATCACCGTGCCGCCAATCACCTGGCCGGCGGTGGTGGCGCGCATGGCGCGGTCGTAATCGGCGGACGTGACCTGAGCCGCGAGTCTGGGGCCGACGGCGGTGAGCGCGGTGACGACGAGCAGGGTGCGGGTCATGGGCGTTTGGGGTTTGAAGTTTGAAATCCGAAGGTTGAGGTTCGACAAACGAAGAACCTGCTTCTCGGATGAAAAGCAGGTCCTTCGCTTCGCTCAGGATGACATCCCGTTCAGTTGCCGCCGCCACCCGCCGGCGGACCACCGCGACCGCGTCCGCCGCGACCACCGGCGTCCATGTTGTACTCCTTGGGCGGTTCAGCATTCAGCAGCCAGCGCACGAAATAGTCCCAGCGCCGCCGCTGCATGTATGAGGATGCCGTGCCATACCCGTGCCCGGAATTGGGGATCAGCAGCAGGTCAAAATCCTTATTGTTCTTGATGAGCTGGTCGACGATCAGCAGCGTGTTGTACGGCGGCACGTTGTTGTCCATCGTGCCGTGCGCCAGCAGGAGATGGCCCTTGAGGTTCTTGGCCATGTTCTCGTTCGCCTGATCATCGTAATTGGTGGTCCCGTCGGCCTTCCGGGTGAGCAGGCCCTGGTAACGCTCGCCCCAGTCGTCTTCGTATTGACGATTGTCGTGGTTGCCCGACTCCGCGATGCCGACCTTGAAGAAATCCGGATAGCGGAACATGGCATCGGCCGTCGCGAAGCCGCCACCCGAATGGCCGTGAATGCCGACCTTGTCGATGTCGATCCACGGATACATCCGCGCGAGTTCCTTCATCCCGTTCACCTGATCGGGGAGCGTGTTGTCACCCATGTTGCCGTAGTACGCGTCCATGAACTTCTGGTCGCGTCCCGGCGTGCCCATGCCGTTGATCGACACCACGATGAAGCCGAGGTTGGCGAGCTGCTGGTTGTCGCCGCTGCCGGGCTTGAAGCCCCAGCCGCTCACACTGCCGGTCTGCGGCCCGGGATAGATGTAATTGATGATGGGATACTTCTTGCTCGCATCGAAATTGGCGGGCTTCCACATCTGGCCGTACACGTCCGTGGTGCCGTCGCGGCCCTTCGTCTTGGTCACCGTAACCGGCAGCCACCCGAGCGCCTTGAGCTGTGCCACGTCGACCGCACTCTTGAGCGGCATGATCAGTGCGCCGGTGTTGGCATCGCGCAGCGCGCTCGCGGGCGGTACGTCGGTCTGGCTCCAGACATCGATGAAGTACTTGCCGTCGGGCGAATACGCCGGCAGGTCGTGATTGCCGTTGTCCGGATTGAGTGCCACCTGATGGGTGCCGTCGAGGTTGACGCGATAGTGGTGCGAGAAGTACGCGTTCTGTCCTGCCTCGCCACCCTGCGCCGCATACCACAGCGTACGCGTCGTGTCATTGAGGCGCGTGACGCCAACGACATTTCCCGGGCCATTCGTGATCTTGTTCTTTTCCTTGCCGGTGGCGAGATCGTACAGGTAGAGGTGGCCGTAGCCATCCTTGAGCGAATACCACAGGATCTCGTTGGTCTTCCAGAGCACCTGCCAGCCGCCGGCCCAATTCTGGATATGCGTCGGCGATGCTTCGTCGAATATCTGACGCACCGCACCGGTTGCGGCGTTTGCTTCGCGAACCCACACGTGCTTGTGATCGCGCGACACCGATGCAAAGACAATCCGCGAACCATCGGGCGCCCACTTCACGTCGCTCATCGAGAGATTGTCGCCCTGAATTGAGCGATGCTGGTCGGCCGGCATCTGGAGGCGGATCACCTTCTTGTTCGGCACGTCGATGATCACGCGCTGAATGGTCGTGATGATGCTGTCGCCGGGTAGCGGATAATTCCATTCACGAAGCACCGGGTGATTGGCCACGGCGCCGAACTGTCCGCCCGTCGGCGTCGAGACGAGATACATCTTGCCGACGCCGCGTTCATCCTGCTGCTGCGTCGCGATCTTGGTCCCGTCTGGCGACCACACCATCACCGGACCGGGGCCGCTGGTCCAACCGGCATTCTCGGTGGCGTAGCCAAAGTCCTTCACACCGTCAGTCGTCAGCTGCGTCTCGCGGCCGCTCGCATCGCGAACCCAGAGGTTGAAATCCTTGATGAACGCGGTCTTGCCATCGGCAGACGTGGCCCCGCCACCACCGCGGCCACCGCGACCAGCCGGCGGCGGTGCGGCCGCAGCCTGACCGGCCACCGGCGGAGGCGTCACCGGTGGGGCCGCATTCCCTCGGCCACCCCGCCCACCTGCCGCTCCGCGACCACCGCGTCCACCCCCGCCGCCCGCAGCGTTCGGAATCGGCGTGGTATCGCCGGTCCATTTCGCCTGCGTCTTCTTGACCGGATCCACCAGCACGTACTTCACGCCGGCCGAGCTGGAATCGCGATACCAGAACTTGCCGTCTGGCAGCCAGTTGGCGGTGACGCGGCCGGTGTTCGCGAGCGCCGTGATCGCCGGCGACGGAGTGCCGAGCGCCCGGGCCTGGTCATAATCCGCTGCGGTGAAGACCTTGCCCTGTTGTGCGAGCGCGGGCGTGGCCATGAGAAGGGAGGCGCCGAGTGCCAGAAGGCCGCGACGCGACGCGGAACGTTGCAAACGGGAATGCATGCGGGTCCTCGGGAGAAGTTGCGGCAGAACGGTCTGGGGGGAGACGCTGAAATATATCGCGGTTGTGTGGGATCCTGCTGCGATCCCGGCGGGGGATTCCGGTGAGGGGGCGGCGGACACGTCGAACGATCGCGGGCCCGCAAAACTCGGGCGTTCGCAGGTGTGTGAGGGCGCATGCCCGAGTTTTGCGGCCGCGATCCGCAGATACTTCCAGTTCCGCACCCACACGTCATGCGAGCGATGGTGCGTTACGGAGCAATAACGTCGATTCCGACTCGCTTCGCCTCAGTGTTGAATTTCACGAACTGATCCCCCATAACCTTCGCAAGCAGATCGGTCTGCACCTTCAGCTCCGCGACCAGATCCTTGAAGATGGGATACGCATTGCCGATCGGGCGCCCATCGCCGCTCTGCACGACGCCCAGTAGTGATGCAAGACGGTTGTTGATCTTGATGGGGAAGTTGAGCGGGTCCTGTCCGCTCTGGTTCTTCACCTGGTAGATCGCTTCCTCGACGGCGCTGAGCGCGCGCACGAGATTGTCGCCAGAGGTCTTGAGTCCCGCGTCGGCTGACTTGGTGAGCCGGTCGGCAACCTGCGTCTTGATGTTGCGAATCTGAATCACCGCGTTGTTCGCTTCGCTGACCTTGTCGCGAATCTGGATCGACAGATCGAACTGCGCCTGCAGGTCGGCGTCGGTGGCGTCATGTAGTGGATGGCGCAGGATCACGAGTGGCTGCGTCTGTGTCACGCCGTCGGCGACGAGGCGCACGGTATAGGTGCCCGGCGCGGCAACCGGACCGCTCGTGCTCGCGCCCCAGAGGATCATTCCGGGAAATGTCGTCGCGCTGGGATACCGCATGTCCCAGCTGACGTTGTGAATGCCGGCCGTTACGTCGAGCGCAGCGGCATTCCCCCGACCGCGCCCGCCTCCGCCGCCCCCTGGTGCAGCAGCGGGTGCGGGTGCGTTGCTGAACGAACGGATCAGATTCCCCTTCCCATCGAGCACGTCGATCGTCAGCGATCGCGCCGGCTGCTTGAGCCAGTATTCAATGCGTGCACCACCGGCGCCCCGGATCGCGCGCACCGGCGTAAACAGGAAGGCGGATGCCGCGGCACCGGCAGCAATCGCCTGCCGCAACGGCTGGATATTGTCGAGCAGGTAGAAACTCCTGCCCATGGTAGAGATCGCGACATTTTCCGGCCCGGCGTAAACATCCGAAACCGGGAGGTCGGGGAGGTTGAACGACAGCGACTGCCACGTGTCGCCGTCGTCGAACGAGATGTACATCCCGTGCTGCGTGCCCGCGTAAAGCAATCCGCGTTGCGTTGGGTCTTCGCGCACTGCGTGTACGTAATCGTTGGCGCGAATGCCGTTGACGATCCTGGTCCACGTCTTCCCGAAGTCGTGGGTGCGGAAGATGTACGGTGCCACATCACCGTTCAGCGGGCGCTTCACCGCCGCGTACGCCGTGCCCGCATCGAACGCTGACGCGTCGATGATGCTCACGCGCCCGAACTCGGGCATGTCCCTGGGCGTCACATTGTCCCACTTCTTGCCGCCGTTGCGGGTGACGCTGATCAGTCCGTCATCGGAGCCGGCCCAGATCACGTTGACGTCGCGCTTTGATGGGCCCAGCGCGAACACCACCGCGTAGACCTCGGGTCCATTCATGTCGCCAGTGATCGGCCCGCCCGAGTGTCCCATCGTCTTGGGGTCGTGGCGCGTGAGGTCGCCGCTGATCAGGTCCCACGTCTGCCCATCGTTGGTTGTCTTCCACACATGCTGCGACGACGTGTACAGCACGTGCGGATCGACGGGCGAGAATACGATGGGATAGGTCCACTGCCAGCGCTCGACCAGCGCGCTCGAGGGCTCACCCGAGAACATGCGCGGGTACGGTCCAACCTCGCGCTCTTCACCAGTGCGGCGGTTAAGGCGCGTGAGGAACGAGCCGTTGTTGCCGCCGGCGAAGAAGATGTCGGGGTCCTTCGGATCGGGCGCGATGTAGCCCGGCTCGGCACCACCGGCGCCGTACGTTGCGGGAGCGGTCGCGCCGCCGCGTCCACCACCACGACCGCCACCTCCGGCGCCACCGGCGGTGGGCACGCAGATGGTGCTGGCATCCTGCTGCGCGCCGCACACGTGATACGGCACATGCGCGGTCGCCGCGATGTGATACAACTGCGCCGTGGGATAGTCGCGCGCCGTGAACGCGTGCACGCCCAGGGCGTCGTAGGTCACGGACCCGCCCGGATCGCTGGCGTAGAGCAAGTGCTTCGAGTCGTCGGGATCGATCCACACGTCGTGCGAATCGCCGCCGGCGTAATTCGCGATCGTCTTGCCACCGTCCGTCGAGCGATAGGTGCCGACGTTCTGGATGTACACCAGGTCCTTGTTGTGCGGATCGGCGGTGACGTGCATGTAGTAGAACGCGCGCTGCCGGATGTTGCGTGACGAGTTCACCAGGGTCCACGTCGCCCCGGCATCGTCGGAGCGGAACAGGCCGCCGTTCTCGTTCTCGACAATTGCGTACACCCGATTCGCGTCGGCGCCGGACACCGACACGCCGATCTTGCCATCGATGCCCGCGGGCAACCCTGGATTGCGCGTGATCTCCTTCCAGGTGTCGCCGCCGTCGGTCGACTTGAAGAGGCCGCTGCCGGGCCCGCCGCTCGACATGCTCCACTCGTTACGCCACGCTTCCCAGAGTGCCGCGTACATCACGGAAGGGTTGTGCGTGTCGATCGAAATGTCGACCGCGGCCGTCTTGTTGTCGCGAAACAGAACGCGCTTCCAAGTATTGCCGCCGTCGGTGCTCTTGAAGACGCCGCGCTCATCGTTGGGCACGCTGTAGTTCCCGAACGCCGCGACAAACACGATCTCGGGATTGGTGGGATGGATGCGGATCTTCGCGATGGTCTGCTGGTCGCCAAATCCGGCGAGATGCTTCCACGTCTTTCCGGCGTCGGTGGATTTGTACACGCCGTCGCCGGCCATGATGTTGCCGCGGATGCACGCCTCGCCCATGCCGATGAACACGATATCGGGATTGGACTCCGACACCGCGACCGCGCCAACCGAGGCACTGGTGATCTGCCCGTCGGTGACAGGCGTCCACGTGATCCCGCTATCCGCAGTTTTCCAGAGGCCGCCACCCGTCGCACCGAAGTAGCCGAGCGCGGGATGGCCTCGCACGCCGCTGATCGCAATGGAACGCCCGCCGCGGTCGGGGCCGAGGCTGCGCCAGCGCAGGGTCTTGAGGATGGTGGTGTCGATCGTCGCCGTCCTCCGCATGGAGGGCGGCTGGTGATCAGCGCCGGCGATGACACGCGCAGCTGCGGTGACGGCCAGGGTCACGCCGGTGAAACCGAGCACGGTGCGGGCAAGCGACATTGGCAACTCCTGAACGGCGGCAGGGGCAATCTGGAAATGTACCCCTTCCGACTCCCGTGCATTCGCGCTTACCCTTGATCGTGGCTTCCCAATCCGATATCGACTTCACCTACTCGCTGATCGACCGGCTGTTCCGGTTGAGTGTCGGCAACATGGCGAGCTTCAGCGGCGCGAAGTACGACGGCAATTTCTCGCTCACGCTCGAAGAGGCCCAGCGGCGCAAGCACCAGATGGTGATCGACCAGCTGCGCGTCCGCCCCGGCAGCCGCGTCCTCGACCTCGGCTGCGGCTGGGGAGCGATGCTGGCGTTCCTGCGAGAGCACGGAATCACCGGGTTGGGGGTCACGCTGTCCTACGCCCAGTACGAGGCGGATCGGAAGCATGGACTCGACGTGCGCATCGCCGACGCGCGGACCATTGATGTCAACGCATTTGGGAAGTTCGATGGCGTGGTCAGCCTGGGCGCGTTCGAGCACTTCTGCTCAATAGAGGAGTGGAAAGCCGGCAAGCAGGACGCGATCTATTCCCAGGTGTTTGCAAATGTTGCGACCATGCTGCAACCGGGGCAGCGCTTTTTCCTGCAGACGATGGTCTTCGGACGCAACATGCTGCCGTACGACGAGATCGACATCAACGCACCGCGACTCTCGGACTCGCACGTGCTCGCCCTGCTGCAGAAAACCTTTCCAGGATCCTGGTTGCCCTACGGGCATGAGCAGGTCGAGCGCAATGCCGAGCCGCATTTCAGGCTGGTGTACCGCGAGAGCGGGCGGCTCGACTACATCGAAACCATTCGCCAGTGGCGCAAGCGGTTCGCGGAGCCGTCATGGCGCAAGACGCTCATCAAGGCGCAGCTCGTGCCCCGATACCTCTTCAGCAAGGACTTCCGGCTGGCGTTCGCGTCGGGGATCAGCGCGAATACCATCGCCTTTGAGCGGGAGCTGTTTGAGCATTATCGGTTTGTGTTTGAGCGGGTTGGGCGTTAGGCCAACGCCTAACGCCGAACGCCTAATGCCCGATCGCCTGATCATCCGCGCGCTACTGTTCCGTGGCACTGTGATGTGGGTCGGCATCCGCGCCATGCTGGCACTGGTTTCGCTCGCGCGTCACTTGCCGCGAGCACCGGCGACGCTCCGCCTCGCGCCTGGCGCGTCGGTGTTCCTGGTCGCCATCGTCGCGATGCTTGCGTGGGTCGATGCCGAGAACCGCAACGAGACCCGGCTGATCGCGAACCTCGGTGTCGCACCGTGGACAATCACCCTGCTCGGCGCCCTCCCTGCCGCCCTCGCGGAAATCGCGATCGCGATCGCCGCCATCGCGCATGGCTGACGACATCCTCGTCGCCGACAGCATCGCAAAGAAGTTCGGCCACCGGAAGGTGCTTTCGTCGGCAACGCTTCGCGCGCGCGCCGGTGAGGTCACGCTGCTCATCGGGCGCAGCGGTGCCGGCAAGTCGACGTTGCTGCGATGCATCATGGGATCCGTCGCGGCCGATCACGGCACGCTGACGTTCATGGGTCACGTGGTTGCAAGACCGCGATGGCCGGCACTGGCGCGGCAGGGACTGTTCTTCCTGTCGGATCGCAATCTCCTCTCACCGGCATTCACGATTCGCCAGCATCTCGAGATGGCGCATCGCGCGTTCCCCTCGCGCGGCATCGACGACGCGATCGAGAAGTGTGGCATTGCATCACTCATCGATCGCAAGCCGTTCGCGGTGTCCAGTGGCGAACGCCGGCGCGCGGAACTCGCCTTCGCGCTGGTGCGCAATCCCAGCTGCCTCCTGGCCGATGAGCCCTTCCGCAGCGTGTCACCCATCGATCGCGAAGCGGTGGCGCGCGTGCTGCGGGAGCTCGCCACGCGCGGATGCGCCGTGGTCGTGACGGGACACGAGGTCAACGATCTCCTCGACGTCGCCGACCAGGTGACGTGGTGCACTGATGGCACGACCTATGAGCTCGGTGCGCCGGCAAGTGCGGTAGCGCATTGGAGGTTTGGGAGGGAGTATATGGGTGATAGGCGTTAGGCATTGGGCGTTAGGCGTTCGTTAGGCGTTGGGCGTTAGGCGTTGGGCGTTAGGCGTTCGGTTAGGCGTTGGGCGTTAGGCGTTAGGCGTTGGGCGTTGGGCGTTGGGCTTTGAGCCCGTCGGCACGTGCCCGGGGTTGCGACGTTATGCTTTCTGTCGGTGTGATGGTACCGAACGCTTAACGCCTGATGCTCAACGCCCAACGCCCAACGCCCAACGCCTAAAGCCTAACGCCTAACGAACGCCCAACGCCCATAAAATGGAATTACCCGACGTCCTCATCCTCGAGCGCTACCGGCTGGCCATCGACCGCCAGAAGTACTACACCTCGGTGGCCCGTGACGCGTTTGCGACCTACGCGAAATTCGTCGCGGGAATTGCCGCGGTGATCGCGGGGTTGCTGGCCGCGCGTGAATCGCTCGGCCTCGACGCCACGATCATGCCCGATCTCATCGCCATGTTCGGCTATGTGCTCGCGTTTCTTGCCGCTGCAGCGATCGTGCAGATCGTGGTGGCGCTCGTGCGCTGGCGCCGGGCGAGGGCGATCGAGGCGGAACTCAATCCGGAAACGCCGGCGCTCGGGGTATTCTGGTGGGCCTCCGAGGGGATGTACATCGCCATCGTGGTGGCATCGGTGATCGGCGGATGGCGGGTGCTTGGAGGCCTGGTCAGGAGGGCCTGAAAGACCCACACCAGCTTCGACTGCGGCTGGACCCCTGCAGTTGCAGGTCCTGCTCCCGATGCTAGCTTTCAGCACCACCCCCATCAACTGTCGAGGTCGCCCCATGCGCTCGCTCACCCGAGCCATCGCGTTGCTTGCCATCGCAGTGACCACTGCGTCCGGCATCGCGTCAGCCCAGGATTCCACCGCCAGAGCCGACACCACCCACAAGAACCGCCTGCTGACCCCCGCCGACATCAAGGCGTGGAATGGCATGCGCCAGACGTCGCTGTCGAGTGACGGCAAGTGGTTTGCCTGGGTGGTCGCGCCGACCGAAGGCGATGCCACGTTGTACTACCGCAGCACCGCCTCGGGCGCCAAGGAGACCAAGGTGCCCGTCGGCAACGCCGGCGGCTCCGTGCAGTTCTCGGGCGACGGCAAGTGGATGGGCTACCTGGTGAACGCGCCGCGGCCACGACCGGGTGCGCGCGGAACCGGCGGGCGTGGAACGCCGCCGCCTGCTGCCGGTGATTCTGCTGCACGTGGCGCGGCGCAAGCGCCCGCGCCGCCCACTGGCAAGTTCGTGCTCGTCAATCTCGCGACCGGCGACAAGAAGGAGTTCGAGCGTATTCGCCGCTTCTCGTTCAACACCGACGACGCGACGTACGTCGTCATGCAGAGCGGCGCCGACGCCGGTGGCGGCGGGCGCGGCGGGCCGGGCGCCGGCGGAGAGGCCGGCCAGGCGGGCGGCAGCGCCGACCTCCTGCTCTACAATCTCGGCAACGCCGAGTTGTTCAACATGGGGCGCGTGAAGGAGTACGCGTTCAACAAGGACGGCGACTGGCTCGCGTACACCATGGACACGCCGGATCGCATCGGCAACGGCGTGCAGGTGCGCAACATGAAGACCGGCGCGGCACGCTCCATCGAGAGCAGCCAGCTCGTGTATTCACAACTGGCGTGGGTCGACTCGTCGCGTGCGCTGAGTGTCATGCGCGCGCGCATCGATACCGTCGCGCGCGATACATCGGTGTCCATCGAGGCATTCACCAGCTTCGGCGCCGACGGCCCGGCCAAGCGCATCGTGTTCGATCCTTCGGCGCGCGAAGACTTCCCGCGCGGCTGGAAGCTCGCGGGCGACCGGGCGCCGCGTTATGCCGACGACATGTCCGCCATTTTCTTCAGCGTGCGCGAAGCACCGAAGACGCCGCGCAATGCGGGCCGTGGAAACTCGATCGTCCAGCCCGGCGCACCGGGCGCTGGCGGCACGGGTGCCATCCCCCCCGGCGGCGCGGGCGGTCGTGGCGGCGCCACGGCGGCCGATTCGTCGGTCTCGCTCATTCTCTGGCACTACAAGGACACGCGCCTGCAGTCGCAGCAGATCGTGCAGGAAGCCTCCGACCGCGCCACGGCGTACGCGGCCGAGTACCGGATCGGCGATGATCGCTTCATCCAGCTCGCCGACACGTCGCTCAAGTCGGTCATCGTGACGAATGGCGACAAGTACGCGTATGGCATCGACACGCGCGCGTACGATGAGCGGGCGAGCTACACCGGCCGCAATTATCAGGACGTGTATTCCGTTGACCTCAAGACCGGCAAGCGCACGCTGCTCGAGAAGCAGAAGCTCACCGGCCAGATGTCGGCCGCGCCCGATGGACATCGCGTGCTCACCTGGGGACGCGACGCCAACTGGTGGATCCTCGACATTGCCACGGGCGACAGCGTGAACATCACGCGCGGTGTGCCCACGTCGTTCGCGAACATGGAAGACGACCACAACAACCTGGTGCAGCCGCCCGCCGGCACGCGCGGCTGGTCGCTTGACGGCAATTCCGTGCTGCTGTCGGACGGCTGGGATATCTGGAAGGTGCCGACCAAGCCCGGCGCCGGCACTGCGGTGAACCTCACGGTCAACGGTCGCAAGGACCAGATCCGCTACCAGACCATCTATCGCTTTGATACCGGCCGCAACGCGCGCAGCCCTGCGCTTGGCGTCGACCTGTCGAAGCCGCTCTACATCGGCACGTACGGCGAGTGGACCAAGAAGGCGGGACTCTCGCGCGTCGACCCCGGCCAGCCGGGTGCGAAGTCACTGGTGTTCGACGATTACGCGATTTCGATCCAGAAGGCGCGCGACGCCGACACCTACCTCTACACTCGCGGCTCGTTCACCGATTATCCCAACTACTGGGTGTTCGGCCCCAACTTCTCCAAGGGCGAGCAGCTCACCGACGTGAACCCACAGCAGAAGAATTTCGCGTGGTCGAGCGGTACGCGGCTCATCAACTACACCACGGACAAGGGCGACAAGCTGCAGGGCGCGCTCTACCTCCCTGCCGATTACCAGCCGGGCAAGAAGTACCCGATGCTTGTCACGATCTACGAGAAGCGGTCACAGGGGAAGAACCAGTTCGTGTCGCCGTCCGACACGCGCGCGCCCGATCCGACCCTGTACACCAATCGTGGCTACGTGGTGTTCGATCCGGATATCGTGTACAAGATCAACGATCCCGGGATGTCGGCGGTGTGGGCGGTCGTGCCCGCGGTGAAGGCTGCGATCGCGACCGGCATCGTCGACCCCAAGCGCGTCGGCCTGTGGGGCCACTCATGGGGCGGGTATCAAACCGCGTTCCTGGTCACGCAGACCGACATCTTTGCGGCCGCGATCGCGGGCGCGCCGCTCACCAACATGGTGAGCATGTACGCGTCGGTGTACTGGAACAGCGGCGGCTCCGATGCGGCCATCTTTGAGTCCAGCCAGGGCCGCTTCAAGGGCAACTTCATCGACAACTACGATGCCTACATCCGCAACTCGCCGGTATTCCACGCCGACAAGGTGCACACGCCGCTCATGATCCTGGCGAATGACAAGGACGGCGCGGTCGACTACAACCAGGGCATCACGTATTACAACACCCTCCGCCAGCTCGGCAAGGAAGTGATCCTGCTTGAATACGTCGGCGAGAATCACGGTCTTGCCAAGCCGGCCAACATGCGGGACTACGCGCAGCGCATGAGCGAGTATTTCGATCACTACCTCAAGGGCGCGCCGGCACCCGACTGGCTCACGAATGGCATCCCGCGCATCAAGATGGATGAGCACCTGAAGGCGCGGGCGGATACGGCGGCGAAGGGCAGCAATTAGTCGCTAGTCGCTAGTCGTTGGTCGTTAGTCGTTGGCAAGTGAACGGTGAACAGTGAACGGTGAGCGGCGGGCTCCACAATCGGGCCTACCGTTCACCGTTCACCGTTTACCGTTCACCGTTCACTCCTGCCAACGACCAACGACTAACGACCAACAACTAGAGTATTCCGTCCACCGCCACCTGAAACGACCAGCCCTTGGGCGCCCGTAACGCCCGGGCCAGGTCCAGCCGGATCAATCCATCGAGCAGGCTGAGGCCCACGCCGGCGTCGACGAGCGGGCGCCCGCGCGAGAATTCCTTCCGCGCGCCGGCCCAGCCCGCATCGGTGAACAGCATCAACCGCGCGCCCGGGATGCCGCGGCCAATTTCGCCGCGCGCGAGCCAGTACGCGGGCCCCGAGATCACGCCGCCTTCGTAGCCACGAAGCGTGCTGCTGCCTCCCAGATAGAATCGCGACTGCACGGGCACCGTGCCGGTCGACGTGCCGGCGGCGAGTTCCAGACCGCCCGCCCACGTTCCCGGCGGGGTGACGGCGAGCCGGACCGATTGCGATCCGCGTCCAAATCCAAAATCCCCACCGGCGCCGCCGATCGTGGTCGTGGTACCCATCGTGAGCGTCTGCGAAAACACCCTCGTCGCGCGGAACGTGATGTCGGCGCCGGTCTCAGTCGCCGGGTCGGCAATGATGTTGGGCCGGAACAGGTTCTTCCGGTCGATGAGGTGCGGCAGGCTCACGTCGGTGTTGACGCTCACTGGCAATTGCCGCTCATGATACGCGCGCAGGTGCAACGATCCGGAGCGATTCGTGATCGTGAAGTCGGCGCCGTTGGCGCGGAAGTATTCCCCTTCATCGCGCTGGAAGAAAAGCGCGGAGAAGGAATTGATGAGTCCAAACGGATGAACGTCCGGTGTCGCTGTCGTGAGATGACGATAGGCGCCCAGCGTATACGTGACGCCCGAGCGCACGGCACCGACGGTTCCTTCGACATTCACCACGCGATCGGCGGCACCAATGCGCGCCGCGCCACCGAGCATGAAGTCGCCCAGCGCGAGCTTGCCGCGCAGGTCGAGGGAGAGCGCCTCGATGCGATTGTATCGCGCGTGATCGAGCAGCGCCGACACCCCGCGCGGCAGCTCAACGCGCGGCTTGAACGGCCGCTCCGGAAGGTGCGACGCGATTTCCTTGAGCTGCTCAATTTCGCTTTCGGAAATCAGGTCGCCCATGTCGAGAATGGGCTTGCCGAGCTCGGGGCTGAGAAGCAGCGACATCGTGTCCTTGGGCACGATCACGCTGAGATTGTCGAGCTGCTGTGCGCGGCAATCGCGCGCCTCGTCGCGATGGACGCTGCGGCTCGCCGAATCGGCGGCGATGCCAAGCGCGGCGAGGCACTTGTCGACCGCGCGGGAGATGCTGTCGGCGTAGAGCTTGCGAGCGGCTGAATCACGCTTCACCTCGTGACGCACGCTGCCGGCGGGAATGAACTTCCGTGCCGGATCCGGCGGCGTGCCGCCTTCCACTTCGTAATCCTCGTAGGTGCGCTCAAAGCGAAACGGCACCTTCATCCACGAACCCGCGGCCGCCTCAGCGTCGATGGCGACGTACCGCGGCATCCACCAGCGCTTTTCGTAGAACCCGTATTCCATGGTGATGAACTGGACTTCGGCGGTGACGTTCACAAAACCCGGAACATTCTTGAGCGCTTCGCGAGTAAGGTCTTCGCGCATGTTGAAGGGCTTTGCCGGCCGGAACGCGACCCGCACGAGACCATAGGTGTCCATGTCGAACCAGAGCGAGCCCGACATGAGATGCACGTCGGCGCGCCGCGGAATGACGTTGAGCGCTCGCGTGCGCACGCGCTGGCCACCCGGCAGTGTCGTCACGACGCTGTCACCCAATGCGAACTTGTAGTCGAGCTCGCCATTCTTGATGAGCGGATAGACAAACCCGCCATCGCCCGGGCCCGCACCGACGATGTCGAGGTGATCCTCGCCGGGGTTGAGCACGAGTTCGCGGACATCGCTCCGCAGATCCTCGGGGACCTGGTCGCCACGAGTCGCGATCGGCACGCCCTCGCGCGCGCCTACAACGGTGATCGTGCTCATGGAATCCCGACGCCAGGAGATGTTCGCCACCAGTTCCTCGCGATACACCATGCGGTCCCGCGCCAGCGCCTTGAGACCCAGGCCGAGGCGCTGGCTGACCTTGGCCTTGTATGCCGTGACGAGCCGCTCGTTGCGGTCGCGAGCGGCGCGCGCCGCACGAACCACCCGCGCGGTCGCGGAGTCGGCGTACGAATCGGGGGGAATCGGACGCGTGGTCGTGTCCTGGGCCTGAATGGTCGACAACAGCAATGCCAGACGAAGCATGGAGTTTCCGGTTGGTTTGGTGATGGCGGCGTTGCACGACTGCGACGTACGCTCGCCTGATTGTCGGTGAATCTCAACCCAATACGTGAACGGCTATACGGGGATTCGTGCGCACTTGTTCGCGAAGGTTCGTGTTGGCGCGGCGCGGACGAGGGGCCGGTCCCGTCGCGACCTTTGTTCGAGAGATTCGTGTTGGCGCAACGCAGACGAGGCAGCTGTCAGCTGTCAGCTATCAGGAGTCAGGAGTCGCGATGGTCAAACCTCACACCTGACAGCTGACACCTGACAGCTGACTCGTCTGCGTTGCGCCAGGATCGCTCATCACCCTCGCACCGGTAATCGCGAGGCGACCGGACACCGAAGGTTATTTCACCTCTAGAAACCGCAGCAGTGCCGCCTCTTCACGCGCGAGCTCGTCCGAGGACCTGCTCGCCGCCACAGCCTCGGACCATGCTGCGAGCGACTCCGCATTCGTGAACGCATCGATGATTCGCGGATGGATGTAGCATTTCCGGCAGATCGTCGGCGTGTTGCCGAGCTGGTTGGCGACAGCGGCGATGGCAGCGTTCACGCTGGCCTTGGTCACCGCTTCGTCATCCTGGATGTTGGTCAGCTCGGTCGCCGCGAGCAGCGTCCCCGCCCAGGTGCGGAAATCCTTGGCCGTGAAGTCCTCGCCCGAAATGGCCTTCAGGTATTCGTTCACGTCGGACGAGCCGACCGGCTGCGGGTGTCCGTCGTCGTCGACGTACTGAAAGAGGTCCTGGCCCGGCAGGTCGCGGCAGCGCGCGACAAGCCGGGCCAGGCGGCGATCGTGCACCTCGATGTCGTGTGTCTTGCCGCTCTTGCCGCGAAACCGGAACCGGATCGTGCCGCCGTCGATGTCGACGTGGCGGTTGAGCAGCGTCGTCAGCCCGAACGACTTGTTGGCCTTCGCGTATTCCTCGTTGCCCACCCGCATGAACGTCGTCTCGAGCAGCTGGACAATGATCGCCAGCACCTTGTCGCGGGGCAGGCCCGGCAACGCGAGGTCTTCGCGCACGCGCGCGCGAATCTTCGGGAGTGCCGCGCCGAAGGCGAGCATGCGTTCGTACTTTGTTGCGTCGCGCATGGTTCGCCAGTCGGGGTGATACCGGTACTGCTTGCGCCCGCGCGCGTCGCGGCCCGTGGCCTGGATGTGCCCCTCCGGGTGCGTGCAGATCCATACACTGGTCCAGGCCGGCGGAATGGCCAGCGCGCGGATGCGGGCAAGCGTGTCGCGGTCGCGGATGACGGCCCCGTCCGGACTCGCATACGAGAATCCCTTCCCCGACTTGCGTCGCTGGATGCCCGGACTGTCATCGGACACATGCCGGAGTGCCGCTGCCTTCGCGGCGTCGGCAGGCGCCGCGAAGGGATCCAGCCGCTTCGCCCGTCGCGGCCGGCGCCTTCCGGCGATACTCTTCACCATGCGCGTTTGCCTTCCCGGAGTATTGGTCATCGCGACGGCCGCATGCAGCGGCTCCGTCGACGGTGGACACCTGTGCACCGCCCTGTACGCCTATATCACCGTCACCGCTCGCGACGTGGGAGGGAATGCGGTCGCAGGGTTGACGATTTCGGACACGGTGTTGCGCACGCACGAGGCTCTCGAGGTGCTCCAGTCGCCCGACCAGTCGCCACCCAACCGGTACATCATCTTCACCGATGGCATGCAATCGCACATCCGGACAGGCGGCGACTCGGTGCGCGTCGCCGGCACCAAACCGGGTGCGTCGTTTGTCGCCGACTACGTATTCGACACTCCCGAAGGCTGCCACATCCACAAGGTGTCGGGGCCCGATACGGTGGTCGTGACCAGCCACTGACAGGCGCCTCTGGTCAGCGCGGGTACTCCGGAGTACGATCAGGGCCGCCAGTGTGGCGGCATCCCTTTCAGAGGAGCAACGATGGCGCAGCGCATCCGCAAGTTCGGCGTGGGCCAGACGGCCAAGGTGTTCGGCATCCTGTACGCCATGTGCGGGCTTCTCTTCCTGCCGATCGCCATCCTCATCATGGTCATCAGTCCCACCGCCGGGGCCGTCTTCGGCATCGGCTTCGCCATCGCCATCCCGATCCTCTATGGCCTCCTGGGATTCATCATGGTGGCAATCGTGTGCGCACTGTACAATGTCGTGTCGGGCTGGGTGGGCGGGATAGAACTCGAGCTCTCCGATTCCGTCCCGATGTCCTGACCTGATCACTTTCCCCCGAACCTTCCGGACTACCATGTACCGCACTTCACGTCTCGCGTTCGCACTGACCTTGCTGCCCGCGGCAACGCTGTCGGCACAAGTGCTCGATTCCACGTCGATCGCCGCGCTGCGATGGCGCAATGTCGGTCCCGCCAACTTCATGGGGCGCGTGTCCGACGTCGTCGGCATCCCGGGTCCGTCAAAGACCCTGTTCGTGGCGGCGGCCGCGGGCGGTATCTGGAAGAGCATGAACAACGGGCAGACCTGGCGGCCGGTGTTCGATGACAAGCGCGTGATCTCAATGGGCATGCTCGCGATCGCGCCATCGGACACCATGCAGGTGTGGGCCGGCACCGGCGAGCCGAACTCGCGCAACACCATCGAGCCCGGCGGCGGAGTGTACAAGTCCACCGACGGCGGCATCACGTGGAAGGAAGTCGGCGTCGACGCCGGACTCCGGAAGACGCAGCATATCGGACGCATCGTCGTCAACCCGCGAGATCCCAACACCGTCTACGTCGCCGCGCTCGGCGCCGCCTGGAAGTCGAATCCGGAGCGGGGACTCTACAAGACGACCGACGGCGGCGGGACGTGGAAGCTGGTGAAGTTCATCAGCGACAAGGCGGGCTTTGTCGACGTCGCGCTCGACCCGCGCAACCCCGACGTCGTTTATGCGTCGGCCTGGGAACGCCTCCGCACGCCGTATTCACTGAAGAGCGGCGGTCCGGGCTCGGGGCTCTGGAAGTCGAGTGACGGTGGGACCACGTGGGCGGAGATCAAGGGCGGCGGCTTCCCCGAAGGCATCAAGGGGCGCATCAGCATCGCGATCGCGGCGTCGAACCCCGATTTCATCTATTGCGAAGTTGAGGCTGCTGCGCCGCAGAAGGACGGCGGATACACGCCGTCGAACAACCCGCCGGGCAACGGCCTGTACCGCTCCACCGACGCGGGGAAAACGTGGACCAAGATGAACAGCGCGAACACGCGTCCGTTCTACTACTCGCAGGTCCGCGTCGACCCGAAGAACGCCGAGCGAGTGTACTTCTCCTCAACGCAGATCCTGGTGTCGGACGACGGCGGCAAGACCGCGCGCCAGGCGGCGCTCAACGTGCACGTTGATGATCATGCGCTGTGGATCGACCCGAACGATCCGGAACGTTTCGTGATTGGCGACGACGGTGGTGTCGCAATCACGTTCGACAAGGGCGGCAACTTCGTACAGCCGGCCAACCTGCCCATCTCGCAGTTCTACGAAGTGAGCTACGACTTCGCCACGCCGTACAACATCTGCGGCGGCGCGCAGGACAACGGCGCGTGGTGCGGACCGAGCAAGCGACGCAATGGCGCGGTGAGCCCTGCGTACTGGTTCACGATCAGCGGCGGCGACGGTTTCTACACCGCGCAGGACCCCACCGATCCTGACATCGTCTATGGCGAGTCGCAGGGCGGATCGGCACAGCGCCGCAACCTCAAGACTGGCGAGAGCCTTGGTTTCGCAAAGCCGTCGTGGCAACTGCAGTATCGCAAGTGGGAAGACTCGATCGCGACGCTGCGCAGCGACCCGCTCAAGGCGGAAACGAAAGAGCAGACGGCGGCGATCGCGAAGCTTCGCGCGCAGCAGAAACAGGATTCAATCGACCTGTCGCTGCGCTTCAACTGGAATTCACCGTTCTTCATCTCGCCGCACAATCCGGCGGTGATCTACTTCGCCGGCAATCGCGTCCTCAAGTCCACCAAGCGGGGCGAGGACTTCAACCTGATATCGCCCGACCTGTCGAAGAAGCTGTGGGCCAAGATCGACACGGCCGACAAGTGGACCGGCGGCATCACGATCGACGCGACCGGCGCGGAGACGTACGGCACCGTCGTCGCGCTCGCAGAGTCGTACCTCAAGCCGGGTCTGCTCTACGCGGGAACGGATGACGGCAACGTCTGGATGTCGCGAAACGATGGCGCGAACTGGGACAACCTTACAGGCCGCTTTCCCGGGCTCCCCGACAACGAGGTGTACGTCAATCGCATCGAGCCGTCGCACTTCGATTCGCTGACGTTCTGGGTGGCATTCGACAACCACCGACGCAACGACTTCAAGCCGTACCTGTACGAGACACACGACGGCGGCAAGACTTTCAGCTCGATCGCGAACAACCTCCCCTATGACGGGCCCGGCGATTTCGTGCACGTCATTCGCGAAGATCCCTACAATCGGGATCTGCTCTTCGTCGGCACCTCGATATCGGCGTACGTGTCCGTGAATCGCGGCAAGGACTGGAGCAAGTTCGCGGCGAACCTGCCATCGGTGCCGGTCTACGATCTCAAGATTCATCCGCGCGACCGCGAGCTCATTGCGGCCACGCACGGTCGCGGCTTCTGGATCGTGGGCATCGCGCCACTCGAGCAGGTAACCAGCAAGGTGCTCACGTCGACCGCGACGCTGTTCGCGCCTCGCGTCGCCTATCAGTGGGGTGAAGGACCCACGCTGATGGCGTCGGGCAACGGCAATGCGCAGGCGTACTTCACCGTGCCCAACCCCCCGTACGGCGCCGAGATTCACTACATGCTGAGCGCCGGCGCACCGACGGGGAATGTGCAGATCCGGATCAGCAACGCCGCCGGTGACACCATCGCCACGTTGACCGGTGCCGGCGGTGCGGGCATTCACACGGTGCTGTGGAACTTTGCGAGCGCAGCGCGCGGCCCGGCACCCGAGCGCGCGCCGCTTTCGCCGTCGGAACGTCGCGACAGCATCCTGCGCGCCGTGCGCGCGCCAATGGTGCTCGATTCGCTCGCGAAGGTGAAGTATGACAGCGCAGCAATCGCGCGAGCCCGTGCGCTGCTCAATCCGCAGGCGGCGCCACAAGCGGGCGGACGCGGCGGCGGCGGCGGCGGTGGTGGTGGCGGTGGCGGACGAGGTGCAGCACCGGGCGCCGCTGCGTGCGAACATCCGCTCACGCAATGGGACACCTTTTGCCCGCGATCGGGTGAAAGTGCAACCGTGACCGGGGGCCGCGGCGGCGCTCCGACCGATACAACGGGCGCTGGCGGTGGACGCGGCGGCACTCCCATGACTGCGGCCGACACCGCGCGCGTGCAACGCATTTTTGACATCATCGGCATGCGTGTCCCGACCGGTGGTGGTGGCCGTGGCGGTGGTGGTGGCGGCGGTGGTCGTGGTGGATTCGGCGGCGGTACCGCGGGAACCGGCGACTATCTCGTCACCATGACCGTGGGTGGCCAGACCTACAAGCAGGTGCTGCACGTTGAGCGTGTCAGCGGCGAGGGGTCGGGCGGCGGATTTGGCGGTACGGACGACGAGGGGGGCGGCGGCAGAAACCCAAAATCGCGGACACGGCGTAACTGAACTGCGAGTTGATGCGTCTGGCATCACCTTTGCTACTGGAGTCTCCGACGTCGAGCGGCCGAGACCGCTGTCATCGGCACCGTGGCGACACATGTTCGTCCGGACGAGACCGCGCGGTTCGCTCGCCGTCCCACCCGCACCGGGTATTACCGGTGCGGGTTACCCTTTTTCCCCCATGAGGCTCCATGCCGTTCCGCTTCTCGTCGGCGCGCATCGCGGTTTGCGCGATCCTCGCGTTCCCCGTCACGGCGCCATGCCAGGGTAGCGACATCTCCATCGGCATCCGCGCCGGCACCACGGGTGTTGGCGCCCAGGTGGCCAAGCTCGTCAATGATCACGTCGCCGTCCGGGCACAAGGCAACTACCTCTCGTACAAGACCACCCAAAAGCAGGACGACGTGTCGTTTGACTTCCATCTCAAGCTCAAGAGCTTCGCGGGGTTGATCGACCTGTTCCCCGGCAAGCGCGGCAGCTTCCACTTCACGGGCGGCATCATGACGAGCCCCGCGGAAGTAACCGGCACCGGCAAGCCGACGGGCGGCGGGTATGAGATCAATCATCACACCTACACGAGCGCCGAAGTCGGCACGCTCACCGGCAACGTGAAGTGGCCGGGCGCGGCACCGTATGCGGGCCTGGGTTTCGGCACACCGGCGAATCACGGTGGCGGCCTTTCGTTCGTGCTCGACCTGGGCGCCGTGATCGCCAAGCCCAAAGCCACACTCACCGCAACCGGCACGAAGGCGAACGATCCCACGTTTCAATCGGACCTGAATTCGCTGCGCGACACCGTCCAGCGCAACATCGACAAGTACGCGAAGGTGTTTCCGGTGCTGCAGTTGGGGATTGTTTACAGGTTCTAGTTGTGAGTCGTAAGCCGTAAGCCGTAAGCCGTAAGCCATACGCCTTGCGCCGGACGCGAAACGGGAGCTCCGCTCGCTCAGGGGCTCCCGTTTTCGCGCACGGCTCACGGCGCACGGCGCACGGCCTACGGCCTACGGCATACGGCATACGGCTTACGGCTTACGGCTTACGGCTCCCAGCTCACATCACGCATCCGCAATCGCCCGCCGCGGATCCACTGCCGCCGCTCGCCGCGCCGGAGCAAACGCGGCGATGATGCCTGTGGTTGCCAGCAGCACGCCAACGCCGGCATACGTCACGAAATCGGTGTTCGCGATGCCCGCGAGCATGGACGACAGGATCCGGGTGCCGAGCAGCGTGACCGGCAGGCCGATCAGCAGGCCCACCACAATCAGACGCAACCCCTGCCCCACGACCATCGCCACCACCTGCTTGCGCTGCGCGCCCAGCGCGATGCGAATGCCGATCTCGCGACGGCGGCGGCCAACCACGTAGGAAAGCACGGCGTAGATGCCGCTCACCGAGAGCGTGAGCGCAATCGCGCCGAACGACGCGAGCACCATCATCAGCGTGCGCCGGCCGGCGAGCGAGGTGGTGAGCGCCTGTTGCATGGTGCGCACCTGATACAGCGGCAACTCGGGGTCTATTTCCCGCATTGCGCTGCGAATGCTCGTGACCAGCGCCGAAGCGTCGGCCGTGGTCTTCACGACAAACGCCATGCTGCCGTTGAAACGCGTCGAGTCCATGAACGACATCGGCATGTAGATGCCGGGACGCATCGGCTCGGCGAGACCGTAGTGCTTCACGTCCTTCACGACGCCGACGACAGTCATCCACGTATCGGTATCGGGGCCGTTGAACGACACACGCTTGCCGACCGGATCGGGAATGCCAGGCCAGTGCAGCTTCGCGAATTCTTCGTTGACCACGAGCGGGAACAGTTCGCCAAACTTGCGCTGCTCAGCCGCGGTGTACGCCCGCCCGTGCACGAATTCGATGCCCATCGTGCGGTAATAGTCAGGTGCCGCAATCCGTGTGAGAACGACAGGATTCTCACCACCGGGCTTCAGTGCCGTGCCTTCGGCCTGATAGAAATTGCCCCAGTGGCACGTGAACGGCGGGCAGCTGATGGCTGCCGCCGACGTGACACCGGGAATCGTGGCGAGGCGCTGCATCACCGTTTCGTAGAGCCGGCGCTGCTTGTTGCCATCGCTGTATGCCGCCAGCGGTGGCGCGATCCTGAACTGCGCCACGCCCGTGGGGTTGAAGCCGGGATCGACGTGCTGCAGCCGATTGAAGGCGCGCACCAGCAATCCGCCAGACACGAGGAGGATGCTCGCGAGGGCGATCTCGATCACCACGAGCGCGTCGAGCGTGCGACGCTGGCGTCGCGACGCCGAACTGCGGAGGTCGCCGCTGCCCATCGCATCGCCCACCCCGGCGCGGCGCGCCTCGAGCACCGGCATGGCACCAAACAATACGGTGATGACGCCAATGATCAGCGCGCCGAACGCAGCCACGCGAATGCTGAAGTCAAGATGCACCCAGCCCGGCAGCTGATCGGCCGCGGCAAGCGTCAGTGCGCGAACGCCCCACCACCCCAGCGCCGTGCCGACCACACCCGCGACCACCGCGAGCAGCAGCGACTCGGTGAACACCTGGCGCGCAATCCGGCGGCGGCTTGCGCCCAGCGCGACACGGATGGCGAGCTCGCGCTTGCGAAACGTCGCGCGCGCGAGCATGGCGCCGCCAACGTTGGCGCACGCGATGAGCAGCACGATGACAACACCAAAGCCGAGGATCTGACCCGCGGTCCGGAAATCGCCAATCACCCAGTCGCTGAGCGGCACCGCCACCGGCGACACGACGTGCGCGGTGTCGCGCAGGCGCCAGATCGGTTCCTCCGACTTGAGGAGATCGGCGCGCGCCTGCGCGAGCGTCACGCCGGGCTTGAGTCGTCCGATGCCGTCGTGACTGTAATTGCAGCATGTCGCGTTCACGTCATCGCCCAGCGGGATCCACAGTTGCACCCCGCCCGGAAATTCCGCCTCGCGCGGGAGCACGCCGATGATGGTGTACTCGGTCGCCTCGAGACGAATGCTGCGCCCGATCACGTCCTTCGCGCCGGCGTAGCGGCTCTGCCAGAAACCGTAGCCCAGCATCACGACGTTGGGGCCGTGGGGACGATCCTCGTCGGCGGTGAATCCACGACCGATCACGGGCTTGAGCCCAAGGGTCGCAAGGAGATCCCAGGTGACCTGGGCACCCTGCACGCGATCGGCGGTATTGCCGGTCGAGAGGTTGAAGCTTCCCGTGTTGATGGCGCCCATCGCCTCGAACGAGTGCGTGCCTTTTCGCCACGCGTCAAAATCGGGATAGTTGACGCCGGTGTAATGCAGGTTCCACTTGGGCGCGGTCTCGTTGAGATACACGAGCCGGCCCGGCTCCTTGAACGGCACGGGCCGCAGGAACAACCCGTCGAGCAGCGTGAATACCCCCGTGTTGGCGGCCACGGCCAGCGTGAGCGTAAGCATCACCAGCATTGTCGAGCCTCGCTGGCGCGCGAACGACCGCGCCGCGAAGCGAAGGTCGGACCAGAACGTGTGCAAGGATTCCTCCTGCGACCCGCGCGCAGCGAGCCGCCAGTGTTGTCGGGGTGCGTTGACGATGACGTCCCACGCGCTGCGGCAGAACAGTGCCGCTGACGCGGTGACGCCGCGTGACTGCGTTACGCGCCAGTCTTCGCAGAACAGCGCCACGAGTTCATCGCCGTGCGCTTCACGAAGCTCGGCCGGCAGCAACCGGACGAGCGCGCGATAACAGGCCACCACCGCGGAAGTCATCGCGTTGGCTCACCCGACGGCGCGAGCCGGCGTTGCGCGGTACGGAGCACACCCTCCATTGCGGACACTTCGCGCGCCAGCGCTCGGCGCCCAGCCGCCGTGATGCGGAACCATTTCTTGTGGCCCGGGTCGCTGCCGGGTTCGTCCGCAGGCGCACCGACCGCGCGGATGAAGCCCTCGTCGCACAGCTCATCAAGCGATCCGTAGAGCGTCACCGGCCACAGCTTGAGCTCGTTGTCGGTGAGCGCAAGCACGTCGCGCATGATGGCCGAGCCGTGGCGGTCGCGTTCGGCGAGGGAGAGCAGGATGTAGAAGAGGGGTCGGCGCATGAATCAATTATACCAAGTGATATAATTGCCGGCAACTGAGGAGGTGAGCCGCCCCTTTGACTCCGCTTCGCTCGCCCAGGGCAAGCGCCCACCGCCCACCGCACGTCTTCCGTCTCACGCCTTACGTTTCAACCCAGCCCCAACCCCGAGCCCTACCGATGTCCAGACGCCTCACTGCGCTTTGCTCGCTGCTGATTGCGATTCTTCCGGCTGGCCCCTCTGCCGGCGCGCAATCGCCCACCATCGAACAGTTTCTCGCTCCCGCATCACCGCTCGAGGTGCGGAGCGCGAGAAGGGCCGACCGGATTGCCTGGGTGGCATATGAGCGCGGAATGCGGAACGTGTATACCGCGGCTGCGCCGCTCTATCACCCGGTTCGGCTTACGTCGTTCCTCAAGGATGACGGGACCGATCTCACGAACCTGTCGCTCTCCGACGACGGATCGGTGATCGTGTTCGTGCGTGGATCGGCGCCCAACCGCAACGGGTGGGTGGCCAACCCGTCGCATGATCCAGCCGGCGCCGAGCGAGCCATCTGGGCGGTGCGATCCACCGGCGGCCCGGCCTGGCGCCTTGCCGGCGGCGCCGCGCCGGCGCTATCGCCCGATGGACGGTACGTGGTGTTCGTCCGCGACAGCCAGATCTATCGAGCGCGCGTCGCAGCACCCGTCCCGGCCACGCCGCTCGACAAGATCGACCGCGGCGACTCGGCGTTCATTCGTGAATGGGGCGCGCAGACGTCGCCCCGCTGGTCGCCCGATGGATCGAAGATCGCATTTGTGAGCACGCGCCCGAATCATTCATTCATCGGCGTGTACGACATGCGCACGCGTGCCGTGGAGTTCCTCGCACCAAGCGTGGACTTTGACGGCAGCCCGGTGTGGTCGCCCGACAGCAGACAGGTGGCATTTACGCGACGGCCCGGCACGCCGTTCGGGCAGCAGGCGCAAGCCGGCGGCGGTGGGATCGGAATGCCACCCGGACCGGCAAGCGCTGCCACAACCCCTGGCCCACAGGGAAGCGGACGCGGCGGCGGACGCGGCGACACCACACCGGCAGGGCGCGGACAATTGCAGGTGCCCGGGCTCTATCGCGCCACATTCACTGGTGGCTACACGCTATCGGTGATGATCGCCGATGTCGCGACCGGCAAGGCGCGCGAGCTGTGGCACAACGCCCCCAACGAGCGGGTATTCACCGCCATCAACAACATGCAGTGGGCCGGGAACAACCTCGTGTTCCCGCTGCAGCCGATGGGCGATGAATGGGAGCGCTACTACTCGCTGGCCACGAGCAATGTGATGCCGGCGCCGGTACTGCTCACCACCACCAACGGATTGATTGAAGACGCGACGTCGGCGATCATTTCCGCCGACGGCAACACCTTGTATTACTGCACCAACGCGGGCGACATCGAGCGGCGTCACATCTGGGCGGTGCCCACTGCGGGCGGATCGCCGCGACAGGTGTCCCTTGGTGACGGAATCGAGACCTTTCCCGCTCCGCTCGCCTCCGGGAAGGACCTCGCGGTGCTGTACGCCGATGCACGCCGGCCACAATCGCTGGGCATCGTGCCGGTGAGTGGCGGTACGGCGAAGGTCATCTATCCCACCATGGCGAAGGATTTTCCATTCGATCGGGAAGTCGTACCGCAGATCGTGACGTTCCGGTCGCCCGACACGCTCGAGATCCACAGTCAGCTGTTCCTTCCGAAGGACCTGACACCCGGGCAGCGGCGGCCCGCCATCATCTTCGTGCACGGTGGCCCGCAGCGACAGATGCTGCCCGGGTACCACTACATGCAGTTCTACCACTGGGCCTACGCGGTGAATCAATGGCTGGCGTCGCAGGGCTACGTGGTGCTGTCGGTGAACTATCGCAGCGGGATCGGATATGGGCGAGCATTCCGCAATGCCGCGAATACGAATGCACGAGGCAATTCGGAGTACCAGGACGTGCTCGCCGCCGCGAAGTACCTGCAGGGGCGCGCGGACGTGGACCCCAAGCGCGTAGGCATCTGGGGCTTGTCGTACGGAGGACTGCTCACATCGCAGGCGCTCGCACGCAATTCCGACATCTTTGTCGCCGGCGCCGACCTTGCCGGCGTGCACCTCTACGGCAGCCAGCTCGACACGACCGCGCTGTCGTACACATCCTCGGCGATTTCGCAGATCGCAAAGTGGAAGTCACCGGTGTTCCTGGTGCACGGAGACGACGATCGCAACGTGGATTTTTCGCAAACGATCGGGCTGGTCGACCTGCTCCGCGCGCACAACGTATACTATGAACTGACCGTGATTCCCGACGACGTGCACGAGTCGCTGATCCACTCGCGATGGGTCGATGTGTTCGGCCGGATGGGTGATTTCCTGAAACGCTTTGTGTGGAACGCGGGCGACACGCGGCCGACAGCGGCAGACATGGCGAAGCCGGGAGGATGAGGGCTACGGAAATCGCTCGCATTGGCGACCAGCTCCGGCGCGGCTTTGACGGCGACGCGTGGCATGGCACGCCGCTCCGCCGGCTGCTCGACTCCATCGATCACCAGCAGGCGGCAGCTCATCCTGTATACGGCGCGCATTCGATCTGGGAATTGGCGGCCCATATCACGTTCTGGCTCGAGGTCGCGAAGCGTCGCATTGATGGCGAGAGCGTCCATGGCCAGGCGGGCGAGGATTGGGTGACCTCGAGCGCGGCGTCCAACGTCGAGGGCTGGATCGCGGTGCGTGCGGGCCTGGAGGCGGCCCACACGGCGCTGCTCGCGCGCGTGGCGTCATTGTCCGACGCCGATCTTGATCGCCAAGCCGCTGACATGCCGTACACCATTTACGTCCTGCTGCATGGCGTGCTGCAGCACAACCTCTACCATGCGGGGCAGATCGCGATGCTGCGGCGTGCGATGGACATCCCGTCATGAGCGCGCCCTGCACGATCCGGCCGGCAACCATCGACGACGTACCACTGATCGTGTCGCTGATTCATGGGCTCGCCGAGTACGAACGACTCGCGCACGAATGCACGGCCGACGCGTCAGGCGTGCGTGCGTCACTCTTTGGCGCCAAACCCGACGCGGAAGTCCTTATTGCCGAAGTTGATGGCGAGGCCGCGGGGTTTGCGTTGTTCTTCCACAACTATTCGACGTTTCTGGCCCAGCGTGGCATGTACCTCGAGGACCTGTTTGTGCGCGAAGCATTTCGCGGACACGGCGTTGGGCGGGCGCTGCTGGTCGAGCTGGCGCGGCTGGCTGTGGCGCGGGATTGCGGGCGCCTGGAATGGGCGGTGCTGGACTGGAACGAAGACGCGATCCGGTTCTACGAGTCGCTGGGGGCGCGCGGGATGAACGACTGGACGGTGTATCGCGTGACGGGGGAGGCGCTGAACCGCCTGGCCAGCTCGTAACGAACCGCTCCGTCGGCGCACGAACGCAAGCAACCATGCGGTTGCGCGCGGGCGGGCGCGCTCCGATGGCGCGAGCGCTGGGGGTGACTCGGGCGCGCCTGATTCCGACCGCCCGCCCGGGGCGCGCGCCGCATTTGGCAGGCGGTCGCACGCACCGGGCCGCGCGTGCACTATGCACGCGCGATGGGCGGTCTCCCTACAGGCGCGCACCGATCCGCCCCCAGCGTTCGCGCCTTGGATCCCGGCGCGCACATATCACACCCGCCCGACCTCTACGCGCACTTCTGCGCGCCCGTCCGCAAGTAACCGTGCGGTCGCGCCGAGCCGACCATAGGGAAGTGCCGCCCGCTGCGCAGCAGCGGTGAGCGCGCGCAGCGCGCTCAAGACGACGCGACCGACGCGGGCGAAGCCTCGCGCGCGAGCGTCGGATGCGGCACGGGATTGGTCGGCCGCGCGGACGCACGGTTGCGCGCGGGCTGGCGCGCTCCGTCGGCGCGAGCGATGTGCCCCTGCACTCCAGTTGACAGTCGCCGCAGTCCAGGGTATCGTCACCATCACAACTGAACGCCCGTGGTCATTTGCCGCCTATTGCCGCCACGTAAAACAATGAGCTAAAACGCGTGAGCCCGGGCGGCCGCATTGCTGCCCGGGCTTTTTCGTTGGTTCCCAGCCTTCGGCCGGGACGCGTCGTGCGGCACGACCTCATGAGGGAGGACCGCATGACCGCTCGTGCACCCATCGCTGTCTACCACGAACACCCCGACTGGTTTCGCCCGCTGTTCGCCGAACTCGAGCGTCGCGACCTGCCGTACCTCCGCATCGACGCCGCCGCGCACTGGTACGATGCGTCGGCGAGCAACGCGCCGTATGCGCTCGTCGTCAATCGCGCGAGTCCATCGGCGTACGTGCGCGGTCACGCGGCCGCCACGCATCACACGCTCCACTGGCTCCGCCACCTCGAGCGCGTCGGCGTGCCTGTCGTGAACGGTTCGGCGGCATACGCGCTTGAACTTTCCAAGGCCACCCAGCTCTCGCTGCTCCAGCAGCTCGGCCTGCCGCACCCGCGCACGCGCATCGTGAATGCGGCGAGCAAGGTGCGCGACGCCGCGCTTGGTCTCCGGTACCCCATCCTGTTCAAGGCGAACGTGGGTGGCTCGGGTGCCGGCATCGTCCGATTCGATTCCGCGTCCGCCCTGCGCGACGCTGTGGACCGCGGCGCGCTCGATTTCGGTCCCGATGGCACGGCGCTGCTGCAGGAGTTGATCCCGTTGCGCAACGGGCACATCACGCGCGTCGAAACGCTCGGCGGCAAGTTCCTGTACGCCATCAATGTTTACCCTGCCGTCAATTCGTTTGACCTCTGTCCCGCCGACGCATGCGAAAAAGCGCCGCGCGGCGCACGTCACGCGGGTGGGGATTCGCTCGATCCCGGCGGCGGACCTGTCGCGTCGACGTGCGCGGCAGACGCGGAGTCGCGCGGGCTGTTGGTGGAGGCATACACCCCACCGCCCGCAATCATTGAAGCGGTGGAACACATCGCGCAAGCGGCGCATCTTGACGTCGGCGGTATCGAATATGTCACGGACGAACGTGACGGGCAGCACTACTTCTACGACATCAACGCGCTCTCGAACTTCGTCGCCGATGCGGTGAACGTCGTCGGATTCGATCCATGGGTGCCGTTGGTGGATTACCTGGTAAGCCGCGCGACCGATTCGAAAACAGCTGTTGCCGCCACCCATGACGCCGACCGGCACCCCAGGTACGACACGAGACGCGCGACGCCTTCGCCGCGGCATGCAACGCCGAGCTGCGCATGAAATACGGATACTGGCTCCCCGTCTTTGGCGGCTGGCTCCGCAATATCGACGACGAAGGGGTTGAAGCCTCGTGGGAGTACGTGCGCAAGCTTGCGCAGCGCAGCGAGGAGATTGGCTACGACCTCACGCTGATCCCGGAGCTGCTGCTCAATGACATCAAGGGCATTCACGCGCCATCGCTCGACGCGTGGTCGACGGCGGCAGCGCTCGCGGCCGTGACGCGAAGACTTGAGCTCATGGTGGCGGTGCGGCCCAGCTTCCATCCGCCGGCCATTCTCGCCAAGCAGGCCGCCAACATCGATCGCATCAGCAACGGGCGCCTGGCCCTCAACGTCGTGTCGGCGTGGTGGAAGGACGAGGCGCGGCGCTACGGTGCCGCATTCGACGAGCACGATGACCGCTACGCGCGTACGCGCGAATGGCTCGATGTGGTCACGGCAGCGTGGCGCGATCCGGTGGTGCAGTATCGCGGCGACCGCTACCAGGTCGAGGATCTGGTACTGGAGCCCAAGCCGGTCACCTCGGCGGCGCGTCCGCGCCCCGTGATCTATGCCGGCGGAGAATCGGAAGCCGCGAAAAACCTGATTGCCGAGCGGTGTGATGCGTACGTGATGCACGGCGATCCGCCGGAGGTCATCGGCGCGCGCATCGCCGACCTTCGCCGACGGCGCGAAATCGCATCGCTCGCGGCGGG
>JADMIO011367099.1_pt1 | contig 43655 bp, 40 predicted proteins | sample 8958161 | NCBI WGS metagenome assembly JADMIO01 (sample SAMN16585339, study PRJNA669376) | soil metagenome | isolation source: Crop rotation soil | place: USA: Cullars Rotation, Alabama | collected 2011
GCCGCGACTTCAAGTCACGTGAATTCCAAGCTTCGGATCCCACTGTGCTGGAAAGGCGTCCATCGAGACTTCGAGGTTGGCCATATCATCATTGGTGCAGATGATGATGGCCGAGGCGCGTTCAATGCCCGCATCGAGCAGAGATTGATCGTCCTTCATGTCGCGGATGAGAATGCACGCGCCGGTCGCCCTCGCCTGGGCGAGAAAGCGATTGTCCGGGTTCATCTCGATGACCACGACATCGACGTTGGCGGCCAGCAGTTGCTCGAAGACGCGGTATCCCATTTTCCCCAGGCCGCAGAGGATCGTGTGATCGCGGTAGGTTTTGGCCATGACTTGCATCCACTCCTTTTCACCATGCCGGCGCGACATGAGCAGCAGCGCCAGGCGGACAACCCCTTCGCCGATGAGAAGAAATCCAAAGACCGGATAAATCCCCTGAATGAGCGTGATCTGCCACGGCGCCGGCGGCGCCGCGATCGGCTGCGCCAGCATCGCCATCCATGCTCCATAGAGCGCGTTAAAAATGCTCAGCCGCTGATTGTCGAATTCCCGCAATGGCGTGAGCGAATAGAGCGATGCACCCAATGTGAGTAAAAAGCCCAGCGCAACCAGAGTCCAGCGGAATTCACGCACGATCGCCAGCGCGTATAGCAGCATGGCACGAAATACCGCGCGATGGCGGACAACCGGCGCGCTCGGCAGGATCAGGGAATCGTTCACGAATGAAGAGTCTAACGGCCCGGGCGTTTGGATTGTAGCGTCACAGCACTATGGGGATTGGCTCACGGTGCCGCGTTTACGACCGCAATATCGCCGTATACGATGCCGCGGCCGTCGGTGCCCACGTATACGCGGCCGTAAATTCTTGGATCGCCGCTGATGCAGCGGAATCGCGTGCCGTATTGATGCTGGTCATCATTCACCCGCAGCCATGTCGCGCCGATATCATCCGAGCGCCAAATCGCGGTCATGCCACTCCAGGTGCCGGCGATGAAAATGGCGGGATAATTTCGGCCCGTTGCGGCTTTGCCGAAGCTGATGGCCGTGACCGTAGGGGCATTGGCGACTGGCGCGAAATTCGCGCCGCCATCGGAACTGTGCAGCAATGCGCCGCGCGCGGTGTACCAGAGATCGCCTTCCTTGCCCAACGTGGCAAGCAGTCGTGGGGCCGCGCCACCGCCGCCGCGACCGGCGCTGGGTTGAATCAATCCTTTGGCGTCCTTCACTGTGAAGCTCACGCCGCCATCGCTGCTGATATAGATTTTCTGATCGGCCGCATCCAGCGCATAAAACTTTGCGGGATTGACCCGATCGGCGATGGGCCGAAGTCCCGCGGGCAGATCGCGCGGTGGGGTCCAGGTTTGCCCGCGATTGCGCGTCGCGGTCACCAATCCGCCGACAAGCATGAAGGTGCTTCCGTCGGCCGAGGTGATCAGCCCCACGCTGCCTCCCACGCCGCGCCCGCGCGCCACCGGCGTGCTGGTCGGCGGACGAATCGGCTGCCACGTGTGCCCGCCATCCTCCGACCACGCCATCGTCGGCCCCTGATTGCGCGGCGTGCCCGTGCGAACGATCACATTCGGCTTGATCTCCGCATAATCCAGCATCGTCGTGTTGGTGAAAATCGGATTGGAATGCATCCCCATCGCCGGCGAGGTAGTCAGATCATCATGCGTGAATCCGCCAATATCTCCGAACCCGCTGATCAGATGCGCCTTGCCATCGGTGGGGCTGATGAGGTCGAGCACGGCGGTTTCTTCGATTCCTTCGGTCCAGACCGACCAGTGTGTGGGCTGATCGTTACTGACTTTGCTGAAATCGCGCGTGCTCCAGATTGTCGCGCCGGTGGCGTAGCAGATGTGATCGGAATCGAACGGATCGATCGCCAACGCTGCCATCCACCAACCGAGCCGGGGTTGTTCTTCGCCCCAGAACAAAAACGGCGTTGCGGACGCATCGCGCACGGATTTTTCGCGAATGTCCTTCCACGTCTGTCCGCCGTCAGTGCTTCGCCAGACAGTATCACCGGGGTTCCAGCGATTCATGGTCGTGACCGCGAGCGTTCTAGGATGCTGTCGATCCAGCGCCAATCCACCATAGCCGCCCTGCGGATGGTTGGCCGATTTGTCGGGCGTGATGTTGGTCCAGGTTTCGGTTTTGGTGTTGAGCTTCCAGACCGCGCCGTCGGTCACACCATTGGGTCCAACGCCGTTGCCGTAACTGATGTAGAGCATCCCGGCCGGGTCGATCGCCGCGTGTGCGGGCACGAGACTGACGGGCTGCTTGGGGACGGCTTCCCAGGTTTTGCCTGCATCGACGCTGCGATAGAGATGCGATTGTCCTTCTTTTCGCTCGGTCGATCCGACGAAGATCGTTTGGGTTGGATTGCCGCGCGATCCACTGGCCGGGTCGAAGACGACGAAACTCAACCCCGCCGCCACGACCGCGCTGCCTCCGCCGGCGATGGGAAAGCTTTCGACCTTTTTCCAATTCGCGCCCAGATTTTCGCTGATCCACAGTCCCTGATAGCGCGAAGCGAAATAAAGAATGTTGTTGTTATTGGGATCGACCGCCAGCCGCTCACCCACGCCGCGCCCCTCTTCATTGCCGCCCATGCGGAAGGGGGTTTCGACGATCAGCCAGTTTTCTCCGCGATTGTCAGATCGAAACAGCGCCGCCGGCGCGGTGCGATACATTCCCGCCGCCATATAAACGCGATTCGGATCGACCGGATCGGGCACGATGCTTTCAGCCCCAAAAAAATTGGAAATGTTGACCGGATCGATCAGCGACATCCATTTTTTGGTCGATTCATCCCAGCGATATGCGCCGCCGATATCCGTGCGGCAATAGGCGAGATTTTTTTCCAGCGGGCTGAAAACGATCCCCGGAATAAATCCGCCGCCGCCCACTTTCACGTGTTTCCAGACGTAAGGCTGCTGAACGATCTGGCCGTGAGCGATGGGCGGAACGATAAGGGAGAGAAACAACGCGACGAGTGCAGTCGTGGCTGGCCGTATCATAGTGTGGGCTCCATCCCAGATACCTCGCGGAATTATAAAGGATTTTCTTTGCATGTTGCAGTCCCGGCGCGCATCAATTTGAAATTACGCGCCGCGCTCATGGACATTTCCCAATGATCCGATATACTGCTTCAGACAACTGCCCGCCTCGGCCGTCACGAAGTTTGCCTTTTTCCGGCTTATTCCTGATCGCAAATTAAACGAAGCCCAGTTGTAGCGCATCGTCTGGCTTGATTCGGCATGTCTGCCGTGGCCCTTCTGGTGCGCAACTTTTGCACCTGAAGGATGCAATGAATTTTTCTGATTTACGGCTCATCGAGCCGCTGCTTCGCTCCATTTCCTCTGAAGGCTACGACGTCGCCACGCCCATTCAGTTTCAGGCGATCCCCCATGTATTGGAGGGCCGCGACGTGCTCGGCTCGGCCCAGACCGGCACGGGCAAAACCGCGGCGTTCGCGCTGCCGATTCTGCAACGACTTTCGTCAACCACGCCCGCCAAGCGCGGTGTGCGTTGTCTGGTCCTCTGCCCGACGCGCGAACTGGCGCTTCAGATTGGCGACAGCTTTCGCGTGTACGGAAAGCATCTGCACCTGCGTCACACCGTCATTTTCGGCGGCGTGAATCAAAACCCGCAGGCCGATGCGCTCCGCCGCGGCATGGATATTCTCATCGCCACGCCCGGACGATTGCTCGATCTGATCAACCAACGCCTCTGCGATCTGCGCGGCGTTGAAGTGCTGGTCCTGGATGAGGCCGATCGAATGCTCGACATGGGATTCATCCCCGACATCCGCAGAATCGTCGCGCAAATTCCCGGCAAGCGGCAGACGCTGCTCTTCTCTGCGACAATGCCAACGGAGATTCGCAAGCTGGCCGATACGCTGCTGCGAAATCCCGTCACCGTGCAGGTTGCTCCGCCGGCGACGACGGTCGAACTCATCGATCAATCCGTCTATTTCGTCGAGAAACGAAACAAGGCGACGCTGCTGGCCCATCTGTACAAAGAGCTGCCGATGTTCCGCACGATCGTCTTCACGCGCACCAAGCACGGGGCCGATCGTGTCGTGCGGCATCTGCATCGCTACGGCATTCGCGCCGAGGCGATCCACGGCAACAAGAGCCAGAATGCCCGCGAGCGGGCACTGAACAATTTTCGATCCAACAAAACCCCTGTGCTGGTGGCCACCGATATCGCCTCGCGCGGGATCGACGTCGATGGGATCACGCACGTCGTGAATTACGATCTGACTCACGAGCCCGAAACATATGTGCATCGCATCGGTCGAACCGCCCGAGCCGGCGCGGCTGGCGCGGCGGTGTCGTTCTGCGATCACGATGAGAAGCCGAATTTGAAGGCGATCGAATCGCTCATTCGTCGGCCAATCCCCGTCAAACACGATCATCCCAAATACGAGGCCGGCCCATCAACGCCCGCGCCGGCGAGCCACGCTCCGCGCGGCCAGCATCGTCCACACGCGCCGCAGCCGCATCGGGCGCACGAACAGCATCGGCCCGTGCATCACAAATCGCCTCAACATCGTGAACCGCAGCATGCGTCGTCCCGTTCCGGGCCGTCGCATTCTTCGCCGGCCCCGGCGCATCGGTCGCATCAGCCGTCGTCACCCAGAAACCGCGCCCCGGGCAAGCACCCGCTCCATGGCCAGCGAAAGCACGGCATGAGCCACAAGCGGCGGGCGTTTTGAACGTCGCTCACGAATGTAGAAAACGGGCGTATCCAAAGATACTTCAAAGGTGCTGCAAAGATGCTTTGATTGCACACCAAACGAACTGTTTTTGAGTGTCAAACGACAGTATTTGGCAGCCAAACGACATCTAAAAGCACGATCACGTCCACGGTTCGGTCGCGGCTCTGGAAGTCATAACTCCTTCCAGAGCCACGTCTTGCACGGCGCACGGCCCCGCCGGCCGATCGATCCTTCACGCATTATTCACTTTTCAAAGAGCCCGCCGCTCAACAACTCGGCGACCAGCATCAAGGTAGTCGGAGCGCTGTGGGCAAGACTTAAGCCTGTCGCGAATTATTTTAAGACCAGTTCCAAGACAGATTTTTTTACAAGAATTCAAGCTACGGGGATTTGATGGGCGCCGTTCCACATTCCGGGCAGCGATCCGGAGTGGCGCGGAGGTCATAGCCACAATTCCGGCAGCATCCACTTCTAACCTTATTTCTTTGCCGCAATTGCAGATATGCCGACAGCATGCATGGAAGCATCGTCATCGCCATGACGAACCAATGCGGAATTGAGACAAAAACATTTGAATCCAAACAGCGGCCAACTCCGTGAAGTACTAAAAAAAACTGAGGTGCCGGGCTGACGAAACGACCAATTACAAATGAAAGGTGGCTCCGTCTCACAATACAAATAAGGTCTATTTGGTTCAAACATTTGCCCAGCGTGCCACCCCAGATTATCGTGGAACTCCGTCTGAACCAGATCTCCGCTGAAATTCAACGGATAGGACATCGCAACAGTGTATTGCATCCAGTAAAATCGCAATCGTCCCTGCCAAGATTCAACGTATCCCAATCCTGCGCAATTGGAGGAAACTTCATATCCGTATCCGATCCAGTCTCCAGGATCGCTTCGCATCCACAAATACGAGGTTGCAATGCATACGAGGCATGGCAGAATCATTGTCAGTTTGAGCAACCGTCGCAGCCCCATTTGAACGTATGGTATCGATTGGATCGCGAATTCTTCCCTGAAATCAAATCCGTCTGGCGCTGTGTCCCCATTTTTCCAGTACATCAGCGACCATGGCCGCGACCAGTTGATAGCTTTGCGCGCTATATCCCCCGCTAAGCAAGGCGACCGCAGGAATTTTTCGATCAATTAATTGATCAAGAACGAATTGATCGCGCTCCAGCACCTGAGCGGCGGAGAGATTGAGCCCGCCGAGCTGGTCTTCCATGAAAATGTCCGTGCCAGCATTGTAGATGCCCAGTTGAACTTCACCCCCTCGACAGATCGAATCGAGAAAGATGGGCAGTCGCTTGCGCAGCGTTACAAGATAATCGGCGCCGTGCGTTCCACCCGCGATGGGGACATCACAATCGATCCGCCGCTGGGCTTTGACGTCCATGGGAAAAATATGCAGGTTATACTGGTCGTAAATAAATACGCGATTGTCATCGAAGAACGTGCGGCAGACGCCATTGCCCTGATGGGCATCGAGATCGATGTAGGCGACTTTACCCGTCTCACTCAGAAGTTTTTCCTTCCGCAGCTGTTGAATCGCAAGTCCGATGTCGGCGTATGCACTAAACCCAAGGCCATCATTGTGGCTGGCGTGGTGGTAGCCGCCCGACATATTGATGGCCAGCCCATGCTTCATCGCTTCCCGCGCGGCAATAGTTGTGCCTATCGTTGCCCAGCGCATTGGACGCAGGACAATCCAATCGATCAACCAATTGGGCAATCTGCGAACCAGCGGGATTTCCAACACACGCGCGACGAACGCCGATTTGCGCAATTGCTGCAAATACTCTTCGGTATGAATTTCGAGCAATTGGGCGTGCGTCGCCGGCTGTGCCGGTTTTATCCAGAATGGATCCAGTGATTTGCCGAATTGGTTGCGCAAAAACTTCCATGCGCGGCCATATTTGCGGCCGTCGAATGGATGCAATCTTTCGAAACCAAAAAACGAAATGTTGTATTGGGATGCGTAAACAATTCGCAAGCGAGGCCACGGGTGTTCAATTTCTGAACCCGTGGGTTTATCTGACATTGGAAACCCTCACCCCTGCCCTCTCCCGGAATACCAGGAGAGGGAGTAAGGTTTTCACGCCCGACTCTTCAGCCTTAGCGCATTCTCCACCGGCGGCCGTCCCATCGGATAGTACTGGAAGCCGGTTTCGCGCATTACATCGCGGTGCAGGCAGTTGCGTCCATCAAAGATGATTGGGGCGTTCATCGTTGCGGCAATTTTACGGAAGGGAAGCGTCGTGTATTGCGGCCAATCGGTCAGCAGGGCGACCGCGTCGCAGCCTACCGCAGCGCTGACTGGGTCGGCGCACCATTCCACCTGATCCTTGAATATCTGCTTCATATTTTCCATGCCCTTGTAGTCGTGGGCACGGACCTGGGCGCCTTTATCCAACAGATAGCGGATCACATCGATGGCGGCGGATTCGCGGATGTCGTCGGTGTCGGCTTTGAACGCCAGGCCCCAGACCGCAATCTTCGATCCTGAAATCGCCCGCCCCAGCTTGGCTTCGATCTTGTCCACGAACCGTTTCTTCTGATTGCTGTTGACCGTCTGCACGGCGTTGACGAACAGGCTTTCGTGGTTGGCGGTTTTGGAGATGTGCTCCATGGCGGCCACGTCCTTGGGGAAGCAGCTTCCGCCGTAGCCGCAGCCGGCACGCAGGAACGCCGGCCCGATTCGGCTGTCGGTGCCGATGCCCTTGCGGATGTCCTCGATATCCGCGCCGTAATGCTCGCAAAGGATCGTCATCTCATTCATGAACGAAATACGCGCGGCCAACATGCTGTTGGCGGCGTATTTGGTCAGCTCGGCGCTTTCCCAGTTCATGGTCAGGAAGGTCTCTTCGCGCTTGACCAGTGGATCATAGAGCCGGCGCATCTGGCGAAACGCCTCGGGCGAATCGCCGCCGATCACAATGCGGTCGGGGTTGAGGCAGTCCTGGACGGCCGTGCCTTCTTTTAAGAATTCGGGGTTCGAGACGACCGTCACATGTGCTTTGGTTTGCTCTTTGAGGAAGTTATAAAGTTTGCGATTGGTTCCGGGCGGCACGGTGCTCTTCACGATAATCGTGACCATGTACCCGTGATTCAGTTCCGCCAGCGCATCGCAGACTTCCTTGCCGGCCTGTTCGAGGTAGCTCATGTCGACCGTGCCGTCGGGCTTTGAGGGTGTTCCGACGCAAAGGAATACGACTTCGGCGTCTTTCACCGCGGTTCGCACGTCGTCGGTGAATTGAATCTGCCCGGATGCATAGTTTTCCTGCATCAATTCCTGCAACCCCGGCTCAAAGATGGGGCAATGCCCATCCTGAAGGGTCTTGAGCTTTCGGGGTTCCTTTTCAACGCCGCGGATGGTGTGTCCGATGCTCGCCAGACAAGTGCCGGTCACCAGACCCACATAGCCGCATCCAATTACTGTTACATCCATAGACTACCTCAAGAGTTATCATCATGAAGCCGTCAGATACTGTACAGCCCCATAATCACTATAGCACAGACTTTCATCTGGTAAATCGGCCGAATCGGTGTGAGGGATAAACGGGACCTTAATTTGCAGTACAATCCGGTTTTGGAGATGACTCATGCCGAAGATTACGATTCAGGGAATCGGAACCTGCGATGTTCCCGACAATAAGAGGATGGTGCTTGGACTGATCGATGAATGCAAGCTCGATCAGCTTCATGCGTGTGGCGGCAATGCACGATGCACCACCTGCCGGGTGCAGTTCGTATCCGGCGAACCGGACAAGATGACCGAAGCAGAGAAGACCGTCCTGACCCAGCGCGGGTTGATCGCCACGCCGGGATTGCGCTTGAGCTGCCAGATTTTGTGCGATCACGATATGGAAGTGGTGGCGATTTCGCGTTTACAAGGCAGCGGCCGACCAGACGCGGGAAAACGACCGGCGGATGAGATTACCCCGCCGGCGGTCTGGACCACTCGATAAATCATTGATCAACCTGCACGGACGCGGCCACTTTTTTGAGCACATCTTTTTCGCGTTGAAGATGCCGCCGATCGAGTTCGGTGGTAAGCAGCGACAAGGTGAGCACCCGTCCGCTGGGAAGCAGGCGGGTCACGCGCAACTCAATTTGCTGCTGTTCGCGATCGACCCTCATGGTGAGCGGCGCCAACTGGTTCCCAACCGGAATTCGTTCCTGAGGCCCGTCATTCCCCAAGCCAAAGAATTCCGTCAATGACCGTGGACGCGTGGCGATCGCCAGAAAATCCCCGAAATTGGGATCTTTACGAATGATCGTGTCCGGCGTCGCTTCAAATTCATCGGATGCCACCCAATCTTGAGGCAGGCGAATGCTGAATCCCTCCAGTTGCATGGGCTCGCCCAGTTCAAAATGCAGGGCCCGCTGTTTGGCGCGATCGACCAGTGCCGCCGCTCCGACGGTGGCGCCAAGGACCACCCACATGATCGACTGCATCATGAAACGGCGAACGCGGGATTCCTCGACTGGCCTGGGCATGAGAATATTGTAACCCGGCAGCGCCGGCGCGGGCAATGCAATGACAGGAGTTCGCTACCGCCCGGTTCGTCCCGCCAGGCTGGCGACTGTCACGACCAATTCCTCGGCCTCGACGGGTTTGGAGAGATACGCCTGATACCCCGCCAGCATCGCACGGGTGCGATCCTCGGAGCGCGCGAATGCGGTCAGCGCCACCGCCGAAATCTGACCGCCTTGCGATTGCGGCTTGGCGCGGATTTCCCGGATGAACTGGTAGCCATCCTTGCCTGGCATCCCGATGTCGCTGATCAGCATGTCGGGCTGAAGGGTTTTCAATAATTCCATCGCTTCATCCGCAGAAGTGGCGGTAATGACCTGGGCGCCGCGATCCTGCAGCAATCGCGCGATCAACTGCCGCGCATCGAGTTCATCATCGACGACGAGGATTTTCAGTCGCTGCAATTGGATGGCCGAGCAATCGATGACCAGTTGCCGGTCTGCGGCGGGAGGTTGCTGTTGCAGTTCGCTTAACTTGGCCGCCATGACCGGCAGGGTGATGGTGAATGACGCGCCCCGTCCTTCGCCGGCACTTTTGGCGCGAACGCTTCCGCCGTGCAATTCGACCAGTTGTTTGACGATGGAAAGACCCAGCCCCAGGCCGCCGAATTTCCGCGTGCTGGAGGAATCCGCCTGCCGGAAACGCTCAAAGACGTGCGGCAGAAATTCCGGTTTGATTCCCGCGCCGGTATCGCTCACGGTGATCTGGATATGAGAATTCACGCGTTCCAGCAGCAGTTCGATCGTGCCGCCGGTCGGTGTGAATTTGACGGCATTGGTCAGCAGATTCCAGACCACCTGCTGGAGACGGTTTGCATCGCCATTGACCGGTCCGGCCAGCGGATCGAGCACCTGCGCGATGTGAATCCCCTTGGTTTCGGCGGTGGGCCGCACCGCTTCGACGGCGGCTTCGAGAACGGGGATCAGGTCCGTCTGCTGCACATCCAGCCGAACCTTGCCGGAAATGATCCGGCTCATGTCCAGCAAATCCTCGATGAGACGGGTCTGAACCCGCACGTTGCGGTCGATCACGGAAATTCCATGAGAAACGGTTTTGAGATTGTCCGGCGTCTTTTTGATGATCTGAGTCCAGCCAAAAATCGCGCTCAGCGGCGTGCGCACCTCGTGCGACAGCGTGGCGAGGAATTCATCCTTCATGCGGCTGACGCGCTCGGCCTCCATGCGCGCGGCGTGCTCGGCTTCCAGAAGCTCGCGCTGGCGAATCTCGGTTTGCACTCGTTCGGTGATGTCGCGCGTGAAGCAGCGCGTGTGGATGAATTTCCCATCCTCAAAATAGGAGTTGGAATGGATCAGGACATGCTTGATCGAGCCGTCCTTGCACCGTAGCCGCGCGGGCTGGTCGTACAGGCATTCGCCGCGCAGCAGCTTGGAGAGCATCGTTTCGATCACGTCCTGATCGATGTGGAACCGGGCAATCGGTTGGCCGATATATTCATGCGCCTCGTAACCCAGAAGCTTCAATTCTGCTTTGTTGGCCCACAGGATGGTCCCATCCGGTCCGACCTGGTGGAGGCCTTCCACGGCGTTTTCAAAGAAATCCGAAAGCTCGCGCTCGCGGCGAACTAGCGCCTGTTCCACTTCCTTGCGATGGGCGATTTCTGCTTCGAGCGAGGATGCTTTCTGTTGGAGGACGGCAACGGAATGAAGCCGTTCCCGGGCGCTGGCAACGGCCGAATAACTTTCCGCGGGAATGATCCGCGAATGACACGAGCAGATTTCGGCAAACGGTTCGCCATCGTCGCCCAGGGTAAAGCCATTCAGGGGGTAGGCGCAGAAGAGGGCGAATTTGTTTCCTTGAGCCATATCCGACCAGATTTTCTCCAATTCGACGGCGGCGGCGCGATTGTCGCCGGCCCACAGCAGCGCGACCATTTCGCCAAAGATATGCAGACGGCGCCCGCTCTGGGTCAGCCGGGCAACGATCGGCCCGAGCGATTCACGCACCCGTTGGGCATCCGGCCAGCCATTGACCATGAACCGGGCCAGCGTTTGGGCCGCGTCCAGCACGACGAATTGCTCGGGCGCAAAATCAAGTTTTTGTGCCATCAATGCTTTTTGAATACCCTGACGATGATCCTCGGTCGCGACAATGATCGCGTTTCCTCCGTCCCTCAACGCCGCGCCAACAAATCCGGCGACTGAATTGATCAGAAATTCATCACTCTCATAAAATTGAACGAAGTGATCGGACTCGCCCATATCACTCCAGTCAATTCGCGGCGCTGCAAGGTTGCTTTGCTGTCCATTGCGCGAATCCATTTGGAGCACGGCGGAAAGCTCTTCGCGCAAATAAATGCGATAGCCATTCTTCGGATGCCGGCGAGGAGTGAGTCGCCCGGCCTTGTCCCAATTCCTAAGGGTCCATGGGGAAACTCCCAAAAACTGCGCCGCTTCGCCTACGGTCAGATAATCTCCGAAGCGTTTTCCTGCGGTCTGTGAAACCATGCAAATACCTTTGCAAACCTTAGGAAGCATCCTAAGACAATGTTTCCAAAGGAGTCAATGATAAAAGCGGAAAAAGCCCACGAATTGCCATCCGTGGGCTTTGAATTGTCATCTTCATTTCACGCTGCTCGTACCCTTTGTTTCACTTCAGGACCGCGATCATAGATGTAATAGATTGGAGCCTGGGGATCATCAGGATCGATGCGTATCATTCCCGCTTTCTCGAAAAACGGATGCGCCCGCGCCATCATCGCCAGGGCTTCGACATAGCGCGTCGGGCAGTTTTCGATCAGGCATTCGACAAGCACTGTCGACAGGCCCAGCGACCGGAATTGCGGATGCACGATCACCCGGCTGATGGTGCGGAGCTGCTCATTCACAAAGCGAATCTGCTCCTTCCGTGAACATCCCTTGCGATTGAAAAAACGCTCGCGCAGACGGCAACTGAGAACCGGATAAGAAAGCACTCCCACCGCGACAATCCGCGATTGGCTCGACTGCACGTATTGGATTCGCCACACATCCGCCCAGGTCGCCGGTCGCTTGGGGAGGTAATGGAATTGCTCAAGCGCGGCATAATCCCGAGCCGAGCCATGCTCCAGAACCAGATCGCCGGGAAGGAAATCAGGAAGAATGTGGCGCATATATGCTTCAATTCAAATTCCCCAATGGCCAACCGGGCATTGGAATTTCCCCACTGGACATGTCGAAAAGTTCAGTTCAAATTGATCGATAAACCTGCTAGAATCATCTGAATAAGATGCGGGGGATAAAGGACGTTTGGACGATGGCGGTTGAAGTGCTCTGTCCGGATTGTGGGGGCGTGATCGGCGCCACCGATGTGGATGCAAACGGGCGCGGTCCGTGCACATGCGCGAAGTTCGAACCGGCCGCCCCTCCAATTCGCAGCGATTCGTCGGACACGGTTTCCATTCCATCGGCTCCTCAGGAATCTGCTGAACCAGCCGCGGCGGCGGTGAAATTGTGCATCGCGTGCGGCAAGAACCTGTCCGGGCATCGGCGGGTCAAGGACAGCCGCGGATACATGTGTTACGAGTGCGCCAAATCCGAAATCAAAACCGAACGCGACGGGCTGGTTCAGTGCGCCGAATGCGGCAAGCGGCTCAAGGAGGCCGGGCTTGTTGACTACGAGGGCATTCGCATCTGCAAGAAATGTTTCGAGGACCATAAGGAAATCCAGAAAAAGGTCGTCAAAAAAGTCGCCGTCGCACAATACGACAAACAGGAAAAGAAAAGCCTCATCATCATGGGCATCGTTCTCGCGATACTGGGCACGATCATTTTGCTCAAGACGTTTGTGTTCAAGTGATTCGATCGACGCGCAGTGAGCCGAAATCACATCGTGCGTGCAGATCGGGACGAAGTGCATCCAATAAATCATCATGAGAGGTGGCGACGATCGCGCTGGCGCCGCAGTCGCTGATCGCGCGGCGCAGCGATCGCGCCACGATGGCCGCGGTCACACGGTCCAGCAGGGCGCAGAATTCATCGCAAATGAGCATGGGATCGCGAATTTCCAGGTTGGAACTCGCATGAATCAATCCCAGAGACAGCTTGACCCGCCATTTTTGTCCATCGCTTAACTCGGTTGGTGTACGCAGATACGTCCATGCTTCGGCCAAGCCGAATCGGCTGAGCGCGTGCAGAATTTTCTCCACCGGCAAATCCCCAAAACAATCGATCAGCGGCTCATCAAGCAGCTCAATTCGATTCAAATCAATCCATCGGATAAACCGCGATGCGTTTCTCAACGCGCCCAGCAACGAACTTTTGCCCGAGCCGCTGGGACCGGTGATCAACAGAACTTCCCCCGCGCGCGGCAAGAGCGTTGCGATGGGCGCGCGACAACGACTCTTCATTGGATCAAAGCCGGATGCTGGAGCGTTCAATCCAAACCAGCGCGCTATCATCCGGGTGCGGGGCGAGCGCGGCTGGGGAAGCGGCGCGGGCATCGTCCATTTGAAGAGGCTCTCCCTTGAATCACGTTCGATCATTTTCCTTCTCCGAGACAGGAGGGCGTTTTGCGCGAGGCGAGCACGACCCGCGATACCAGCCGCGAATGTATTCCAGCATTGCCCGCGCCTGGCTGGGCGAGATTCCCCTTTGCCGCGCCAGTTCGTTGATTGGCTTGTCGAGCAGGAAATGCTCCAGGCCGATCTGGAGATGCTCCTGTGACAGTGAACAATCCCAGGCGGTGAGCCACACGACCAGCGGATCATGCAGGCGGTTGATGATGCGCCGCAATCGCCGCGAGACATTGCCTGGCGAGACTCCGAGCACGGTCCCCATCTGACGTCGCGAGAGCTTGTGCTGCACCGCCATTTCCACCAGCAGCCGGTCCTGCGGCGCGAGCAGACGCATCCGACGCGCGAATTCTGAATTCATCGCCCGGCCCTGAAGCTGCACTTTTTCAGTGAATTGATCGATTGAGCGAGGATCCAGCAGAATCATAAACTTCCCCATCGAAATGAAGCCAACGATCACCAAAGTCGGCGAGTTTTATAATCGCCAAACCCGAGAGCCAATGTTAGGTATTTGTTTGGTAAAGTCAAGCAAATAATCCCATTTTTCGGCCGAATATCTTGTTTAATAATCATTAAACATGAACGGGTTTCCTTGCTTTCCCTGAACTTGCAAGACTCGCAAGCCTTGAGGATGATTATCCTTACGATGAGTCAGGCGATCGTCCTTCAGCATGTTCCCTTTGAGACGCCCGGGCGGATCATTCCGGTGCTTAGGGATTTTGGCATTCCGGTCCAGGTCCGCCATGTTTATCGTGGCGATGAAGTGCCGACTGATCTGGACGAAATTCGCGTCCTGATCGTCCTGGGTGGGCCGATGGGTGTGAAGGATGTCGGCAGCGAAAATTACCCGTTTCTGGCTAAAGAGGTCGACCTGCTCAGTCGGATGATCGCGCAGGACCGGCCGGTGCTGGGAATCTGCCTGGGGGCGCAGCTCCTCGCCCATGCCGCGGGCGCGAAAGTCTACACGAATCCGACGCCGGAGATCGGCTGGGGGCCGGTGACGTTTCCGTTTCCCGGCGGGACCGAGCCGATGGTCCTGGGCATGATGGATGGCGCGATGATGTTTCACTGGCACTTCGACACCTTCGATCTTCCGCGGCTGAACCTGCCCGCCAGCCCTCCCCCCGCGCCGCCGCCGCCTTCGGGCAATGCCCTGCTCAGCTCAAGCAAAACCTGCAAGAATCAGGCGTACCGTTTCAAGAACCGCCTCTTCGGGTTTCAGTATCACTTTGAATACACGGAAGCGGAGATCGAGGCGCTGCTGCAAAACGACAAGAATTCATGGGTGAACGTTCTCGGCGCCGGTGGGGATGGAAAAATCCGTGAAGAGACTGCGAGTTACTATCGCAAATACGCCCGTCTGGGCGATCGCCTTCTGACCAATTTCGTTCAGTTTCTAAAAGCATATTGATGCGCGGGGATTCGACGCGCAGAAGCATTGACGTGACGACATTGCAGCAAAAATTGCGCCGGTTTTTGGACGGACAGATGGTGCGCCCGTTTGCGCTGGCGGCGCCGGTGCTGGTTCTGCTGGTGGCGTTGCCGCTGTTGCGCCCACTGCGATATCCAGCCGACAGTCAGATGTCCGGCGATGAAATGCTTCGGCTGGCGACCGTCCGATCGTTGGTGACGAACCATTCCCTGGAGTTGGGCGGCGGCTATGCCTCGGTGCCCGGCGCGGTCCGAATCAACGAGCATGTCTACAGCGCCCAGCCGCCGATGATGGCGCTGCTGCTCTGGGCTCCGGCGTGGGTGATGACGCGGATGGGATTCACCTTCGCGGAAAATAATCTGCTGATCGCGTATGTGCTGACACTGCTGGGCGTGGCGCTGCCGGTCGCCGGCGCCGCGGGATTGATCTATCGGATGGGCCGGCTGTTCGAGCTTCGCCGACCGGTGCGCGCGGCGCTGGGATTCTTCGTCGTCGCCGCCAGTGGATTGCTCAGCTATGCGACGGTGCTGAATCCGCAGGCGCCGGCGGCATGCCTGCTCATCGCTTCGGTGGCATGTCTGGTGCACGTCGCGCTGCTCAGCCGGGAGCAGCGGCCCTTCGGGTGGTTCATGCTCAGCGGCATCTGCGCTGCACTGGCGGCGGCAATCGATCCAACCGCCGCCATCTTCGTGCTCCTGCTGCCGCTGGTGATCGTCACGCTGCGTTTTTCCATCACCCGTCGCGCCGGTGGAATTTTGCTTTTCATTCTCGGCGTGGTCCCGGTGATTGGATTTCACGCCATCTGGAACATCCCCCTCACTGGCGACATCCTGCCGGCGTCGGTGCACGGGGTACTGGCGCGCGGCGCCGCCGCGCCAATCGTTGCGGCAACAAATGATCTGGACAGCGATGAGCCTGCAATGCAGACCATCTGGAATACACTTGGCGCGCATCTGATGTGGACGGTGTCGGTGCTGGTCGGCGAGCATGGATTGCTCAGCCATTTTCCCGTGCTGATTTTCGGATTGCTGGGGATCGCGGCGGTGATGCACCGGCATTGGCCGGGGTCGACCAAAACGCTGGCGGCGGCGACGGGAATCGGCGCCATCGTCGTCCTGATTCTCTACCGTTTCGCGCGGCTCGACTGGGCCGGCGCGATGTTCGCCAATCGCTGGTTCATCCTCTTCACGCCGCTGCTGCTTTTCTGGGCCGGTGCGTGGATGCGCAAGCGTCATTCGCCGGGCGTCTGGGGATTCGCCGGACTCCTGCTGATGTTCAGCATGTTTGTGGGATTGATCGGCGCGACCGATCCGATGCCCCATCGCGGCTTCGCACGCTATACTGCCGCCGATGTGCTGATGCAGTTGATTCAGCCGCAGGCCAATCCGACCGGCTCCGTGCTGGCGGGCCGTGAACCGTGAACCCCGACGGGATTATCATGGAAAACGAAGTTCGTCGATTAAGGCACGATCTGCGCGGGCAGCTCAATACCGCCATGCTCTGCGCCGCGGTGCTGCCCCTTTCAACCGACCAGGCGGAGAAACTTCAGTTCCTCGATGAAGTCATCAAAGCGGCCGACCGTGCCGTGGAACTGCTGGATGAAATCGCACTGCTGCCTCCCGAGGCGTTTGACAAGGCGCCCGATGCAACTCCAAAATGATTAGAATATTGCGGATTGAATCGCCCGCGCGACCCATTGCAATTCCACTTCATCGCGGCCGGTCAGGATTTGAAACCGATTTCCATCGGTCAATTCGATCTCCAGAAACGACATATTCTGCGCCCCGCGCGCCACGCGAATCTCGCTAACGACGTTACTCCAATCGTAACTGACAGTTCCTAAAGGCCCGGTGGTTTCGACGATCAGTCGCCCTTTGGACCCCGCCAGGATCGTTGTTTGATTCAGCGCGTTTTGCGCCGCCTCGAATCGCTGCGTGTACTGGATTCGCCAGATCAGCGCGAATATTGCCGAGCAGAAAATGACGAACGCGCCCAGCAGCACGTAGGACTGCATCGTTGAAATATATCGCCGATGTGATTCGTACATCGCACCGAAGACGGCAAACCCGAGCAGAAGCACCAGCGCGCAAATGAGGGAGGCAGGGAACGCAGCGCCGATGATCGCCGCGCGTCGCACGAGCGGGCCGGGTTCTTCCGGCGCAGCGGTGATCTTCAAAATTCCATCGGCGAATTCACGACGCAGACGACTATGTGGTGGCAGCGTGTCGTAGTCGAGAGAATGTGTCATGGGTGCAAAGCCAGTCTCTTTAGAGGCCGGGTCGGATGCGCTTGGAACCCGGCCCCTGAAGGGGCCGGCTTTGTGCCGCGATCGCCGTAATTCACTCGTCCACGCCGATATCCTCATTCCACAATTCCGGATGCTCGCGGATGAATCGCGTCATCATTTCGATGCACTCGGCGTCGTGAAGGTCGATTAACTCGATGCCGTTGGCGCGCATGAATGCCGGGCTTTTGCCCCATTTGCCCTCGCCGCCGGGGAATGTGATGGATTCGCCGACGATGACTTTGGGGATTCCGAATTGCACGACCGCGCCGGTGCAGAGATAGCAGGGCATGAGCGTGCTATAGAGGACGGTGTCCTTGTAGGTTTTCTGTCGGCCGGCTTTTGTGAGGCAGTCGATCTCGGCGTGGGCCATCGGGTCGCCATGCTGCACGCGGCGATTGTGACCGCGGGCGATGATCTGATTGTCGCGCACCAGAACCGATCCGATGGGCAAGCCGCCCTCGGCAAGGCCCTGCTTGGCTTGGTCAATCGCGGCGCGGAGGAAGGGGTCCATATGAAAAGGTCCTTTCATCTGATCGGCCAGGGGCGCTTGGCCGAGGGAAAGGATGTCCGGAATATCTGCCGGCTGCAACTGAGCGGCAAGGAGATTTTCGCGAAGAATCTGGTCGTAAATTTCACGGCGATGAATCTCGACGCTCGATGGTGCGTCGAATCCGACACGCACCTTGTCGCCACGAATGTCCACGATTCTGACCTCGATATCACATCCGATCATGACAGACTGGTTGCGCCCGCGGGTGAGGATGAGCATGACTTGGCGGCTCCTTCCTGGAAAAGGAACGGAACGGCGCGCCCGGGAGCGATCTCCTTATCGCAGCGCGTGGCGCGCAGACGTGGCATTATAGCCGATGACCCGGCGATCGTGCGGTCAGGCGAGCGGCTTTCCTCGCGTGGCTGTGGGATCCCGCGGATATTTTTTGTCCGTCAGGACGATTTTAGGGATTTCGACGATCACATGATGCTCGGTTCCCGGCAGATCGACCGGATGAACGATCGGATCAGCGCCGCCCAGGAGTTTGATGGCCTTGGTCGCTTGGGGGATTTCATCCTTGGCTCTTGCCCCTTTCATCGCCAGCATCTTGCCTCCTTTTTTTGTCAGTGGAAGACACCACTCTGCCAGCCAGACGAGCTGCCCGACTGCGCGGGCGATCACTACATCGAAACTTTCGCGGCGACGGGTGCGGGCGATCTCCTCGGCCCGCTGTGGAATGACCGTGGCATTTCTTAATTCCAATCGCTGAATCGTATCGAGCAAAAACGCCGCTTTCTTTTTTGTGGATTCGATCAGGACGATCTGAGCGTCGGGCCGGATGATCGCCAGCGGGATTCCCGGCACTCCGCCGCCGCTGCCGACGTCAGCGATGGTCATGGCTCCAGGTCCGAGAAATGGAAGCAGGGTCAGTGCGTCACCGACGTGCTGGATCTGGGCCTCGGTTCGGTCGGTGATTCGGGTCAGATTCATCCGCTGGTTCATCTCCAACAGCAGATCGAGGTATCGCTCCAGCGCGTTTGTTTGAGCGTCGGTGAGAGCAATTCCCGCACGCGTAGAGAGGTCTGACCAAAGGCTATTCACACGCTCATGGTAAATGGACGTGCTCGCGGAAGCGACAATGCCGTGCTGTTTCAGCACGACGCCTATAACGAGTTTGAGGGCAACCCTAATACCGATGGGTACTTGGGCCAATAATCGCCAAGCTTCCCGCAATTCGCATTCTGCCGCACCCCGGATAATTCCCGCGCAAATTTAAGTGGGCTCAAAACCGCTCCGATTCCCCAAGTGTGAGTTTGGGAGAAATGGCCTGAACAGGGCATATCGAGAAGCGAGGGGAAGCCTACCACCTGTTCAGCGGTGGCCCTGGGAAGGAGAACCCAGGCGTCACCCACGCCAGCCAAAAAACCCCGACTCATAGCAACCCCGCATCAAGCGGTTGCGTGTTGTACCCGCTCGCAAACGAGCGGGAAGAGATGTTCCGAAGTTTTTTTTGGAGTCGGAGAAAATGCGCAAGACAGCCAAAAACCGAAAGAGCGGCACTGGAAAGAGCACGCGGAACGCCAGTCGTCTGGCGAATGCGGTTCATTTCGAGAACCTCGAAACCCGCCAGCTCATGGCCACCATTAACGTCACCGATTTCGGCGCCAAGGCCAACGATGGCGGAGACGATCGGCAGGCAGTCCTCAATGCCATCAACGCGTCTCATAACGGCGATACCATCCTTTTTAGCGGAGGAACGTTCAATTTTTCTGATGAGATCAACGTGCCCGGCAATCGAACCTACAAAGGCACCAACGGCGCGGTGCTCAAGGGTCAAAGCTCCAGCCAGGGCGAACTCGTCAAGATGCAGAGTGACAACGCCACCTTTACCGGCCTCACTTTCGACGGCGGCGGCCTCTTCATGGATCATCCCGGCGGCGGACGAAACACCAACATTCTCGTTGACAACAACACCTTCAAGCTCAACACCAGCGGCCAGCATCGATCGGCCATCACCATGACCAGTGGTTTGAGCCATTCGCGCATCAGCAACAACTACTTCACAGGTTACAACGGCGAATTCGGCATTTATGGCTACAACTATGACAATCTGACTATTAACAACAATGAATTCGTGAACATCGGCGCTGGCATACACATTGATGCGTTCGGCAATTGCGGCAACCTGCTGGTCGAGCAGAACTACCTCACCGGCACTCACGGCATGGGGTTTGAATTCCAGACCACCGGCAGCGCCACGCCCGGCTCGAGCAACCTGGTTTTCCAGGACAACTGGTTTGAGCACCCCAACCTGAACAATGATGATTCGAAAAACTGGAACTCGTTTGCATATTCACTACCACTGGATAAGGGCGTGAACGTTACGATTCGTCGCAACACGATCATCGCGCCCGAGCGTCCCGGCGGCGGCAAGGGCATTCGCATTGCCTTTGAAGTTGGCGGCGACAATACGGTGGTTGAAGACAATTACGTCTATGGCACGAACCACGTGGTTGCGGCGAATGACGGCATGGGTTCCGAATCAGTCACGGCGCGGAATAACAAGTTCGTCAATTATCTTCAGGGCCCAGGGATCGCGTTCCCGGCCTCGAATCGCACGTTCACCGCCTACAACAACGGGCCGAACGTGCGCCTCAGCGATGTGATGGAAGCGCGCATCGCCAGCAACGATAAGCCGGGCATCGGGTCCAAGCGTTACGACGGCAGCGTTCAGCCGACGCCCAACCCGACACCAACGCCTGATCCTGATCCGACGTCGGATCCGGTCCAGACGGAACCCGCGGCGCCGACCAATCTGGTCGCCATGGTCACCGGCGCGACTACGGTCAATCTGTTTTGGACGGACAAGTCGAATAACGAAAACGGCTACAAGGTCGAGCGTTCGAGCGACGGACAGAACTGGACTACGCTGGCCACACTTGGCGCGGGCGCGGCGACCTACACCGCGACGGGCCTGACTAGCGGGCAGGAGTACAAGTTCCGGGTGCGCGCGTTCAATGACGCGGGTTCATCGGATTACACGAACAAGGCCACCGTAACGCCCGCCGCGTTTGACCCGAGCCTGGGCACTTACCTGTCCGATCTGGACACGACCAGTGAGAGTAATTTCTGGGGCCCGGCCGAGCGTGACATGAGCAACGGCGAACAGCCCGCCAGGGATGGCCATGTGATGACACTGGGCGACAAGACGTACGCCAAGGGCCTGGGCGTTCATTCGCCATCGGAACTGCATTTTGCCCTGGACGGCAAGTATTCGAGTTTCCTGAGTGACATCGGTGTGGACGGCGAAACCGACGGTAATGGTTCCGTGCAGTTCGAGGTTTGGGTGGACGGCGTGGAGGTATACACCAGCGACAACCTGACTTCCGCCAATGGCGCGCAGAGCATCAATGTTGATGTCACCGGCAAGCAGGAGCTGATGTTGATCGTGAACAATGGAGGCGACAACCGCCTGTTCGACCATGCCGATTGGGCCGGCGCGCGGCTGATCACGGCGCCGGTGGTGAACCCCGATCCGCAGCCGTCGCCCCAGCCGCAGGATGACACGGATGTCACCTATCTCAGTGATTTGGAATGGGCCAGCGCCACCAATTACTGGGGACCGGTTGAGAAAGACATGAGCAACGGCGAGCAAGCCGCCGGCGACGGACACGCCCTGACCATGGACGGCCAGACCTATGCCAAGGGGCTGGGCGTTCACAGCAAGAGCGATGTCAAATACAGCCTCAACGGCAAATACGGCACGTTCAAGGTTGATATCGGGCTGGACGATGAAGTGGGCGAAAATGGATCGGCGGTCTTTCAGGTTTATGCTGACGGCGTTGAGCTGTACAACAGCGGCACGATGACTGCGGAGAGCAAGCCCCGGTCGATCAGCGTCAACGTGCAGGGACGCAAGGAGCTTCGCCTGCACGTCGGTAACGCCAAGGACGATTTTGATTTCGACCATGCCGACTGGGCGAACGCCCGACTGACTCCGGCGCCGACCAAGGTTGTCTATGTGAGCGACCTCGCGGTGTCCGATCAGACCGGCGCTGACGAGAGCGTCCAAGCGGGCCAGACATTCAATGCTGACCAGACCATTCAGGGTCAGATGATGCGTCTGAACCGGCGCATTTATGGTAAGGGTCTGGGCGTGGAGTCGGATTCAAAACTGATTTACCAGCTCGATGGCCAGTACGACACGTTCAGCGCTGATCTGGGCATCGATGATGAGGTTCGCTCCGGCGGATCGGTGATCTTCAGAATCTACACCGACGGTGAACTGGCGTATGACAGCGGCCTGCTGAACGGCGCCAGCGCCACCAAGACGGCGTCGGTGAACGTAGCGGGTAAGAATGAGCTTTGGTTGGTGGTCGATGATGCCGGCGACGGAACGGCGTTCGATCATGCGGATTGGGCCAACGCGCGTCTGGTTGCATGATTGGGATTTGCAGTTAGGATCGATGACACAAAACGGGGCGGTGCCGGTCGGAGGGCCGGCACCGCCCGTTTTTTGGGGTGGTTGGCCGTTTAAGCCGTATTTTGCCCATTTTTTCCAGCAATCGAGCCAAGATTTTGTTGCATTCCGCGCGGCGGTTTGGGTATTCTACCCCTTGCTCGACAGAGATTGTCCCTGATGCCGTAAAATCCCGCCGCGATGTCCCGAGTGGGAGATCCAGGCCTGTGAATTTGCATCCTGAGCTACATCATTGAGGTCTGTACATGGGCACGCACCGTCCCCGACTGCGCCGATCGCCACGCCGTCCATTGAGCAACGACTTTCTTCAATCGCTGGAACCGCGCGAACTTCTGGCGACGATCAACGTCGCGGATTACGGGGCGAATCCAAACGACGGCAATGATGACCGTTCCGCGATCGTCAATGCCATCAACCATTCAAACGACGGCGACACGATCTACTTTCCGGCGGCCACTGTCTCCGGCGGCACCTATCGCATCTCGCAGGAAATTTCCGGAAACACCGGCGGAGTCACCAAATCGCTGGGGCGCGGACGGATCTATAAAGGCGAGACTACTTTTGTCACCAACGGCGATGGAACGTTCAGCGTGCAGGACCGTTCGATTCTCGAATCCACCGGCCCTGGTGAGGAATCGGCCAAGAGCAACGCCATTTTCTTTTTTGGCGAGGGCAATCCCAATCCCAATACCTTCAACGTCAAGTTCACCAACCTCACCTTCAAGGGACGCGGGCTGAGGATATCCCGTCCCAACAATGCAATGGCCGAGGGAATGATCATTGACAACAACCATTTCGACACCCGGGGAGGCACCTACTACTACAACAATGGAGTTGAATGGTCCACCGGACTGCGCGATTCGCAGGTGACCAACAACCTGTTCTATTGCGGCGGAAATAACGGCGTCTCGGGATACAACTGGGACCACGTGCTGATCGCCAACAACTGGTTCATCAACCCAGTGGGGCTCCCGGCAGGCAATGAAGGCATTCACATGCATGCCTTCCTGCGTTCCTCGGCCAATCTGACCATCGAGCAGAATTACTTCTCCAACTTGCGGCGCATGGGAATCGAATACCAGTACGGCGGAGTCAATACCCTGGTGCAGGACAACTGGTACGAAAATCCATTCGACGGGAACAACACCGATCAGTTTGCCTATTCCATCGTTGCCGATGAAGGTCAGGATACCATCACGCGTCGCAATACCGCGATCATGCCGATAAGACACAGCGGCGATACGAATTATGTCCGAATCATCTTCGAGCTGGGCGGAAAAAATCTGCTGGCTGAAGACAACTATACCTATGGCGGAAACGATCCGGCCCCGGTCAATGGAAGCCACTCCACCGGCCTCGTGCGCAACAATCATTTTGAACAGTACTGGCACGTTAGTACGGGTGCTGTCGCCGCCCACAACAACAATGGATCAACGGCCAATGTTGGCAATTCCGGCAACAACTACAACAACAATGTCCCAACATACATTACGTCTTTTAATCCCGATGGGCGCATCGCCGGTTCGTCGGCGCCGATCCGGTATCGCCCGCTGACCAATCACCGCTATTCCGACCCCGATCTGCCGCCTCCGCCGAGCGACAATAAGCCTGCGGCGCCGGCGTCGCTCACGGCTACACCCGTCACCCCCAGTCAGATCTCCCTGAACTGGTCGGATCAGGCCAGCAATGAAGATGGCTATCGCATCGAGATGAGCACGGACAACGTCAACTTTCAGACGGTTGATACTCTCAGCGCCAATTCAACCACTGACGTCATCAGCGGCTTGACTGAAACGACGCTTTATTATTTCAGGGTGATCGCCTTCAACAGCCTGATCAATGGCGGCGATTCCGCTCCATCCAACATCGCTTCGTCCAAACCCCTGGATTCGGGCATCCCCGCCACTCCCACCAACCTGGTGGGCACAACCTTTGGCTTGAATCGCGTTGATCTGACATGGACCGACAACGCGACCAATGAAACCGAATACAGAATCGAGCGGCTCTCCGAGGATGGAACCACCTGGATCAGAATGGATACTCTTGCCGCCAATGCGACTTCCTATTCGATGACCTCCCTGGCCAGCGGCAAGACATTCTCATTCCGGGTGATCGCGTATAACGGCAATATGGACAAGACGTCCAATCCGGCGAATACCAGCGTTCAGACGCCCGTCGCCGACCTGACCAGCACCGTTCCGCCGCCCGCACCCAAACGGACCCGGCCGGCGTTCTTCTTCGGCGGCGCATCCACCGGAGCGGTCAGCCCGCCCGTGACTGCGTCCGCGTAATGGCGTTGCTCCGGGGCGACTTTTCCGCTTATTCCGTCTATTCCATAATGGAGGCTTCTAGTCTTTACTCCCTGTCATTCCTGCACTAGCATTTGATCGAGATTTTCTACAGCCAGCTTTTGGAGGGACGATATCAACGCAACAGGGTTCAGACCGTGGTGGCTTTGGCCCCATAATGTTTGGAACTAAACGCTTGGTGTTGGGTATCGTAAGTTGAATACGCCAAATCAGTCGGGTGCCCATTGGATGATTGGGAGTGTCATGCCGCAGCGTTATGACATGGTTGTGCGTCAGCAGCAGGAGGCTGCACTTGCCCGGGGATATTCTGCGCCTACCTCGGGCCTGCCTTCGGAAACCCCCGAGCCGTCGATCCTCAAGCCCATTCTTCGACAATGGTGGATCGTCCTGCTCTTCGGCCTGATCGGGGTGGGTGCGGCGCTGGTTTATATTTCGCGCGTCCAGCCGCTCTACACCAGTTTTGCCAAGCTCTATATCCAGCCCACCGCCAATTCGGTGATCGAAGCCCTGGGCACCGCCGAGCGTGGCAGTTATCTGGCGACCCAGGTCGACAAGATCACCAGCACGCCGGTCCTCAAACGCTTCGCCGACGATCCGGATTTCCAGCGGATGAAGACTTTCTCCCACGCCGACGGCCGGATCGTCGAATACCTGCAGGGCGAGCTGGAAGTGACGCTCGAACGCCGCACCGATCTGATCGATGTGGAATTCACCTCACCCTTTGCGGACGAAGCCTGTCAGGTCGTCAAGGCCGTCTGCGAGGCGTACATTTCCGACGCAACCGAGATCAAGGACAAGCAGACCGAAGACGTGATGAGCACCCTGAAAATCGCCCAGGCGGCCGCCGAGAAGCAAATCTCCGATCTGACGGATGAGAAAAAGCAATTCCTCCTCAAGCATCCTCTGGCGATGGGCAGCGCGAATCAGGACTTCAGCGGCGTCGATGCTGAGAACCTCAAGAGCGTGCAAACGCGGATGACTAACATTGAACTCGATCTGATCACCAACAAGGCAGTACTAGGCGCAAATAATCCCACCATCAAGCGACTGGAAACGAGTCTTGCAGGCATGAAAATGATGTGCGCCGACCTGATGGAGAAATTGAGCCGTCATAACGCGGAGAATTTCGAACTTCAGGAGATCAACAACAGAATCCTGGAGGCCAAGGTGTTAAGGGACACGTGCGCCAGCCGGATTCAAAAAATCGAGCTCGAAACCAGCGGGCATAAGCTGATCGACATTGACATTCACGAGCCGGCCCGTGTGCCCGATTCCCCCAGTTATCCGCGCAAGAAGCGCACGCTGGCGGTGGCGGTGGTCGCGGGCATGCTCGTCGGCGCCGGCCTGGCTTTGCTTCGCGACCGTCTGGATGGCCGGCTGCGCTCGATCGAGGAAATTCAGACCGTCATCGGCTTGCCGATTCTGGGCGTGGTGCCGGGCATGGGCGGGCGTCGCACCGCTGTCGCGCGAGCGATGGCCGTGCATCTGGACCCGCGCTCGCCGGTCGCCGAGGCGTATCGAACCATTCGCACCGCGGTCTATTTCGGAGTCGATGGCTCGCGCTGCAAGACCATTCTGGTCACCAGCCCCGAGCCGGGCGATGGCAAGACCACCAGCGCATCCAATCTGGCGATCGCCATCGCGCAGACCGGCCGCAGCGTGCTGCTGCTGGATGCGGATTTCCGAAAACCGAGCCAGCACAAAAATCTGGAATTGAATGATGCGATCGGATTGTCATCCGTTCTGGCCGGCCAGGAGCCGCTGGAGCGGGCGATTCAGCACACGGGTGTCGAAGGATTGGACATCCTGCCGTGCGGGCCGATCCCGGCCAATCCGAGCGAGATTCTCAACAGCCGCGAGTTTGGTGAGCTGGTGGATGCGCTGGCCCGTCGCTACGACCACATCATGTTTGACTCACCGCCAGTGAACGCGGTGACGGACGCGCGCATCTTGGGCGCGGTGTGCGATGCGACGATTCTGGTTCTGCGGGCCGACAAGAGCACGCGCAAGAGCGGCGAACACGCCCGCAACGCGCTGCTCGCCGTGGGCACGCGAATCCTGGGCGCCGTGGTGAACGATGCGCCGCGCAAGCGCGGCTACGAAGTGTATGGCGGAAGTTATTACGGACGTGGAGAATCGAGTTCGCCGCAGCGCCTTCCGCCGCAACCCGATTTGCCGACTGATTTGAACGATATCGCCTGATTTGAGTTGCTTGACAAGCCGCTTCGCAGACCCCGATGCGCGATGGAAGAGGAGAGATTATGTTCCGCAGGTCCAAAACCGCGGGCAGCAGGAATCGTCGCGCCGCCGCCACGCGCGGGGTGCGCACACTCCTGTCGTCCGAGCAGTTTATCCTTGCTCTGGAGCGGGAGAGCAGCCGGGTCGATCGCTCCGGTGCGGGCGATCTGTCGCTGGTGCTTTTCCGTGTTAAAAAATCACGGCGCTGGCGATTATCGACTGTTCGGCTGGCGCGGACCATCCTTTCGCGCATCCGCGTGACCGATGACATCGGCTGGTTTGACCGCGAGCACCTTGGGATGCTCCTGCCCGAAACCACCTCCGCCGGTGCGTGGAAACTGGCCCAATCGATTTGCGGCGCGTTGTCACGGCACGGCGCAACGCCCTTGTGTACGCTGTATAACTATCCGGGGAATTCGCAGGCGCCCGAACTTGTGAAAGGTTTGGTTGCTTGAGTGACCAGGCCCCCGAAACATGACGACGTTACAAGCCGAGCAATCCGCGACATCTGAAGCGCCACTGAAGCGCCGCCGCGTTCTTATCTCCGCATTGGCGGTCAGTCCCGCCCGCGGATCGGAGGCGGGCATCGGGTGGAACATCGGCTCGCGCGTGGCGAAATATCACGATGTGACGCTCATGTGCGTGCCAGGCACCAAGGAGCCGCATCGCCAGGAAATCGAAGATTATCTGAAACAGCACGGCCCGATTCCCGGGCTGACCATGCTTTTTGTCGAAGAGACGTTCCTTTACAAGCTGCTCGATCACACGACCAGCAAATTGCTGCGGCCGCTGTTTTATTTCGGCTACGCCTCGTGGCAGCGGGCGGCACTTCGCAAGGTTGCATCGCTTCATGCCCAGCAGCCATTCGATCTGACACATCACCTGAACATCCTGGGCTATCGCGAGCCGGGGTATTTGTGGAAACTGCCGATCCCGTTTTTCTGGGGACCGGTCGCGGGAGCATCGAACATTCCCTGGGATTATTTTTCCATGCTGAGCTGGCGCGACCGGTTTGCTTACAGCTTGCGGAATATTCTCAATGAAGTGCAGAAGCGGACGCATTTTCGCGCCCGCAATGCCGCGAAAAAAGCCGCCCATGTCTGGGCGATCGGCAAGGACAATCATCGGATGTTCACCGAGGTTTTCGGTGTCGATGCCGAGATGCTCTGTGAAGCCGGCGGCAAGCCGCAGCCGACCCTGGCTGCCGTTAAGACTTACGATCCGCAGCGCCAGCCTTTGCGGCTGGTCTTTTCCGGGATTCAACTGGGTCGCAAAGCCGTGCCGCTGATCCTGCACGCCATGGCGCGAATCGGTAATGAATTCCCGATCCATTTCACGTCGATCGGCAGCGGGCCGGAAGGTCCGAAATGGCAGGAACTTTCCCGCAGCCTTGGAATTGCCGATAAGGTAAACTGGATCGCCCAACTGCCGCACGGAGAGGCGCTTGCGGAAATGGCCCGCGCCCATGTGTTTACGTTTCCCAGTTTGCAGGAGGCGTCGAGCACGGTGACGTTGGAGGCGCTATCGCTGGGGCTGCCGGTGATCTGCCATGACGCTTGCGGCATGGGGTTCATTGTGAATGACCACTGCGGGATCAAGGTTCCGATGATCGATCCGGAAACAAGCATTCAAGGAATCGCCGATGCGCTGCGAAAGCTGCATCGGGAGCCGGGCGAGGTGACGCGATTGTCGAATGGCGCGCTGCGAAGAAGCGAGGAGTTAAGCTGGGATTACGCCGCCGAGCAGATTTCGATTGGGTATGACCGCGTGCTGAGCGCCTTGGGACGATGAAAGAATCGCTTGAAACGGATCGCCAGGACGCGCATTTGAGGGTGTAGAATATCGGATCGACGACCATGACCACGCAGAATATAGGCTCGTTCGCACAACCGATGCCTCCGCTGGCGCAACCCCGGACCAAGGCGGCGGTGGCGGCGCAGAAGCGCATTCGCTTTGGCGATCGCTACTTCACCTGCCTGTGTCTGGTGCTTTTTGGCTACGCCGCCGGAGGCCGCGGGTTTGCTTATTGGGGCATCCCACCGATCGGTTCCGGCGAAGTCATGCTCGTTATCGGCGTCTTCATGCTGCTCAAATGCGGCGTACTGACCCGGCTGCTGTCGATGCGGGAATGGCTGCCGCTGATGGCCTTCATGAGCTGGGGGTGTGTTCGCACCATTCCTTATCTGGATATATATGGCAAAGACACCATCCGCGACGCGGTCATCTGGGGATACGGCACGTATGCCTTCATCGTGGCGGCGCTGCTGATCTCCAATCCCGCGCGGGTGCAGAAACTGGTCATCAATTATCGAAAATTCGTGATCGCGTTTCTGCTAATCGCACCGTTCATATCAGTGGCGGTGGCGTTCTTTGAAGGCTCGCTGCCACAGCTTCCATGGGGCGTTCCGATCGTTCAGGTCAAGGCCGGCGATTTGTGCGTCCATCTGGCGGGATGTTTTGCTTATATCGTCGCCCTGGGGCGCGGACTCAATCCCTGGTTCATTTCGTTCTTCATGCCGCTGAATCTGGGCTTGAACATTCAGGGCCGCGCCGGGATGGTCGCGTTTGCCGTTGCCATCGGCACGGCGATGGTTCTGCGGCCGTTTCATCCGCGGGCCATGCGCATCTTCTTTGTCATCGGGCTGGCGCTGTTCATTCTCTGGGCCACCAATTTCAAAATCCAAAAAGGCCCCCGCGAACTATCGTTCAATCAGCTCGTGAAGGGTTTCAGCAGCATCTTCAAGGAGCAGGACGATGAAGCCCTGGATGGCTCCAAGCAATGGCGAATGCAGTGGTGGACCAAGATCATCAATTACACCTTTTATGGCCAGTATTTCTGGACCGGCAAGGGGTTTGGGATCAACCTTGCCACCGACGACGGGTTTCAGACAGATGATGAAGCCTCGCTGCGCAGTCCGCATAATGGACACATGACGATGCTCGCCCGCACCGGCGTGCCGGGATTGTCGCTATGGGCGATGATCCAGTTGGTCTTCGCCTACACCGTCGTGCGGGCTTACATCCGGGCCCGTAAACGCAAGCACATGAACTGGTCGGGATTGTTCATGTTCCTGGGAACCTATTGGGCGGCGTTCGTCGCCAACGCGACGTTCGATGTCTTCCTCGAAGGACCGATGGGCGGCATCTGGTTCTGGTGCATCTATGGCGCGGGAATCGGCAGCGCCTATGTTTACAAGCGCATGCCCGATCTGCTCACGCCTCCTCCTGCTCCGCAGGGTTTTGCGGTTATAGTTCCACCCGCGCATGCCATCCGTTAACCCCAAGCGGCCGCGAGTTCTTCAGGTGATTACACACCTGGCGCTGGGCGGCGCCGAGCGCGTCGCGTTCAGCCTCATGCGCGGGCTGCGCGATCGGTATGACTTCGCCGTCTATGCGGCCAACGGAATCGACCCCGGCCCGGTCGGGCAATCCATGAAACGCGAGTTGGATGAGATGAACGTGCCGGTTCACGTCGGCACGAGCGTTCCCATCAAACGCGGCGGAATGCTTCTCGCGGGACATTGGTTTTCCAAAGCGGTCAAGCAATTTCAGCCGGACATCATCCACCTGCACACCGAAATTCCCGAATCGAGTTACGCGGCGATGGTGGCGATGCGTCCCTCGCGCGGGCGGATTCCGCTGGTGCGCACGATCCACAACACGATCTACTGGGAGCCGTGGCGAAAGCTGGGCCGCTGGTGCGATCGGAAAATGCCGCGCTCGTTTGTCGCCTGCGTTTCCAAAGGCGCGCAGGATGCGTTTGATCAACTACGCGCCGAATCAAGCGCGGGCCCGCTGCCGCAGCCGCCGGCGATTATTTTCAATGGTGTTGTGGTGAGCGGCGAGTCCCGGCCGCTGGGAAAATTGCCCGATGGAACCGTTCGCATCCTCTTCGCCGGCCGATTTGAAAGACAGAAGGGCGCGGATTTGCTTCCCGAGATTGTCCACAAGGTTAAACCGCCGATGCCTTGCCAGCTCACCATGTATGGCGGCGGGGCGTATGAGGGCACGCTGCGCGAATTGGCGAACAATCCGCCTGCCGGTTGGTCGATCCAGGTCAATGGGCCAATCCCGAATCTCAGTGCCCAGATGCCACAGTTCGATCTGATGCTCATGCCCTCGCGCTATGAAGGATTGGCGCTCATGGGGATCGAAGCCTCGCTGATGGGCCTGCCGGTGATCGCAACGGATGGCCCGGGCATGCGTGAAGGATTTCCGACCGATTATCCTTATCTCGCCCGCGCTGGCGATCCCGGCAGTTTTGCTCAGGCGTTGCAAAAAGCGTTGGATAATCCCGCCGCCTGGGCCGGCGCGGTGCAGCAGGCGCGTGATTTTGCGGGAAAGCATTTCGATCTGAATGCGATGTGCGATGCCTACGCCCGGCTGTATCAGCAGGCGGTTCAATAATCGCGGCGGCAGAATGTCCATGCCGCCAAACTCAGTACCACAATCTCAAAACCCAGCGATGTGCCAATGACCCAGCCCAGGTTGCGCGAATTGAAGTCCTGAGCGACTTCCTGCCGGACATCCGCATTTCCAGCCATCGGTGGTCCGTTCTCCCGCGTCGTGGGTCGGCCCCGCGCGGCCATCCGTTGCTCCCATTCCTCCTGGCGCTTGCGCTGGGCCGCCATGATCGGGTCCGGATCGACCAGCCAGCGCGTCATCAAATCGACCGTTTCGTTGGTTTTGGGCAGCGGCGTCTCCAAGCCCAGCAGCAGGTTTCTCCACCAATGCGTTTGATCGGCGGTTTGTTCATACTCGGCCAGCGTCTCCTTCTGGCGATCGCGCTGGAATTCAAATGCGCTCATGTTGCCGCGTCTTTCCGGCGGCAGCTCATCGTTGCGGCGAATCGCATCCACGTTGAAATCCACCAGCTTCTGCTGCTGGGCGACGCGTTGATCGGCGGCGGTGGCAAGAGCCGTCGTCACGATATCAGCGCTGTGAATGACGAAGACCAGCCCCCAGAACAGCACCGTCAGCAGAATCGCCGCCAGTGTGCTGCGCGTTACGATCCCCACTAGCACGCAGACGCAATAGAGATAGCTGAAAAACAGCGTGACCAGCGGCACCGCCAGGAAAATGCCCCATTCCCACGATCCGCAGCGGAATCCGATGATGAAAAAGCTGGCGGCGCAGAAGAGCAGCACCTGAAGCGCCGTGAAACTGAGGGCGAAGATGTATTTGGTGAAAAAGAGCCGCACGCGCGAGATCGGCCGGGAGAGATACAGCTCGATCGAGCCGTTGCTGATCAGGTCGGGGAAAATCCCGGCGACTGAAACCAGCGCCAGAATGGCCGCGCAGAATCCGAGCCAGAATGGGATCGCGAATTCCGTGAACAGATATTTGTAATAGGTCTTGGCCGGAATCAGCACGGTATTGAACGCGCTGGGAATCAACCGGCCGGCGATGGTGATGCCCTGGTCGTTGATTCCGACCAATCCGAAAACACCCGCCACCAGCAGCGAAAGAATCAGCGTCAGCCAGAAGAGCTTGCGCGACTGGAGATCGCGGTACGCATCCAGCAGCAGCGCCCAGGTCTGCGTGCCGGCGCCGGCCTGCTCCTGCGGTGCGATAATGCCTGACTGGGGTGTGTTCATTTTCCATCCCGGATGGCTTCGACAAACAGATCCTCCAGCGACGGGCGGATCAGATTTACCCGGCGGATGACCTGCTGGCCGGCACGCAGCGCATCGATCACCGGCTGAACTTCACGGGCGTCGATGGTCCCGACTTGCAGCAATTTTTCCGAAAAATCGACCTTCAATGTCCCGTTCAATTGCTGTCTGAGCGCTTCGATGAATTCCGGCGAAGGGTCGTCAGCCAGTTCGATGGTGTAACACTGCCGGGTCATCGCCAGCTCATCGAGCGTTCCCTGCCGCGCCACTTGTCCTTTTACGAGAATCGCCACCCGATTGCAGATCATCTCCAGTTCGCTGAGCAGGTGGCTGTTGATGAAGATGGTCTTGCCCCGGCGGCTCAGCGCCAGGATTACATCACGGATTTCCCGCCGGCCCATCGGATCGACCCCGTCGGTCGGCTCATCGAGCAGGATCAGGTCCGGATCGTTGACCATCGCCCCGGCCAGCCCGATTCGCTGCATCATTCCCTTGGAATAGATCGAAATCTTGCGATCGGCCCATTGCGTCATGCCGACCACTTCAAGCAGTTCAGCAACGCGCTGACGGCGGGGAGTTCTGGGAGTCTTGGAAAGCGCCCCAAAAAAATCCAGCGTCTGCCGGCCCGTCAGATACCGCGGAAAACGATGATTTTCCGGCAAATATCCCACCCGCGCCAGCGTCGGCTTATGTCCCACCGGCTCGCCCAGCAGGGTTCCCTGGCAACTGCTGGGCCGCACGACGGTCATCATGATCTTGATCAGCGTGCTCTTGCCCGCCCCGTTGGGACCGAGCAGGCCGAAGACCTCGCCGCGATTCACGTGCAGGCTCACCCCGCGCAGGGCGTGTACCCGCCCGCGATAGGTCTTCTCCACGTGCGATAGGTCGATAGCCAGTTCGTTGCCCATTTATTCAACGGAGTAGTTCCAGACTGACGCGGTTTTGTTCCAATTATTTCATCGAAATCGGAAAAACGTGACGCGCATGTCTTTTCACGACCGGCGGATCGTACCATCGGCGGCATCGGTTTGTCTCTAGTTGAGAGGTATAAGAGTACCGCATTCGGGGCAGCGCTCCGGCGTGGCGCGCAGGTCGTAGCCGCATTTTCTGCAACACATGAACGGCTTCTCGTCCCGGCGACGAAAGAATCGGAACACAGTGACGGCCGGCAGAATCCCCATGAGCAGCAGGGCCAGGGCATGTGGGAAAACAATTGACCATTCATCCTCAAACCACATGAAGTATTGCTTCCCGTTGACGTTCACCAGCTTGCTGCCTTTGTACTCCCTCCAATAGTTCAACAGAGAATCGGATGGGGTCGCGCGATAGCGGGCAAGTCCAAACTTTCCAAATGTAAGACCAAGGCAGATTCTCCCGCGCGATGATGAGGCGAGCCAATGCCAATGATCAGAATCAGGTACGGGCTGATTGCGAGGCATTGCCGAACGATCGGGAAACTCGTCTATCACCCAGTAGCTGCGCACCCAGAGCAGGGTTATCGCAACGCACCCCAGCAGCGACACCCCCGCGGCGATGTTGAAGAGCCAGCGCTTCATGCTCGCGGGATTCTACCATCGACCTCGCATGTGGCGGGATATAAACTACGAAGAACACGAAGGGCTCGAAGAGAACTATTCTGATCAAATTCTTCGTGTTCTTCGTTAGCTTCGTGGTTAAGTAAACGCATTAACATTTGTGGGAACCGTGCCGCACTCCGGACATCGCTCGGGGGTGGCGCGGAGGTCGTAGCCGCAGGTGCGGCACAAGCCGAGCGCGGCGCGCTTTCTTCGGCGCATGTGTGCGGGCAGCGCCAGTAAACAGGGAAACAGCAGGATCGGCACGATGAACCAGAACGGCATCACCAGGCGATAGCTATTAGCTTCGTCGTTTAGGGTCCGTGAGACCATCCACCATGTCGAGTGTTGATAACCGAAGCCCCAATGAAGCCAATGATCCAAATCGTCCGGCTCGAGGTTATTGAGGAACGAAGCAAAATCAAGATTCTCTGGCGGAAAGCTACACGGAGAACGGCTGCCATATTGGATAGTAGGTTGAAGAAAACTATACTGTGGCGGTTCAAACTCCAGTGCAGTTTGCAGCTTTCCATGACAGGAAACCAGGCTCAAACTCGATCCGATACGAGCAACCATTATTCCATCCCATCGCCAGTGGCTATGTGCCCAAAACACAATCGCAATCGTGCCAACCAGCAAGGATAGTCCGCGGAGGATTCGGCCCAGCCAGCGCTTCATCGAGTACATGTTACCATCGACGTGACACGGGCGTCTCGACCGCACGCACTTCAAGAATATGAGCCACCGATGAACACCGATGCTCACCGATCAGAATGGGAATTATCCATCGGTGTTTATCGGTGCCCCATCGGTGGCAAATTATTTTGGATGGCGTTCTCCAAAGGAATCGGCGTGCCGCATTCGGGGCAGCGCTCGGCGCTGGCGCGCAGGTCGTAGCCGCAGGTCAGGCAAAATCCTAGCCTCGCCATTCGTCTTCGACGACGAAATTGCAGGAGGCACGCGATTGGCACTATCAAGGTGACCAGTACGACAAGCCAATGCGGAAAGCTTATGCTAAATCCTCCCGGCCACGTGGAGAACGAAAATGCGGGCGGCGGACCCCAAAACGTGAAATGGCCGACTCCCGGAAATATTTCATTGCCTTTTCTCACAAATTTCGATGGAGCCGTCCAAACGTATAATGCCCCTCGATCTGAAATTACCTCCCATAGCCGCAACGTATCGCGATCGTATACATAATAATGCTGATGCCACTCTGCAACCCAATAGCTGCGCGCCCCAAGCACGATCGTTGCCATACAAAGCAACAATGACATCCCACAGAGGATACGGACGACCCAGCGCCTCATTTCAGCATTGTATCGTGTAGTTCCTCCCCAAATTTAGCCCCGCCGCTTGCGGCGGGCTTTTTTGTGCTCGGGGCTAAATGAATCCTTGAAAATTTTCTTTTCCGCCAACTACTGGCCCGGCCATGCTTTGGGCCGATTCCTCATAATTCATCCATTTTTCATTTAACTCACCTCGGATTGGCCCCGACTCCTTTTGCGACGGCTCGATTTCCGGGCCGTAGAAAAAGGAGAGGTCATGAAAATCGACCCACGTCTGACGCTTCGACAGAAGCGTGTTTTGCGCGCCTATCGGGATGGCCATCAAACATTGGAGAAAATCTGCGCGAAGTTCAGGTTCCAGAAATGGCTGCTAAGCCGGTGGCTCGATCAGCCCAGATTCCGAAAGGAGTTTGCCAAGGTGCAGAAGGGGTTGGAGCGTCGTGGAGCTTTGGAATTCAGCCGGGCGGTCCGGCAGGCCACCGATGTCATGGCGCGGATTCTCAATGGAGGCAAGGCCAAGATCAAAAAGGATCAGCGCGATGTGGCGCTGGGGGTTCTGAAATTGCATTTCGCGCAGCAGCGGACGCGCAAGTCCTCCCGATTGCCCAAATCGCCGCAATTCACGCCGGCGTTTCATCCCGATGTTTCGCTCGATGAGGCGCGCGAGCTGATTTCACACCTGACCGGCCTGAGCGAAGCCGCCTGAACCGTGATTCTTTATGGAGAAAATCATGTCTGACAAATTGGAACTGCTACGGAGACTGCTGGTCAAACCGTGTCGCACGCGCGGGGAGCTGGTGAGCTGGACGCGTCTTTTCACGGGTCTTCGGCTGCCGCCGCATGCTGTTTGCGCTCATCATCAATCACCTTTGGAGTATCTTTGGCGCGCGTATCGAGAACCTTGCGGCGATCTTGTGGTATGGGCGCCGCGCGGGGGCGGCAAGACCCGGCTCGCAGCGGTCGCGACGTTGCTCGACCTGCTCCACAAACCCGGCTGCAACGTGCGAATCCTCGGCGGATCGCTCGACCAGAGCCTGAAAATGTGGGAACACCTTCTGCCCGATCTGGAAATGTGGGCGACGCATCTGCTGGAGCAGCGGCGCGCCGCGCGAAAAATCCGATTGCTCAACGGGTCGGTGGTGGCGGTGCTGACGCAATCGGAGCGCGCGGTGCGCGGCCTACGCGTGCAGAAGCTCCGCTGCGATGAAGTTGAAATGTTCGAGCCGCGCATCTGGGAGGCGGCGCAGCTGGTGACGCGCTCGTTGCCGTCGGCAGCGGGGAAAATTCACGGCGCGATCGAAGCAATTTCAACGCATCACAAAGTCGGCGGAATGATGGGCCGGATCATCGACCGCGCCGCCGAAACCGGCACGCCGGTGATTCACTGGTGTCTTCTGGATGTTCTGGAGAAATGCCCCGCCGGGCGCGACTGCGGCTCGTGTGCCCTGTGGGAGGAGTGCGGGGGAATCGCCAAGATCAAATGCAACGGCTTCATGAAGATCGACGATGCGATCGCGATGAAGCAGCGCGTGAGCCGCGAGACATGGGAGAGCGAGATGCTCTGCACTCGTCCGGCCGTCACGGGATGCGTCTTCCCCAGCTTCAGTGTCGAAACGCACGTGAAGGAGCAGGTTGAAATGAGCGCGGGCTGTGCGTTGTCGCTGGCGATCGACTTCGGATTCAACTCGCCGTTCGTCTGCCTGTGGATTCGTGATGATGGCCAGCGGTGCTTTGTCGTCGATGAATATCTGCAAACGCAGAGCACGGTGGCGCAGAACATGGAGCAGGTCGAGTCGCGATCATGGGGAAGGGCGCAGCGCATCTGTTGTGATCCCGCCGGCGCGGGGCGAAACGATCAGACCGCGCGGTCCAACATCCAGCTTCTGCGTGACAGAGGGTACAAGGTTTATCGGCGGCACAGTCTGATTCAAGATGGTTTGGAATTACTTCGCGCTGATCTGAATCCAGCGATTGGACCGGCGCGATTGTTCATCCACCCTCGCTGCCAGCGGTTGATCGCGGCGCTAAAACAATACCGCTATCCCGACGGCGGCGGCGAGGTTCCAGTGAAGGATGGCGAGCACGATCATCCGATCGATGCGCTGCGGTATTACTACGTGAATCGGAAGGCGAGCGGTGCGACGACGAGGAGCTATTGATGGAAACGATCAATTCATTCTCGCTAGTCATGCCTCGCCAGTTGTTTGCACGTGACCGAAAAATCTTTCGGTGGAATCGAGATGATCTCAATCTCACCAGCCGTTGGTGCGACGATCCGCAAGCGTTCGGCGTGCAGCGTCAATCGCTCGATCAGCGGGCGTTCGGATTCGCCTTTTTTAACGCGATAGTTTCGTTTGAACTGGCTGAGGAAAATTCCCGTCGGCCCGGGGTTGTAGATCGGATCGATCGCCAGCGGCAGGCCGATGGAGGTCAGATGCACGCGGATTTGATGGGTCTTGCCGGTTTTGGGGAAAATTCGCAGGAGCGTGAAATGACGGAAGCGCTGCTCGATTTTCCAAAGCGTTCGCGCCGGTCGGCCGCCGTGTTTGACGACCGCCATTCTTTTTTTGACCGTCGGATGCGTGCCGATGGGCGCGTCGATTTCGCCTTGGTCTGTTTCGGGACGTCCAACAACCAGGGCGAGATATTCCTTTTGCACGGTGTTGTTCTGGAACTGATGGGAAAGAAATCGTTGAACGGAGGTGTTCCGCGCGAAGACCATCACGCCGGTGGTGTCCTTGTCAAGGCGATGGACCACGAGCATTTTTTGATTGAATTGGGATGAAATGCGCGCCAGGACCGAATCATCATCGCCGCGCCCGGGAATGGCGGACAAACCGGCGGGTTTGTCGATGGCGACCAGATCATCGTCGCTGTGGAGGATGTCCAGATCAGTTGCCAAACAGTCCGGGTTTTTCCCATTTCTTCAATGCTTCACTCACCGGCGGCTGATTGGGATTCAGCTTCAGGCTCGATTTCCACAATTCCACCGCATCCGCACGCAGCTTGTCGTCCAGTTGCAATCCTTCAGAGTATTTGCGAATGAGCACGGCGGCCTTGGCGTTGATGGCGGGCAGATAGCGCGGATCGGTTTGAAGCGCCTGATTGAGCTGGTCAATTGCATCATTGTATTTCTTGTTTGCCGCCAGGGCGTCGGCGTAGCGCTTGCGTACGGAAGGGGCATCGCTCAACTTGATTGCCTGCTCCATGATGACCACCGCTTCGGGGGCCTTGTTCTGGCTAATCAGGTTTTGCGCCAGGTTCTGCATGGTGACGACGTTTTTGGAATCAAGCTCCAGCGCCTTGCGATAGGTCGATTCGGCCTCGAGGGTGCTGCCGCGCGCGTCCAGCGCCACGCCCAGGTTCGACCAGGCGGGGGCGTTGTTGGGGTCAAGTCGGGTGGCGCGCTGAAGGAACAAGACCGCCGAGTCGAGCTGGCCCAGCGCCAGATAGACCAGGCCGAGGTTCATGTTCGATTTCACATCGCGCGGATTAAGCTCCAGCGCCTTGAGATAAGCGGCGGCTGCATCCTGCATCTTGTTGAGCAACTGATAGGCTAGCCCGAGGTTATAGTGATTGGTGAAGGCGTAGCGATCGAGCAGCGTGGCGGCTTTGTAATGGGTGGCGGCGTTGGTGTAGTCGCCCTTGGAGCGATAGGCATCGCCGAGCATGACATGCGCCATGCGCAGGTCGGGATTGGCGGCGACAGCTTTTTCCCAGAACGCGATCGCTTCATCGCTCTGCCCGGCGCGCTGGAACTGCACGCCGCGGACATAGAGATCCACGCCCTCGGTCTGGCGGGATTCCTGGGAGGCGCATCCCACGCCCATCAGGGTGATGCAGACACAAATTACGGCGACAACACCAGACTTATTCATGTGCGGTCCATTTCCCGACTGGCTCGTGAATATAAGCCCCCATGACGGCGGGGGTCAATTTAATGAAGCATACATACTCGACATGCGAGTTTCCTACGCCTTTTCCAGGTTGACCCGGTCACGGCGCACTTCTACTATCAGCATCGGATAACTGGGCCGCGCGGTTTTGGATATTCTGGAGCGTTGCTTGCAAATACTCGTCGCCATTCCCGTTTTTAACGAATTGACGCACGTCCAGAAGGTCCTCGATAAAGTTCTGGGCATTCATTCGGACCTGCTGCTGGTGGATGACGGCAGCACCGACGGTACGGCCGAATATCTCGCCGCCCGAAAGGATATCCGCCTTATCGCACACCCCAATAACCGTGGTTATGGGCGGAGCGTCATCGATTCATTCACCTATGCCTGCGACAACGGTTTCGACTGGGTCATCACCATGGATTGCGATGAACAGCATGATCCAGAGCGCATCCCGCGATTCATTCGTGAGATTCGCAAGGACAAATGGGACATCATCAGCGGCTCGCGCTATCTTCAGCCACGCAAGGATGACGACCTTCCGCCGGGCGATCGACGGATGATCAATTCGACCATCACGGCCATGATCAATGAAACATTTGGCTGGGGCATCACGGATGCATTTTGTGGGTTCAAGGCGCATCGCACCAGCGCGATGGTAGGATTGAAGCTGGACGAGCCGGGGTATGCGTTTCCGATGCAAATGTGGCCCCGCGTGGCGGCGGCGAATCTGCGCATCACCGAGATTCCCGTGCAACTGATCTATAACGACCCCAATCGACATTTCGGCGGCGCGCTGGATGATTCGCAGGTTCGATTGAAACATTATCTCAGCGTCTTTGACCGCGAACTGGCCTGGCAGCCGGTTCCGATGACGCGCGAAGATTGCCCTTGTTGCTGTCCCGAATAAGCTTTGATCACATGCCAACGCACCGGCGGCAATATCCGGCCTGGAAAGCGCCGTCCGAGGATGGTGCGGTTCTCATTTGGCCCACTCCGGGTGATCTGCTTCAGGAAACCCTTCAAAATCAGCAGCATCTTTCATCGGCAGATTCCGTGGGCGTGCAGAATATTCCGCTGCCGAAAGTGCGTGAAGTGATGCGCCGGTTCATCGGCAATGAGAACGATCAGCCGCTGGTGGCGATGGGACATCAGACTGAGCTCTTCCATGCTGGTGTCTGGGTGAAGAACTGTCTGATCAACGCGGCGGCCAGCAAGCTCGACGGGCAGGCGTTTCATCTGGCGGTGGATACCGATGCACCCAAACACCTACATTTGCGATTGAACGACGAATCAATCCCGATCACCGATGACCCCGCGATTACGACGGCCGCCTGGTGTGGACAACTCGCGCCGCCTTCGCCGGCGCATATCAATCGGATCAAGGAAAAGGCGGAAAAAGGGAGTCCTGCTTCATCTCTTCCTTCCGTGCTCGATTCGCTCAGGCGCTTGGCGATCGAACCGGATAACACACTTTCATCCGCACTGGCCAACGCCTTGCATGAATTGGATTGGAGCATGGGTTTGCGGCATCACGTGTTGCTGGCATCGCCCATCTGGAGTTGCCCGGCGTATCTGCTGTATGTGCATGATCTGCTGGCCAATGCTGATAGCGTCGCGAGTGATTACAACGCATCACTGGAAGAATATCGCGCCGCCCACGGCATCCGCACGCGCATGCGGCCCATGCCGGATCTGCTCATCAGCCCTGGCGCGGTGGAAATTCCCTTCTGGCTGGATGATCTGGGCACCGGCCAGCGCAGTCGGCCCAGCATTTTCCGTGACGAACAGGGATGGATACTCAAGCTTCTCAACGGCGAGGAATTCATCTTTAAAAAAGACCTGGACGGCTGGGAAGCCGCCAGTCGGTTGCAGAAATGGCTGACGACCACGAATCATCGGCTTTCACCCCGCGCGTTGATGCTGACGATGTTTTTCCGCATGTTCATGGTGGATCAATTCGTGCACGGCATCGGCGGCGGGCAGTATGACCAGGTGACCGATGAATTGATCGCACGGCATTACCAGATCGAGCCGCCCAAATTCGCGGTGACGACCGCGACAATGTATCTCCCCGGTGCAGCGGGCCGCGAGCGTGTCTGCGTGCCGTGTGTGAAACGGGAAGGGCATCGGCTGAAGCATGGATTGCTAGGCGAGCGAAAACTCGAGCTTGTAGGACAAATTGACTCCCTGCCGCGACGCTCACCGGAGCGATTGGAACGATTCGCGCAAATGCATCGGGAACTCTCGGCGGAGGGGGCGCGGAGCGACGTGCTATCGCGATGGAATGATCGATTGCGCCAGACGCGTCAGCAGGAGAAAGAGGAACAATCGCTGTTTGACCGCGAACAATTCTACGCCATGCAGACACGGGAACGGCTGGGAGAGATGATCGAACAATACCGTGCCGCCATTTTGCAATGAGTAAACTCGCTTTTTCCACCAACGCTTTCACCCGCCATTCCCTGCATGATGCACTGCGCGGAATCAAAGACGCCGGTTTCCCTGCCGTCGAGATTCTGGCGGATATGCCGCATGCTTATCCGGGAACCGTCGATCCAACCGAACTTCGGCGGGAATTAGATCGCTTGAATCTCCAGGTCAGCAACGTCAACGCTAATTGCACCTTTGGCTATTGGAAGGACGCGCCGCCGGAGGCGTATTTTGAACCGAGTTTAATCAGCCCGAATCCCAAGCATCGCAAAGATCGGCTTGACCTCATTCTCAAGACATTGAAATTCGCGCAGGAGATCGGCGCGGCCAACATCAGCATCACCAGCGGACGAATGCTCGGCGGGATGCCACCGCCCGAGGCTTCCAAGCAGTTTGCCGAGTCGATCAAGCTTGTTCTTGAAGCGGCCGATCGGTGCAAGGTTAATGTCGGCATTGAGTGCGAGCCGGGATTGCTGTTGGAATATGCTTCGGAACTGCGTGAATGGATCGACATACTTAACCATCCTCGTTTTGGCGCGAATCTTGATATTGGTCATAGCCAGGTGATGGGGGAATCGATTCCGCAGGTGGTGAAGATGTTGGGCAACCGGATTTGGAACCTGCACGTCGAGGACATCCCTGGCCGAAAGCATTATCACATGATCCCTGGCGAGGGGACGCTCGACTGGCTCGGCCTGCGCGAGGCGCTGCAATCCATCGATTATGATCGCTATCTCACCGTCGAGCTTTACACCCACACGGCCGACCCTCAATCGGCGGCGATCAAGAGTTTTGCATTTCTCTCCAGGGTCTTCGGATGAACCGCGTCACGATCTATTCCAAGCCGGATTGTCATCTGTGCGATTTGGCAAAGGACGTCGTCTTGCGCGTTCAGAAATCGCATCCGTTTGAGTTGGACATCCGCAATATCGAGGATGACACGGCCGATTTCGAGCGATACAAGATCACGATCCCGGTTGTGGTGGTGAACGGACACGAAATCGGGCGGTATCGGATTAGTGAACGACAATTGATCGAGGCTCTGGAAGAAATTTAGCCACCGATGGGGCACCGATGAACACCGATGGATTTGAAATCTCAAATTTGTAATTGATCGGTGTGAATCGGTGCCCCATCGGTGGCTAATCCCTTCATACCTTGTCAGTAAAGGCCGAAAGTCGGACAATACCGCCGATGACGCAGGAAAACCCCGCGATCAACCCGAACACCGAATCGTTTCTGCCGCAATCGACGGTAATGATCGTCGATGACAATCCGCAGAACGTGGAATTGCTCCAGGCCTTCCTCGAATCGCTGCCGGTCAGGATCGTGGTGGCGTCAGATGGCGTGGAAGCGCTTCAGAAAGTGGCGGAATACGATCCGGATCTGATTCTGCTGGATATCATGATGCCGAAAATGAGCGGGTTTCAGGTCTGCCGCAAGCTCAAAAGCGATCCAAAGACCCGCGATATTCAGGTTCTGATGGTGACGGCCCTGAACGAGCTGGGCGACATCGAACAGGCCAGCGAATGCGGGACCGATGATTTCGTCAGTAAGCCGGTGAATAAATTCGAACTTCTCACGCGGGTAAAGAGTCTGCTTCGGGTACGGCATCTCAAGAGTGAATTGGAACGGGCATTGACATATCTCAGCGAGGTTGAGGACGAAGATGAAGAAGTGCCATAAGGAAAGGATGAAGGCAGAAGGATGAAGGCTGAAAGAAAATTATCTGCTTTCTTTTGTACGCTTTTGCTGCTCGGGTCCTCAGTTTGGGCACACTTTCCAGCACATTGGGATCCTAAGCTTAGAATTCCACGTGGACAAGTTGTC
>JADMIO011618406.1_pt1 | contig 43654 bp, 35 predicted proteins | sample 8958161 | NCBI WGS metagenome assembly JADMIO01 (sample SAMN16585339, study PRJNA669376) | soil metagenome | isolation source: Crop rotation soil | place: USA: Cullars Rotation, Alabama | collected 2011
GCCGCGACTTCAAGTCACGTGAATTCCAAGCTTCGGATCCCACTGTGCTGGAAAGGTTTGACCGCACACTTGCCGATGGAAAACACGTGAGAGACCACATCCACTCGCTGCTTTATCGGCCGTTTGATACCCGGAGGATCTTTTACCATGAGGACGTCGTTGCCAGTCGCTCGCTGCCGACGATGAAGCACATTTTGGCTGGACCGAACATTGGGTTTGTTTGTTCCAGCACCTGGACAACCCCGGATCGGTTTTCCGTCGGAGTTTCGCGGCTCATGGTCGAAATGAAGACCGGCACTCACGACCGTGGCACGTCGTTCTTTCCATTGTACCGCTTTGAGGCTTTGATGGGAGGAAAGGGAGAACAAGTTCACAATCTTTCTCCGGAGTTCGTGAAGGAATGGACTGCTACGACGCATACGACCTTCGTTCCGACCGGGCGCGGCGATGGAGCGAACACAACAGGGCCAGAGGATGTCTTCCGTTGGTTGTACGGTCTTTTCTACTCACCTGAGTACAGGCGTAGGTACCGCGCAGCGCTTTCTCAGCGGTTTCCGATTGTTTTGTTGTCCTCGAATCTTGACCTCCTCCGTGCAGTCGGGTTGCTCGGCGGTGAACTCATCTCCCTACACCTGTTTGAATCGTCGACGCTCAACAAACCGAACACTGAGTTCATCGGCGATAGAAGCCGGCCGATCGAGAAAGTATCGTGCTCCAGGAATACCGTCTGGATCGACAAAGCACAGACTATCGGGTTCAAGGGCGTTCGCGATGATGTGTGGAGGTTTCACTTCGGTGGGTACCCGGTCTGCGAAAAGTGGCTCAAGGACCGTAAGGGTCGCACACTTTCGAAAGGCGACATCGCACACTATCAGATGATCGTCGTCGCCCTCGCCGAGACCATTCGCCTGATGAAGGAGATCGACGAGCTCATCCAGGAACACGGAGGTTGGCCGCGGGCATTTCAGGCCGCGCCCCAGACCGCGAGTGAGCCCCCGTTGCGGAAGGTGGCCGAAACGCGCGCCACGTACAACGTTTCGCGCACCGGAGAGAAGTGATGAACTATCCACTCCGCCACATCTCCATCCGCGTCCCTTGGCACGACACGGCCTGGGACGGTCGCGTCTGCGCCGCGCCGCGGCTGAATGGTTCCTGCCTCAAGCTCAAGCGCGTTGCCGAAGACCGCGATGACCGCGCAGAGGAATCTGTTGCAGGACAGAGCATCAGGGACTTGCCGCAAGCGACATGGCCTGCTTGCGTTGCCGAACGCGTCGGTTTCATGGCGCCCTTCGAGTACGTCCGCGAGGCCGATCACCCGTACAACTGGGGCCCCGAGACTCCCCATGGCCATTTCAAGGCAACGCCGCTGCGTCACCCACCGTACTCGGCGCCGGTGGTTCCCTTCGCCTGGCTCCTTCGCGACGCGATGGAGGCGATTGGTGAGGAGCACGCCCTCGATGTTCAAGCTGAGCGCGAACCGGACCTTGACTTCAAAACACAGTGGATTCAGGAGTACCTGAACCAAACGGCCCTGCTCGACTGTTTCGCCGGCCACCTCAAGCCCAAGCAATCGCTCTGCTTCTTCTATGCCAAGCAGGTACCGTTCGTGGAGGACGCGGCCGGCGGGCGCATTCTCATCGGCGTTGGGCGGGTGTTGCATGTCGGCGCTGCTCAGGAGTATGCCTACACCACGAACGACCTAAAGGGGAAGCTGCGCTCGATGTTGTGGGAGCGGATGGTCCAGCACTCCATCCGCCCGGATTTCAAGGATGGCTTCCTGCTGCCATACCACGCGGCCATCGAGAAGGCGGCCGAAGATTCGGACTTCGACCCAGCAGAGATTGCGGCTTTATCGCCCGCCGACCGGTTGCTCGAGTTCTCGCATGCTTCGCAGTTGGTCAGCCACGACGGCGCCATTGCTTCATTGCTCGCGTGCGCAGAGTCGCTCCGCAAGGCCAAGGGCATCCTCCCCGGGCCTTGGGATCAGTGCCTGAGGTGGATCGATGCGCGGCTCGGCGAATTGTGGACGGTGCGAGGCCCATGCCCTGGGCTTGGCTCGGCGCTGACCGCATTCGGACTGGAGTTCGGCACGTTCGTTGCCCGCGCCCTCGCGGAAAAGGCGGGCGACAACGCCGATCCTTGGCCGTTAGTCGACAAGATGTTTGCCGACCCCAAGAAATACCTGGCAGTGCCATTGGCCGAAGGCATCGGCAAGACACTCTGCGCCAAGTGGATGCGGTTACCCGATGAACGCCGCGCGCTGCTCAAGCTCGTCAGCCGGTTCGAGATCACTCGCGAGCAAGCGACCGTACTGTACGTGCAGGAAGAACGTGCCGAAGCCGGAATCGACACCAGCGACACGGCCATCATTGCGAATCCATATCTGCTTTACGAGCTGACCCGCCCCACAATGGATCCGATAAGCGTGTGGACCGTGGACCGCGGTGTTTTTCCGGACGAGGTTATCCGCAAGAAGCATCCGTTGCCTGAACCGACGAGGCTGGACGCCGGAACGGATGCTCGCCGCATGCGCGCTTTCGCGGTAAAAGTCCTGGAAGACGCAGCCGGCGTGGGTAACACACTCCTTCCGCAGGACCAGGTTGTGCTCGGCATCCGTGCGCTCACGATCCAGCCGCCTTGTGAAGTGGACTCCGACCTAATGAACGTCGCCAAAGACGACTTCGCGGACGCCGTCAGCGAACTTGCCATGGCCAATGGGGCTCCGGCACTGCAGCTCGGCCGGCTGACAGAGGTGGGCGCGGCCATTCGTGCGGCGATCGACAAACGCATCAGCGGCAAGCGCATGACCGTCGCGGCCGATTGGCGCGCGGTTCTCGACGCGCACCTTGCCGGTCAGTCGGTGGGCAAGGCCGATGAACTCGAAGAGAGCGCCCGGGCTGAGAAGACCGCCGCGCTAACAGAGCTCGCAGAGGCGCGGCTCTCCGTGCTGATCGGCCCCGCCGGGACGGGCAAGACGACCTTGCTGTCGGTGCTCTGTTCGCATGCGAACGTCGAGGCAGGCGGAATCCTGCTGCTGGCGCCGACCGGAAAGGCCCGCGTGCGAATGGAGCAGTCCACCAAAGGCCTTCAGCTCAAGGGCTACACCATCGCCCAGTTTCTGAGCCCGCACCGCTACGACGGCGCGACCGGCCGCTATCGCCTTTCAGACAAGCCAGCAGAGGCCGGCGCGCGTACGGTCATCATCGACGAGGCCTCGATGCTGACCGAGGAGATGCTCGCGGCACTGATCCAGGCACTCAAGGGGGTTCACCGTCTGATCCTCATCGGTGATCCGCGGCAGCTCCCGCCGATTGGCGCGGGCCGGCCGTTCGTGGACATCGTCAAGCGCCTTGCGCCGGAGGGCGTCAGTGAGAAGTTCCCGCGCGTTGGCCCGGGCTATGCTGAATTGACGATCCGCCGTCGCCAAGCTGGCGAGGACCGCGAAGATCTGCAACTCGCCGAGTGGTTCAGCGGCTCACCAATTGCGCCGGGTGAGGATGACGTGTTCGACAAGGTGGTGCGCCGCGGCCAGAGCCCGCACGTACGCTTCGTGCAGTGGGAGACCGCCGACGATATTCGATCACGCGTCATCGAGGTGATGGTTGACGAGCTCAAACTCAACGGGCCCGACGACATCGCCGGCTTCGATGCCACGCTCGGCGGTGAAGCCTGGAACGACATCCGCTTCTTCAACCCTCGCAAAGGCGAGAAGGCCGGCGCCGCCGAAACGGCCGAGGCCTGGCAGATCCTCTCTCCGGTGAAATCGGCGGCGCACGGTGCTCCCGATTTGAATCGCCTGATACATAAGCAATTTCGGCAGGGGATGATCGACGCCGCGCGCAAAGAAGGGTGGCAACGCAAGTACCCCAAACCCATGGGATCCGAGGAAATCGTCTACGGCGACAAGGTCATCAATCTCGTCAACACCAATCCCGATAACTGGTGGCACAAACATCGCAAAGTGTACCCGGTGAAGAACGATGCCTACATCGCGAATGGCGAAATTGGCATGGCCGTCGGATTTTTTTGGAGGAAGGGTCTGCCCGACCTTCGCTGGAAACTCGAGGTCGAGTTTTCTTCGCAACCCGGTTTCAAGTACGACTTCACGAAACGTGATTTTGGCGAAGAGGCGAATGCCGTTCTCGAACTCGCCTACGCGCTGACTGTCCACAAAGCTCAGGGCAGCGAGTTCGGGACGGTAATCTTGGTGCTGCCCAACCCTTGCAGGCTTCTCTCGCGCGAGCTGCTCTATACCGCACTCACGCGCCAGAAGGAACGCGTTGTGGTCCTCCACCAGGGACCGCGCACCGAATTGCGCAAGTTTTCGTCGGACGACCGCTCGGAGACTGCTCGGCGGTTGACCAATCTCTTCGTGGCGCCGTCCCCCGTGGCGATCAACGGCCGCTTCTTCGAAGAGCGCCTAATCCACCGCACGTCGCGCGGGGAAATGGTACGCTCCAAGTCCGAGGTGATCATTGCCGACCACCTAGCCAACAAAGGCATAGAATATGGCTACGAACAGCCGCTCACGCTCGAGGGCGTCACCAAGTATCCGGACTTTACCGTTGAGGACGTCGAATCGGGTTTGACGTTCTATTGGGAGCACTGCGGCATGCTGCACGTGCCGATGTATCGCCGTCGGTGGGATGAGAAGTTGGCTTGGTATCGAACAAACGGCATTCTGCCCCGGGAGGAAGGAGCTGGGGACAATGGCACGCTGATCATCACCCAGGACGAAGCAAATGGAAGCATCGATTCGGCGAAAATCACACGGCTAATCCGCGATGTTTTCGGATGACTGCGCCTGCACGCTGCCCCGCGCCAAGGCCCCCTGGCGGTCCGGTCCGGGCGACAGCCGGGCCATCGCTTGAACCCCGAGCCCGTCATGCCCCGGCGTCGGCGCCCGGCAAGCACGACATGAACGCCTCGGGGGCCGGGCCGTAACTGCAAGGAACCGCCCGGCGTGTGGTTCGGGTGCGACGAGCTAGCGGTGGTGGCTGAGGAGAGTCGAGCCGGATTCCGGCGAGACGTGGTTAGAATCCGAGCCGATGACGCACCTACTCGACCTGATCTGGAGCAACAAGCAATGGCTCTTTTCGGGAGTCGGCGTCATCGTTCTTCTGAAGGCACCGTGGGCGATTCGGAAGATCATCGCTGGTGTCCGCTCAATCACCGCTCAGTGTCGCAGCCGACGCGTGCGTATAGACGCGGCCGACTTGCGACGGATGTTCGAGGTGATGGGCGAGTCATCCCTGGCCCGCCTGAGCTGCACGGTCACGGACAGCACCGGGAAGGTCATCGAGACAGCGCCGAAGGTCACGGTCGAGCTTGAGACTCCAGACAGTCGCCAAGTGTGGCAGGTCGGTGTGCCCATCGGGTGGCCTGCGTCGGAGCTGGCCCTTGCCGGACGCGCTCACTTCAAGCTGCCTGCCTTCTACCGCCTGACGAACAGGGCGAGACCTGGGGAGATCGACCCGAACGCATCAGTAACCGACTATTACCGAGAGGGAGATCGTCTGGCACTGATTGACAACGGTGCCCATGTCTGGGGATGGACAGACCGCAGCCGTTGGCCGTTCCGTCTGTTCAAGCGCTGGCGCTACCGCCGAGCCTAACTGGGGCCAGTCGGAACTCGACATCCTTGTGGTTTGGTCTGGCCGAGGCTTGGGGCGCCGGCAGTGTATTGAGGGCGGGTAGCGATACCTGCCGCCTGCCCCCGCCCTGCCGGAGAAGCCACGCGCACGGCCGGAACTCGTATCACGATCAATATGAAGGGCAGCGTGAACGGCCACCGCCAGCGCCGATGCCTTGGACTTGGGCCAAACCGTGATCCGGTCGGATGGTCCACGCATAATCGACGTTCGCTCAAGCCGAGTCGAGGATCAGGAGCGCCTGCCGGTAGCGCGCGAGCCGGTCTTTGTCCCTCGCAGTCAGGGCTGCCATGCGCGTCGTATCCATGTTGTCGATCAGGTCTGCGCGCTTGACCTCCCGCTCATGGGATTACCCTTCGCGCGACGCACGAAATCGAGATAGTCCTCGCCCTCGCGCCGAGTGACGTGATCAATCGCCGAGATCACTCGATCGCTGAATCCCTCTCTGCGAAGATCGTCGAGCGTCCACGACGTGTCCTCGACGAGATCATGCAGGACGGCAGCGATGCGGGCATGATCGTTGGTGCACGCTAGCAGGACGCGTTACGGATGCAGGCGGCTCGACTGACGTCGCCAAAGCGACGCCGGGCATAATTCGCGTCTTCTGGTGCCCGTGTGCATCTCGATGCGCCTCGAACAGCAACCACGTCTTTCCATTGTTCGCATGCCAGCGGCACAGCGCGGGTGTGGCGGAACTGGTAGACGCGGCACCCTCGCAAAGTGCTGAGCGCAAACTCGTAGGAGTTCGAGTCTCCTCATCCGCACCCTGGCATTGACTCGGCGCACCGTCTGATCGAAATTCAATTCGCTTTGCGAGGGGTGCCTGTTGGTCACGAAGGGCCGGGAGAAATCCCGGCCCTTTCGCGTTAGCGGCCCCAGGGCCCTCGCGATGAACCAGCAACTGGTAGACGCTGCATACCCGCAATGCGCTGGGCGAAAGCCCGTGAGAATTCGACTCTCTCCATCGGCACCCTGGCGTTGATTTACCGTGTGTTTCGTCGTAGGATGTAGATGCATTGCGAGTACGCCGCGTGATAGTCCACACGCACGAAAGGGCCGGGAGAAATCCCGGCCCTTTGCTTCTGTGACATCAGTGCATCGTCCTATCCGTCTGACATTATCGCCCCACTCACCGCCCCGTCGCCGCGGCCGCACGCACCTCCCACAGCACATTCACGATCACCCACCGCCCGTTCCACTTCGCGAGCTGCAGGTAGTCGATCCAGGTCGATGCATCGACCCTGACCGACGCGACCGACTGGAAGATGTCGAGGATCCGGACCCCCTCGCGCCGCTGCGAATCGGGTGTGGCCTTGCCGCCCCCGGCCCGCACGTTGCCGATCAGCGTCAACGCCCCCATCTGGCCCAGCGTGCTGCGGCCGTTCGCCGTGGTGACAATCCGCTTGGCAAGCTCGGGATGCAGCGCCCGCTCCATCCTCGCGGCGTCACCAGTGTACCAGCCGTCGATGTAGTCGAGCGCCGTGGCGCGGATCGCCCCGCTGTCGGCGGCCGACTGCGCGCGCCCCGGTTGCGCCGCAGCAAACACAAGAACCGGAATCAACACTCTCCAGCTACGCACGATGCCCCCCTCCCCCGCTCGGCGGGATTTGACACGAGACGCGACTCTCCGCCGTAAGAAACGGCACGTCACCGCGGCCGGATAGAACGTTTCGGCCGGCAATGGAACAATTCTGCACCAACAGCCAGAAAGCCGGGGGATCGTGAAACAGGCACCGCCTGATAGAACCCTGCTCCGCCAGTTCCACCTCCCGGCCGGCGTGTCGGTGGCCGAGATGGGGTTCGGAAGCGGCGTGCTCGCTGCGCACCACCATCCCGATCCCCGGATCTGCCTGGTCACCCGCGGCACCATGCACGAACGCCGTTCCTGCGCCGGAATGGTGCGCCGGGCGGGTTCTGCAACCTTTCTTCACGCCGGCGAGTGGCATTGCGAACAGTTCGACGAATCCGGCGCCTCGGCGATGGCGATCGACTTCACGCCGGCGTGGTTCGCCGCGCACTCCGGTTCGGCAACTAGGATGCGCACGGACTTTCGCGAGATGCCGGCCGTTTCCGCCATCGCGTGGCGGCTGCATCGGCAGCTGCAACGACCGGACGACTATATCACGCTCGACATCGAAGGCCTTGCCCTCGAGCTCACCGCAGAACTGCTGCGTCATGAACGCGCCGAACGCACGGCGCCGGGGTGGTTGCTCGACGTGCGGGACCGGTTGCACGACGAACCGGCGCGCCGTGTCACGATTGCAAAACTCGCGGGGCAATGCGGGAGGCCGGCACCGCAACTGGCGCGAAGCTTCCGGCAACACTTCGGGAAATCGATCGCCAAATACCTGCGTGAGCTGCGCATCGAAGCGGCGGCAACGCTGCTCCGTTCCGGGGAGATGCCGATCTCCCGGATCGCGATCGTCACGGGGTTCAGCGACCAGAGTCATTTGACGAGGCATTTCAGGCGGGAGCGTGGGGTGACGCCGGATGTCTTTAGGGCACTAGGGCGTTAGGGCGTGAGGGCGTGAGGGCGTTTCTGAAGGGCGCTAGGGCGCTAGGGCGTAAGGGCGTGAGGTAGGGTAGCGGCGGGGGCGGGAGCACCATTCAATTCGACGTGTCGCGTCATGACATCGGAAAGCAACGTTGAGCCACCCCCTGTCGGCTGTCGGCTATTCCCTTGCGTGCGAACCGTAGAGAGGTCTCGTGGACCAACGGCGCGTAATAGCCCAGACGACAATCGCGCCGATATGATCCCCACCTCGGCTAATTTCGGTCGCGTGAAATCGCTCCGCATTGCGTCAGATGAGGGGGTCTGGTAGCGCGCCAGACGTTACACTGCATTGCAACAAGTCAGTTCGGATCATAGCTTCCGAAAGCGAACGACGGGAACTGCGGAGAACGAACCATGGCCTCCAGGACGAAATCGACAAAGCGCGCTGCTACGTCGAAGCGCTTGACGCGCAAGGAGGCGCGGACCGCAGCGGAGAAAGCCCGCGAGCATTTCGCGACCCATCCGATCACCGGACGGCAGGCGTGGCAGAAGGGCGGCCGGGAATGGGACCGAATCCTCGGCCATTTCGGTCCCTCGAAGTAGAGTTCAACTTCCCCCTCGCCACCTGAGCTGTCTGTGCCCGGCGCGCGTTATAACACTCAGGTATTCCTCAATACCCCGTTCGGCTGTCAGCTGTCCAGCTGCTTCACGATGATTCCGCTTGCCAGGTTATTCGCACCCGTCTTGGCCTCCACCCTCCTCGCCTGCGCCCCCGGCGTCTACACCCCGATCCGCAACCCGATCACACCTCTCCCCGCAAACTCCGCTCTGCCGAAATCAGGCGGCAGCTTCGACGCCTACTTGATGGGCCTCGACTCGCTCAATGCCGCGACGCTTCCCGCCGGAGTCCGCGAAATCCGGGTTGACCTCGGATGCGGGAACTGCACACCCGACTACCTCCTCCGCATCATCACCGGCCCGGGTCGGCGCGTTGTTGGTGAAGCCTTCATCCTCCAGTCCTTCTTCGAGCGCGATCCGGATGACACCGCCGGCATGCGGATCGATCGTGAGTACAAGATCGAGGCGCGACTCGAGCGCGACAGCCTGAAATGCAGTCGACCGATCCCCACTTGGGAGCACGTCGCCGACTTCTGCCACATCGGACTCCCGATCAACTGGCGCGCCATCGTGACGCTGCTCGACTCCAGCGGCATGCTCACCACGCCGCGTGATAACCGACCGCCGCAGTATGACTGGACCGTACGAACGGACTCCGCCACCGGGAGAATGACCATCTCGGGTGCAGAAAATTTTTGGTGCAACGATATCGGCGGAGCAACCATGTCAATTGAGATTCTCGATGGCGATAAGTACCGGTCGGCTGGCTATGGCTGCCTCGAACATGCCGGCCCGCCGGGAACAGTGCATTCTCGCATTGCGGCGGTGCGGGAAGCACTCGAGAGATCGCTGCGACCGTAGAAGGTCAGGACTCCGAACGCCGGTACACCCCGAACGCCCAGTATTTCCTCGGCCTGAACCACGGTCCCCGCCATCCCAGGCGCAACAACCGCTTGCTGATCATGCCGTTCATCGTCCCGTGACCGATGAGCACGATGTATTCACGCTCACGCGCCAGCTCGATCAGCGACGCGGCCGCCACGCGCGCGCGCGCCCGCGCGCCCGCGTGACTCTCGACACCCGGTGACCAGCCGCAGATCCAGCCGATGCGGGCAACGGTGGTCCAGATGGGTGGGGGGAGTCGGATAGCATGAGACGCAGGAGCCGAGCGGGGTGCAGGAGTTGGCAGGAACACTTCGCGGTACAACTCATCCACATGAATATCCTTGCCTGGCGCCGCGATCGCCGCCGAGTCGTGCGAACGGCGCAGCGTACTGGCAACGAGGAGCGAGCACGCGCGCGCATGCTCGACCAGCTCTTCGCTCGGCCGGCTCGCCGGATCGATCGGCGCCGCATCGTTGCCGGCGTTCCACGCGCGCAGCTCGCGCCACGCGATCGGAGTGCGGCGATCCCAGACGGGACGACCGTGACGGGCAAGCACGATGATGGGCATCGGGAGAAGAGACGGATGGAGAGGCGTGGAGTGGACAGGGGGCGGGGGGCGGGGGTCGCTGTTAGCTATTCGCTGTTCGCTGTCCGCTGTGCGCTGTTCGCTGTTCGTTGTTCGTTGTTCGTTGTTCGTTGTTCGCTGTTCGTTGTTCGCTGTTCGTTGCTCACGCCCCCGTCATGATTTCTTCAGTCGTTCGCGGGACAGAGTCAGCTTACCTCGCACATCTACTTCACGATTGGGCGAGCCGGCGCTCAGCACGTCGCTGCGCGAGGTAGAAGGGGGCCGGGATGACGAAGAACAGAAGAATGGCGTACCCGAACCTGACGCCGAGATCCCCGCTCCGAATCCTTGAACCCTCGTACAGCGCCCAGACGAAGTACATCGCCCAAAGGGTACTACGGGTCTGTTTGTTCATGCGGGGGAATTTAGCGCCCGTCCGACCCGCCCGCCCGATTGTCACGATCCGAACTCGGACACCACCCGTCAATCGGTACCACTTCCGGGCCAGCGTACCTTGTATCGTGTGGACGAATCCTTCTGGAAGGCGTCCGTGCCGGTGACCGCAAAGTTGTCCAAGGCCTTCTATGACCGGCTTGGCGAGCAGGTCGCGAGCGAACTGGTCGACTGGTTCAATCAGGTGGACGCAACGTACCGATCCGATCTCCGGGAAATGAACGAGCTCAACTTCGCGCGCTTCGACGCGAAGCTCGGACAGCGCATCGCGGAACTGACCGCGCAGCTGCGGGCCGAGTTCCGCACGGAGATCGCCCGTCTCGATGCGAGATTTGCCGCCCTCGAAGCGATGTTCGAACGCCGGCTGGGCGAACAGAGCCGCTGGCTGGTGGGGATCTGGATCACGGTGCTCGTCGCGGCGGTCGCGCTGTGGTTCAGGCGGTGACGGTGAGGGCGTTAGGGCGTGAGGGCGTGAGGGCGTGAGGGCGTGAGGGCGTGAGGGCGTGAGGGCGCGAAGGTAACTGGTGTCTTCGCGGATGAAGCCGCGGCTCGTCACCCCGCGCCGATCACCCGGTAGTGACTCTGCACCACGCCATCTTCGAACCGCTCCACCGCAATCAACTCCAGCGGCACGTGCATGTGACGCGGCGCGATGAGCGGGATCCCTTCCCCGATGAACACCGGCACCACACTGATCATGAACTCATCGATCGCCCCCGCGTCGAGGAACGATGCGATCAGTTCGCCCCCACCCATCAACCAGATGTTCTTGCCCGGCGCTGCACGCAATCGTTCGACGAACGGCCCGATCGGTTCGCTGACGAACTCGACGCCGCGCGGAGCATTCGCGGGTGCCGGTGCGCGAGAGAAAACGATGGTGCGTTCCTTCGAGTCGAACTTGCCGCCAAGTCGTAGCCCTTCCTCGTAAGTCTTGCGGCCGAGGATATGGATGTCGATTGAACGCGCGAAATCGGCGAAGCGGTAGAAGTCCTTCGGCTTGGGACGCGAGGTGAGCCAGTCGAGGTTGCCATCGGGGCGCGCGATGTAGCCGTCGGCGCTGGTGGCGAGGCGGACGATGATCTTGCGGGATTCGCGCATGATTCGTTCCAAAGGTGGGTGCAGTCGGCTGTCGGGTATCAGCTATCCGTGTGCGTTGTTTCGCGCCACTATGCAGTCGAAAATATCGCCGACCCACAATCCGGCCGACACGTTCAGCGGCGTGCCCGCGATCTCCACTTTTTTCGGCATTGTAATCAGAATGTATCGCAACGATCACCGTCCGCCGCACTTTCATGCCGAGTATCACGGCCGGGTGGGTCGGTTTACTTTCTCTGGTGAGATGATTGCCGGGCAGATCACGTCGTTACGTGCGAGACGGCTCATTCGTACCTGGGCCCGGCACCGTCGTGTGGAACTGGAGGAGAATTGGGAGCGCGCTCAACGAAACCTGCCGGCGGTGCGAATCGCGCCACTCGAATAGCTACGTTTCTGCCGCGGGTCATCGCCGCCGAGTATCGAGGCAAGTACCGGATTCACCTCACCTTCAATGACGGTGTTGCCGGAACGGTTGATTTCCGCCGCTGGCTCGACGGCCCGGTGTTCGAGCCGCTCAAGGACCCGGCGTATTTCGCGCGGTTCATCCTCGAGTTCGAGACGGTTGAGTGGCCCAATGGCGCCGATATTGCGCCAGAGACGCTTTACGACGCCGCAAGAAAGTCACAGCGGTCCGCCTCAAGGCGGCGCGGCAAGATCTGAGCTGACAACATCGGCTGTCGGCTGTCGGCATGCCTCACCTGCCTCCCTCGCCTCCCTCGCCTCCCTCGCCTCCTTTGCCTCCTTTGCCTCCTTTGCCTCCTTTGCCTCCCGAACGAACCCTACGGTAGCGCCACATCCGGCGGAGTTCCACTCGCCGCTCGCGTGAAACTGGTGCCCGTCAACGTATATCCCGGCACAAACCCACCGTGACTCAGGAAGAACCTCCCGCCCTCGACACCCATGAATCGATCGAGACGATCGGCCTTTCCCGTTGCATCGTGCGTGAATGTCGCGGTGGTGAGCTCACGCCAGCTCCCATCCGACAGACGAATCCATTGCGGACCGTACAACGCCTTGCGCCGCAGGTGGCCGGTCGCGTCACCGAAGTCCTCGCTGAATGCGTAGAGCCGCCGCAGCCATCCGCCGTCCTTGGGCGCGCGGAATGACGCGACCAGCTGCCAGCGCTGCGTATCGGGGTTGAACCAGTAACCGCTGTAGATGGTGTTCGTTCCCTCGGGCGCCGCGGTGACGTAGAAACGCTGCACTGAACCGGTCTTCCAGTTGTACACGAGGTGCGAGTGGCCACCCGTCCCCTCGTTTCCGAAGACACTCGCCTCGACGCCGGGGCCCTTCGCGACAAGATGAACCTGGTTTTCCGCGGACACCGTACTGCGGTCGCGCGCGCTGTTCCCCTCGGCCGCATCCCACACCGAGAAGATGATCCTGCGCTCCGTCGGTGAGTTGACCTGCATGCCGAAGTATCCGCGCGCAAAGCCGGTCGCCATGTAATAGGTGGTAACCGGATCGTCGACGCCAATGACCTCGTTGTAGAAGCCGGCGATCAGGAGGTTGCTGTCGGTCGGAAAGCGGAGATGGACGCTCGCGGCGTTGCGGCGCGGATTGAGATTGAAGTGGGCGTCGGTCACCGGCGCACCATCGAGGATCAGCGCGGTGACTCTCGTCCCCGCGATTGCCGCCCTCCCTGGCGTGAGCTCGAAGCGGACGTAACCGGTGTCCCGCAGCGTGAATTCGCCGAACGTGACGCGGACTTCGCCGGCGCTCCCACGAGCAACTGCGGTGTGAGATTGACCGCTGACGGTCAATCGCAGTGGGAGCGAGTCGGCGGTGGGAAGCTCGAGCGTGACCGCGACCGTGACGTTGCCCATCGACTTGAAATCGCCAAACCAGAGCATGCTGCTCCCCGCCTGCCAGTTGCTGATACCGTCGCGTGCCACCCGCGCGCCTTCGGGATCGGGAGCGATGTAGGCGGTGAATGCAGGAACGCGGAGCTCGGCACGGTGCGGGTGAGCGGCGTAGAGGAGCAGCAGTGCAGCGTGGAATGGGCGCATGCCGGGAAGATACGTGCGGTTGTCATCCCGGGCGAAGCGAGGGATTTCCCGAACAGCCAACGGCCGAGGGCTGCGGAGAAAGGGGTGGTTGTCGGTGATCAGGTCGTCAGGCATCGTCGAGACGCGACCATGCACGCTGCGCTACGCTCGTCGAAGGGCTCGCTCAACCGTCGCGCCAAAACTCGCGCGCGCGGATCCTGTTGAGATCATCCCGGCACCAGCAAGCGCGCTGCTCAGACAGTTGGCGCTCCTCTGAGCGACACCTTCGACTCGCTTACGCGCGCGTGCGTGAGTGGGCGTCAGCTCTCGGCTAACAGCTATTCCTCCTCTGAGCGACACCTCCGACTCGCTTACGCGCGCGTGCTTGGAGTGGGAGTCTCAGCTCTCGGCTGGCGACTATCAGCTATTCCTCACAGCTGTTCGTGGCGCGCTGGTCGGTGGGGCCTGCGAGACGGTGGAGCGGTTCAAGCGAGCCATTTTGGGCGGCCGAGGGCGAGCGGGGTGCTTTAACCCGTCGCCCCGGCCCGCCCGGCGAGCGGCTAGCGGAACCGTTGAGCAGGTTCCCCACCGATCAGCGCGCCCACGAGCATGCACGCTGCGCTACGCTCGTCAAAGGGCTCGCTCAACCGTCGCGCCAAAACTCGCGCGCGCGGGATCCTGTCGAGATTTACCCGTGTACGAACAAGCGCGCTGCTCAGACAGTTGGCGCTCCTCTGAGCGACACCTTCGACTCGCTTACGCGCGCGTGCGTGAAGTGGACAGGCGCTGCGATCAGGATGCCGACGCTGTGCGGCGCCCCAGCTGATCGCCAATCACCGCGACGACGATCACGACTCCAAGCGCGATCTTCTGCACGTACGGGTCGACGTTGGCGAGGTTGAGGCCGTTGGTGAGTACGCCGATGAAGACGGTGCCGAAGAGGGTGCCGGCGATGCTGCCCCGGCCGCCGGTGAGAGAGGTTCCGCCAACCACGCACGCCGCGATCACGTCGAGTTCGTACTGAACTCCCGCGCTCGGGACTCCGGCGCCGAGGCGTGAGGCGAGAGTGAGTCCGCCGAGTCCCACCAGCAGTCCGTTGCAGAGATAGACCAGCCACACCACTCGGCGCGTGTTGATCCCCGCAAGCCATGCTGCCTCGACGTTGCCGCCCACGGCGTAGATGTGACGCCCGAAGACGGTGCGCTGCAGGACGAATGCGCCCGCAAGCATCACCGCGGCCATCACCAGCACCGGCGCGGGAATGCCGAGGATCATCGAACGACCAATGAATCCGAACGCGTCGGGGAGATCGCCGTGACTGCGACCGCCTGAGACGAGGAACGCGAGCCCGCGCGCGGCAGTGAGCATCGCGAGCGTGGCGACGAATGCGGGGACGCGGAGCCAGGCGATCAGGGAACCGTTCACGATTCCGGTCAGCAGTCCCACGCCGAGTGCTGTCAGCATCGGCATCAGCACGGATGAGCCTGTGGCGCCGACTGTCAGCGCGGCCATGACACCAGAGAGTGCCACGACCGATCCCACACCCAGGTCGATTCCACCGGTGATCATCACCGCCGTCATGCCGACCGCGAGGATGCCGGTGACGGCGATGCTGAGCGCGATGTTGACGAGGTTCTGCAGCGACAGGAACCCCGGCGCGATCGCGGCGAAGATCGCGGCCAGGACCAGCGTGACGCCAACGAGGGCGAAATCGGTGACGCGCTGCCACCGCCCGGTGAGCCTCACGCCGCGCGGCTTTCGCCGAGGATCATCGCCGCGACCGCATCCTGTGTCGCTTCACTGCGTGACAGCTCGCCGACGGTGCAGCCGTCGCGCATCACGACGACACGGTCGGCCATGCCGATGGCTTCGGGGAGTTCCGAGGAGATCATCAGGATTGCGGCACCCTGCCCGGTCAGCCGGCGCATCAGCGCGTAGATCTCCGACTTGGCGCCGACGTCGATACCGCGGGTCGGCTCATCGAACAGCAGGATGCTCGCGTTCGCCAGCATCCAGCGGGCGAGGACGACCTTCTGCTGGTTGCCGCCGGAAAGAAGTCGCACCAGCTGGAGCGGCGACGACGCGCGGATGCCGAGTGCGTCGATCCAATGCTGAACGGCAGCGCGCTCGCGGGTGCGATCGATGACGCCGCGGGTGGCGAGCGACCGGAGCGACGCAAGTGTGGTGTTGTCGCGCACGTTCGCCGTCATCACCAGCCCCTGCCCCTTGCGATCCTCGGGGAGCAGCGCAATCCCGGCAGCGACGGCGTCGCTCGGTGAAGCCGGTCGATACGGCCGCGAGCGCGCCTGCATCGCGCCGGACTCAAGTGGCGCCGCACCGAAGATGGCGCGCACGACTTCCGTTCGCCCTGATCCGACCAACCCCACGAGTGCGACGATCTCACCGCTCCGCACGGTAAACGTCGCGTCGCGAACGATTCCAGAGCGCACGTGGTCGAGACGAAGCATCGGCTCGCCGGGTGTGGTTGCCGCCGCCGGAAAGACCTCGGACAGCTCGCGGCCGACCATCTGGCGCACAATGTCGGATCGGGAACAGTCCGCAATCGGCGCGCTCGAAACCAGCCGACCGTCACGCAGCACGGTGATCCGGTCAGCGAGACGGAAAACCTCGTCCATGCGATGGGTGATGTACGCGATCGCAACACCGCGCTCGCGCAAGCTATCCAGCATCGCGAAGAGCGCTTCGCTTTCGTCGTGGGAAAGGATCGCAGTCGGCTCGTCGAGAATCAGCACCGTCGCGTCGCGCGCCATTGCCTTGGCGATCTCGGTCATCTGCTGTGCCGCGAGCGGGAGCGACGCGACGCGGGCATTGATGTCGAGATGCTGCTGACCGATCGAAGCGAGTATCTCTCGCGCACGTGTTCGTTGCGCCGCACGGTCGACAACGCCGCGTCGAGCCGGCTCGGCGCCGAGGAGAATGTTCTCGGCGACCGTGAGCTCGGGGACCAGCGAGAGTTCCTGATGAATCATCCGGATCCCGCGCGCATGAGCCGCGTGCGGGGAATCGAAGTGCACCGTCTCGCCGTCGATCGAGAGCGCCCCCTCATCGGGAACGCTCGCGCCCGAGAGCACCTTCATCAGCGACGACTTTCCCGCACCGTTCTCACCGACGACGGCGTGGATCTCACCGCTCTTCAACGTGACGCTCACGCCGTCGAGTGCGAGAACCCCGGGATATCGCTTCGTCAGGCCGCTGGCGACCAGCTCCACGCGTTACGGCGCCTTCGGGGCCGACATCGCCCTGACCGAGTCGGCATCGACGATCCGCACCGGCACGGCGATCCGCGCCGCTGGTGGCTGGCCGCCGAATGAAGCGGCGATGGCGTTGATCGTTTCCGCTCCGATCGTCGCGGGCTGCTGTGCCACATCCGCACGCAGTGCGGTCTTCCCTGAAATCGACTTCTGCGCCTCGGCGGACGCGTCGTATCCCACGATCACCAGGGAATCCTTGTGATGCGACTGTGCGCTCGCGAGGACGCCGAGCGCCGATTCATCGTTGATCGCAAAGATTCCCGCGATGGTGGGATGCGCCTGCAGCATGTCGTCTGCCGCCTTGAGCGAGCGGTCGCGCTTCCCCTCGCCGTTGATCGATGCGACGAGATGAACGTTGGGATACTTCTGCAACTCGTCGGTGAAACCGGTCGCGCGGTCGAGTGTCGAGGTGATCTCCGGCTCGGAGATGATCCCCACATCGCCCTTTTCGCCGATCGCTTTCGCGATGTAATCGGCAGCAAGTTTTCCGCCGGCAACATTGTCCGACGCCACGTGCGAGACGACCTTCCCACCCTCGGCGGCGATGTCCGCGGTGAACACGGGGATATTGGCCGCGTTGGCTTTCTCTATCGCGGGTCCGATCCCCCGGGTATCAACTGGACAAACCACGATCGCGTCCACATGTTGCACGATGAAGTTGTCGATCTGCGATTGCTGCTTCGCGAGATCGAAATCCCCCGAAGTGATGATGAGCCTGTAGCCATGCGCATCCGCCGCTTTCTGCAGACCGTCCCGAAGCTGCCGGTAGAATTCGTCCTGCTGGGTCAGCAGCGTTACGCCGATGGTTTTTGATGGCGCGCCGGTCCGATGACAACTCGAGAGAGCAAAGAGAGCAAAGAGAGCAAAGAGAGCGGGGAGAGCGGAGAGAGCGCGGGAAGGCGCGATGCGACGATGGCGTGAGCTCATGAGTGCGATGATCGGAATCGAGTTGGATGCGGCGGCGCGGTTGCCGTCGGCGGCACACGATCCCTGCTCCTATTAATAAAGGATAGTCTCCCGATGCGTACTTCGCGGATGCACCTCCGCCGCAGCCTCCTCGCTGCGGCGTGCGTTGCGCTGGCCTGGCAACCGATCGCGGCACAGCGCGGCACCCCCGCATCGAGTCGCCGCCCCGCGCGAGTCGCATCGGACGCGGCGCGCGCCAGCTCCGGCCGTGACCTGACAAAGGACCCCACACTGTACACGGTCGGGTACGCGCACCTCGATACCGAGTGGCGGTGGGAATATCCGCAGGTGATCTCCGAGTACCTGCCCAAGACGATGCACCAGAACTTCGCGCTCTTCGAGAAGTATCCGGCATACGTGTTCAACTTCAGCGGCGCCAATCGCTACCGCCTCATGAAAGAGTACTGGCCGGCGGATTACGCGAAGATGGCGGAGTACATCAAGGCGGGGCGGTGGTTTCCGGCGGGATCGTCGATGGAAGAGGGCGACGTGAACGCGCCGAGCGCCGAAGCGATCATGCGGCAGTTCCTGTACGGGAACGAATACTTCCAGAAGGAATTCGGCGTCACGAGCAAAGAGTTCATGCTCCCCGATTGCTTCGGTTTCCCGTGGAGCTTGCCGAGCCTGCTGGCGCATGCGGGGATCCTCGGATTCTCGACGCAGAAGCTGGTGTGGGGCTCGTCGGTGCCGGATCAACCGACCACGCCGTACGGCGAGAACGGCCAGGGCATTCCGTTCAACGTTGGCGTGTGGGTCGGGCCCGACGGCAAGAGCGTGATCGCGGCACTCAATCCGGGGACGTACAGCGGACGGGTGAGCGCCGATCTCAGCACGGCAACCGCGCTCGACAACAGGCCCACTGGTCGCAATGCGCAGGGGCAGTCGGTGCAGGCGCAACCGATGCTTGCGCGACTGATGGAAGACAAGCAGAAGCTCGGCATCACCGCCGACTATCACTACTACGGTACCGGCGATACGGGCGGTTCGCCGACCGACAGTTCCGTGATGTGGATCCAGAAGGCGGTGGAGAACACGAGCGGGCCGATCAAGGTGTTCTCGAGCAAGGCCGACCAGTTCTTCAAGGATCTCACGCCGGCCGAGATCGCGAAGCTCCCGCGCTACTCCGGCGAAATGGAGCTGCAGAACCACTCGGCGGGGTCGCTCACATCGCAGGCGTACCAGAAGCGGTGGATCAGGCAGAGCGAGATCCTGGCGGACGCCGCCGAGAAGGCGTCGATCGCCGCCGCGTGGCTGGGCGGGCCAAAGTATCCGATGACGCGGCTCAACGACGCGTGGACGCTGATGATGGGCGGGCACTTCCACGACATCGCGGCGGGAACGGCGACACCCAAGGCATACGAGTTCGCGTGGAACGACGACGTGATCGCGATGAACAACATGGCAAGCGTGATCAAGAGCGGGACAGCAGCAGTGGCGTCCGCGATGAACACGCAGGTGAGCGGGACGCCGGTGGTGGTGTTCAATCCGTTGAACGTGGCGCGGGAAGACTTAGTGGAGGCGACCGTACCCGACACAAGCTCGAGCGGAGTTAACCGTGCTCTTGTATTCGGCCCAGATGGAAAGATTGTTCCCGCGCAATTGCTGAAGGGTGGACATGGCACCACGACGATCGTTTTCCGCGCCAGGGTACCGTCGGTTGGGTACGCCGTTTTCAACGCCTCCGTTAATCAACTCGCTGCTGGCCCAACCGACTTGGCGATGGCAGGGGCGGAATTGCATGTCACGGCAAACTCCCTCGAGAATGCCCGCTACAAAGTCCAGATCGACAACAATGGTGACATCGCCAGTGTCTTCGACAAGAAGCTCAACAAGGAGCTTCTCTCGGCACCGATGCGACTCGCCTTGATCCAGGACAACCCGGCGCAGTGGCCGGCGTGGAACATGGACTTCGCCGACGAGCAGCGGGCACCCAAGGGATACGTGGGCGGCACGCCAAAGATCACGATCGCCGAGCAGGGCCCCGCGCGCGTGGCGCTCAGGATCGAACGCAACGCCGACTCCTCGAAGTTCGTGCAGACGGTGTCGCTCGCCGCGGGCGATGCCGGGAATCGCGTCGAGGTGGCGAACGCGATCGACTGGAAGATGACCGAGACGACGCTCAAGGCGACGTTCCCGTTCAGCGCGTCCGACAGCGTGGCGACGTACAACTGGGACGTCGGGACGATGAAGCGCGGCAACGAGTACGACCGCAAGTTCGAGGTGCCGTCGCATCAGTGGATCGACCTCACCGACCGGAGCGGCGCGTTCGGCGTGACGATCCTCACCGACGACAAGAACGGGTCCGACAAGCTCAGCGACAACACGATCCGCCTCACCCTGATCCGCACTCCTGGCACGCGCGGCGGGTACCAGGATCAGGGATCGCAGGACATCGGGCATCACGAGTTCACCTACGGGATCGCGGGGCACGCGGGAGACTTCCGCGCCGGACAGACCGACTGGCACGCGTGGCGGCTCAACACGCCCTTGATGGCGTTCACCACGACCAAGCACTCCGGCGCACTCGGCAAGACGTTCTCCCTGCTGCGTGTAAGTGATCCGCGGGTGCGGGTGCTCGCGGTGAAGCGCGCCGAAGCAAGCGATGAAGTGATCGTGCGGATCGTGGAGATCGACGGGAAGCCGCACCAGAACGTGCGGCTCACCTTTGCTGCGCCCGTGGTCGCGGCGCGCGAGGTGAATGGACAGGAACAGCCGCTCGGTCGAGCCGTTATCGCGACCGGCTCGCTCGTCACGACGCTGACGCCGTTCCAGTTGCGATCGTTCGCCGTGCGGCTCGGGCCGAGTGCGACGAAGGCGGCTCCGGTGCACTCGGAGGCGGTCAAGCTGAATTATGATCGCGCGGTGGCGAGCCGCGACGGTGAGAAGTCCGCAGGTGGATTCAGCTCCGACGGGAGCACGTTGCCCGCCGAGATGCTGCCGGCGAAGATCGATTATGCCGGTATCCAGTTCACGCTCGCACCAACGGCTGGCGCGAATGCGGTGACCGCAAACGGACAGACGATCGCGCTGCCGGCCGGGAAGTGGACGCGGGTGTACGTGCTCGCGGCGTCATCTGATGGCGACCAGAGCGCGACATTCAAGGTGGGGAATGAATCGACCGCGGTGAACGTCGAGAACTGGGGTGGCTACGTCGGTCAGTGGGATTATCGCACGATGACGCGCGTCCCCGGCCCGCAGCCGACTCCGCAGCAGATCGCTCAGCAGGAAGCGGCTCGCGCCCGCGCGGATTCGATCCGAAAGGTGCGCATTGATTCAGTGCTGAAGGCGGGCGGGGACACCTCGAAGGTTCCCGCCGGTCGCGGCGGCCGCGGCAACCAGGGACCGCGGATGATCGACGCGATGGATCATCTCAATCCCGGCTACATCAAGCCCGCGGACATCGCCTGGTTCGCGTCGCACCATCACGACGCGAACGGCGCCAATCAGTTCTACTCGTACTCGTACCTGTTCGCGTACCCAATCGATGTGCCGGCTGGTGCGACGTCGATCACGCTGCCGCGCAACGACAAGATTCGCGTAATGGCGATGACGGTGTCGGACGAGGCATCGACCGTTACCGTGGCGCATCCGCTCTTCGATACGCTTGGCAGGACTGGGCCGTGATTGCATGCTCGATGTTCGCTGTTCGGTGTTCGCTGTTCGATGTTCGCTGTTCGCTGTTCGTCGCATTCGGGTGTCGGCTGTCGGCTGGCCTGCAGCGGGCGATAGGGGTTAGCGTGTCCGCCCACGAGCAGGCACCTCGCGCACCTCCCCCATGCACGCTGCGCTACGCTCGTCGAAAGGCTCGCTCAACCGTCGCGCCAAAACTCGCGCGCGCGGGATCCTGTCGGGATTCCCCCAGTGACCAGCAAGCGCGCTGCTCAGACAGTTGGCGCTCCTCTGAGCGACACCTTCGACTCGCTTACGCGCGCGTGCGTGGAATGCGTGCCCGAGCGGGCCGGCCATTGGCAATCAGCTATTCCTCACCGCTGTTTGTAGCGGGCGAAGCATCTCAGGCCGGCTGCAGGCCACCAGATGCCAACCGCAGCTGAATAGCAGACAGCCGGCCGCTGAGCGCAGCAGAAGCGAACAACGAACAGCGAACAACGAACAACGAACAGCGAATAGCGAACACCGAACACCGAACAGCGAATAGCGAACACCGAACACCGAACAGCGAACACCGAACAGCGAACCGCGAGCCTCCGCCCTAACCCTTCCCCGTCCCGCGTGCTATATATCGTCGTTCGGCACTCTCATTACCACGTCCCACCTCAGGGCCGCCGTGACTTGGGTGCGCACCTCCACCGGGGGATGCCCTCATGTCACGCTCACCGCGCGACTTCCGCGTTTCGTTCGTTCGTGCCCGCACTGCAGGCGTTGGTGCGAGGCTGGTGCTGTTCGCCCTGCTCGCGTTTGCCGCGGGGTGTGGGAGTGGCAGCGACGGCGGGACCGCAACGCCTCCCGCCCCGCCGCCGCCACCGCCCGATCCGGGAACGCCGGCAGCCTCCGTCGATTCGATCTTCCTCGCGCTCGATTCTGCGACGCTGGTGATCGGTGATACGGTGCAGCTCGTGGCAGTGCCGAAAAACTCGTCGGGACAGGCTGTGACCGGCGTGGCTCTGGTGTGGACGTCGACCGATCATTCGGTCGCGACCGTATCGGCGACCGGACTGGTGACCGCCGTCGGATTCGGCGAAGCGGAGATCGACGTCGACGTGATCAACGCGACACTGAGGGCCGGCGACGGCAGCGCGCACCTGCGCCAGCCGCCGTCGCGAAGAAGCCGTCTCAAGTTCAAGTCGGTGCCCACGATCATCATCACGCCAGGAAGCAGCTCGGTGGAAGTGGGCGATCATGTCAACTACTCCGCCAGGCTGGTCGACAAGTTCAACAACCAGTTGAGCCATTATCCGGTGATCATCTGGTCGTCTTCTGCACCTGCGGTCGCAACCATCGATCAGAGCGGCAAGGCCACCGCGATCTCGACCGGCACCACGAACATCGGCGCCGGCGTATCGTTCGCGTCGGGAACCGGCGCGTTACCGGTGCACGTGCCGCTGCAGGTCGCACTGTGCGGTGGGATTCTCGACCTCAACTCGTGGACCGCGACACTCGCGACGTCGTACGCGGTCGTCAACAAGGTGATCTTCACCAACAGCGGAGCCCAGGAACTGACGTTCAACGTCGCGCAGAGCTCGCAGGGGACCGCGACGCTGCACCGATTGACCCGCGATACCGTTGATCACTTCTCGACGTGGGAAGGGGTGGTGGCGGGGACGGGGTCGGTAAACAACCGGGTCAATCAACGCGACCTCATCCAGGGGAACTGGGTGTCGAGTCCGCCAGCGTCCGACACCCGAAGCGGGCCGCTGTCATCGCTCTATGCAATCGTGCGACTGCGCGTCCAGTGGACCGGTGCCGCCGGTTGCAAGTACACTCTGACCTTCGAGGATGGAGCCGGATACAAGCACCTCGACGGCGACGGAGGAACATTCACGGTCGACGTCTCCGCCGCTGTGACGCAATTCGAGGGACCGGCCGGAGCAAAGCCCGCGGGCGGATGGCGGCTCACCGGCGCGCCGGACCAACCCGCAATGCTGGTCGACCTGACTACAGCCACGACAGACGAGCTCGGCCTCAATCTCGCGGCCAATTTCTACAGCCCGCTTCCTCCGGTACCCGAGTCGATGCTGTTCCTGATAACGAACGGGATGTTCGGCACCGGGAAGTTCACGTACACGCTGGTGGGACAGTAGGGCGGTAGTTAGTCGCTGAGAGATGTTCGCTGTTCGCTGTTCGCTATTCGCTGTTCGATGTTCGACGCGCGGTGTTCGATGCTTCGAGCTCTCGGCCGTGATGTTGAGATGCGCTCCATACCCGCTCGCGCGCAAGGAAATCGGGGTCCCGTCCAGAGGAGGCGCCGGGGGAGCGCGCTACTCAATGGGATCGTGGTAATCGCGACACCCGCGCGCGACCCCAAGGCGCCGACGGTTGGACGGTCCCCCGATTTCCGTAAAGCGCGAGCGGGGCGCGTGAACTTGAGCGCGCTGTTCAAGGTCTGCTGCAGAAGCGAAAGCGGTAAGGGAGACAAGGGAGGCGGTGAGCTAGATTTCCAGCCTTCCATCGCACACCGGAGCCATCCGTGCATCGCCGTCTCTACCGTCTCCTTTGTCTCGTTGGTCTCTTCAGCCTTCCTTGCCTTTCCAGTCTCCCAGCCCAGGTCCCCACTCGCCCTCCCGCTGACACGTCGCGACGCGATTCCGCTCGGGTGATACGGCCCGATTCTGCGGTTCGGGATTCGCTTCGCGGTCCCCAGGGTGCTGGTCAGGGTGATTCGGCTGGCGGGCGCGGGTTCGCGGGGGCGGTGGCGGCGCTGATGCGGCCGAGGCTGATCGGGCCGGCGATGATCTCGGGACGGATCGTGTCGATCGCCGTTGATCCGCGGAATTCGGCTGTGATCTACCTCGGCGCGGCGTCGGGCGGCGTCTGGAAGACCGAAAACGGCGGCGCGACGTGGACCCCGATCTTCGATCGCCAGACGTCCTATTCAATAGGTGTCGTCACGATCGATCCGAACAATCCGTCGACGGTCTGGGTCGGCACCGGCGAAAACAATTCCCAGCGCTCGGTGTCGTACGGCGACGGCGTCTACAAGTCGGACGACGCGGGGCGCACCTGGCGCCGCATGGGTCTCCAGAATTCGGAACACATCGGACGCATCGTGGTCGATCCGCGCAACAGCGATGTCGTATATGTAGCGGCGCAGGGACCGCTCTGGTCTGATGGCGGTGATCGCGGCCTCTACAAGACCACCGACGGGGGTCGCACCTGGAACGCGGTGCTCACCGTGTCGCCGATGACCGGTGTGACCGACGTGGTGCTCGATCCGCGACACCCCGACAATGTCATCGCGGCGACGTGGCAGCGGCGCCGCCACGTGTGGACGCTGATCGATGGCGGGCCCGAGAGCGGCCTCCAGCGCTCCACCGACGGCGGCAAGACCTGGCGCAAGATCACCAACGGCATTCCCGGTGGTCAGCTAGGCCGCATTGGTCTCGCAGTTTCACCGGTCAACCCCGACGTGATCTACGCGACCGTGGAGGCAGAAACGGGGACGGCGGGAATCTTCCGGTCCAACGACGCGGGGATCTCGTGGGAGAAGCGCGCGTCGTATACCGCGCAGCCGATGTACTACGCGACACTCGTCGCCGATCCGTTCAACGTCGATCGCGTCTATTCAATGGATGTGGGGACCCAGGTTTCGGATGACGGCGGTTCGACCTGGCGCGGACTCGGTGAACGGTCCAAGCACAGCGACAATCACGCGCTCTGGATCGATCCGACGAACGCCGATCACTACCTCAACGGCAACGACGGCGGGCTCTATCAGTCGTGGGATGGCGGCAAGACGTGGATCTTCTTCGCCAACATTCCGCTCGGTCAGTTCTACGACATCGACGTCGCCAACGAGCCGTTCTACAAGGTCTGCGGAGGGACGCAGGACAATTCGTCGGTGTGCGGGCCGAGTGCCACACGCAACAACATCGGCATCGTGAACGCCGACTGGTTCACCACCACCGGCGGTGACGGGTTCGTGTCGCGCATCGATCCGCAGGATCCGCTCACGGTCTACGCCGAATCACAGAACGGCGGGATGGTGCGGTACGATGGCCGCACCGGCGAAACGGTGTCGATCCAGCCGCAGGAACTGCGCGGCGAGGATCCGTCGCGCTGGAACTGGGACACACCGATCATCATCTCGCCGCATTCGCATACGCGGATCTACACCGCCTCGCAGCGCGTGTATCAGAGTGACGACCGCGGCGACTCGTGGAAGCCGATCTCGCCCGACCTCACGCGCAAGGTCGATCGCAACTCGCTCGCGGTGATGGGGAAGGTCTGGGCCCCCGAGGCAGTGGCCAAGAACCAGTCCACGGCGTTCTACTCCAACGTCTCGGCGATCGCCGAGTCGTACAAGCAGGCGGGGTTGATCTACGTCGGCACCGATGATGGACTGCTGCAGATCACCGACGACAATGGCGCGCACTGGCGCAAGGTGGAGTCGGTGCCCGGGGTTCCCGCCAACACGTACGTGCAGCGGATCATCGCGTCGCCGACCGATGCGAAGACGGTGTTCGTCGCGTTCGACAACCACCAGAACGGCGATTTCGCGCCGTATCTCCTGAAGAGTACCGACGCCGGTCACACCTGGACGTCGATCGCTGGTGATCTCCCCAAGCGCGGCGGCGTCTACGCCGTCGCGCAGGACCATGTCGACGCGAATCTTCTCTTCTGCGGCACCGAGTACGGCGCGTACGTCTCGAACGACGGTGGCTCGCACTGGACGAAGATCCAGGGGCTTCCCACCATCATGGTGCGCGACATCGCGATCCAGCGCCACGAGAACGACGTCGTGTTCGGAACGTTCGGCCGCAGCATCTATGTCATTGATGATTACTCGCCGCTCCGCGCGGTCACGCCGGAATTCCTGAGCAAGAGCATCGCGGTTCTTCCAGTCGGCGACGTGCAGCCGGTGATCCGTCACGGCGGCGGGGGCAAGGGGAGCCAGGGCGAGGCGCTGTACACCGCGCAGAATCCCGCGAACGGTGCGGCGATCACGTACTCGCTGAGCCAGACGATGTTCCAGTCGCTCAAGGACAAGCGGCTGCAGGCGCAGCGCGATGCGGAACGCCAGGGGAAACCGATCCATTATCCCACTCCGGCGGAATTCCTCGCCGAAGCGGAAGAAGAACCGGTCACACTCGCAGCCTCGATTGCCGATGAAAAGGGCACCGTCTGGCGCGTGATGAACGTGCCCGCCACTCGTGGAGTCCACAGCGTCCGGTGGGATCTTCGGGGCTCAACGGAAACACCGGCAGAGCCAATGCCAACAGCCAATGCCGCCGCCGGCGGCGCCGCCGGCGGTGGTGGTCGCGGCGGCGGTGGCGGTGGTGGTGGTGGTGGCGCCGGCTTTGGTGGCGGCGGCGGCGCATGCGCCGGATGCGTGCAGGTGATGCCGGGGAAGTACACCGTCACGCTGGGCAAGCGCGAGAAGGGGGCATTCACGCCGCTTGCGAGTCCGGTGTCGTTCTCGGTCCTCGCCGATCCGTCGGATCACATGACGATCGCCGAGCGGCAGGCGGCGATGGAGTTCCGGCAGAAGGAGGGGAAGCTGTCGCGCCAGATCACCGAGGCGATCGACGCGGCAACCGCGGCAAAGACCAAGAGCGAAGCGATCGTGCGCGTGCTCGACCAGATGCCCTCTGCACCGCGCGCGTTGCACGAGCAGGCGCGCAACGCGGACCAGAAATTGACCGACTTCCTCCGCGCCATGCGCGGCGATGAAGTGAACGCAGCCCGTGGCGAACAGGTGCCGGTGTCGATCCAGAATCACATCCGTGCGGCGGCGCCCGGTGCGATGGGGCCAACGAAGACCAACATCGAGCAGTACAACATCGCCGCGGCGACTTTCCCGCCGGAGTACGCGAAGATCCGGCCGGTGCTCGTGACCGAGATTCCGGCGATCGAGGCGGAGCTGGAGAAGATCGGTGCACCGGCGACGCCAGGGCGGATTCCGGTTGTCGATCATTAGGCGGCACCCGGTAACCAGCACCCGCAGTTCGCACGCACGCGCTGCGCTCGTCGGGGGGACCGCTCAACCGTCGCGCCAAAACTCGCGCGCGCGAGCCAGGGTTGGATCGCCCCCTTCGCGAGCAAGCGCGCTGCTCAGACAGTTGGCGCTCCTCTGAGCGGCACCCCCGACCTCGCTTACGCGCGCGCGTGCCCGGCCTTTCTCTAGTGCTCGCGCGCAAGGAAATCGGGGTCCCGTCCAGAGGAGCCGCCGGGGGAGCGCGCTACTCGGCAGGATCGTGGTGTTTGCGGCAACCGCGCGCGACCCCAAGGCGGCGACGGTTGGACGGTCCCCCGATTTCCGTAAAGCGCGAGCAATGAACTCAGCCCTCATACTCGCCGCCGGTCGCGGCACCCGCATGCAGCGCGAGGCTGCGGGGTTGGCGCTCACGCCCGCGCAGGCTGAGGCGGCGGCGGCAGGGATCAAGGGTATGGTTCCCGATTCGCGCGGTCGGCCGTTTCTCGATCACGTGCTGTCGTCGCTCGCCGATGTTGGTGTCAACGATATCTGCCTGGTGATTCGCCCCGAGCATCAGATCGTGCGCGAGCATTACGCCGAGCGGCCGCCGGCGCGAGTGAAATTGAATTACGTGGAACAGCCCGAGCCGGTGGGCACCGCGAATGCGATGCTGCACGCGGAGAGCTGGGCCGGTGATCGCCAGTTTCTCGTAATGAATGCTGACAATCTCTATCCGCGCGCCGCGCTCGATGGTCTCGTGCAACTTGACGCGCCGGGACTCGTCACGTTCGAACGGGATGCACTGATCCGCGAGAGCAACATCGATGCGTCTCGCATCGCGGCGTTCGCGATCGTGCGGATCAATCCCGACGATACGCTCGGCGGAATCATCGAGAAGCCGGACCCCGCTACACTCGGTGCCAGCGATGCACGATGGATCAGCATGAACCTCTGGCGATTCGATCACGGCATCTTCGCCGCGTGCCGCGATGTGCCAGTGTCGCCACGCGGTGAGGTTGAGCTGCCGATGGCCGTCGACCTGGCGATCTCGCGGGGGATGAAGCTGCGTGCGGTGCGCGTCGCGGCCGGTGTCCTGGACCTTTCCAGTCGCGGCGACATCGTGTCGATGGCGAAGACTCTTGGCGATCGCGACATCGAGCCATGATCCGCTGGGAGGAACGGGTGGCCGCGACGGGATTGAGCGCGCCCACGTCACAGATCGCCGCAGCGACGTTCGAGCAGCTCCAGGGGGTCCACCGCGAACGGTTTGGCGTTGCGGAAACGCGGGCATGGTGGGTTCCCGGAAGAATCGAGGTGCTCGGCAAGCATACCGACTACGGCGGCGGGCGATCGCTTCTCTGCGCCGTGGAGCGCGGCTTTCATGTCGTCGCGTCGGCGCGCGACGATCGAGTGGTGCGGATCGTCGACGGATCGACCGGGAGCACCGCGACAATCCCGTTCACGGCGAACGCCGATCCGCGGCCGGGATACTGGACCGACTACCCGATCACCGTCGTGCGGCGCCTCGCCCGCGATTTTCCGGACGCGCAGCGCGGGATGAACGCGGTGTTCCGGTCGACGCTGCCCACAGCGTCGGGGCTTTCATCGTCGAGCGCGCTGGTGATCGCGTGCTTCCTGCCTCTGGCGGCGTTCAACGCGCTCGAGAAAACAGATCGCTGGAATGAACTGATTCCTTCGGGCGATGCACTCGCAGAGTATGTCGGTGCCACCGAGAACGGACGCGCGTGCCGCTCTTCCCCGCCCGACCGCGGTGTCGGAACGCAGGGCGGCAGCGAGGACCAGACCGCGATTCTCCGGGCATCGCCCGACCATCTCCTGCAGTACCACTTCCTCCCCGTCACGCACGAAGCGACGATCGCGATTCCCGGCGACTGGAGCTTCGTTATCGCGATGTCGGGCGTACACGCGGCAAAGGGTTCGGCCGTGCAGGCCCGCTACAACGCGCTGGCCGATGAAGTTGCCCGGCTCCTTGCGACGTGGAACACGATCACCGGCCGAACCGATGCGTCGCTCTTCGCCGCGATCACGAGTGCGCCGGACGCCCCCGCGCAACTCGAACGCGCGCTTGCAGCCGATACTGAATTGCGGACACTGCAGCCGAGACTCGAGCAGTTCCGGTCCGAGTGCACAGAGATCATTCCGGCCGTCGCGGCGGGGATTTCGCGCGGCGATGTCGAATCGATCGGTGAACCGGTGGCACGTTCGCAGTTTCTCGCGGAGTCGGTGCTCCGGAACCAGGTGCCGGAGACGATGCACCTGTCACGCAGCGCCCGGGATCTCGGAGCCGCCGCCGCCTCGGCGTTCGGCGCCGGATTCGGTGGAAGTGTCTGGGCGATGGTCCGCGCGCGCGAAGCGGACGCATTCCGGGAGCGGTGGCTGGAGGATTATGTCCGTCATTTTCCCGAGCGCCGAACGCGTGCCGACTTCTTTGTCACGAGGGCTGGGCCGGCGGCGCGGGAGATATAGCTCCGATACTTGACTCCCCGCCCATCGGGACTAATCTGAGACACCCCCCGCTTCAGGGTACTTTGTGAGCCAGCCCACCCGGGCCTGCCCAAGCTGCAATACACCACTCCCCGGCATGGCGTCGTTCTGCTATGTCTGTGGAACGGCGACCCCCGCGGGCCTCAATCGCGAGACGGGTGAAGCGGTCACGGTCACCGGTCGGTCGGGGATCGGGCCGGCCGACCTGCTCCGGAAGCTCCAGCGCGCCCTGGGCCCGGGGTACGAACTGCAGGACCGCATCGGCGCGGGCGGATTCGCCGAAGTATTCAAGGCCCGCGACCTGCGCCTCAAGCGCGACCTCGCCGTCAAGGTGCTGCGCCCCGACCTGGGACTCTCGCCCGAACTCCTCCAGCGGTTCCGTCGCGAGGCCGAGACGATCGCCACGCTCCGCAACGCGCACATCGTGCCGGTGTACGATATCGGAGAGGCGGAAGGTCTCGCATTCATCATCATGCCGTTGATCTCGGGCGAGAGTCTTCGTGCGGTTCTCGACCGCGACGGCGCCATGCCGCCGGCTGAAGTCCGCCGCGTGCTTCGTGAAGCCGCGCTCGGCCTCGCCGCCGCGCACGAGGCGGGAGTGATTCACCGCGACATCAAGCCCGAAAACATCATGCTCGAGGGACGCGACAAGCGCGTCCTGGTGATGGACTTCGGTATTGCGAAGGCCGTGGGTGCGGCCGCCGACGGTGACCCGAGTGCGACGCTCACCACAACCGGCATCATCATCGGGACCCCGCAGTACATGAGTCCCGAACAGGCGTGCGGCGACAAGACGATCGACGCCCGCAGCGATCAGTATTCGCTCGCGGTCGTCGGTTACAGAATGCTCTCGGGACGACTGCCGTTCGAGGGCGAATCGACGCGCGCAATGCTCTACCAGCAGCTGGTCGCCGAACCGCCGCCGATCGCGGCAACGGTTCCCGGCGTGCCGACCGGTCTCGCGACGGCGATCCAGCGCGCGATGGCGAAGGAACCGTCAGAGCGCTTCGCGAACATGCTCGAGTTTGCGTCGACGCTGGATACCGAAGTCGCGCCGCCGCGCCCCACTCCGAAGCCCGCGATGGTCGGCGCAGGCAAGGGACGCGGGATCGCAATCGGCGCGGGAGCGCTGCTGCTCGTCGGTGTGATCGGAGCGGTGATCGTTTCGGGACGATCGCGTTCACCTGCCGCGGTCATCCCGCCGGCGCCGATCGTCGCGAATCCTCCGGCACCGCCGCCGGGACCGGCGGTGACGACAGCAACGCCGCCGCCGCCACCGGCAGCGACCGCCGCGAATTCCGGAGCTCCCGCTCCGCGGCAGCGGCCCAACGCGCGCGGCGGCAATACCGCGACGGATCCCAGGAACGCCGCAGGCGCGCCGGCGCCCACCGATCCGGCGGCGAATGCGCCGAAGACGCCAAGCTGCACGAAACTCGCCGGGAGCGCGACGTGGGCTGCGGCGCTACCGGAGTGCACCAGGGAAGCCGAAGGAGGGAGCGCCGTCGCGCAGCGAATTCTCGGCGGGATGTACGACAAGGGGACCGGCGTCGCGGAAGATCCCGCGCAGGCAGTGTCGTGGTACCGCAAGGCATCGTCGAACGATGTCGAGGCGAAGTTCCTGCTTTCGCACATGCTCGAAGTCGGACGCGGTGTTGCGCGCAACGACGCGGAATCACTCGTGCTGCTGCGCGAAGCTGCCGCGGCCGGATGGCTCCGCGCGCAGCAGATGCTTGCCTTCCGCCTGGAGAGTGGTTCGGGAATCAAGAAGGACGAAACCGAAGCGGCGCTCTGGTATCGGCGCGCGGCGGAAAAGGGCGACGTGAGTTCGCAGCAGAAGCTGGCGGAATTTCTCGCGCGCGGGCGCGGTGGTGCCAAGAACGAATCCGAGGCGCTCGACTGGTATCGCAAGGCGGGCGATCAGGGGTCCGGCGATGCCGCGTGGCAGGCGTCGCAGATGTACTTCAAGGGGAAGGGCACGGCGAAGGACGAAGCGGCCGGAATGGAGTGGCTCAAGAAAGCGGCGGACCTGAAGCAGCCGGACGCGATCAAGGAGCTCAAGAAGAGACAGCCCTGAGCCCTGAGCCTTGAGCCTTGAGCCTTGAGCCTAGCCACTGCGATGAGCACATCGTGAGCGCTCATCTGCACCGCTCAGGGCTCAAGGCTCAAGGCTCAGGGCTCAAGGCTGCTGTCAATCGGGACGGCGGGATTTGAACCCGCGACCCCTACCACCCCAAGGTAGTGCGCTACCGGACTGCGCTACGTCCCGTCAAGTTCGTGGCGCAATGATAGTCGATTCCGGCAGGGCGACCAAGGGGTTCCATGGCATCAACTGAACTTCACGCGATGATCGATCGGGGCCCCGAGACGGGTCCGGTGATCGTTCTCCTTCACGGCCGCGGCAGCGACGAACGCGACCTCTTTCCCCTCGGCAAGATGCTCGATCCCGAGGCGACCACGGTGTCGGTGCGCGCGCCGTTCGACGCGGCGCCGTGGGGATACGGCCCCGGTTACGCATGGTATCGATTCCTGGGCGGCACCACGCCCGAATCGGAATCGTTCGAAGCGGGCCAGGACCTGCTCGCGCAATTCATCGACAGTCTTCCCGCCAAGCTCGGGCGGAAGGACACACGGATCATCCTCGGCGGCTTCTCGCAAGGCGGGACTTCGGCGCTCGCGTACCTGATGCGTCACCCCGGCTCCGTCCGCGGCGTCATGGTCTTCTCCGGTTTTCTCGCCGACCATCCGTCGGTCGCGGTCACCGCCGAGCGCGTCGGCACCACGCCGATCTTCTGGGGACACGGGACAGCGGACATGGCGGTTCCGTACGAAGCCGCGGAAGCGGGATGGGCGACGCTCAAAGCCGCGAATGCGAATCTTGAAGCGCACAGCTATCGGGGGATGACACATACGATCTCCGAAGAAGAGTTGCGAGATGCGGTGGGGTGGATGGTTTCAATTGAGTGAGAAAGCGAGGAGAGGGAGGAGAGCGAGGAGAGCGAAGAGAGCGACGAGAGAGCGTCCCGTTTCGCACCTCGGCCTGAGCCAGCGCTCGGAACGAGCGCGCAGTCGAAGGACCTCTTGAAGGGGTAAGGGGTCCCTCGACTTCGCTCGGGACGAGGGATCCCGCGCCTCGCTCTCCTCGCTCTCCTCGCTCTCCTCGCTCTCCATCGTAAACAATTCTCCGTGCTGCGGTGTACCCCTTCAGACACTCTCTCTGGAGGCACCATGCGTACCCGTCTCGCTGCTCCCCTGCTCTTCTCCATCATCCTCGCGGCCGCCGCGCCGGCGCCGAAGCCGGTCATCACGCTGTCCGGCGTGGCCACCGCGGCGAAGCTCGACGCAACGACCAGCAATTCCATCGCGAAACAGGTGACCGGGCTCAACAAGGGCCTCGTCAGCTTCGTGGCGCTGCACAAGTCCTGGGAAAGTGCGTCCGCGGCCGACCGCGCGAAGATCGAAGGCGACATGAAGGAGCTGCATCAGCACTGCATGGCGCTGCACGACGAGATCGTGAAGAACCTCACTCCCGACCAGCGCACCGCGTTCTACGAGTACATTCACGCCCAGATGAAGGCGGCGGGAATCGACATGTCGCAGTTCAACCACGATGGGATGCCGATGGACAGCACCCACTCGGCGATGCACAAGGCCATGGCCGGTGCAGGCCACGGCGGCTGAGCACAGGTACGCCGGGCATTGGCGAGCGAAGCGCCGGACGACGAGGAACTGGTGCGGCGCTTCCGACGCGGAGCGCCGCACGCACTCGACACGCTGGTGGCGCGCTACGTCCGGCGAGCCATCGGCGTGGCGCGTGAGTACACCCTGGATCTCGACGAAGCGGAAGATGTCGCGCAGGAAGCATTCACGCGTGCGGTGCGGTCGCTCGACCGATTCGACGACCGCCAGCGGTTCGCGCCGTGGTTCTTCACCATCCTTCGCAACGTCGGCCGGAATGCGCGCCGCGATGTACGGCGAAACGAACCACTCGACACGGCGCACCACCTTCCGTCGAGTCATTCGGCCGGTGCGGCAGCCGTCGACGCGGAGCTTCGCATGAAGATCGACGCCGAGCTCGCCGCAATGCCCGCAACGCAGGCATCGTGCTTCCGTCTCTGCGAGATGGAGGGATTCAGCGCGCAGGAGGTGAGCGACATGATGGGGATCGCACCACCAACCGTCCGCACGCACGCGCACCGAGCGCGCCTCAAGTTGCGCGCGGCGCTCCGCGCGCTGGGCTACGAGGCCCCCGAATGAGCGACTGGCAACGATTTTCGCGGCTGCCGGAATCGCCGGAATACTGGCGAGACGCGTCCGAGAGACTGCAGCACTCCGCACGCGCTGCCGCGGCATTGCCACCTTTGCCAGTCCAGTCGCTGGCGCCGTTCGCCTGGATGGCTGTCGCGGCGACGATCGCGGCGGTGATGGTGAGTCGGGCGACGCCTGCTGAATCGAGAGCGGCACCGGTGCCGCGCGGACTCCTTCCGTCCGATCCCGCGGCGGTGACCTGGCTGTCGCGATCCGGGCCGCCGAGCGTGGCGGAGATGCTTTTCGCGGGAATGAAGGGAGCGGATTCGCGGTGAACGAACGCACGCGATCGATCACGGCCAGCCTGCTGCTGGTGATATCCGGCGCCGCCGGTGGGGTCGTGGTCGATCACCTGGTGATTCTCCACCACCACGCAGGCGCGCACGCGGCGACAGCGGATCACGCCGCGATTCTCCTTGCGGAACTCGACAAGGTTCTCGATCTCACGCCGGGCCAGCACGATTCGATCGGTGCGATCATCACCAGCCATCAGCGCGCGATCGATTCAGCGTGGCGCGCGATTCACCGCAACATGGATTCGGGCATGGACAGCGTGCATCGCGAGGTCGCGAAGATTCTCAGGCCGGAGCAGATGACGAAGCTGATGGAATGGATAAGGCGACAACAGTGACGTGGGATGTGGGGCTTGGGGCTTGGGACGACGTGGGTGCTGGGACTTGGGACGACGTGGGTGTTGGGACTTGGGACGACTTGGGACTTGGGACGACGTGGGACGGGTGGGACGTTGGACTTGGGAGGCCTTGGGCCTTGGGCTGCAGTTCAGAGCCACTGGTCAGATTTGAACTGACGACCGCTCGATTACGAATCGAGTGCTCTACCCCTGAGCTACAGTGGCAAATCGTGCGATGCCCTGGCGCGGATTCGAACCGCGACGCCTTGCGGCACTACCCCCTCAAGATAGCGTGTCTACCAGTTTCACCACCAGGGCGTGGCGCGCGCAGTATAGCGCGCGCCCCCTGCATGGTCAACGCCAGCGCCGGCTTCCCGATTGCGCCGTGATTGAGAGACCGAAGAAGAGAATCCGCTCGGTGATGGTCTCATCACCAAGGCGCGGATACGAACCCTGGTAGTAATCAACGACCGGACCAAGCGCGATGTTGCGCGACACCGGGATGTCGTATCCGGCGCCGCCGTTGAACATGAAGCCGCTCTCGGTGCTCGGCGCGAACACATGATCGTCGAACGTGCTCCAGCCGAAGCCGAGCCCGCCCTTGAGGTAGAAACCGTCGCGGCGCGACGGGTAAAGCTGCGCGTTCGCGAGAAGACCCACCGTCCGTTCCGTCGCCGGACCGTTGTCACCGCTCCAGCCGAAGAGTTCAAGACCGATGCGGGCGTTGGGAGAAGGGGTGCCACCCAGACGGAGCGCGAACGACGGCGAGGTGAATGCGTCGCGCCACCGCTGGCCGTTGGACGGCATCGGGTCTCCGTTGGGGTCGAGCACGGCGCACGCCGATGTCTCGAACCGGCATTGCTCACGACCGGCGCCGAGGGCAGCCGTGAAATAGAATCCGCTGCGCACCGGCCGGCGGGGCAGCTCGACGAGGCCCCGGTCGCGCCCCTGGGCGTTTGCGGCGCTGGTGGCGCCGGCGATCAGTGCGATCAAGGCAAGTGCTGCTGCGTTGCGACGCATGGTGATTCTCCTTACGAGATACCGTTGCTGTGGAATGACGACCGAGCCAACGGGCTGTTCACTGAGCACGCCGTGTGCCACAATGCTATGTTCAAATCCGACAACAGGATACCTCATTTTTCCGATTCCCGGATCGGGTGAGGTGTCCTCTCCAGAGGTCACTCATGGACACTCGGAATGCCGTCACCGGAGCCGCCGTTGCCGTCGTCGCGGTCTCGGCGATCCTGCTGGGCAGGTGGCAACTGCAGCGGCTCGCCCAGCGCCGGGCACGGAACGCAGTCTTCTCGGAGTCGCTGGCGAAGCCCCCGCTCGACCTCAACCGCGACTGGCGCCCCGGCGAGCCGATCGATTCGGGGCGCCGGATCGTGGCCCATGGAAGGTTCGAACCCGAGGGACAGATCTTCCTCCGCGGGCGCGCCTTCGAGGGGGCCCCCGGACTCCACGTAGTCACCCCGCTGCGGCTCGACGGCACCCTCGGCGTTATCTGGGTCCTGCGCGGGTTTGTTCGATCCCCGGACGCAGCCACACCGCCCTCCGAGGTGCCGGCGCCTGACACCGGTGATGTCACGGTGCGAGGTCTGGCGTTCGACCTGCCGGTGGCCCGGGACAGCGGTCAACCGCTCCCGCGGGAAGGGACGACCACTTGGAAGCGAATGGATCGGGGCGTACTGACGCGAGCACGCGCCGGGTCGTTGCCGTCATATCTCCTGCTCCAGGGAGACGCGTCAGGGCCCGGGCGCCTGGCGGTTGTGCCGGCCCCGCCGATCTCCAACGGCCCTCACCTTGGCTATGCGATTCAGTGGTTCGGCATCGCGCTTGCCGCGATCGCCTTCGGATTCATTGCGCTCTGGAGAGGCGGTCGCGCACTGACTCCACCTCGCGCAGCACCCTGAGAATGTTCTCGCCGGCGAGCTTGCGGAGATCGGCGTCACTCCATCCGCGACGAATCAGCTCGGCGAATACGAGCGGATAACCCGAAACGTCACTCATTCCCTCGGGAAGCTCCGACGTGCCGTCGTAGTCGCCGCCGAGTCCGATGTGATCGATGCCGGCGACCTTGCGGATGTGCTCGATATGATCGGCGACGTCGCGGGGCGTGGCATTGGGCGGCGGATGCCGGCGGCGGAACGCGACGAGCGCCGCGGAGTCGGGGTGATCGCCCAGTGAATCGCGGATCATCCTCCGCTGTTCAGCCGTCGGTGAAATGTCGCGCAGGAATCCGCTCACGAACGTCACCATCACGACGCCGCCGTTCTTCGGCAGGCGCGCAAGGATGGAATCGGGGACGTCGCGTGGCACATCCATGAGCGCGCGCGCCGACGAATGCGAGAACATGACAGGAGCGGCAGTGACATCGAGGGCGGCACTCATGGTCGACGGTGCCACGTGGCTCAGGTCGACGATCATGCCGAGGCGGTTCATCTCGCGCACGACATCGCGGCCGAAGTCGGTCAGGCCGCCGTGCGGCGGCGTGTGATCATCGAGCGCGGCGTCCGCCCAGTCGAGCGTGACATTGTGCGTGAGCGTCATGTAGCGCGCGCCGAGGGCGTAGTACATGCGGAGGAGCGCGAGCGAGTTCTCGATGGCGTGCCCGCCCTCCATGCCGATCAGCGACGCGACCCTTCCCGCGCGCCTGGCGCGTTCCACGTCATCGGCGCTGAGGCAGAGCTGCAGCTCGTCGGGGTATCGGGCGATCATCCGCCGCGCGATGTCGAGCTGCTCGAGCTGCATCTTGGCATATCCGTACTGCTTTGCCGAGTCCTCGCCGGGGATGTACACCGACCAGAACTGGCCGCCGACGCCGCCGGCCTTGAGCCGGGCGAAGTCGGTCTGCCCCGGTGCGCGGGTCCGGAGCGGATACTTCGCCACGTCCATCCTGCTCAAGGGATTGTTCCGGATCTCCCACGGCAGGTCGTTGTGACCATCGATGATCGGACGGGTGGCAAGGAATCGAAGCGCGCGCTCCATCGCGGGATCCTGCTGGGCATGGAGGGCGGGGGCCGCGAGGGCCAATCCCACCACGAGGCCCGCAGCAGTCTTCGCTCGGCAGATCGGGAACCTCGGGGCAAGTCGATTGGTATTGCGAATGCGTGCGACCATTCGATGGATAAGCGTCGTAGCAGGTGATCGCCTCTCGAAGGCGATCAATTGCCGGCACGATTCCAGCCGCGAGAGTGAATTCATGGGGAGCGCGATTAATAGTGGGGTCCGAGGCCCCGACGACGACATTAGATTCCTGGCGAAGCGGTCGCCAGAGCCAAGGAGCCGCTGGATGGAACGTAACACAAGGCAGCGCGGGGCGATCAGACGGGCGTTTCAGCGAGCCGATCGGCCGCTCGGAACCGGTGAGGTGCTCGAACTTGCCCGCGGCGAAGTCGGTGGTCTTGGCATCGCCACGGTATACCGGAATATCCGGACACTGGTCAATGAGGGATGGCTCGCGGTCGTGGAACTGCCCGGTGAGGTTCCCCGCTACGAGATCCAGGGAAAGCCACACCACCATCATTTCCGGTGCCGCAACTGCAACCGCGTCTACGAGGTCTCAGGTTGTATCGGATCGTTGAACGACATCGTGCCGGGCGGATTCCAGCTCGAGGGCCACGAACTCGTCCTGTACGGACGGTGTTCGGACTGCGCCGCATCACCGTGACGCGATGAGTCCATCACTCCTCGCGCTGTATCCAGCAGTGCGAGGGGTGATCTTCATCGCCCTTCTGCTCGTCGCGGGCTCCGAGGCCGCCGCACTTCTCGCCCGCCGGAACATCTCCGACAATGCATTGCTCGACCTCTCGCTCCGGCGCCTGCAGCGTGTCGCGCGCGTCGCGGCCGGGACGCTGGTGGTGCTCGCGCTGGTCCGCGCGGCGCTACAGGTGCAGTCATTCGTCGATCCGGGTGACAGCGTCACGCGCGAGCTGATCCGGAGCGTACTCTACGAGAGCGCCTGGGGGCACGCTTGGGCCGCCCAGCTCGCGTGCGTGACCGTTCTTGCCGTGTCGCTCGTTGCCGTCCCGAGAAGTCGGCGGACATTGCTTGTGATGCTGATGATCGCCGCCGCGTTCTGGTTCCAGACCGGAATGGGGCACCCCGCCGGGAAGACGTGGCCGTGGCCGGTCGGTCGGGTGGTCGACATCACCCATCTCGTGGGAGCAGCGCTCTGGCTCGGAACGCTCGGCGCGCTGATGTACGGGATCGTACCGGTCCTTGGCGACGATGCGAAGATCGATCCGCTGGCGCGGGTGATCCGCGAATTTTCGGTGCTGGCGCGTGTCGGTGCTGCGCTTGTCGTGCTTTCCGGCGCGATCGCGACGCTGCACTACGGCGATTCCATCGGCGCGTTCTTCGCCTCGAGGTGGGGACGCCTGCTCACCGTCAAGATCGCCGCGCTGAGCGGAGTCGCCGCGCTCGGCTGGTACAACTGGAAGGTGATGACCCCCGCGCTCGAACAGGGCGACCCCAAGTCACCGCGCCGCCTCCGTCGCGCCATCGTGCTCGAACTCGGCCTCGGCCTCCTGATGCTGGCAATCACGACCATGCTCGTCGTGTCGCCACTTCCCGGCGAATGAACCCGGGCGCATCACTCGGGCCGACCCTGCAGGCGCTGACGCGCGCCTATCGCAATCGTCTCGGTTCGTTGCTCGCCGCGCATGGCCTGCACGCGGGGCAGGATCTTCTCATGCTGGCGGTGTGGGAAACGCCGGGCCTCCGACAGGGAGATCTCGCGGAACGCCTCGCCGTCGAACCACCGACGGTCACGCGCATGCTGCAGCGTCTCGAGCGCGGCGGGATGATCGAGCGGCGGCACGATCCGCACGACGGGCGCGCGATGCTGGTGCATCCCACACCGCGATCGAGATTGATCGAACCGACGGTACGGCGGGCGTGGGCCGCGCTGGATGAGATGGTCGTAGCGGAGCTGGGTGACGGCGAAGCGGCGAAGTTGCAGCGGCTGGCGATGAAGGCAGCGAGGGTGCTGGAGGGGCGGGGCGCGGAGGAAGGGTGAGTTCGCTGTTCGTTGTTCGCTGTTCGCTGTTCGCTGGTTCGATGTGTGACACCGACGCACGAAATGGGCACCTGCCGCGAAGAGCGAACAACGAACAGCGAACAACGAATAACGAACAGCGATCAGCGAACATCGAACAACGAACATCCTCACGACTTCAGCGCTTCACTCCACGCGCCGCATAGCGGCGCCGCCAGGGGCGGGCGGACGATGTTTGTGTCCCAGCCAAACAGGGCTTCGCACGCCGCGCCGCAGACAGCGCCCTGACATTCCCCCATCCCGATTCTGGTCCACAACTTCGCCTGACGCTGCGTCCACCGCGGATCGATGTCGCCGCGCCGCACGTCTTCGCATCGGCACACGAGTGTGTCGGCCGTCGCGAGCTGCAGGAGCTCCGAGCGAAGAGTGAATGCTTCGGCGAGCTTCGCGCCGAACGCGCGCCCGGCGTCGCGGCGTCGCTGCAATGCGCGAGGAACTGGAGCGCTCGCGCCGCCTGCCGCGCTGGCCCCGGCGATCGCTCCCTCCGCGATCGCTGCCACATCACCCTTGATACCGGTGCACTCGCCGGCTGCGAACACACCGGCAATCGAAGTCGCCTGTGCATCGTCGACAACAACTGCCCCGCGATCGGTGGAGCATCCAATGAGTCGCGCGAGATCGGGGTTGGGAACGAGACCAGCGCCGTGGGCAAGCCATTCGCATTCGATCGTTCGTGACCCGCTCCGGTCGGTGACGACAACTTCCCGCAGCCGATCCGATCCGTGCGCGCTGCTGATCCACGTGCCGGGACGATAGGGAACGCCGCGAAGCCGCCACTTGTACGCAAACGCGTCGCGCAGCGCTGCGGGCTTGGCAACGAGTGCGGTGACGAATCGAGCGACGGCCTGGCGCGTTGCCTGTTCGCCGATCAGCAACAATTCCGCACCGGCGTCGCGTACGGCCGTCGCGACCGGAAAGAGGAGCGGACCCGTTCCCGCGATGACCACGCGCGCGCCCGCGAGGTTCATTCCACTCTTGACCAGCGCCTGCATCCCGCCGACTCCGACAACACCGGGAAGCGTCCAGCCGGGAATCGGGAGAATCCGCTCGCGGGCGCCGGTCGCGAGTACGACGGCGCGCGCGCGTTGCCGATCGACTCGGCCATTGAAATCGATGACCAGTTCGTGTGGAGAAATGGCATCGACCACGGTTGATCGCGAGGCGATCGTGACGCCCGCGTCGTTGATGCGGCGGAGGAATTCGCGGGCGGCGCGTGGAAGCGACGACGCGTCGCGGTGCCGCCAGATCTGACCACCTGGCCGGGGCAATCCGTCGATCACCAGCACCCGACGTCCCTGCTCCGCCGCCGTGGCGGCCGCACTCAATCCCGCCGGCCCCGCACCGATCACCAGTACGTCAGTGTCACCGCGGCGGTCCGTCATCGCCCCGTCTCGACGATCATTCCCTGACGCACCAGCTCGAGGCATGAGCGCACGCCGCTCATGCCATCGACGGTGACCCGGCACTCGAAACAGGTTCCCATTCCACAGAGTGGCGATCGCGGCGCGCCGGACAGATCTCGCCTGAACGCCACGACATCGAGATTGAGCAGCGCGGCCGCGAGCGTAACGTCAGTCGGCACGCGCTGGGGTACGCCGTTGACCGTGATCGCGCAGCTGTCGCTCATGCGGCGGCCGCCATCTCCGGCATCGGTCGATCGGGGCGGAACGGTGCGGCCTCCACCGGCGGAGGCACGTTGAGAATCCCCGCGACGATGATGTCCGCCGTCCCGGTCGCCATCGTGATGCCTAGCCCCTCATGGCCCCCGGCGATCCACAGATTCCGGTGCGCGGGCCAGCGGCCAATGAGCGGCAACTTGTCGGCGGTGGCGGGACGAAACCCAAACCAGGTGCGCAGCGCGCGAACTCGCGCGAGCTTCGGGACGAATTCCGACGCGCGGGCGAGCATCGCGCCGAGGAGCTGGTGATTGATGCTGCGGTCGAAGCCGACCAGTTCGCGCGATGAACCGATCAACGCCTGGCCCGTGCGCCTCGGCTGAACGTTGAACGCCACCGACGCCGCACCGAATGTGTGCGCGCTGTGCAGGTAGCCGAGTTCGACGAGCTGATGACGCACGAGGTTCGGTGCACGCTCGGTGATCACCAGGTGTCCCTTGCGAGGCACGATCGGGAGACCGGGGACCAGGTCGGGCGATGAAACACCCGCCGCGATCACGACGTGACCGCCGCTCAACCGGGTGCCGTCGGTCAGTTGTACACCATCATCGGTGAGCGCTACGACCCGGGTGTAGAGGCGAATGATGGCGCTCGCACGCGCTGCTCGTTCCGTCACGACACGCGCCACTGCGGGCGGATAGCAGACGGCGTCCTCTGCAACGCGCAATCCGCCCGCGAGTCCGGGACGAAGTTCCGGTTCGAGGCGCGCAAGATCCCGAGACTCGATCACGTCGGCGGCGATGCCCATCGCGGCGTATGCGCGCGCACGCATTCGCGCGCCCTCGAGTTCGTCCTCGGTGGCAGCGACCCATAGCGTACCACAGCGATCGAACTCCGCGCTCGCCGGAAACGTCATCGCGAGCTGTGACCAGCGCTGGCGTGAGTGATGACAGAGAGCGAGCTGCGCGGGTGAATCGTCCATTGCGACGACGTGTCCCATCGCGGCGCCGGTGCTCCCGCCGCCGGGAAACTCCGCATCGATGAGCGTGACGGCGAGGCCCGCTTCCGCGAGTCCAAGCGCCGTCAACGTCCCGACCATACCGGCGCCGACCACGATCACGTCGGGCGAGCCGCTCACGTCAGGTCAGGCCGTTGCGAAACGGGTCATCCGGATCGAAAAGCAGTGTCGTCCGCGCGGTGACATACGCGCGACCCTGGATGTGCGGGATCAATGCATCGCCTTCCGCTTCGAGCCAGCCGGTGAACATCGACCCGACGATGCTTTCCTGATTCCAGCGCTCGCCGATGGCGAGGTGACCCTTCGCGTGCAGTGCGGCCATCTTCGCGGACGTTCCCGTCCCGCACGGCGATCGGTCGTATGCGGTGCCGGGACAGAGGACGAAGTTGCGGCTATCGGCATCGGCGCGCGTGGGCTCGGTGAAAAGCTCGACATGATCGATGTAGCCGCCGTCACTTCCGGTGATCCCGGTCGCGTGCAGGGCGTCGCGGATCTGTGTGGTGATGTGAAGGAGTTCGCGACGATTGTCGAGTGCCAGCGAGACACCAGGAAGTTCTGTCAGAAAGAACCAGTTGCCACCCCACGCAACGTCGCCGGTCACGGTGCCGAGTCCCGGCACGTCGACGGCCACGTTGGCCCGATGCAGGCGCGCAGGAACGTTTCGCACCGTCACGGTACCGTCGGCGGCGAGTTCCGCGCTCACGGGTCCCACGGGAGTATCGAGTTCGACGCGCCCCGGTGACACGCGACCGAGAAACTGAAGCGTACGCACCACGCCGATCGTGCCGTGCCCGCACATGCCCAGGTAACCAACGTCGTTGAAGAAGATGACGCCCGCGATGGCATCCGGGCGTTCGGGCGGAGTGAGCAGCGCGCCGACAATGGCCTTTCCAGCACATTGGGATCCTAAGCTTAGAATTCCACGTGGACAAGTTGTCGCG
>JADMIO010806497.1_pt1 | contig 43651 bp, 26 predicted proteins | sample 8958161 | NCBI WGS metagenome assembly JADMIO01 (sample SAMN16585339, study PRJNA669376) | soil metagenome | isolation source: Crop rotation soil | place: USA: Cullars Rotation, Alabama | collected 2011
CTTTCCCGGGTGGGGGGGTGCTCATCAATCAGTGTCCGCACAATCTGGATTTGATTCAGTGGCTTACCGGGCTGACTCCTTCGAGGATCACGGCGGTGGGGTTTGTGGGGAAGACGCATCCGATTGAAGTGGAAGATGAGGTGAGCGCGATACTGGAATATCCCAATGGCGCGATCGGGCATTTTATTACGTCAACCGGCGAAGCGCCGGGGACGAACCGGCTGGAGATTTGTGGCGATAGAGGGAAGATCGTGGCGGAGAAGGGGAAGATTAGCTTTAGCCGGACGAGGAAGAGTGTGAAGGAGGTTCGGGAGAAGAGTAAAGAGGCGTTTGCGGTGATGGATGCGTGGGAGATTGATGTGCCGGTGGGGACGGTGGAGGGGGAGGGGCATAAGGTGGTGACGCAGAATTTTGTGAATGCGGTGTTGAAGGACGATGCGTTGATAGCGCCGGGAGTGGATGGGTTGAAGGAGCTGGAGTTGGGGAATGCGATTGCGATGGCGGCGTTGACGGGGAAGCGCGTGGAGATGCCGCTGGATAGTGGGGAGTATGATGGGTTTTTGGAGGAAATGAAGAAGAAGTATGGGGGCCGAAAGACATTGAAGGAGGACCTTTCGGCATCGGCGGATATATTGAAATCGTTTAATAGGTGAGCGGAAGAGGGAGACGGAGGCAAGGAGCGGGTGACGACGAAGGCCGATTAGGATTACGATAAAGATTAGGATTAGGAAGAGGAGAACGAGAACGATTTCGAGTATGAGTTCGAAGGATGGAAGAGGATTTTTTTATCGTTCGGCCGGGGACGGGGGAGAGGGTGGCGCTGGGGCGGCGGAAGTTTCCTGAGGCGCGGGGGGAGATATTTAATGGGGAGCCGAAGGTGGGGGTGGTGATTAGTACGTTTGGGGGGATGCCGTACGTGGAGATGGGGTTGGCGGTGCGGAAGCTTTTCTATCCGGGGCTGCCGGTGCTGGTGCACGATGATGCCAGCGGGGCGGGAGAGCAGTTGCAGGAATTGTGCGGGAGATATGGGGCGGAGTTTGAGACGAACAGCGCACGGCTGGGTCATCAGATGGGAGACTTGTCTGCGCTGGTGGGAGGGCTGGCGTGGGCGAAGGAGCGGGGGATTGATCTGCTGGTGAAGATGTCGCGGCGGTTTATTCCGCTGACGAACTGGGTGCCGGGTTTGGTGGAACTGGCGCGAAAGGCGCAGTATCCGACATATGGGAATCTCTGCAGGAGTTTCAGCCTGCCAATTCGGAGTGAGTGCATGGCGGTTGCCGTGGGGGAGTGGACGGCAGCGGATATGGAGGGGGAAATCCGGCAATTCATGCTGGAGAACCTGTCATTTGTGATGGCGGAGAATTACCTGGTGGGGTACGCGCGGAAGATTGAGGCGCGGCGGTGTGATAAGGCGCGGGAGTGGGAGGCGGGGACGCCGGAGCATTATCACCAGTTGGGGTATGCGACTTGGGACTTTGTGTGGTCGAGCAGGTTGGAGCCGTGCAGGGCGCATCTGTGGCATACGGCGAATCCTGCGGAGGCATATGCGGGGGTGGCGGGGAATCTGGGGTTGGAGTTGGGGGTGGAGAGGTTTAAGGGGGATCCGAATCGGTGAAGGGAGACGAGGAAACAAGGAGACAAGGAGACGGGGCGCGCGGAATGACGAAAGACGAAATTCGAATTACGAATGAAATTCGAAGCTCGAAATTCGAATGACGAAACGGGTGGGGGCCATTCAAGGGAATGCCGCCAGTTCGGCAAGAGTGTTATGATCGGACACCCTCGGGCCCGCCGTGGCGCAGTCGCCCATTTCACTTAATGCTTTTGGGGGGAGAGGGGAAGTGGAGGGGCGGTGGGTGCTCCGCGACTTTCCCTATTGTGGGGGCGGGATTTTTTCGGGAAGGTGGGTTGAAGCGGCGGAGGCGACTGGTAAATTGATGAGGTCGCCTCAAGGAGGAAGCGTGAATCAAGCGCTGTGCGTCCAGGGGTGGGAGTTGGATGCGTTGGTCGAGCGGGAGTGGGTGGCCGTCAATGGGATTGGCGGTTATGCGTGCTCGACGATCCCGGGATTGAATACGCGGAAGAGTCATGGGCTGCTGGTTGCGCAGATGGCGCCGGACCGGCAGATGGTGTTGCTCTCGCGCGTGGAGGAGTCGCTGTGGTGCGGGGGGCGGCGATTTGCATTGGACTGCAATGAATATCCCGGCGCGATTTACCCGCAGGGTTACCGGCATTTGCGGGAGTTCATCGACGGGGCCTGCCCCAGGTGGATTTATGAGGAGGAGGGGTGGCGGCTGGAGAAGCGGGTTTGGCTGGTTCAGGGGAGCAACACGGTGGTGATTTCGTACAAGTTGCTGGAGGGGGAGGGGATTGATTTTGAGGTTCGGCCGCTCATGTCGCTGCGATCGGTGGATGAGCTGACGTATCAGTACAACGGGCGGCTGAGGGTGGAGGATCGGGACGAGCGGCATCATCGGGTTGTGGCGACGTCGAAAACGCCGGAAGTGTTTTTTGCGCATGATGGAAACTTTGTGGCGTGTCCGGACTGGTATTTGAATCAGATTTACCGGAGAGAGCAGGAGCGGGGGTGTGCGGGGCTGGAGGATTTGTGGACGCCGGGGGCGGTGCGGTTTCATGTGGCGGCGGGGAGGCAGGTGCGGTTTGCGTGTTCGACGGATCCGATTGATTTGCGGAAGATGAAGGTGGGGGTGCAGCGGCGGGTCGTGGGGAATCGGGAGAGGACGCCGGTTGGAGGGAAATTGCGCGTGCGGCGAATTGTGCGCGATGTGAAAGTGGAAAATTCTGTGAATGAGCGCGGTGCGCGTCTGGAGCGGGATGCGGCGCTGGGAAGTGGACAGACGATCTAAGTTCCGTTGCGAGTAATTCTGGCGAGGCACATCGCTCGTCGGAACCCCCTCCCAACCCTCCCCCGGAGTACCTGGGGAGGGAAGTTCCGGCGCGTTTACACGCCTTGGCAAAATGACCACAATACGACTCTCGCGGGCGGCAGCCTGCGTGTACTCATTAAAATTACTCGAACGGGAAGGGTCGTATCATGGCCGGTCAGGCTTTTGGGGTTATCGGGTTGGAAGTGATGGGGCGGAACATCGCGTTGAACATTGAGCGCAACGGGTTTCCGATTGCGGTTTACAACCGGACTTACGCGAAGACCGAAGATTTTTTGAACCGCCTGGCGAAGGGCAAGCAGGCCAAGGGCGGAAAGACCGTGCAGGAGTTTGTGCAGCTGCTGGAGCGGCCGCGGCGGATTCTGGTGATGGTGAAGGCGGGGGGGCCGGTGGATGCGGTGATTGCGGAATTGAAGCCGTTCTTGCAGGAGGGGGACATCATCATCGATGGCGGGAATTCGCTGTTTACAGATACGGAACGGCGTTCGAATGATCTGGCGGGGACGGGAATCAAGTTCTTTGGAATGGGGGTGAGCGGTGGTGAAGAGGGGGCGCTGTGGGGGCCGAGCCTGATGCCGGGCGGGGATCAGGAATCGTATCGGCACCTGGAGCCGATCCTGACGAAAGTGGCGGCCAAGACGGATGACGATGGGGCGTGTGTGACGTACGTCGGGGCGAAGGGAGCCGGGCACTTCGTCAAGATGGTGCACAATGGGATTGAGTATGGGGACATGCAGCTGATCGCCGAGGCGTACGACCTGTTGAAGAACGTCGGCGGGCTGTCGAACAAGCAGTTGAAGGACACGTTCCTGGAGTGGAATGAAGGGGAGCTGAAGAGCTTCTTGATTGAGATCACGACGAAGGTGATTGATTTTCCGGATCCGGAGAATGCGTCACGGTCGCTGGTGGACATGATTTTGGACAAGGCCGGGCAGAAGGGGACGGGGAAGTGGACGACGCAGACGGCGCTGGACCTGGGCATTCCGATTCCGACGATCACGGCGGCGGTGGATGCGCGCGGAATTTCGTCGATGAAGGACGAGCGCATTGCGGCGTCGAAGGCGCTGACCGGGCCGAAGCCGGTGGCGTTGAAAGGGGACGTGAAGGCCTTCGTCAATGATGTGCGGGCGGCGTTGTATTGCAGCAAAATTTGCTCGTACGCGCAGGGATTTGCGATGATCGCGGCGGCGAACCAGCAGTTTAAGTACGGGATGAAGCTGGATGAGATTGCGCGGATCTGGAAGGCGGGGTGCATTATCCGGGCGATCTTCCTGGATGAGATCAAAAAGGCGTTCCGCGAACATCCGGCGCTGACGAACCTGCTGATGACGGATCGGTTCCGCGAGGCGATTTCGCAGAGGCAGGACGCGTGGAGGCGGGTGGTGACGGCGGGTGTGCAAAACGGGATCGGGTTGCCGGCATTTAGTGCGAGTCTGGCTTATTACGATGGATATCGGCGGGAGAGACTGCCGGCGAATTTGATTCAGGCGCAGCGGGATTTCTTTGGGGCTCATACGTATGAGCGGACGGATAAGCCGGGGGCGGTGCATACGGAGTGGGCGCAGACGAAATGAGCGAAGTAATTGTGCTGGATTTCGTCATTTGAATGAACAGCCTTAGACGGCAACGTTTCGGTGCGGCACATCGTTTGGCACGGGCTGGAAGCCCGTGTCACGGGGTAGGTCATTGGACTGAACCCCCTCCCTACCCTCCCCCGGAATACCGGGAGAGGGCGTGCTCGATTGAACCCCCTCCCTGCCCGCTCGGGGGCAGTCGCCAATTCCCCTCGCTTCCCCCGGAATACCGGGGGAGGGAGAAGAAGAGTGTCGCGATTGAACGCGGGGGGTTTTGATGTTTGGGCGCGGGAAAAAAACGGCGAGGGGGGCGAATGCGTTTCGGCGGCGGGCGTCGTTGCATTTTTCGCTGACGGGGTTTGTTTACATTTGCATGATGCTGTTTATGGGGTTGGCTGCGATTAACTCGCAGGCGAATCTGTTGTTTGGGATTTTTGGGTTGATGATCGGGGTGCTGTTGATCGGGGGGGTGATCAGCCGGCTGGTGCTCAAGGGGCTGGTGGTGGAGCGGGATTTGCCGGACCATGCGTGCGTGGGGGATACGCTGACGGTGAATTACCGGTTTATTAATCGAAAGAAATACTGGCCGAGCTTGTCGGTGGTGCTGGCGGAATTGGACGGGGTGGAGGCGTTCAGCAAGCAGCCGCATTGTTTTTTACTGCACGCGGCGGCGAGGATGACGGCGACCGTGCCGATGGTGCTGGTGCCGAAGCGCCGGGGATTGCATGCGCTGAATCACTACCAGCTTATTACGAGTTTCCCGTTCGGGTTTGTGCGACGGGCGGTCACGCGTGAGCACAGTAATTCGCTGCTGATCTATCCGCCGCTGGCGGAGGTGAGTTCGAAATTGCTGGCGATGTGCCGGTCGGCGGACACGACGGGCGAGCAGTCGCGCCCGCAGCCGGGCGGGGCGGATGAGTTTTATGGGGTGAAGGAGTATCGTGCAGGGGACAATCCGCGGTGGATTTACTGGCGGAGAAGCGCGGCGGCGGGGACGCTGGTGTCGAAGGAGATGACGCGGGCTGCGCCGCCGCGAGTGATGATCCTGGTGGATTCGTGCGCGAAACACCGGTCGATTGAAGAGCATTCAGATGTGGAGCGATGCATGGCAATGGCAGCGTCGCTGGCGGTGGCGGCATTGGACCAGGGGCTGTCGGTGGGCCTGTGCGCGTGGGCGGGGGAGTGGAAGCATGTTGCGACGTCGCGCGGCAAGCGGCACAAGACGGAGCTGCTTTCGTTTCTGGCGCAGCTTCCGCGGAACGACGCGCATGATCTGAGGGAACTGCTGGATTTTGCCAAGCCGCTCATTCGAGGGGCGGTGACGGCGGTTTTGTTCAGTCCGAGCAGTTTGGCCGAGGAGATGCCGACGAGCGGGCGGGGGGCAATGGTGGCGGTGCCGGCGAATTCGGCGCGGGCCCAGTCTCTGTTCAAGTTCGATCCTAAGATAGACTTTATTACTGCCATGCCGGCCGATTACTTGCCGGCCATGGCGACAAGCTAAAGAGGCGATGGGATACGACGTTCGACAGTTTCGCCCGACGATTTACCTGCTGATCCTGATGGGGATGATCGGGTATGCGATGGCGGCGCAGTCGATGGGGTTCCTGGTAATTGGGGTGGTGGGTGTTCTGAGCAACGCGTGGATTTCGTCGCGCGGGCGGTTTAAGCCATTGCCGCGGCCGATTGCGAACCTGGTGACGCTGGCGGCGGTGGCGTACATCATTCAGGAACTGGTGGTGCAGGCGGGGCCGCCGGTCATGATCGTGGGGCAGTTTCTGGTATTCCTGCAGTTGGTAAAATTGTGGGAGCAGCGGGGGAACCGGGACTGGGCACAGCTGCTGGTGCTGAGCCTGCTGCTGATGGTGGCGGCGCTGATGAACACGGCAAGCCTGTGGTTTGGGCTGCTGCTGGCGGCATACCTGTTCCTGTCATTGTACTGTTGCCTGCTGTTCCATTTGAAAGTTGAGGCGGATATCGCGACGGCGGCGTTTCCGGTGAATCCGGACAAGCTGAGTCCGGAGACCCTTCGGCAGGACCAGCGGTTTCTCGGCAAATCGATGCGGCGGCTGACGGGGGCGGTGGCGATGGTGGGGGTGGTATTTGCGGTGGCGGTGTTCGTAATTTTTCCGCGCGGGCCCGGCGGGATGCTGGGGCCGCTCCAGCAGTTTCACAATCCGCTGACGGGGTTCAGCGATCACGTGTCGTTTCAGTCGGTGGCGGCCATTACGCAGAGCCACGAGCGCGTGGCGTATGTAAATCTCTGGCATAACGACCAGTTGGTGCAGGGGACTGAGACGCTGATGTTGCGGGGGCTGACGCTGGACCGTTATTCGCGGCCATTTCCGAGGCCGGGCGGGAGCTGGGATTGGAACCATACACCTCCGCCGCCTGGAATGGTACACGAGGTGGGCCCCGGGCGGCCGCTAACCAATATCGGTAGGAAGCCGGTCGAGGAGGCGACGTACCGACAACACATCACGCTGTGGCCGACAGCCACGCGGGTGCTGTTTGCGCTGGCCGGGCCGAGGCAGCTTACGACGCGGTCCAACGTCAACGTCACCTACACCCTGGAGGACGGCGCGATCATGACGGCATCGCCACTCAAGGACCGGCTGGAATACGAGGTCCTATCGACGGGCGTGCCGGAGCGGCTGATATATGACTGGTCGGGGCTGGCGGGGCAGCAGGTAAGGAACGAGTTCCGTGAGATCTACAATATCGCGCGGCGTCCGGACGTGTGCGGGGTGGACGCCAACGGTATCTCGCTGGGTGACACGCGCGCCGGCATGGAGGGGCCGACCACCGACCTGGACTCGCGGATCGCAACGAACATCGAGCATTACCTCCAGTCGAACTTTTCCTACACGCTGGACCTGACCAATGCCGAGAGCCTGGAGGGACGCGAGCCGCTATTGATGTTTCTGCAGAACTGGAAGCAGGGGCATTGCGAGTATTTCGCGGGGGCGATGACGCTGATGTGCCAGACACTCGGGTTGCAGGCGCGGATGGTGATCGGGTTTAAGGTGGGGCCGGAGAATTACAACGACTTTACGCAGTCGTACACGGTCTTTGATTCGGACGCGCACGCGTGGGTGGAAGTGAACACGCCGAGCGGTTGGCAGACGTTCGATCCAACGAGCTCGCGGAGCGCGACGTCGCCGCAGTCGGGATTGGCGGCGGGGTGGAAGCACCTGATTGAGTATCTCGAATTCAAGTATGCCAACGCGATCATCGCGTACGACGCGCAGACCCGGCTTGGGCTGATTTCGTCGATCGAGAACACGATCAATTCCGGGATCAACCGGCTGCTGGATTTGGCGTCGATGATGTCGGAAACATCCACCCTGGCTTTTACGGGGACGGCAGTGCTTTTGGTATTGCTGGTGGCGACGCTGACGGGGGTGTACGTGTGGAGCAGATTGAAGTTGCTTCGCAGAGCGCAGCGGATCGGCATCGAGTCGCTTCCGGCGAGCCAGCAGATTTACCTTGCGCGGCAACTCGGGTTTTACGACGACCTGATAACGATCCTGGAAAAGCATCAGTTGAAGCGGCCGGCGCACTTTACGCCGCTCGAGTTTGGCCGGTCACTATCGTACCTGCCCGCTGAGGTATATGACCGGATTCTCCGGCTGACCCACCTGTTTTATGAGGTGAGGTACGGCGGCGTGGAATTGACGCCGGCCCGCCAAAAACATCTCGCCAACGTGCTGACGCAGGTGTCGGACGAACTGAAAACGAGTACGCCCCTTTCGGCCGCTTGAGCGGATTCCCCCCATCTCATTTTATGAACGCGATCATTCTTTCCATCGGAGACGAACTGGTCCTGGGCCAGACAGTCGATACGAACTCGGCGTGGCTCAGCGCGCGGCTGGCGGAAGTGGGGCTTGGGGTGCTGGCGCATGCCACCGTCGCGGACGATCAGGCGGCGATCGAGGAGGCGATCCGGCTGGCCACGGGTAAGGCGGAAGCATTGATCATTTCCGGCGGGATCGGGCCGACAGCGGACGACCTGACACGGCAGGCGCTGGCGGCGGTCATGGGTGAGCCGCTTGAAGTCAATCAGGTGTGGACGAAAGAACTGGAGAAGTTCTTCGCGGCGCGGAAGCGTCCAATGCCTGATGGCAACCGGATCCAGGCGATGATCCCGCGCAACGCGAAGATGATCTTCAACACCGCGGGGACGGCGGCGGGAATCGAAGCGCGGGTGGGGAATTGCCGCGTGTTTGTGACGCCGGGCGTGCCAAAGGAAATGAAGATCATGTTCGAGCGGGACGTGCTGCCGCACCTGCGCGACGCGGGCGGTGGGGCGGCGATTGTCTCGCGGACACTGCACACGTTTGGGATGGGAGAGAGCGCGGTGGCGGAACTGCTGGGGCACCTCATGCGGCGGGATCGAAATCCGTCCGTGGGAACGACGGTTTCGAACGGGATTGTTTCGCTGCGGGTGAACTCGCGATTTGGGTCGGTTGGCGAGGCGAAGCGGATGCTCGAAGAAACGGAGGGGCAATGCCGCAAGGCGCTGGGAGCGCTGATTTACGGAGCGGACGAACAGACGTTGCAGGAGGTGGTGGGGGGGATGTTGAAGACGGCGAAGGGTGCGCCGACGGTGGCGACGGCGGAGTCGTGCACGGGGGGATTGCTGGGCAAAATGCTGACGGATATTCCGGGATCGTCGGCGTATTACCGGTTTGGGTGGGTGACGTATGCGAACCAGGCGAAGGAGGAGTTGCTTGGCGTGCCGGCGGGAACTTTGGCAGAGCATGGGGCGGTGAGTAAGCCGGTGGTGGTGGCGATGGCGGAGGGGGCGAGGACGCGGGCGAAGAGTACGTATGCGCTGTCGATCAGCGGGATCGCCGGGCCGGATGGGGGGACGGCGGAGAAGCCGGTGGGGATGGTTTGGATCGGGCTGGCGCATCCGGGCGGGACGGAGGCGCGGATGTTTTTGTTTCCGGGGGATCGGGAGTTTATTCGGGACCGGTCGGCGAAGATGGCGCTGACGTTGTTTAGGTATCACATGCTTGGGGAGAGGACGCCGTTTTAGGCGGGGATCCGGCTGTTCCGTTCGCTCGCTAAAGTATGATGATGATTTCCGCCTTCGGCGGAACACAGCCGGGGGCGGCTGTGCCACATAAAGGCTGAAGAATTCGGCGGATGAGAGGCGCTCGTCATTCCCCCTCACCCAGCCCACTCGGGGGCAGTCGCCTAATCCCCTCGCTTCTCCCGGAGGGAGAAGGGAAAGACTGCAATTGCCCCCGTGTCTATTCAAAGCGGAGGGCTTCAATGGGGTCGAGGCGGGAGGCTTTCCAGGCGGGGTAGAAGCCGAAGGCGATGCCGGTGAAGGCGCTGACCAATACCGCGGCGATGATGGCGGGGATGGAGATGGAGACGGGCCAGCGGAGGATGGTGTTGACGAGGATCGAGCTTCCACGGCCGAAGACGATTCCCATGAATCCGCCGAAGAGGCACAGGAGGATGGCCTCGATGAGGAACTGCTTGAGGATGTCGGTGGCGCGTGCGCCGACCGCCATGCGAAGGCCGATCTCACGGGTGCGCTCGGTGACGCTGACGAGCATGATGTTCATGATGCCTACGCCGCCGACGACCAGGGAGATCAGGGCGACGCAGAGGAGGAGGTTGGTCATCAGCGTCGAGGTGGACGTGAGCGCCTTTGTGAATTCGGTCATGTCGCGGACTTCGAAGTCGTCGGGCTCGCGCGGGCCGAGCTTGTGGCGGTCGCGGAGGACGCCGCTGATCTGTTTCATGGCGTCGGGGATCTGCTGGGCCGAGCGGGCTGACACGTAGATGCGGTCAACGCTGGGGAAGCGGACGATCTGGGGGTTGTTGGCTTTGTTGGGCGAGGCGGGGGGCAGAACCGCGAGCGAACTGCTGGGATAGAGATTGTTCAACGAATTGACTGACGCCGATGAGGAAGATGGCGAGGCCGCGGCGCTCTGGTTGACGTTGCCCAGCGATGAGCCGGACAGGCGGTATTTGATGGTGGTCCAGGGGGCCATGATAACATCGTCCTGGTCCCAGCCCATCATGTTTGCGCCCTTGGGGACGAGCGTTCCGACGACTTTGACGTTGGAATTGCGGACGCGGATGGTTTTGCCGACGGGGCTTTCACCGCCGAACAACTCGTTGACCAGGGTTTGTCCGATGACGCAGACGAGGTTGGAGGCTTTGACGTCCTGGTCGGTGAAGAATTCACCTTCGGCCATTTGAAAGTTGCCGATTTCAAGATAGCCGGGCGTCGTGCCGTACATCTGGTTGGGCTGCCAGTTTTTGTTGCCGTACACGAGCTGGAGCCGGGCATAGACGTTGGGGGCGGCGTCTTTGACTGCGGGGCATTCCTGGCGGATGGCTTCGCAGTCTTCGGGGGTGAGGGTGATGCGCGAACCGCTGCCGCTGCTGATGCCGCCGGTCCGCGTTTCGCCGGGCTGGACCATGAGCATGTTGGCGCCCATCTTGGAGATGGTGCCCTGGATGGCGGCGGAAGAGCCCTGACCGATCTCCATCATCGTGATGACCGCGGCGACGCCGATGATGATGCCGAGGCAGGTCAAAATCGAACGCAGGACGTTGCGCTGGAGGGCGTGGACGGCGGTCTTGAGGGTTCGGGAGACGGCGTACATTTTGGGCTCACTTCAGTCAGGTGCAGGTTGGAAAACCTGCACCACAATTCTTTGGTACCGGCAAGTCTCTCGTCATTCCCCCTCACCCTTACCCTCTCCCGGAGGGAGAGGGAAAAAGAGGGGATTCCGCACGCCCATGAACAGCCCGTCAGCTGTGGGCCAGGACGGTGGCGGAGTTGACGTCTTCTTCGGCAAGGACCGTTGCGTGGTCGTTTTCTACGATGCCGTCCTTGATTCGGATGACGCGGTTGCTGTGACGGGCGACGTTGGCGTCGTGGGTGACGAGGATGATCGTGATGCCTTCTTCCTCGTTGAGGCGCTGGAACATCTTGAGGACTTCGACGCTGGTCTTGGAGTCGAGGTTGCCGGTCGGTTCGTCGGCGAACAGAAGCGGCGGACGGTTAACCAGGGAGCGTGCGATGGCGACGCGCTGCTGCTGGCCGCCGGAGAGCTGGGATGGCTCGTGGTCCATTCGATCTTCGAGGCCGACGAGTTTGAGCAGGGCTTCGGCGCGGGCACGTCCTTCTTTTTCCGAGAGGTGACGGGCCGTGTAGGTCAGCGGCATCATCACGTTCTCCAGCGCGCTGGTGCGCGGGAGGAGATTGAAGCTCTGGAAGACGAAGCCGATCTTCTGGTTGCGGACCATGGCCCGGCCATCGGAGTCGAGGCGGGAGATTTCCTGGCCGTCGAGCCAGTATTTGCCGGCGGTCGGGCGGTCGAGGCAGCCGAGGATGTTCATCAGCGTGCTCTTGCCCGAACCGCTGGAGCCCATGAGAGAGATCAACTCTCCGCGCCCGACCTCGAGGGAGATGCCGCGGAGGACCGGGACGTCCACCTCGCCGAGGTGGTAGGTCTTGTGGATGTCTTCAAGTCTGATGAGTTCCATTAGCGACCCCTCCCGCCACCACCGCCGCCGCCGCCTCCACCGCCACGGCCGCCGCGACGGAACATCTGCGGGGCGAAGGGATTGGTGGTCTGGTTGCTGGTGTCTTCTTCGTGGATTTCGCCGACGACGACCTGCATGCCTTCCTTGAGGTCGGCGGATGCGACTTCGGTATTCACGGTATCAGTCGGTCCGACGTTGACTGTGATCGGGCGGACGAACTGGCCCTCAGTGACCCAGATGGTGCCGGACTTCTCGGCGTCTGCGTTGCGACGCCTTCCGCCACGACGGCCGGATCGGCCGGAGGAGTTGGCGGTCGCGCCGTCGGACGCGCGGGTGGTTGGGCCGCCTTCAGAGGACCGGGTGGTCGGCCCGCCGTTTTCGGCGTTCGCGGGGGCGTTCTGGCTATCCGACGCCGGCTCGGTGTTGTTTGCGGGTGCTGCAGTCTTGTCGCGTGAGCCACCGCCGCCCGATGCGCCGCCGCCCGGGCCGGACTTGGCCTCGGCTTCGGCCTGAGCCCGAACATCTGGGGCAACCGACTGAGGCTGAGGATACCAGCGGAGAGCGGCGTTGGGCACAAGCAGCACGTTCTCGCTCTTCCTGACTTCGAACTGCACGTTGGCGGTCTGGTAGGTGAGCAGGCGGTTGTTGGAGTTGTCGGTGTTTACTTCGACGGTGTAGGTGACAACGTTTTGCGTCATCGTGGCGTTGAGTCGGACTTTGTTCACTGTGCCTTCGAACACTTCACCCGGGCGGGCATCTACGGTGAAGGTGGTATGCTGGCCTGGGAAAATGTTACCGACGTCCGCTTCGTTTACCGCGACCCAGACCTGCATCTTGCTGAGGTCTTTGGCGATGAGGAACAAGCTGGAAGCCGTTTGATTCGACACGACGGTCTGTCCAATGTTCACCCGGCGGTCGATGATCTCACCGTCCACCGGAGAATAGATCGTGCAGTAATCCTTGTTGGCTTTGGCGCGGGGGATCTGTGCCAGGGCCTGTTTCAACCCGGCCTCGGCCTGAAGAATCGCGGCCTCGCCGACTGCAAGGTTCGCCTTGGCAGTGGCCGCATCGGCTCTGAATGTCTCGTAGTCATTCTGCGCAAGGGCTTCACTGTGGGGGAATTTCTGGACCCGCTCCCATTCGCTCTTCGCTTTTTCGCTCAAGGCCTGGAGGCGTTCAAGATCCGCCTTGCTGTGCTGGAGAGTGGCTTCCGCCTGGGCTTTTTCTGCTTCGGCATTATCGAGGTCCGACTGCGGAATCAGGTCGTCGATCTTGGCCAGCAGTGTTCCCTTGGTGACCTTCGAGCGATAGTCGATGGGCTTTCCATCGACGTCTGTCCCAAAGCTGAGGATCTTGCCAGTCACCTGTGCTCCGACGTCGATCACTTCCTGTGGCTCGATGGTGCCTGTGGCGCTGATGGTGGCCAGTAGCTCGCCGCGTTTAACTTCGGCAGTTTTGAAAGTGATGGTGGGCTTGGAATTGTGTTGCCAGTACCAGTACCCGCCGGCGGCGGCGAGGGCTACGGCAGCCAGTACAATGATCAGGGGTTTCATGAGTTCATCTCCGTGGCGCCCTGCGCGGTTGCGACGCCGTTGGATTCATCAAGCAGCGACTGAAGGTGGGCCGAAAGACGGCCGAGTAAGCGTTGAAGTTCGTGTTGGTCATCTGGTACGAGCCCGCCGAGCGCACGTTCGACTTGCGTGGCGTAAACACCGGTGACCTGAATCACCAGTTGACGGCCGGTGTCAGTCAGGCGCACCTGGCGCGAACGAAGGTCATCATGCGACGGATCGCGAACGACCAGGTGGATACGTTCGAGTCGATCAATAACGCCGGTGACACTCGGGGGGCGGATCAGCAGTTTATCGCTCAGGTCTGTAACCCGCAGCCCATCCTGCCCTTCCTGTTCAGCCCGGTGAAGGGCGCGAAGGGCGGCCCACTGCGAACCGCTGATGCCGAAACGGGCAAACTGCGGCTGCATCACACGTTCGAGCAGTCCGATGGTCCGCACCAAGTCGCGAAAAGCGCGTTCGGTCGTGGGCTCAACGTCGAGATGAGGCGGCGCGGATGATGACAGGATTGACGGAGCGGCCGACATAGTTAGTTAGCTTCCTAATTGGATACGCCATTGAAGCTCAAGTGTTGAAAGCGGCAAAAAATGTCGGAAATGTATAAGCGCTTACTGATGGACCGGCTGGGTCGTTGGCGCGGGTTCGCCTACTTCCCAGCCGCCTCCCAGCGCCTTGTAGATCGCGACGAGATTCGTGGCGACGGCTTGGTTGCTTTGCACAAGCAGGTTCTGAGAACTCAGCAACGACTCCTGGGCAACGATGACGTTTAGAAAATCCCTCGTACCAAAGTCGTAGAGTTGCTGGGCGTAAGTGACGGCGCGCTGGTTGGCAGCAACGGCATCAGTGAGCTGGGCGCGACGCTGCTGCTCCTGGGCGTAGGCGGTGAGGGCGGTTTCGACATCGAGAAGGGCGTTGAGAACGGTTTGTCTGTAGGTTAGCAGTGCCTGCTGTTGCAGAGCGTTGCGGACTTCGATGTTGCTCCAGATTCGGCCGGCGTCGAAGATCGTCCAGTTGAATGTGGGGCCGATGGTCGCGACGTGCGTGCCCCAGTTGAACATATCGGGAAAGTTGGGGCCGCCAAGCGTCAGGGCGCCGTTGATGCCGAAATGGGGGAAGAGGTCTGCGGTGGCGACACCAATGTCGGCCGTGGCGGCGGCGAGATCGCGCTCGGCACGGCGGATGTCAGGGCGTCGGCGGAGCAATTCCGCGGGCAGGCCGACGGGAACCACCGGGGGAACGATCGGAATTTCCTTCTGGGGTGACAGCTCCTGAATGAGCGATGTGGGTTCCTCGCCAAGCAGCACGGAGATGGCGTAGAGCTGCTGCTGGGCCAGACTTTCGAAGCTGGCGATCGACGCCTTCGTGCCGGCAATTTCGCCCTGGGAGTTGGCCACGTCCAGGCCGGCGCCGATGCCCATCTGCTGTTTCTCTTGTACGGCCTTGAGCGTGCGCTCCTGGGACGTGAGGTTTTCCTGGCTGATCTTGATCTGCTGCTGGAATCCGCGGAGGCGGATGTAGTCGGTGGCCAGTTCGGCCAGCAGGCTGACGAGCACATCGCGGCGGTCCTCGATGGTGGACTGGTAAACCGCGTTGGTTGACTCGATGCCTCGCCGCACGCCGCCGAATACGTCAAGTTCCCATGTCGCGTCGAATCCCCCGCGCCACAGATCGGTGTTGACCGTGCGATGATTGGTTTCGGAATTGGCGCGAGTGTAGGCGCCCGAGGAATTGAACACAGGGAAAAGAGGTGCGCTGGAGATACAGATGGCCGCGCGAGCCGCTCGAACGCGCTCGGAGGCAATCTGCAGGTTCAAGTTGGACTTGACGGCCCGCTGCACCAGGGAATTGAGGGTGGGTTCGTTGAACGTTGTCCACCAGTTTTCGACCTGGATCGGTTCCTGCACCGTGATGCTTGCGCGCGTCGTGGGAGGCGCAACCCAGGCGGCGGGCATGTGCTGCTTGGGTGTTTCGTAGTCGGGGCCCACCATGCACCCGGCAAGCACTGCCGCCGAAACCGAGGCGATGATCCCCCTGCGAACGACACGGGAAGCGGGCAAGGACTTTACGAAACTAAAAGTTGGCATAGCGGTTGGGTCCGTCTGGTCTGTAGTGTCTGTACCCTCACATCAGCCGTGTGTTTGGGGGCGGCAGTTTTTCAACAACCAGGGAAACGGCGTTCCACGGTCGTGGCCGGCGATTGGCTAATCTGGGTGGTTGCCGAAGTTAGTCAATAACGACGGTGCAAACAAGAATCGGAGGCTTCCGGAACAGCGCGGGCCGATACTCTTCGTCCGTAAATATCTGAAAATACGATGGTTATCGGTCTTTGATGTGGATGAACTGGCGCGAACGGCAAAGTCATCCGACACGTTCACAAATCGGGGGTATAGTTGAGTCACGCTTTGGCCGTGGGTGAGACGGCCTGTCCATTGGAGATGTACAAGTGCGCAGTAACGCTTCCGGGCGGCTTGGCCGCGCGGTCCGGTCCGTCGTTGAATTGCTTGAGGGACGTCAGCTTTTTGCCGGCGATCCGCTCGCCTTCCAGGACGTCGTCCAGACCCTTCCCTATTCGCTCGATTTCACACAAGAGGTGAACGGCGTTTTCGACAACGCCGGGCAGAGCACCGGCTTTACCCGCGTTCAGACGAACACCGCGGGGACTCAGTATCAGCCCGCGTTGATCAATCTGAATACGGCGGCGGGAGAGCTGGATATCACCACGACCGGCACTTCGGCCGCCGGCAGTAACTTTGGATTGGACAACTCGCAGGTTAACGCGCTCGAAACCCAATTTGATGGGACAACCAGCGGGTTCACGATCACGGCTCGCCTAAAGGGTTCGCTGTCGTACATGAACGCGGCCTACGACGGGGGCGGGATCTACTTTGGGCCGGACCAGGATAACTACATCAAGCTGATCGCCGAGTACGACGCAGTCAAAGGGCAGACGCTTCAGTTTGCCGACGAGCAGGGGCCTTCGACTCACACCGTTAACGCGTATACGAACATCGGAAGCTTCGCGAACATTGTTACGCTCGATCTGAAGCTGACCGGTGACGCAGGCGCGGGGACGGTTACCGGATCCTATTCCGTGAACGGCGGGGCGTGGATTGCGATGCCGCAGTCGGTCACGCTAACCGGGACTGAGGCGGCCATCTTTTTCAACTCCGCAAGCCGGGCGGGGATCATCGCGAGCAACAAGAACGATCTGCCGGGCGTCACGGTTGCGTTCACCCACTTCGGAATCGATCCGGGTGGAAAGGTTGCGAATCACCCGACGATTATCAGCACCAACCCTTCTGCCAACGCGAGCGGCGTCACGCTGGATACCTCCATCACAGCGGACCTGAACCTGCCCAACGCGGGGTTGAATCCGTCTACAGTCAATGCGTCGAACGTCCAGCTTTATCGAACCTCCGACCATGCGCTGGTGCCCGCGGTGGTGAATACCAGCGGCGGAGGCGACTCGATCGTCCTTCAGCCCGCGCAGACGCTGGCGGCCAACACGCAATATACGTTCAGCGTTTCATCCGCAGTCCTGGACACGACCGGTGTGTCGATCGTCCCATACGCGGTGACATTCACGACGGGCGCAACCGCGAGCATCCCCGACCCCGCGATTTCGTTTGCGAATATCGATCTTCCGACGGCGGCGGGTGCGCCGTTCACCTGTGTGAAGATCGGCCCGGATCACAAGCTGTATGCAAGCAGCGAGGACGGGCGGATTTTCCGGTGGACCATCAACGACGACGGAACTCTGGGTACGCCGCAGATCATTACGTCGCTTGTTCAGTCGGCGGGTGGCGCGCGGCTGGTGACCGGCTTCGCGTTCGATCCTTCAGCGACCGCGGCCAATCCGATCATCTGGGTTTCCAACAGCTACTTCGCGTTCCAGAACGTGCCTGACTGGACGGGCAAGATCACCGTCATGAGCGGTGCGGATTTGCAGACGGTTCAGGATGCGGTGATTCATCTGCCGCGCAGCTTCCAGGATCACGGGACCGAGCAACCGACCTTCGGGCCGGACGGCGCGCTCTACGTGTGCCAGGGAAGCAACACCGCGATGGGCGCCCCCGACTCGACCTGGGGAAATCGGCCCGAGCGCATTCTCTCGGCCGCGATCCTGCGGCTGGATGTGAGCAAGCTCAATCTCGCCCAGGGGCCGCTCGATGTCCTCACGACAGATGGCGGCGGGACGTACAACCCCTACGCGGCCGGCGTTCCTCTTACGATTTACGCCAGCGGCGTTCGCAACGCGTTCTCGCTGCTGTTTACCAGCGATGGCAAGTTGTACGCGCCGACGAACGGCTCGGCCGCGGGCGGGAATACGCCTGCGTTTCCGAATTCCACAAACGGCACACGCATCGACACCGGGCTGCCCTACAGCGGGCCCGCGGTTCCGGGTCTGACGAACGTTCCGGAGTCGGAAATTGACTGGCTCTTCCAGATTCAGCAGGGCGGGTATTACGGTCATCCAGCGCCGGTGCGCGGGGAGTATGTGCTGGACGCAGGAAATCCCGGCGGTAGCACCGATCCGAATGTGATTTCGCAGTATCCGGTCGGCACGCAGCCCGATCCGAACTACCGGGGTTACGTCTATGACTTCGGCCCGCACCGCTCGCCGGACGGGATCATTCAGTATCAGGACAACACGTTTGGCGGGAAGCTTCAGGGCGCGCTGCTGGTGACGGAGTATTCCGCGGGCAGCGACATCATCGCGCTGATCCGGGACAGCAACGGCAACATCGTCTCGACCGAGCGCAACATCCCCGGCTTTACCGACCTGAATAACCCCGTGAGCCTGATTGAAGATTCCGCCAGTGGCGACATCTACGTCGCGGAACTCGGTGGGATGAAGCTGGTGCTGCTCAAGCCGATTGCACCGCACGCAACGGCGTCGGTAAGCAAGTCGGTGCTTGCGTTCAACTCGATCGCGCCGGGGAATTCTGGATCCGGTCCGAGTGCAACCCAATCATTTACGATCGCGAACACCGGCACCGCTACGTTGAGCCTGGCGAACATCGGATTTGCGAACGATCCGTCAGTGGCGACGCTTGATGCCGGTAACTTTGCGATCACGAATATCGGAAGCATTCCGGGGTCACTCGCGCCTGGCCAGACCGTTACCTTCAACGTGCGTTTCACCGCGCCATCAGCCGGGCTTCACGCGGCGATTCTGCAAATCACGACCAATGATGCGGCCGCGCCGTTGATTAAGGTTTTGGTGCGCGGGCTTGGCACCACCGGGACGGGCGGCGGAAATGAGCCTTCGCTCGCAGCGATTCTGCGTGCGTACAACATCCCGACAATCGTCGGCGACGGTCCCAACGATTCCAACGCGTTTTCAAGCACCTTCTATCCCGCGACTCCCGATGCCTCGAGCCAGGAAGTGCTGATGCCCCGGCTAGTAAAGGCCGGCACCGGCCCGGTAACGATCACCACGCTTGCGGCGTTTGCAGTCCCCAATCAGCCGGCGCTCCGATTCGGATATTACGTGCCGGGCGATTCGCAGAGCACAACCCAGCTCTTCACGATCAACCAGGCCGACAGCCAGACGATGAGCCCCACGGCTCAGGGCGCAACCAGCTTTGATCCAGGAAGCTCGGAATTTGGCCTGTACACGACCTTCCCGACGTTCACCGACAGCGGCCATCAGCGGATGAGCTACAGCGAGGACGTGTTGAATTCGTGGGACGCCGCCGTTCCGCGCAAGATCCGCTTCTTCCCGCTGCGAAATGCCGACGGCAGTGTTGTTCCGAACGCATACGTCTTCACGGCCGAAGACAACAACATTCCCTTCGGCAACATTCAGCCGTACGACTCGAACGACATCGTCGGGATCATTTACAACGTGATGCCGGCACCAGACGGTGCGGCGCTCGGGCTTCAGAATCTGAGCGGTCCGCCATCCACCACGCGGATGGTGTTCAACCGGATTCAGAACCTCAACCAGTACAACCCCCCTGGCTTCGTGGACACCGTTCACGACAAGAACACGCTGCAGATTCAGAACACAGGAAGCCAGCCCCTCGTGATCACGGCGTTAAACTTGTCCGATGCGAACTGGGCGCTGGTGAATCCGCCCGCGCTTCCCGTAACAGTTCCGGTGGGCGGAACGCTCAGCGTGACGATTCAGTTCGTCGCGACGACCAATCCCCCGCATTCCGGGAACCAGACCAACAGCACCGCCACGGTGAACGGCATCCCGGTCAACGCAGCCGGCGGTGTGGCAAACGGCACGCTGACCATCCTCAGCAACGACGCGGCTCGCCCCTCTCGCGTGATCAATCTCGCGGGCTACTGGCAGTACCAGAGCGAGAACGAGAACGAGCCGGGCATGGCGACGATCGCCAACCTGATTTACGGCTACGGCACCAACATCGGCGCCGCGCAGGGCCTGCCCAATAACGGTTCAACGCCGGTCTATTACGGCGAAGAAGTAGCATCCGGGTACTGGAATTCCGCCGATCCGACGTTGCCCGTGTCCGTCCGGCAACTGGCGGTGTATCACAACGAGTTCGATCACACCGTCACCCCGATGCAGCCGACTTCCACGATCATCGGCTGGTACCCACAGGGCAGCAGCATCCGGTGGCTCTTCCAGGATCAGACGGGCGAAGCGCAGTCGCTGCTTCCGCACACCAGTGGCTCGACCACGAATCCCGCCGCGGCAAGCTTCAGCCCGAGCGGTTCGTTCGGCTGGAACATCGATGGCGAAAACAGCCTCGACAGCGCCAACACCAGCGATATCAGCCTTGGCCGCTCCGGCCATGCAATGCGATTCTTCCCGGTGCGGGATGGCGCGGGAAACCTGATTCCCAACACCTGGCTTGTCACGATGGACTACGAAGCCAGCTCGTTCGAGAATGGCGACTACCAGGACAACGTCTACCTCGTCACCAACATGCGCCCCGCGATCCAGGCGCCCGCGCCCGGCGGCGCGCAGGCGACCGGATCGAAGGCGGGCATCACCGTGCAGTGGAGCCCGGTCTCGGATTCCACGCTCAAGGGCTACAACGTCTACCGCAGCACATCGATCAACGGGACGTATGTGAAGTTGAACGGCTCGCCGCTGAGCGGGTTCAGCTTCGTCGATGCGACCGCCCCCGCCGGTGTAAGAAGCTACTACCGTATCACCGCCGTGGACAACGCGGGCGAGTCAATTGGCACGAATACTTCGGCGATGTCGATTCCGGGCGCACCGGGAAATGTAGCCGCGTCGGCGCTGAACAGCAGCCAGATCAAGGTCACCTGGACGATATCGCCAGGCGCATCCGGCTACGACGTGTTCCGCGAGACGCTGGGCGACAACGGATTCGTGCAGGTGGCCAGCGGCGTCTCAACCGCGACCTTTACCGATACCGGCCTTTCGGGCGGCGTGACGTACGTGTACCAGGTTCGCGCCTCCAACAACGTCGGGACGTCCAACCTGAGCCTCCTGGCCACGGCGACAACGCCCGTCGGCGGAACGCCCGCAGCGCCCTCGGCGCTGGTGGCGGTCACGAAGGGCACTTCACAGATCACCCTCACGTGGACCGACAACTCCAACAACGAAACATCGTTCCTCATCGAACGTTCGACCAACGGAACGAGCTTCACCCAGATTACTTCAGTCGGAGCTGGCGTCGTTAGCTACACCGACAGTGGATTGTCGTCTTCCACCGCCTACACCTACCGCATCCGGGCAGCCAACTCGGCGGGCAACTCGCCGTACGCGAACACCGCCCAGGCGACGACCGCCACGCCCGCTCCAACTGCACCGTCCGCACCGTCGAACGTGACGGCAACGGTGATCAGCTCGACCCAGATCAACCTGACGTGGGCCGACAACAACGGAGGATCGGCCAGCTACATCATTGTCCGCGCGACCGGAAATGGAGGCTTCGTCCAAATCGCCACCGTGCCGGCTGGATTGACCAGCTACTCGGATACCTCCCTTTCACCGGGAACGAAGTACACCTACGCGGTCGAGGCGACCAGCGCGGGCGGTCAGTCGGACTTCTCAAACTCAGCGAACGGAACGACGCCCGGCACGCCTCCGCCTCCTCAGCCTGGGCCGAACAATGATCCCGGAACATTTGATGTGAAACTTGGCGCCGGCGGAGCGAAGACCGTTCGCTTCACCGACGCCGACGGCACCATCGGCACGATCGTGTGGAACGGGCCGGGCTCTGCACTGGCGCGATTCACTGGCGACGGCTTGCAATCGGTATCAGGGAAAGGTGCGGTTACGGTGAGCGGGGCCGCGGGGCTCTGGGAGATCGACGCGACCGGCACCACCGCCGCGACGTCGATCACCATCACCACGCGTGGCGGAAACAATGCCGTCGACGTCGAAGGCATCATCTCCGACGGCGCACTCGGAAAGATCACCGCGAAGACCTCGAACATCATCGGCGACATCAACGTGAACGGGACCCTTCGCCAGTTGACCGCCGCGTCAATCTCCGGCGGCCTGCTCAGCGCATCGGCAGTCAGCGCACTCTCGGTTCACGGCGTCTTCGCCGATTCGATGGCGGTCGGCTCGGTGGGAACGTTCTCCGCCGGCTCTATCAACGGCGGCGCATGGAACGTCACCGGCGGTACGAAGTCTGTGCTCGCCGGATCGGTCAGCGGCCTCTCGGCTACTTTCGGCGGCACGCTCGTCGCGATGAAGGTCCGCAACGCCAGCGTCAACTCCACGATCTCCGGCAACGCCATCGGAAAGCTCGATCTGGGCGGACTTGATTCATCGGCCCGAGTCTCGCCATGCGGCGTGACGGCTCACACGATCGACACCCTGAGTGGAAAGGCAAACGGCAAGCACTTCTCGCTCCGCAAACTGTCGGCTTCGAGTGACATCTCGGCCCTGATGGCCGCCAGCGGGCTTACGGCCAGCGACGTGCTCATCCAGATGGAATAGCAGTCGGTCGGATCAATGGGGCCCGGAGCGGAAGCGTCGCACCGGGCAAGCGTCCCGCCGCGTGCGTCTCACCCACGCCGCGGCGGGTTTGTTTTCCACCCCGCTTCCGATAATCTGCCTGCCCTTTGACAGGAAAAAGATTTCACCGCGGAGACGCAGAGAACGCAGAGAAAGAAGTTTCGACCACGGATAACACGGATGGGAAAAAGAATGAATATGCTTCCTCGTGACTCGGGTTTTCAACCCGTGCCTGGAACTGTTCGATAAAAAGTTGCGCAGGCTCTCGAGTATTCGTACTTTGAGCATCGTCGGCACGGGTTACAAACCCGTGTCACAAGGAGGCGTCTTCTCATCCGTGCCATCCGTAAAATCCGTGGTCAATTCCTTCTTCTCTCAGCGTCTCTGCGGTGAAACCTGGGTTTCTTCGAGCGATTGATGAACGCGTCATTGAATGAGCTTCTGCCGGTGGTGATCTCGACCTGGCCCTTTGGCATGGCGGCCAACGAGGTCGCGTACGACCTTCTCTCGAAGAACGGCTCCTCGCTGGACGCGGTAGAGGCGGGAATCACCCAATGCGAGGACGATGCATCGGTGGACAGCGTGGGGTGGGGCGGGCTGCCCGACGCCGACGGGGAAGTGACGCTGGACGCGTCGATCATGGATCACCAGGGGCGATGCGGCGCGGTGGCGTGCCTGCACCGCGTACGGCATGCGATCAAGGTCGCGCGGATGGTGATGGATCTGACGCCCCACGTGATGCTCGCCGGTGAATCAGCGACGAGGTTTGCGATCGATCACGGCTTACCACAGACCAATCTCCTCTCCCCCCAAGCCGGCAAGGCTTTCGACGACTGGCGGCAGGCCCAGGACGCCGAGCCAGGCCACGACACCATCGGCATGCTCGCCATCGACAAATCCGGCCTCATGGCCGGCGGATGCAGCACGAGCGGAACAAAGTACAAGCTGCCCGGCCGCGTCGGCGATTCTCCCATCATCGGGGCCGGCCTCTATCTGCTCCCAGGAATCGGCGGTGCATCAGCCACCGGCAAGGGCGAAGAAGTCATGAAAGTCTGCGGCAGCTTCAGCGTCGTAGAAAACATGCGCCGCGGTATGGAGCCGCGGGATGCGATCGCAGACGTCCTCAAGGAAATCCTCCGCCGCCGCGGTGGAAACGCCGAAGTCGATGTGAGCTTCATCGCACTTCGCGCAGATGGCGCTTATGCCGGGCTAACTCTTCGCCCCAAGACGCATTTCCAGTACGCCGTCATCTCCCGCGCGGGAAAACGCCTGACCAACGCCAGCTCGGTTAGTGCGACGTAAAAATGGGTTTGTCGAATTGGGGGAAGCCAGCTTGCTGTGGTTCGCCCCGGATGACCGTAGGCCTGACCAGAAGATAGATTCCACGGCTCGCGGCAGGGCGGGTTGCAGGTTGGCCCGATGATTCCGTTTCAAATTTCGGGTTGTCGAGGCCGACGAGCAGGGCGGACCCTCCGTCGGGGATGCTGAGCGTCGTGTTGATTTCACTGGTTTTGATACGCGGCTCCTGCACCATCAAATCGACGTTCTTCGGGCTGCCGGGCCAGGGAACGCGATCGAAGCCCGCGACCGTCGTCACCTGCGGGTGGAGCGAGACGGTGACGAACCGGCGATCACTGCTGACTGTGGAGGTAAGATCCAGCAGGATTCCGTTTTCCGCAGACTTCACAACCGGCTCATAGCGCACTTCGCCGTCGCCTTTGGTTGTGGGCGTGTATCCACTGAGGTAAGCCTTGGACGTGGCCACTCTGACATAAGCGCGCTGGCCGTTAAAAAGTGTAATGCGCGGTGCCGTGGTGGTGATCGAGTCGGAGTCGCTCTGTACGAGCTTCAGGAATTGCCCAACCTGCGCGTCGGTTAGAAAAATTCCTGCGGATTTCCTGCCGGAATCGGCCGGTCGGGTCGCCGGACGAATCTCCGCGGGTGGCGTGTCCGAGCGATTCCACTCGCTGATAAGCCGATCCATGATCTTGTGATCGCAATAGACAAATCGCGTTTCGACCGTGGTCTGCAGCGAGCGTTCCTGGCGAATCTGTTCGAGCAACTGGACAACTTGCTTATGGTTTTCGGGGGTCTGGGTGATGATGAGTTGTCCTTCGAGCTCGCGCAGGGCGCCCACTGAGCCGCCGTGGTCTTTCCACGAGTCGGTGCTCACGGTGTCGATGATGAGTTTCGTGATCGCTTGAACGAGCCGTTCGCGCGTGACCGGCTGGGTGGCTGGTGCAGGCTTCGCGTTGTCCGTTCCTGCCGTGAACTCTGGAATGACGACGATCAGGTCGCGGATATCGTAAACGCGGACGACAACGTTGCGATCAAAGTCTCCTTGCGTGGAGATCGTAATGACGCCTTCTTCGACGCCATAACCGAGCTTGGTCTGCCCACCGACGCTGTCAAGGATGATGCCGAGAGCTTTGGAAAACTTGATGTTGCGCAGGTTTGCCGACACCGGCGAGTTGCGGTCGATCTTTGCCGCTTCCAGACTTTTCCAATTGACGAAAATGTTTGCGCCGGAAATGTCTCGGAGAAAATCGATGACGTCGCCAAAACCTACGGCGTCGAATTGGAGGGCGGGCAGAGACTTGTCGAGTTGAGCGAGAACTTTCTTTTGCGCTTCGTCAGGTTTGCCCTCGGCCCCCTCCGGCTGCTTTGGATCCCGCGGATCTTTGACCTGGCTGGCGTCCTGCCAGTCAGTGGGGTAGCGGAGGATGTCGCTGGCGCGGTGCTCAAGGTAGTTCCGTTGCTGGGCGAATTGGACCTTATCTTCGAGCAATGGCCTGACCCCGACCGCGTAGTCGTTCTTCGGGTCGAGGACCAGGATCTGATCGACGGTTTGAAGGGCCTCTCGGTACCTGCCGGATTCGGAAAGCGTGCGGGATCGCAGGGCCAGATCCGCTATTTGTTGATCCTTTCCGGCTCTGCGGATCGCGGACTGATCTTTCGGACTGGCAACCAAACTTCCATCTGGCCGTTTTTCAATGACATACTCGCGGTTGAATTGCGCGGCATGGTCATCAACGCTTTTTTGGCGAATCGCGAGCTCGGATTGGAGTTTGGAAACGGCTGCGTTCTTATCCCCTAACGCCGCACTCGTCTCAATCTTCACGTTGATTTCGCGCAGTTGATTCAGCAGTCTTTCCATTTGAGGGTCCACACGCGAGATTTCGCTTGGTGTGGCGACCTTTTCCGGATCCGCTGGTCGTGTTGCGGGTGCGTAAGACTGATTTGTAAAGAGGCGGCCAAGGATGGGTATCTCCGAAAGAACCGGTACTTTGATCTGATGTCGCTCGAGCGGAAGCGTAGGTTGCGTCGAAGGTGGAGACGCCGCATCCCGCGTCTGGCTCTTGGCGCTGGTCAGCAGTGCGCAGACGAGCGCGATGGAAAGAAGCGGGCCGGTCCAGTCGAAACGCCGGCGGGATTGGGGGAGGCGGGCGATCATGTGGAGTCTCCGTTTGAGTCCGTTCTTGCCGCCGTACATTCCAACGGCGACGTGAGGTGTCGGTGCGAGGAGATCGGGGAACCGGGTTTTGGAAAGGGATTCAGTGAGCTTGAGTAGCGTTTGGACGTAGTCGCGCGGGTCGGTCTGTTTCGAAAGGGAGAGGACCATCGCATCCCGCGCCAGCTCGCGGTCGGCACGGAGTCGGGCAAAGGCGATCCACACGATCGGATTAAACCAGTGAACGATCTGGATCAGGGCGAGCAGCCAGTTGACGGCGACATCGTGCCGGCGGATGTGCGCGAGCTCGTGAAGAAAGATCGCACGCAGCTCATCCCGGGAGAGTGATTCAAGGAGGCCGGGCGGAATCAGGATTCTCGCTCTGAATACACCGGCCGCCGCGGGGACCGTGACTTCATCCGTGACGAGCAGTTCCGGCGGCGTACGAACGCCAATCTCCGCGCAGCAATCCTTGAGCAGCGCCTGCATTTCAGCGTCGGCAATCTGCGCGGTCTTGAGCCGTCTGGCTAGCGAAAGGTTGGAGATCAACAGACGAGCAAGCAGAATCACAGCAACGCTTATCCACGCCCCGAGAAGCAGTGGGGGGGTGAGACTGGGACGAGGCTGGGCTACCGGAGCCAGAGCAGTCTGTGGCACGATTGTCGTAGGCGCCGGCGACAGCGGTTCCTTCACGACCGTAACAGTGAGGCCCGGCGTACTGTGAATTTCATCAAATGGTTCGAAGCTCGAATGCGTGGGCCGCGGAGCAAATTTCGGCGCGGCTGTCAGCCGTGTCCAAACAGATACAGCCCGGTCTTCCAAATTGAGGTTGGCCAGACTCGCGGAGCTCGAGGGCAGCGCAGGGAGCAGCAGACGCAGCACCAGGACCACCCAAAGCCGGTACCGCCACCGGGGAGAAAGCCATCGGGAAAACAGCAGTTGAACCGTCAGGATGATCACCGCCACGCCCGCGGCCGAGAGGCTCGCCCGCAGCATCCAGATGAGGATCGAAGTAGCGTTGTGATTTAGGGCGGCCGGATCGAGCATCGCGTCACCGACCTTTCCGTTCGCGTTTTTCGAGCATCTCCTTCAACTCGCGGATCTCGTCAGGGGTCAATGGCGATTCACTGACGAAATGGGCCAGCATTGGCCCCACCGCCCCGCCAAACACACTCGCCACGAACGACTTCGACCGGCTCCGAACGCACTCCGCCCGGCTCACACTCGGAGAATACAGATATCGCTTCCCTTCGGTTTCAAAGGCTAGCGCCCGCTTCTTCACCAGCCGGTTCAACAGCGACTTGACCGTCCGCGGGCTCCAGTCGTTCTTCTTCCCCAGCCGGTCAACCACGTCGTTTGCCGTGAGCTGCGCGTCGGAACTCCAGAGGATCTCCATCACTTCCCACTCGGCGTCTGAAATAGAAGGTTGCTTTGACATATCGATTACGCGTGTAATCTATTACAAGTGTAATCGGAAATGCAAGAAAAATTCTTGAGCTGCGCGAGTCCGGGAGGGCGAGGCTCCGTCCGAGCCGGAATTTTTGTTCTTGCGTCGCCTCGGCAGAAGTCTCGCAGGGCAATCGCATGTGGGGGCCAAGGGAGGGCGAGGCTCCTGCCGAGCCGTGTTTTTCGAGCACCTCGCGGCTCGGCAGGAGCCTCGCCCTCCCGAAACCGTCGTACATGCGATCGCCATGAGAAGTCTCGCCTCCTTTGCTCCTCACTCTGGCCGTAGCCCCGCCCGTTTCGTAGAATCCCCCCGTCACATCACACGTCGAGGACCAACAACATGACGTCGGAAGAACGGGCGAAGAAAAGCGTCGATGCGGCGATCAAGCGTTTTGCCGAAGGCCGCGTGGTCGTATACGTCGAGCCATCAGACGACGCCACCAGCAGCGTCCTTACCGCGGGCAACGCCGTGAAGAAAAACTTCAAGCCAACCCAGGAAGACCTTCTCGATATCACCAACCGCCGCGTCGGCCTCGAAGATGCCCCCGGCGAATTCGACTGCTTCGGCATGGAAGCCGTCATGTGGCACCTCCAGGAAATGGCCCGCCAGGCATTCAACGAGGAACTCCGCAGCCGGGGCGTGGAGAAGGCCGATCGCGAGCAGTGGCTGCGGAAGCTCACGCTGGTCAAGGAAAAGAACTAGTCAGATCCAACCGCCTCCAGGCGATAACCGCTTCCCCTGATTGTGGCTTTTCGCGCCAGAACCCACAATTCGCGACGAAAATACTGGACTTACGTCAAAAAAATTGTGGGTCAAACCACAGGCCTTGACGTCTTTGGGGCACTTCTGAATTGTCTGTATATGTAGTTGAATCAGATACTTATATCAACATATCTACGTAAGTGAATTGTGGGAAATTGTGGCTTTTTGGACAACGCACCAAAAACCCACAATCACTTGATCCCAACCACCATCGAATCCGGCCCCACCAGATGCACCACCCGCGTTTCGCGGAACCCGGCTTCCTTCATCCACCCCTGGCAATCGGCCCCCGTGTAGTCAAACCCGCCCGGCGTCTCGATCAGCATATTGAGGCTCATCAGCAGCCCAAAGGCATTCTTCGAGCGGTCATCATCGATGATCGAGTCATACGCGATCACCGCGCCACCACTTGGCACCGCCGCATACGCTTTAGCCAGCAGCATCTTCTTCTGCTCGAGGTTCCAGTCGTGCAGGATGTGCCCCATTGTCACAACGTCCGCCGTGGGGAACGCGTCGTTAAAAAAGTTGCCAGGCTTAAACGTGACGCGTGAAGTCAGATTGTTCTCGCGGATGTACTCTTCGAACACCGGACCACATTCGGGAAGGTCGAACCCGATGCCCGTGAGATGCGGGTTGGCCTTGGCAATCTGCAGGACCAAATCCCCCTGCGCGCACCCAACATCGACGAACGTTTTGTAACCAGACCACGAAAACTTCTGCGCAATCGCCATATTCGCCCCCCGGCTGATCCCCGACATCGCGTGCAGGAAACTCTTCAGCCGTTGCGGATCGGAGTATAGAGCCACGAATGGGCTCTCTTTCCCATGCCGGGATTCGTTCTGAGCTTCGCCGGTGCGGAGCGCTTCAGTGAGGCTTCCCCAGAAGCTGTACAGCCGCGCATTGCTCATCTCCAGGATGCCACCAATGTAGGACGGTTTCTTCTTGTCGAGGAACAGATCGGCGTCGGGCGCGTTGGAGTATTTGCCGCCGATTCGATGAAGAAACCCTATCGCGACGAGTGCGTCGAGGAAGTCTCGCGCCGCGCGCGGGTGGAGCTTCAATTCGGACTGAAGTGTCGCCAGGTCGGCCGGCCCTTTTGCCAGTCGAGTGAACAATTCGAGTTCGACAGCGCTGAGAAACGTCTTGGAGGCCCAGAATGCCAGGCCGGTCTGGAGAATCTTGTCAGGTGTGATCTGATTCATGTGCTGGGATTTTCAACGACCAAATAGGAACGCCTGCTCACGGATTGTGATACATGATGGGCTGCTTTTGCGGCATGAGGATGAAGACCTTGCCGGTCCCGTCTTCGTAAACCTGCCGGCCGTCGGCGATATGCATGCGGCCGGCGTCGAGGATAAAAATGTTGCCGTCGTGGAACTTCACGTCGATGGGACGTTCCAGAAGATTAGGGTTCTTGGGGTCGATCTTGCTTCCCGGGCCGCCCGCTGTATTGGCGACGAAGTCGGTGACGTTCTGGACGTACTTGCTCGGATTGTCGAAATTGCCGCGGCCGAGGTTGACGGTCACGACCTTATAGCCCAGAGGTCCGCGAACCGGGCGCCCGCTTGTAGAGAGCGGCGCGCTGTCGCCGGACAGGGCTACCAGCACCTGATGAAACTGCGTGGGGTTGATGGGGTGATTGTCGGGGACGAAGTCGAACTTGGCCACGCCCGAGAGTGGAGAGAATACACCTTGGAGGGTATCGGCCCGATGGGATTCGGGTTTGGCAAGTTGCGACTTGTCCGAATTGATTACCGCCAGGACGTGAAACGGATATCCCGTGCGTGCGATCATGTCCAGCGGCGGCTGATATCGATCGTCCTCGATGCTCCGGAGATCGGTGGTCCAGTCGGGCCAGCCGAACCATTGCTCGCTGCCGGCGGTATTGAGCAGTGCGTCGGGGTCGTCCTTAACGGGCCTGGTGCCACGGAGCTCCATTCCCTGGTTGGTGAAGTAGCAGTACACGTCGTTCCATCCGATGCCGCGCGGGTAGCGGATGCCGTGGGCCACGAGCTTCACGTCGCCGCCGGTAATCGCGCAATAGTAGATGGCGCCATTGGCGTAAGTGCCGGGAACGATTTCGGTCTGATTGCTGACGTTGAAGGGCTGAAAGGGCGCGGTCACCGCGATGTCCGCGGGGCCGAAAAGACCGGAAAACGGATTGGGCGAGTCAAAGCGGAAGCCCATCAATCGCAGGCGGACTGCGGGGATGTCATAGACGTCGGTATGGTTGCGGACCCAGTTCCAGTTATCGATGCCGACCACCCCGCTGTTGGTTGCCGAGCCGATTCCGAAGTAGAGGCGGGCGGGATTTTTTGTTTTGTCGATGGCGAGGTCGGTGATCGAGTGGTCGCCGTCGCACTGCCCGCCGTTGAAAATCGTCGTATGGCCGCCGGTGTAATCCAGCGCACTGATTACGCCCTTGCCGTTCTCATCACGGTGGGAAACGTAAATGCGGCCCTTGTACGCTTTCATGCCCCCGATGGGGCCATACATCGTAAATCGGGGTTTGCCGATATCGACAAACATGCGACGGCCGTAGGGATATACCTGAAAGAACGAGCCGTCCTTCTTGAACCCGATGATGCTGGGCTCATCGTCGTAGTTGCCACCCTGTGCGATGAGCGTTGACCCTTCCTCGTCCCAGTCGATCGCGACCGGGGCCGAAAGGCTTCGGATTAATGGGTGAAGCGCGTACCCCTGGGGCGTGACAACCAGACTCCGGTCGATGGGAGTCTGCTGTTCGTACGGCAACATCTTCGGCCGGGCAACGCACCCGGCGGTCAGCGTCGCCAGCATGAGCAAGCCCATGCGCACAACGCTGCTGCAACGCGGACCGGACATGACCCACTTGCCCATCACCCAACCCATAGCTGCTCCGGCAGAACGCGTCATGCGAGTGCGGATTCACCAGAAAAGAATGCTAGAGCTTGACCGCCTTGACCAGTTCCTTCACGTGATCGACGCTGGTCTGGAACATCTTGCGCTCGGCGTCATCAAGTTCGACCTCGATGACCTTTTCCACCCCGCCGGTCCCCAGTACGCACGGCACCCCGACGAAATACCCGCCGATGCCGTATTCCTTTTCGCAGTACGCGGCACAGGGGAGGATTCGCTTCTTGTCCCTGATGATCGCTTCGGCCATCTGCACCGTGGCGGCGGCGGGGGCGTAGTAAGCGCTCCCGGTCTTGAGGAGCTGGACGATTTCGGCCCCACCGTTGCGGGCGCGCTTGACGATTTCGTCGAGGCGGTCTTTCTTGACCAGTTGGGTAATCGGAATGCCGCCGGCAAACGTGTAGCGGAGGAGCGGAACCATGTCGTCGCCGTGTCCGCCCAGGAGCAGGGCCTGAACGTCTTCGACGCTGCACCCGATCTCGGCGGCCAAAAAGCTTCGGTAGCGGGCGGTATCCAGCACGCCGGCCTGCCCGAGGATTCGCTTGGTCGGGAAACCGGATGATTTCCAAGCGACATACACCATCGCATCCAGCGGATTGCTGACGACAATCATCACCGCATTGGGTGAGTGCTGTGCAACGCTGGCGGCAACACTCTTGACGATACCCGTATTAATATTGATCAGGTCATCCCGGCTCATCCCCGGCTTGCGGGCGACGCCCGCCGTGACAATTACCACATCGCTGTCGGCCGTGGGTTCGTAGCTGGTGGCGCCGATGATGCGCGCGTCGAAGCCTTCGATTGGGGAAGATTCATACAGGTCCAGGGCCTTACCCTGGGGCATTCCCTCGACCTGGGGAACGTCAACCAGGACGATATCGCCCAGTTCCTTGCTGGCCGCCCAGTGGGCGCAGGTCGCGCCGACGTTGCCGGCTCCAATGATGCTGATCTTTGCTCGTTTCATCCTTGTCCTTTCCTTCGCTGGATCGATGGGCGATTATCGGGAAACCGAATCCTTATGCAACGTAAGGCCCGTGAGGTCAAGGAGCACCGATGCGAAAGCTGATCCTGATCAAGCACGCCAAGCCACAGGTCGAGGAAGACGTGCCCTCGCACGAGTGGGAACTGTCGCCCGAAGGCCGGCAAAGCTGCAAGCCCCTGGCCAACTTCGTCGCGAAGCACGAGCCCAGAGCCGTCGTCACCAGTGACGAGCCCAAGGCCATCGAGACCGGCTCGATCGTGGCCCAGTCGCTGGGCATCAAAACCCGCATCGGAGAAGGCCTGCACGAGCACGACCGCACCAACGTTCCAATGATGCAATCGCGCGAGTTCATCAGCACGATGGCCCTCTTCTTTAAGGAACGACGGCGTCTGGTCCTGGGTCGTGAGACCGCCGAAAAGGCGCTCGGCCGGTTCGAAGAGGCAGTCGAGCGCGTGCTGGACGAGGAACTGGACGGAAACGTCGCTATCGTGACGCACGGCACGGTGCTGGCCCTCTTCGCCGAGGCCCACGGCGTGGGCGACGGATTTGCGCTCTGGCGAAAAATGGGCCTGCCTTCCCTGGCGGTCTTTTCGGTCCCGGAATTCAAACTGCTCGAAGTTCAGGAGAAGCTGCCGTCGTAACGCCGAGGGTTGGGAAATTTGAGCCTTCGGCCAAGTCTGCTAAGATGCGCGGGCCGAACGTGGGACGGGCGGCGGCTCGTCCGGGTGGGCGGGTCGGCGTCCCTGTTCGCGATTCGTCGTTGGTATGGCCATCAAGTTCGAGATTTATCGTGACGGGATGCGGGCGGCTGCGTACGAGCCCGTAGCCGCGATGGCCGTGGGGCCGGAAGGCATCCCGATTTCAGGTGACGTCGCTTTCAAGGACGGTCTGCTCGTCGTCAATCGCAAGGACGAACACGCGACCGGCGTTTCCCTCCTCTGGGACTGTGGCCCTCTGGGCTCCTTCCACCTCGACACCACCCGCCTGCCCCACCGCGAGAAACCCTACAACCTCAATGTCGAACTCGCCCGCTCCCGCCTCATGAAGGTGATGCAGAAGCAGGAAGACTGGAATCTCTTCGATTTCCCCAAAGCCGAAAAATACGGAATCCAGTTCCGCGACGCCCAGAACCTGTTCGCCGAGTCCCTGGGCCGCCTCGACGTTCCCGGTGAGGCTGCAAGACTGGCCGATCAGTCGCTCGCGATGGCCCTCGACTTATCTGAAGAACTGGCCCTGTTCCATGGTGACCTTCTGCTGACCCGCCGTCGTGCGGGCAACTCATTCGTCAAGCACATCTTTGGCTGCCGGATCGATTCCGAGGTTCGCAACGAACGCTATCGCGAAATCGCCGCGACGATGTTCGATTACGTCGTGCTGCCGATGTCGTGGAAGAAGATCCAGCCGCAGGAGCACCAGTTCGACACCTCCGCCACCGACGACTGGATCGAGATGCTCAGCCGCCGGCGCATGCCCACCATCGCCGGGCCGCTCATCCGGCTTGAGCCCGAGCACGTCCCTGATTGGATGGTCATCTGGGAACACGACTTCGACATGATCCGCGAGATGACCTACGACTACGTCCAGAAGGTCGTCAACCGCTACCGGCGTGTCGTATCCGCGTGGAACGTCGCCGCCTCGCTTCAGACCAATTCGACTTTCAATCTCACGTTCGAGCAGATCATCGAACTGACGCGCATGCTCGTCTCGCAAATAAAGCAGTTGATCCCGACCGCGCGCACGCTCGTGACCATCTCGCACCCCTTCGGCGAATACCATTCGCACGGTCGTGCCGCCGTCGCACCCATGCTGTACGCGGAGATGCTCGCGCAATCCGGCATTAACTTCGAAGCCTTCGCGCTCGAAGTGGAAATGGGCGTCCCGCGCCAAGGCATGTTCATGCGAGACCTGTTTCAGTTCAGCTCGCTGCTCGATCGGTTCAGCACGCTCGGGCGCCCGGTGTTCCTCACCGCCGTCGGCGTGCCCTCACGCGCCACAGTTGATCCCGATGACGTGTCGGAAGGGCATTGGGATCCCAACCTCGGAGGCCGATGGCGCAGGCCCTGGGATCCCCAACTCCAGGCCGAATGGATGGAAGCTGTGTATCAGGTGGCCCTCAGCAAGCCGTTCGTCGAAAGCATCGCCTGGTCGAGCCTGGCCGACCTGAAGCAGACCCTGCCGGGGGGCGGTCTGTATGACGACGTCCTTCAGCCCAAGGCGACGCTCAACAAGCTTCAGCAACTGCGGGAAAGACTGCGGCAGCGCAAACCCTGAACCCTCATTGATATCGCATGCCCGAGCCCGGAAAGCCTCAATCCTCAGAGTGGGGCTGGACGCTCCGGCAACGCCGGGCAATCCTGGTTTTAGTCTCCCTGCTCTTCCTCTCCCTAATCGTTCAGATCGTGCTCTATCGAAAGTTCGTTCCCAGGAACCCCTCGCGCGGCGACAGGGCCGCCGAGTTGGCCTCCCGGCTTGACCCAAACACCGCCGACTGGCAAGCCCTCGCCGCCATCCCAAACCTGGGTGAGAAACGGGCGCACGACATCGTTGCCTTTCGCGATCGAATACAGAAGGAGAAGCCCGGAACCATAGTGTTCAAGTCCGTGTACGATCTCCGCGCCATTCGTGGGCTGGGCCCCGCAACCGTCGAGAAACTTCGCGACTACATGATTTTCCCCGGCGAGACCCCTTCATCGCTCCCGGCCATGCTGAGCGAAGACAACCCGCCCCAATAGCCGGAACAGGCATCGATTCGCCACACTGGCGCGGGATATAATCGCGGCAATGCCAGACTTCCAGGTTGTCAGTGAATTCAAGCCGCAGGGCGATCAGCCGGCCGCGATCGACAAGCTCGTCGAAGGCCTCAACGCCGGCCAGAAGTTCCAGACGCTCATGGGCGTCACCGGCTCGGGCAAAACCTTCACGATGGCCCACACCGTCGCGCGCCTCAATCGCCCCACCCTCGTGATCAGCCACAACAAGACGCTTGCCGCACAGCTCTACGAAGAGTTCAAGGAAATCTTCCCCAACAACGCGGTGGGCTATTTCGTCAGCTACTACGACTACTACCAGCCCGAAGCCTATATCCCCCAGCGCGACATCTACATCGAGAAGGACGCCAGCCGCAACGACGACCTCGACCGTCTTCGACTCAGCGCCACCAGCAACCTCGTCAGCCGGAACGACGTGCTCATTGTCGCGTCCGTGAGCTGCATCTTCGGCCTCGGCTCACCAATGGAATACAAGCGGAGCGTGATCCCCATCCGCAAGGACGTAGAGACCGATCGCGACGAGATGCTCCGCCGGCTCGTCGATCTCCAGTACGCCCGCAACGACATTGACTTCAAGCGCGCTACGTTCCGCGTCCGCGGCGACGTCGTCGAACTCCATCCATCTTACGAGGAGTTTGCCTACCGCATCGAATTCTTCGGCGATCAGATCACCAACATCGACGCGATCAACCCCCTCACCGGCGAGCTTCTCAAGAGCGAGGAGAGCATCTTCATTTACCCGGCCGTCCACTATGTCATGCCGGAAGACCGCGTCGAAGCCGCGGTGAAATCAATCCGCGACGAGCTCGAACTGCGCGTCATGACCTTACGCGGCGACGGCAAACTCCTCGAAGCCCAGCGCCTCCTCGCCCGCACCAAGTACGACCTCGAAATGATCCAGGAAGTCGGCTTCTGCTCCGGAATCGAAAACTATTCGCGACACCTCGACGGCCGCCAGCCCGGCGAAAAACCCTACACGCTGGTCGATTTCTTCCCCAAAGACTACCTGCTGATCATTGACGAGTCCCACGTCACGCTTCCGCAGATCAAGGCGATGTACAACGGCGACCGCCAGCGCAAGGACGTGCTCGTCGAGCACGGCTTCCGCCTCCCCAGCGCCCTCGACAACCGCCCGCTCAAATACGACGAATTCGAGCAGATGTGGAACCAGGTGGTCTTTGTCTCCGCCACACCCGGCAAGATCGAGCTGGAAAAGACCGGCGGCGAAGTTGTCGAGCAAATTATCCGCCCCACGGGCCTGGTCGATCCCGAGATCGAAGTCCGTCCTGCTCAAGGCCAGGTCCCGCACCTTCTGGCCGCAATCAAGGAACGCGTCGAAGTCGGCGAGCGCGTCCTGGTCACCACGCTCACCAAGCGGCTCGCCGAAGACCTTTCAGCCTATATCCAGGAAGCCGGCTTCCGCGGCCGCTATCTGCATAGCGAAATCCAGACTTTCGAGCGCATCGAAATCCTTAAAGACCTCCGGCAGGGCGACTTCGACGTTCTCGTCGGCGTCAACCTGCTCCGCGAAGGCCTTGACTTGCCCGAAGTCTCACTCGTCACAATTCTCGACGCCGACAAGGCCGGCTTCCTTCGCAGCGAAACATCCATCATCCAGATGATCGGCCGTGCCGCCCGCAATGTGAACGCGAAGGTCATCCTCTACGCCGACACCATCACCCCCGCGATGCAGAAGTCGATCGACGAAACCCGTCGTCGTCGCGAAATTCAGATCAAGTACAACGCCGATCACAACATCACTCCCCAGACGGTGCAGAAGGCGATCCGCAGCAGCCTCGAATCCGAAGTAAAAGCCCGCCGGGCCGCCCAGGAAGCGATTCACGCCAATGAGCAGGAAATGGACCAGACGGAACTCATCCGCCTGCTCGAAGAAGAGATGCTCGAAGCCGCGAGGAATCTGGAATTCGAGCGCGCCGCTCAACTTCGCGACAAGGTCAACGAAATCAAGGGCGCCCCCACCATCCGCAGCGGAAACCCGGGAGCGGTTGACGGCGACGAAGGCCAGAAGATCTGGCAGCCCAAAAACAAGGGACGCGCCGGAAAACGAAAAGTGGCCAAGTAAGTCGGCCCGCGCAAATAGAATGTGCGAGATCCGGTAGGGCGAGGCTCCCGCCGAGCCGCGTATTAAGAGCGACTCCACCGCTGCTTTGCTCTCAATAACAATCCCGAACGCCCTGCGCGTCTAAGATGTCGTAGAATGAAGACTGACCTTTGTCTACTTTTGTACGCAGATGTGAATGGGAGCACGGCATGTATCACTTTCCCCAATACGAACAACTCAAAGAGCTAATCAATCTCGCCAGGCGCGAAGACCTCGGCAACGACGATGTCACCAGCCGCCTGATGGTGCCGGAAGGCAAGATCGGTGTCGGTACGCTCCTCCAGAAAGAAACCGGCGTAGTCTGCGGCCTGCCAATCGTCGAAATGATCTGCCGCACCTACGACGAACGCCTGCGCGTCGAGATGATCCCCGGTTTCCACATGGAACTCATCGAAGGCCGCTTCAGCGACGCCAAGACCACCCCTCTGCTCCGCATGCGCGGCCCTCTCCGCTCCCTTCTCTCCGCCGAGCGCATCGTCCTCAACTTCCTCCAGCACTTGAGCGGGGTCGCCAGTCTGACCCAACGCTACGTCCGCCGCATCAGCGGAACCGGGTCCAAAATCTACGACACCCGCAAGACCGTGCCCGGCATGCGCCTCCTCGACAAATACGCCGTCCTCTGTGGCGGCGGCCACAATCTCCGCCTCGGCCTCTACGATGGCCTGCTCGTCAAAGACAACCACCTTGCGGCGCTCTCCTCGACGGAGCTTGCTCCTTTCCTTTCCCAGGTAGTCGCCAGGTCCCGCTCAGAATCCCAATCCCGGCTGGTCGAAATTGAAGTCGATACCCTCGATCAACTCAGCGAAGTCCTCAAGGTGGACGGCATCGACGTCATTCTCCTCGACAACATGGACTGCCCCAAGATGGAACAGGCCGTCCAGCTCCGCGACCGCGCCGGCAAAAAGGGAAAAGTCGAACTCGAGGCGTCTGGCGGCGTGACATTAGAGACCGTCCGCTCCATTGCCCAGACCGGCGTCGAGCGGATCGCGGTCGGCGCGATCACCCATTCCGTAGCCGCTCTCGATATCAGTCTTGAGATTGAGGAGCAGTAAGGAACCGGACAACGGGCCATCAGGCGGCGATGGATACGAAGCGCTTCATCCGGCGGAGCAGGCCGTCCATGTCGTATTCGCTGGTCAGGCTGAGGGCGAGCATGACGCCCTGGTTGTGTTCCGACGCGATGATGAGGTGGCGGGAGCCGTTGACGAGGAAGCCGGACTCCTGGGGTTGATGACCGGTAATGACGAGTTTTGCGCCGACGCTGTCGGCGAATTGCTGGGCCGCGGCGGCGGAGGTTTTTCGGCCCCAGATTAGTTGGTAGACGGGGCCGGTTCGACGGCGGTAGTCGGCGCCGGTGAGGGGGCGGTTAAATACGCCAAAGTCGAAGGTGGGGACCTCCTGATCGGTGGGGAGGCTGTGGCAGAAGAACAGGCCGTTCTGGGTTTTTACGGCAAGGGGGAATGAGAGGAGGAAATCGGCGATGGCGGCGTTGACCAGGGCGGCGCGGTCGCCGAAGTCGCGCTTGACGCCGGCGGTAAAGGCCTCACAGACGCTCTGGCCGCCTTTCATAATTCCTTCGCCGTGGACCTGGGCGAGGTCGTGATTGGCGAGGAGGAAGTGAACCTGGCGCGGATAATCGGCCTTGAGCTCTGCGCCCTGGACAAGAATTTTCCAGCTTTCTTCGGCGCCCTGGGCGTCAAAATGTTCCCCGTGAATGAGCTCCTGTAAGACCAGATGGCGCTGCGGGTTGCTGCCGAGGTTGGCGGCGCGGACGAGTTTTTCGAAGTTACGGCGGTGGTCGTGGAGGTCTCCGGCGATCCAGACCTCGCCTTCGGCGGGCAGGTTTACAGTCTGCTGGTCACGAAGGTCCGATATTTGATTCTCTTCCGCAGCGGCGGCGAGGGTTTCAATCACGTGGTCGGCATTCATTGCCATAGACGTAGTGTAGTTAAACGACTTTGTTGACGCGAGCACGCCTTTGCGACGAAAGGGCGAGCCAGCGTTACGCAATATAACCTATCCGGGGGGTGATTTATGGCAAACTTGCCGTTTTTGGCAGTGGCTTTCATGGCCTTCTCATCATTCAATTGCCACTTGTGCCCGGTGGTGTTCATTGTAGAGTTTAACCTTTTCCTAACCCCGCGCGATTATGTTGGTCTAAAGGGAGACGCGGCGTCCGTTCTTCGGATTTTGTAGGATGTAATCCTGAGGCCGCGGTAGGATAATCAACATCAACCCGCTTGAGACCCGCGGCGCAGCGCGGCATGGGAGTGGATCGGCTGATCCGACCAATCGCCACGGTGATGGGTCCGCTCCAAGGAAGTGTTGTGATATGTCAGTAGTCCTGACCAGGGAAGTGAGTCCGTCCACCCCCACGCGCCCCGCAGGCGGACGGAAGCGACGCGCGGAGCGCGATACGGGCAGAATTCGTCGCGATGGCAAATTCTTCCGCCTGAACGGCGAGAAGTTCTTTGTTAAAGGCGCGACATACGGGCCTTTCGCCCCGAACCGGGGTGGCGAACCATTGCCTGAGCGTGCCCAGGCCCGTGCCGATTTTCAACAACTGCTGGATCTGGGGGCCAACTGCATTCGCATTTATGACATCCCGCCGAAGTGGTTCATGGACCTTGCCGAGCAGATGGGCCTGAGGTTGTTCGTGGATGTGTCCTGGCCGAAAAACCTGGAGTTCATCCGCGACCAGCAAATCGCGTCGCAGGCGCGTGCAGCAGTTCGAGATGCCGCCCGCAAGTGCGGGAACCATCCGGCTGTGTTCGCCATCAGCGTGGTGAACGAGGTTCCCCCGGACCTGGTCCGATTCAGCGGCGGAAAGCCAATCGAAGTTTTCATCGACGAACTGGTTGAAATCGGCAAAGAGGAAGCCCCAGACTGCCTGTTTACCTTTGCCAACTTCCCCACGACCGAGTACCTCCGTCCGCGCAATATCGACTTTGTCTGCTTCAACGTCTACCTGCATGACGAGCCGGCTTTCCGCAACTACATCGCCCGGCTGCAGAACATCGCGGGAGAACTTCCGCTGCTGCTGGGTGAGTACGGCATCGACACGATGCGCGAGCACAGCGAGGCCGGACAGGCTGAGGTCCTCGGCCGGCAGCTAAGCGCGATTTTTGACGAAGGCGCGGTCGGGACGTTTGTCTTCAGCTTCACCGACGACTGGTACGTGCACGGGTGGCAGATCGACGACTGGGCCTTCGGGCTTACTCGCCGCGATCGCTCACCCAAGCCGGCGTTCGACGTTGTAAAGGAAGTCTTCCGACGCGCCCCTCAGACATCAGACATCAAGCTTCCGATGGCGAGCGTCGTTATCTGCTCTTACAACGGCGCGAGCACCGTTGAGTCTTGCCTGCGGTCGATGGAAAAGATCCGATACCCGGGGGAATACGAAGTAGTCTTCGTGGATGACGGCAGCACGGACAACACTCAGGAAATCCTCAAGCAATTTCCCTGGGTCCGCAACATTCGCCAGAAGAACATGGGGCTGTCCTACGCCCGTAACGTCGGCATGGAAGCGGCCAAGGGCGAGATCGTCGTCTACACCGACAGCGACTGTGAGGCCGATGAAGACTGGCTCTATTACCTGGCCCTCGCGCTCAAACGGGGCGGGTACGTTGGAATGGGCGGTCCGAATCTGATTCCGGATGAAGGAAGCTGGGTGGCCGATTGCGTCGGGCTTTCGCCCGGCGGTCCGACCCACGTGATGATCGACGACCGCGAAGCAGAGCACGTGCCCGGCTGCAACATGGCCTTCTACAAGTGGGCCCTTCAGCAGATCAACGGCTTCGATCCGCAGTTCCGCAAGGCCGGTGACGACGTAGACGTCATCTGGCGTCTCCAGGGTCTCGGTTATCCCATCGGCTTCGCCCCCGCCGCACAGGTTTGGCATTACCGGCGCAACACCGTCAAGGCCTACTTGAAGCAGCAACGGGGTTACGGCGAAGCCGAGGCTATGTTGAAGTTCAAGCACCCCGATCACTTCAACACGCTCGGTGCCAGCCACTGGCGCGGAAAAATCTATGGCGCGGATTCCGTCGGGATCCGCATCGGCGGCGACGTCATTTACCACGGGCTTTTCGGCACTGGATTGTTTCAGACGATTTATCGCCGGCCGGCGTCGATCCTCGTCATGATGTTGATGAGCATCGAGTGGCATCTGCTGGCGGTGTTCATGACCGTTGTCGGGCTGGCGTTCTCGCCGCTGTTGTGGGTGGCGCTGGTGATGTTCCTGACGCCGATCGCGCTTTCGGGTGTGGCGGCGATTCAGGCTTCGGCGCCGAAGCACCGCCACTTGTTTTCGCGACCGCTGATCGCCCTGTTGCACTACCGTCAGCCGATGGTGCGCGGCTGGGCCCGATACTCGGTGCGCCTGAAAGCAAAGGTTCTTAACCGCCAGGCCCGGGGCTACCGCCGGAAGGCGCCACTGCCATACGACCCGTTTGACCGCAACGCCCTCCGCTACTGGAGCCGAACTGACGACCGCTTCCCGCTGCTGGCCAAGATTCGCGAAGAGGTGAAGGCGGCCGGATGGCGTTATCGCCTGGACAGCGGATGGAACGATTGGGACATGGAGATTTACGGCAGCCGGTATGTCAAGCTTCGCATTACCACTGCGACCGAATCGCACGACAACGTCGGCAAACTTACCCGCGTTCGTGTCGAGGCGATCATGAGCAACTTCTGCCGTGCGTTGCTGGCGGCAAGCTCCATCCTGGCGGCGGTCTTGCTTCTGGATATGTGGCCCTTCAGCCGCACGGCGATTCTGCTGCCGCTGGCGTGGTGGTCGATGTACGCAGTAAACCGGTGGCGTGTGAGTATTCCGGTGCTTGGGTTGATCGATGAATCGGCGGAGAAGGCAGGGTTCTATCCGGTGCCGACGCGTACTCCGCCGCAGGACCAGCCGGGTAAGCGGAAAGAATCAAAAGCGCCCGCACCGGAAATGCCGCCGATGATTGATGCCGAGCCGGCAGTTGCTGCTCGCGCCGCCGCGTCACCGATGTGATAAACTGATTTTGTAGGGTCGGACCGTTGTGTCCGCCAGGGTCGTTCGAGAGACAAGGGCGGACACGCGGGTCCGCCCCTACAGAATCATGACGCTGTTCCAAGCTTACAAACGCGCGTGGCGGTATTACCGGGAAGACACCGGAAAGATCGTTCTTTCCATCATCTTTGTCGGCCTGACGACGCTCGCTTCGCTGCTGCAGCCGTTTCCGTTTGCGATCCTGATTGATCGCGTTCTGAAGAATCGACCCGCCGACCAGTTTGGGTACCGGGTATATGAAAGAATCGCTCCCCACAGCGTAGCGGGACAGGTGATTTTTCTGGCGCTGGCGCTTCTCGTCTTCCGACTGCTCAGCGAAGGTTTGGGGCTGGCCCAGGGATTCTTCAAAATCCGAATCGGGTACAGCGGCGTCCATCGGATTCGCTGCGACCTGTTCCGCCACTACCAGCGGCTCAGCCTCGGGTTTTACAAGTCGCGCGCACAGGGCGACCTGATCTACCGCCTCAGCTCCGACACGAACGGCTTCATCGCCGCGTTCAACGTGATCCACGGCATTCTTGTCAACACGATGACGCTGCTGTTCATGGCGGTGTTCATGTTTATCCTGGACTGGCGGCTGGCGCTGGTGTCGGTGTCGATCACACCGTTCCTCTTTCTGGCGATCCGAAAATACGGCGGCGTCCTCACCCAGACCTCGGCGCGCGCGACTCAGATCGAAGCCGGGCTCGCAACTTCCGTCCATCGATCCGTGGCTACTGTCGGCCTCGTGCAGGCCTTTGGCCGGGAGGACGACGAATACGAACGCTTCAGCGCCGACGTTTCGCGCAGCAGCGACGGCTGGGTGAAGATGCACATGCAGGGGATGATTTATTGGGCGGTGCTCGGTGTGTGCTTCGGCGTGGGCTCGGCGCTGATCCTGGGTGTAGGGGGGTACCTGGCCTCGCGACCCAATGATCCACTGGAGGTCGGCGTCCTGTTCATGTTCTTCCAGTATGTCACGGCGCAACTCTATGCACCGCTCCAGGCCCTGAGCTCGAGCGAAACTGAACTCCGACGCGGGCTGGCGGGCATGGCTCGTGTGTATGAGATGCTCGACATCGAATCGGACATCAAAGACGCGCCCAACGCAATTCCACTCGAACGCAAGCCACGCGTGCTGAAACTTGAAAACGTGAGCTTCGGATATCTTCCCGAAAAAACCGTCCTCCGCGACATCAACGTCAAGGTCACTCCTGGCGACATGGTCGCATTTGTCGGTTCCAGCGGCACGGGAAAAACCAGCCTGCTCAACCTTCTCCCACGCTTTTACGATCCCACCGAAGGCAAAGTCACGCTGGACGACCACGACTTTCGCGAAATTTGCCTTCGCGATCTTCGGTCCCACATTGCCCTGGTGTTGCAGGACAGCCCGATCCTCTCAACGTCGGTCCTCGAAAACATTTCGTACGGCAACCCCAACGCCACCGAGGAAGAGATCCGTGTCGCCGCGCGCATGGCAGGTGCAGACGCGTTTATCGAGTCCCTTCCCGAGCAGTATCACTCCCAACTCCACGAGGCGGGGCAGAACCTTTCCGGCGGACAGCGCCAACGCATTGGAATTGCCCGAGCTCTGGCCACACAAGCCCCGATTCTCGTGTTCGACGAACCCACCAGCGCACTCGATGCCTTTCCAGCACATTGGGATCCTAAGCTTAGAATTCCACGTGGACAAGTTGTCG
>JADMIO011053098.1_pt1 | contig 43647 bp, 36 predicted proteins | sample 8958161 | NCBI WGS metagenome assembly JADMIO01 (sample SAMN16585339, study PRJNA669376) | soil metagenome | isolation source: Crop rotation soil | place: USA: Cullars Rotation, Alabama | collected 2011
TCGAACGCATGGCCCAGCCGCTCGCGCCGTTCATCCCCCGGCGCGATCCGTCGGCCCGCACCACGCTCAGCGCCGTCGTCTCCGGGACGAACCCTGAGGCGCTGGCGGCCGCGGACGAAATTGCGGTCGTGGCGGCGGTGCTCACCTTCGCCGATCGACCCGTGAAGGAATTGATGACGCCACGCACGGAAATCGTGGCGCTTCCGGAAGGCATGCCGGCCGCGGAGGCCGCCCACGTGTGCGCGCAATCGGGCTACAGCCGCTATCCGGTGTATCGGGAATCCCTCGACGAGCTCATCGGCGTCGCGCATGCGTTCGATCTGCTCGCGCTTCAGCCGGAGGTTCCCGTTCCGGCGCGGCCGCTGCTCGCGGTTCCCGGAACCATGAGAGCCGCGGATCTGATGCGGGAAATGCAGCGCGGCCGCGGCCATTTGGCAGTAGTGCTGGATGAGTTTGGCGGCACGGCCGGCGTGGTCACCCTCGAGGATTTACTCGACAACCTCGTGGCTGAAATCTTCGGCGCCGATGACGTCGAGGCCGATGGACAGCCGGCCCGCGTGGTCGAGCTCGAAGGGAACGCACCGGCTGCTCGGCTGGAGGAAATCTTTGGGCTGACGATCGGAACTCGGGGTGTGCAGACAGTGGGCGGGTTACTGGTGGCCGCCGCGGGACGGATTCCGCGCGCGGGCGAGCGATTCCTGCTGCGGGGACTCGAATTCGACGTGCTGTCGGCGTCTTCCACCCGGGTCGACCGCGTTCTTGTGCGCCCGGGACCCGTTCGGAGCTTTGCGCTCGATCGTGGCTCGATGAACGAGACGCAAAGCTAGATTCATGGAAACCGGCGCGGTCACTGTGATCCTGACGGGCCTCGAGCAGGGCGATCCCGCGGCGCTCGCGCGGGCTATTTCGTTGGTCGAGAATCAGAGCGACGGGTTCGACAAGGTGCTGGCGCACGTCTCGGCGCGACTGTTGCGTAGCAAAACGGGTGCAGGCGGGGTGGGGGTGCGGCGGGTAGGCATCACCGGTCCCCCCGGAGCAGGGAAGAGCACGCTGGTGGAGCGGCTCATCCATCATTACCGCGATCAGCAACACCGGGTTGGAGTCATCGCGGTGGACCCCAGCAGCCCCTTCACCGGCGGCGCACTACTCGGCGATCGAGTGCGGATGGAGTCGACCGGTAACGACCCCGACGTATTCATTCGCTCGATGGCAACGAGAGGATCGCAGGGCGGGCTCGCCACCACGACCGACGAAGTCTCGGATCTGCTGGAAGCCGCCGGGTTCGAGCGCATCCTGGTGGAGACGGTCGGGGTGGGGCAGACCGAGCTGGATGTCGCGGCGAGCGCGGAAACCACGGTGCTCGTCCTGGTCCCGGAATCAGGTGATGGCGTGCAGATGCTCAAGTCCGGAGTCATGGAGATCGCGGACGTATTCGTGGTCAATAAGAGTGATCGCCCGGGAGCGGAGAAGCTGCGCCATGAGGTGGAAGTGACGTTGCGGCTCGGAGCGGGACGGCCCCGCGCTGGAACCTGGAAGACTCCGGTGCTGCTCACGACCGCGTCCTCGGGAACGGGAATCGATCAGCTCGCCGCCGCGATCGACGAGCATCACACCTTTCTCGAGTCGAGCGGGATGCTGGCAACGCGCCACAGCGATCGCTTACGGGTGCGCATGCGCGCCGTCGTTGAACGCGCCGTGCGACGCTGGGTGTGGGAAAACGCGGGCGCGGAGCAGCTACTCGCGGAGCGGTGGGAAGACGTAGCCGCGGGACGGAAGACACCGTACGATATCGCCGCCGAAATCCTGGACCAGATCAGCAATGGAGCCGTGCATGGCCGATAACGGGACTCCCCGCAAGCCGGTGTACACCGAAGCAGATCTCGCGGGCTTCGATGTCGAGCGGCAGCTCGGACGTCCCGGCGAATTCCCGTTTACCCGCGGCATCCATCCCACGATGTATCGGGGCCGGCTCTGGACCATGCGCCAGTTCGCCGGGTTTGGCACGGCCGAGGACACCAACCAGCGCTACAAATTTCTGTTGTCGCATGGACAGACCGGGCTGTCCGTCGCGTTCGATTTCCCCACGCTGATGGGGTACGACTCGGACCACGCGCGTGCCGAAGGCGAGGTCGGGAAGTGCGGTGTCGCGATTTCGTCGCTCGCCGACATGGAAGATCTGTTTCGCGGGATCCCGCTCGATCAGGTCTCCACATCCATGACGATCAACGGGCCCGCGGCAATGTTGTTTTGCTTCTACGTCGCCGCCGCGGAACGCCAGGGCGTGCCGATCGCAAAGCTCCAGGGGACCGTGCAGAACGACATGCTGAAGGAATACATGGCACAGCATGCGTGGGTATTTCCCGTGGAGCCGGCGCTAAAGATCATCGTCGACATGTTCGAGTGGTGCACCGAGCACACGCCGCTCTGGAATACCATCTCGATCTCGGGTTATCACATCCGGGAGGCCGGGTCCACGGCCGCCCAGGAGCTCGCGTTCACGCTGGCGAATGGATTCAGCTACGTCGAGCACGGACTGGCGCGCGGGCTGAATGTCGATGCCTTCGCGCCGCGCCTGTCATTCTTCTGGGACATCCATAACGATTTCTTCGAGGAAATCGCCAAGCTGCGCGCCGCTCGGCGCATCTGGGCCCGGCACATGCGCGATCGCTACGGCGCGAAAAACCCCCGCTCCTGGACCATGCGGTTTCACAGTCAGACCGCGGGCGTCACGCTCACGGCGCAGCAGCCGCAAAACAACGTGGTCCGCGTGGCCTATCAGGCGCTCGCCGCCGTCCTGGGCGGCACACAATCGCTGCACACCAACTCACTGGATGAGACGCTCGCCCTTCCGACGGAGCAGGCGGTGCAGCTCGCGTTGCGCACCCAGCAGATCATCGCGCACGAGACTGGCGTTCCCAATGTGATCGATCCACTCGGCGGGTCGTACTACGTCGAGAGTCTCACCGACCAGCTCGAAGCGGAAGCGGAAGCGCTGTTTGCGGAAATCCAGTCGTTCGGCGGCGTGGTGCGGGGCATCGAGAACGGCTGGTTCCAGCGCCAGATTGCCCGCTCCGCACAGGAGGCTCAGCAGGCCCTCGAGAACGGCGAGCGGATCATCGTCGGCGTGAACGGCTTCTTGAGCGATGAGGATCATCCGGTCGAAATCCTCAGGATTTCAAACGACAGCGAAGCCACCCAGCACCGGCGCTTGGCACGGCTGCGAGCCGAACGGGACAACATCCTCGTGACCACCAGACTCGACGCGTTGCGGCAGGCGGCCGAAGCCGATCGCAACGTGATTCCGCCGATGCTCGATTGCGCGCGGGCCTACTGTACGCTGTACGAGATCCGGCATGCGCTCGAAGCCGTATACGGTGCCTACCGGGAACCCGTGTTTTTCTAAGCGATGAGCGCTCTGCCTGGATCAGTGACTGAAAACACCGTGCGCGAGGCCGTGCAGCGGCTGGCCCGGATTACTCCGGGCAGCCATCAGGTCGTCTCGTGCTACCTGAAGCTCGAGCCGCGCGACAAAACGCGCGGGAAGTATTTGATCAAAATGAAGAATCGGGTGCGCGAAGCAGTGGAAGGGCTGGACCAGTTACAGCTCGATCATGCCACCCGAGCCGCCGTCACCGCGGACCTGCAGCGCGTGCAGCGCGTGTTCGACGAGCCTGGCCAATTCCGAGGCGCCCGAGCCGTGGCGATCTTCGCGTGCACGCCGCTTCGGCTGTTCGAGCGCATCCCGCTGCCGCACGTGCATCGTTCGCGCCTCGCGGTTCGTCCGATTCCCCTCATCCGTGAGCTCGTGGCGATGGAAGAGGAGTTCGGGACCATCCTGGCCGTTGCGTTCGACCGCACGGGGGCGCGGTTCTTCGAAATCACGGCCTATGATGCCGTCGAGCTTCCTGCGCTCGCCGCACAGGCAAGCCGCACGTCGAAGTTTCACGGCAAACAGTCGGTGCGTCGCGGGGGGACCGGCGTGTCAGGCAGCCTGGGCGAACGTCACTACCACGCCCGCATTCGCGAGGAGAAGCACCGCTTCTATGCCGCCGTGGCGGATCATGTGTTTCAGCTGAACCGCGAGCGGCCGATCGCGGGAATTGTCGTTGCGGGAATTGGCGTGGATGCCGCCGCGCTGCTGCCGCATCTCCACAGTTACCTGCACGATCTCGTCCTCGGCGTCGTCAAACTCAATCCCAAGAGCCTCACCGCGCCGAAAATCCGCGACGCCGCGCTCACGTTGCGGGAAGAACGGGAGCGCGCCTGGGAGCGGGCGCACGCCGAGGCCGCGGCCGAAGGGCTGGCAACGGGATGGGCGGTGAATGGCGTTCCCGCCTCCCTCGAGGCGTTGGAGCGCGGCCAGGTGCGCACGCTCCTCGTCGATGGTCACGGCGACGACCCGGGGATCGACGATGCCATTGAAGAAGCGCTGGGGCAGCGCGCCCAGGTCGATGTGTTGTACGACGAACGCGCACGACGCGCGGTGGACGGCCTGGCGGCGTTGTTGCGGTTCCGCAGTTGAAGGCGTCCCTCTCCCCTCGTCCCCGGCCGACGCGGGTTCTCGTCGCCAAGCCAGGGCTCGACGGCCACGACCGCGGGGCCAAGGTCGTAGCGGCGGCACTGCGTGACGCGGGTATGGAAGTGATCTACACCGGTCTGCATCAGACCCCCGAGCAAATCGCCCAGGCCGCCGTGCAGGAAGACGTGGACGTCGTGGGACTTTCCATTCTGTCGGGGGCCCACATGACGCTGTTCCCGCGCGTGAAGCAGCTCCTCGACAAAGCCGGTCGCAAGGATGTCCTCATCACCGGCGGCGGCATTATCCCGCCGGAAGACATGCAGGCCCTGGAGCAGCAAGGCATCGGACGGCTGTTCGGTCCCGGCACACCAACCTCCGATCTCGTGAGGTACATCGAGGCTTGGTCGAGAGAACGCCCCCCCCGGTGAGCCGCCTGCGGGCCCTCACCGCCGAGTATCGCGAGCTCAAGACTCGGCTGGAGCAGGGAGGGGGCCCGGACAAGATCCGCCGCCAGCACGATCAAAAAAAGCTGACGGCTCGCGAGCGTATTGGCGCACTGCTCGACCAGGGCAGCCCGTGGCTCGAGGTGGGATTACTGGTCGCGTACGATCAGTACGATGGGCAGGCGCCGGCGGCGGGAGTCGTTACGGGATTGGGCCGCATCGCGGGGCGTCCCGCAGTCGTCGTGGCGAACGATGCGACGGTGAAAGCCGGCTCGTGGTGGCCCGAGACCATCAAGAAGATTCTGCGCGCGCAGGAAATCGCGATGCGCCAGCGGATCCCGATCATTTATCTCGTCGATTCAGCAGGAGTGAATCTTCCGTACCAGGGCGGAGTCTTTCCCGGTCAGTACGGCGCGGCGCGAATCTTCTACTACAACTCGGTCATGCGGCGCTATCTGCGCGTGCCGCAGATCGCGGCGGTGATGGGTCCGTGTATCGCGGGCGGTGCCTATCTCCCGGCATTGTCGGACGTGATTTTCATGGTCGAGGGCACGTCGTTCATGGGCCTGGGAGGTCCGAACCTCGTGAAAGGGGCAACCGGCCAGACGGTGGATGCCGAGTCCCTTGGGGGAGCGAGCACGCACACCAAGCTGAGCGCCGTGGCACACTATCGCGCGAAAACAGACGCCGAGTGCATCGAGCACATCCGCGCGTACGTCGCACGTCTTCCTGCTCCGTCCTCAAGTCCGGGATCCCGCACCGCTTCGGAGACGAAACCCAAACGTCGTCTCGAGGCCCTCTACGATCTGCTCCCCGCCGACCACCGCATGAGCTATGACATGCGCGCGGTGCTCGAGTGTCTCACCGACGACGGGCGGCTGGACTTCTTCCAACCCGACGTGGCACCCGAGATGATCTGCGCGCACGGGACAATCGGGAGCCGCGCGGTGGCGATGATCGCGAATCATCGGGGCGTGATTAAAGGCAAACCGGGCACGCAGCCAAAGATCGGCGGGATCATCTACACCGAGAGCGCCGAGAAGACCGCGTATTTCATCGACACGGCCGATCGCGAGCGCGTTCCGATTCTCTTTGTGCAGGATGTCTCGGGGTTCATGGTGGGCACGGAAGCCGAACACTCGGGGATCATCCGCGCGGGGGCACGGTTTGTCGAATCGATGGCGACCGCCACCGTTCCGAAAATCGTTCTGACCCTGAATCACGCGTCGGGGGCGGGATATTACGCCATGGCGGGGCAGGGGTTCGATCCGGACTTCATTCTCTCCTGGCCGACCGGGCGGATGGGCGTCATGGAAGGCGAATCCGCCGTACAGGCCGTGTACGGAGAGTCCGCTGGGGACGCCGATGTCGCCGAGAGCGTGGCGGCAATGCGAGCAGGCTACGAACGTGAGCTCGACGCGAAGTACGCGGGCGCACGCGGATTCTTCGACACGATGATTGCGCCCGAAGAAACTCACGATGCGATTGCATTCCTGCTGGAAGTCGTGTCATGTTACGGAGGACCGCACATCGGCGCGTTCGTGCTCCCGGCCGGCGTGTGAGGTTCCGCTCGGTTCTCTGCACAGGGCTCTCTCTTGCATGCGGTGGCAGACGGGCCGCGCCGCCCGCCCCGCTGGTAACCGCGGCGCACGCAGCACCGACAACGACCGGCTCGATCAATTACGCGGTTCCCGGCGAAAGCACCGCGGCAACGGCGGCCGTGCCGCCGCCGTTCGCCCTCGCCGCGGGCTACATGCCGCTCGCGAGCACCGGCGTCACCCGGTTCCACGCCCAGCATCCCGCATACGACGGCCGTGGCGTGCTGATCGCGATACTCGATTCCGGAATCGATCCCCGCGTGGCCGGCCTGCTGCTGACGAGCACCGGCGCTCCCAAAATTCTCGATTTGCGCGATTTCTCGCGCGAAGGCCGCGTCGCCCTGACCGCGCTCACGCCTTCGGGAGACAAGGCGTCGATCGGGGGGCAGACCTTGTCGGGCGCAGGCCGCATTGCCCGCGTCGCAACGGGCACCTGGTATGGCGGTGTGTTGCGAGAGATCGCCCTCGGCCCCCTCCCTGGAGCCGACTTGAACGGCAACGGATCGAACACGGACGTCTTTGCGGTCATTGCGGTCCGCGCGAGCGACGGATGGGTGGCGTTCGTGGACACGAATCTGAACGGCTCATTCGAGGATGAGCAGCCGGTCCACGATTTCAGAAATGGGCGCGAAACGCTGGCGTTCGGGACGAAGCCGCTCAGCATCGCAGCGAACTTCGATGAGTCGAACGGCACGCCCGTTCTCGACTTCGTGTTCGACAATTCTGGTCACGGAACTCATGTCGCCGGAATCGCCGCAGGTCATCGGCTGTTCGACCTCGCGGGGTTTGACGGCGTAGCTCCCGGCGCGCAGCTGCTTGGCCTCAAGATCACGCACAACGGACGCGGCGGATTGTCTGTCACAGGGAGCCTGTCGCGCGCGCTGAGCTACGCTGCGCGATTTGCCGAAGCGCGTGGAATGCCGCTCGTACTGAATCTCAGCTTCGCGTTCGGCGCAGCCGGCGCCGCGGCGCAGCAAGCGAGCGTTGACTCGCTCGTGGATGATTTTCTCGCCGGCCACCCCGCGGTGGTGCTCGTCGTCAGCGCAGGAAATGACGGACCGGGACTCTCCACCGTCGGCGCGCCCGCCTCCGCCGATCTCGCACTCAGCGTGGGAGCCGTGTTTCCCGGGGTGTTTGCAGGCCCACCGGCTCCCGGTAAGCCGTCGCGCGGGGACGTGGTGGGATGGTGGAGCGCGCGCGGCGGCAAAGTCGGCAAACCCGACGTGGTTGGGCCGGGATTCGCATTCTCGACCGTCCCGCCATTTGCCACGGGATCCGAGATTCGGCGCGGCACGAGCGTCGCCGCTCCCCACATCGCCGGACTCGCGGCACGCCTGCTCTCCGCACTTACGCAGGAAAATCGCAGGGCGAGTGCAGCAGACGTGATTCAGGCGCTGCGTATGTCCGCGGCTCCCTTCGCCGGCACCACAGCTCTCGACCGCGGAACAGGGTTGCCGAGACTCGAAACCGCGTACCAGTGGCTCGTGGCCGGCCATCAAGGCTCACAGTACGTCGTGCGCGAGGGTACGGTGTTCCGCCGTGAGGGATTCGCCGGACCCGAGGATTCGGTGCAAACATTCCACGTGCGCCACGTAGCAGGGCTGCGCGCAGCGCGCTTCGTATTCCGCAGCAGTGCACCCTGGCTTTCGACCGATCGGACCATCGCCGCCGGCCCCTTCGAGAGCGCGATCCCGGTACGCTATGATCCAACGATGCTGACCGGTCCGGGCGTGTACACGGCAACGGTGACGGCGTGGAATCCGAACGACACGCTGGCCGGACCGCTGTTTGCGCTCGTCAATACCGTGATCCAGCCATTCGACTTGAGCGCCCGTCCGTTCACCGATCGCGACCGCGCAATTCCGGCGGGCCGCGTGCAACGCTATTTCCTCCGTGTTCCGCGCGATGGAGCGACGCTGGACGTCGCGGTCACCCTGACGGATGGCGAGCAACACGCCGCCGTGCGGCTCTATGATCCGGCTGCTCAGCCGATCGGGCCGGAGCTGCCGCTCGGAGGTGAGCATCCCTCCACGGCCCGCTACAGCGTGACGAGCGACGAATCGCACACCGGTGTTTGGGAGCTGGATGTCATGGCGCCGCCGTACAGCGGAACGACATGCACGGCCGACGCTCGCATCGCTGCATTGAGCCTGAACGGGACGGAGGACGTCAATCAGGTCGAGGTCGCCAACACGACGCTCCGCTCGATATCGGGATCCGTGCATACAACGCTGCTCGGTGCGGCCCGGGATTACGTCGTGGAGGGACATGCGGAGGCCGAGACAATTTCGGTGCGAGTTCCCATCTGGGCCACGCGGATGAAGCTGGACGTGACGATCGCTGACTCCATCTGGCGAACCTTGACCGGGTTCGGACTCACGGCGTTCGATTCCGCCGGTCGTCAGTGGGCCGAACACCCGCTCCATTATCCGGAAGAGCATGAATTCGTGAGCCTGCCCCCGGGGAACGCGGGACGCTTGGCATTGCTCGAGCTGCTTCCCGCGTTTACACGGGCGACGTCGGCAGGGGCGTGGCGGGCACGGCTCAGGGTCGAATTCCTGCTCGACCCTGAGCGACCGTTCGGCAAGGACGAAGACGTGTCAGTCGTTGCCGGGGGGCGCGTCGCTCTGCGGGTACCAGAGGGTCCGGCACTGCCGCTGGGCGAAGGATTCCACCCCTTGATCGAGGTTCGCGTGCGCCCGGCGAACACTGATGAGCCCGATGCCGTGCGCCGCGTCGTTGGTGCGGCAGGAAAACGCAGTTGAGCCCGCCGCGGGTGGTGCGGATTGCGGCAGGCCAGGGGTTCTGGGGAGACTGGCTGGAAGCTCCCTATCGCCAGGTTGCCGGGGGACCCATCGACTACCTGATGATGGATTACCTCGCCGAAGTCACGATGTCCATTCTCCAGAAACAGAAATCCCGCGACCCCAAGCTGGGGTATGCGACGGATTTCGTGACATCGCTCGAGCGCGTGCTTCCGCTGCTCGTCGAGCGTCGGGTGAAAGTCACGGCGAACGCGGGAGGTGTGAATCCCCGCGGCTGCGCCCAGGCGGTGCGCGAGCTTGCGCTGAAACTGGGCCTCGCGGGAAAACTCCGGATCGGCATCGTCAGCGGTGACGATCTCCGCGACCGACTGGACCAGCTCGTCGCTCAGGGACACGAGCTCCGAAACCTGGACACGGGAGAGCCGTTGAGTGCTGTGCGCGATCGTGTCGTCTCCGCGAACGCCTATCTCGGAGCCGGGCCGGTCGTGCAGGCGCTCGCGCAGGGTGCTGACATTGTGATCACAGGTCGCGTGACCGATACCGGGCTGACTCTGGGGCCCTTGATGCACGCGTTCGGATGGGCGCCCGATGCCTGGGATCTTTTGGCCGCCGGTACCGTTGCGGGCCACACCATCGAGTGCGGGGCGCAGTGCACGGGAGGGAACTGCTCGATCGAGTGGGACACCATCCCCAATTTGGCCAACGTGGGATACCCGATTGTCGAGGCAAATGCGGACGGGACGTTCGTCATCACAAAGCACGCGGGGACCGGTGGCCGGATCACCGTCGCCGGAGTGACCGAGCAGCTCGTGTACGAGCTCGGCGATCCACGCGAATACATCACACCCGATTGCGTCGCCGATTTCACGACCATTCAGCTCGAGCCCGCCGGTCCCGATCGCGTGCGATTCTCAAACATCCGCGGGAAGCCCGCCACGGATAAGCTCAAGGTCTCCGTCGCGTACTCGTACGGGTTCAAGGCCGTGGGCACACTGGTCTACGCCTGGCCGGACGCGTACCAGAAGGCCCAAGCCGCCGACACGGTGCTGCGCGAGCGCTTAGCCTCGTTGGGACTCAAGTTCGAGGCGGTGCACTCAGAGTTCGTGGGTCTCAACGCCACGCATGGCCCGCTGGCACTCGCCGGATTCGACACCAGGAGTGCGCCGGAAGTTCAGCTCCGCATCGGCGTGCGCGCGCGTGAGCGGGCTCCCGTGGACCGATTCACGCGTGAGATTGCGCCGCTGGTCCTGAATGGCCCACCATCCGTCACCGGGTTCGCGGGGGGACGCCCCAAGGTGGAAGAAATCGTGGCCTACTGGCCCGCGCTTATCGACCGGCGCGTGGTCGAGCCATGCGTGGAGATCGTGGACGTATGAAGACCGTGCGGCTGCTCGAGCTCGCGCATGCCCGCTCTGGAGACAAGGGCGACACGGCCAACGTCGGGTTGATCGCCCGGAGCCCTGAGTATTATCCAATACTGGTGAAGGAAGTCACTGTCGAACGCGTGGCGCGGCATTTTCAGGGGATGATCACCGGACCCGTGGAACGCTATGAGCTGCCGAACCTGCGGGCGCTCAATTTCCTGCTGCACGGGGCGCTCGATGGAGGGGGAACGATTTCACTGAAGACCGACGCGCAGGGAAAAGTATTTTCTACTGCGCTCCTGCGAATGGAAATTTCCATTCCGTCATGACCGGCGCGGACCGCGTGACCGTCAACGTGGAGCAGCATGTGCTGACTGCCACGTTGAATCGGCCCGACAAACGCAACGCCATCGACCGTGCGATGATCGATCGCCTGCTCGAGGTGCTCGAGCGCGCGGATCTCGATGCGGCCGTCCGCGTGATCGTGTTGCGCGGGGCGGGCCCGGATTTTTGCGCGGGGATGGACCTGAATGAGCTGCTCGATTCCGCCGATCGGTCCATGACGGACAATCGCGATGCGGCGCTCCGCTTCACCGAGATTTTCCTGCGCATGCGCCGGATTCCCAAACCCGTCGTCGCTGTGGTGCATGGCCGAGCCCTGGCAGGAGGCTGCGGGTTGGCGACGGCGTGCGACCTGGTCTTCGCGGCCCGGTCCGCACAGTTCGGCTATCCTGAAGTCCAGCGGGGCTTTGTTCCCGCCATCGTGATGACGCTGCTGCGCCGCGCTGTGGGAGAGAAGATTGCGTTCGACCTCGCGAGCACGGGTCGCGTCCTGGCGGCTACGGACGCGGCAAGCTACGGGTTGATCTCACGGGTGTTCGAAGATGCCGATCTCGCCTCGGGCGGCGCGGTCGAGCGCATCCTTCAGGCCCTCGCGAATACCAGCGCCTCCGCCCTCGCTCTCACCAAGCAGCAGTTCTATGAGCTTGACGGACTGCCCTTCGAGGACGGGCTACGCCTTGGCGCGGAGGTCAACGCCGTCAGTCGCACCACGCCCGATTTTCGCAACGCCATCGCCGCATTCCTGAAGCGATGACCCGGTTTTTCGTGCAGAAGGCATGGCTCGCGGGAACGGGACTGGTTGCTGGTCTCGTCGGGATCGCGATCGAACGCCGCTGGCTGGTGTGGGTGGCGGTGGGCCTGCTCAGTGTGGCCGTGGTTCTGCGGGTAATCGAACGGAGACTCTCCACGTGAACATCCTGCTCGTTTCCTGCTACGAGCTCGGCCATCAGCCGTTGGGGATCGCGTGGCCCAAGGCATTTCTCGAGCGCGCCGGTTACACACCGGAGCACCTCGACCTCTCCGTGGAGCCGTTCGATGACTCCAAAGCGGCTGCGGCGCGGTTCGTTGCCATCTCCGTTCCTATGCATACGGCGCTCCGCCTCGGCGTTGCGGCCGCGCGGCGCATCCGGACAGTGAACCCTGGCGCATTCATTTGTTTTCACGGGCTCTATGCGGTGCTGAACGCGGAGTATTTGCTGCGCGGTGACGCTGACGCGGTGCTCGGCGGCGAAATCGACAATCATCTCGTCCAGCTCGCGCAGCAGGTGGAGCGCGGCGAACCGACATCGGGCAGTGCAGAGCCCGTTCTGACCCGGCTCGACTTTCCGCTCCCCTCGCGCGGCGGTCTGCAAACGCTGCGGCGTTACGTGCACTTCCAGCGCGGGATGCGAAGCGTGCCCGCCGGGTATGTGGAAGCGAGCCGCGGCTGCCTGCACCTCTGCCTTCACTGTCCGATTCCGCCCGTCTACGGCGGCCGTTTCTTCGCAGTTCCCCGCGAAACCGTCCTCGCCGACATCCGCCAACAGGTCGCGGCCGGCGCGGGCCACATCACGTTTGGCGACCCGGACTTTCTCAATGGGCCGGGCCACGCAGTGAAGCTGGCCCGCGCGCTGCACCAGGAGTTTCCGCGAGTGAGCTTTGATTTTACCGCCAAAGTCGAGCACATCCTCGAGCATCGTGAGCTGTTCCCGGAGTTTCGGGCATTGGGATGCGCGTTCGTGGTTTCGGCCGTGGAGTCGCTCAGCGATACGGTGCTCGCCAATCTGGCAAAGGGTCACACGGGAGCGGACGTTCGCACCGCATTGGGCATCTTGCGCGCGGCCGGCATCACGCTGCGACCGTCCTTTGTCGCGTTCACTCCCTGGACCACGCTGCGGGACTATCTCGAAACACTGGAGTTCATCGGCGCCGAGCGGCTCAGTGGCGACGTGGACCCCGTTCAATTGACGATTCGGTTATTGATTCCTCCGGGCTCGGCGCTGCTGGCGCGACCCGAGATTCAACCGTATCTGAGGGGACTGGACGAAGCGGGGTTCACGTATCGCTGGACTCATCCGGACGCGCGGATGGATGCGCTGCACACGATCGTTGTCGCGCTTGTCGCCGAGGCGGCGCGCACATCCGAACGACCGGACGCCACATTCCGCCGCATTCGTGATGCGGCGTTCAAGCTGGCAGGAGAACAACCGGAAGAATGGCATCTGGAACCGGCGGGCGCTTCGCCCCGCTTGACTGAGCCCTGGTTCTGCTGTGCAGAGCCCACCGAAGCTCAACTGGAGAACATATGACGTTGAATGTGCCGATGTACGACCCGCGGCTGGTCCAACCGATGCGTGAAGAGCTGACCCGGATCGGATTCAGGGAGCTGCGCACGGTGGAGCAGGTGGACGCCGCGCTGACGAACCCGCAAGACACGACGCTCGTCGTGGTGAATTCCGTCTGCGGCTGCGCCGCGCGGAACGCCCGTCCGGCCGCGACACTTGCCCTCCAGCATCCCCGCCGTCCCGCGCGCCTGCTGACGGTGTTCGCCGGCCAGGATGCCGATGCCACGGCGCGCGCGCGCAGCTACTTCACCGGGTATCCACCGTCGTCACCGCAAATCGGACTGTTCAAGGATGGCAAGCTGGTCTTCATGCTGGAACGCAAAAACATTGAAGGGCGGAATGCTGGGGATATCGCGGCAGATCTGACGGCAGCCTTTGATAGATACTGTTGAGGCGTCGTTACGTCGTTACGTCGCTACGTCGCCACGTTGGTGAGCAGTTCGTAGCGACATAGCGACGTGGCGACGGCAACGGCTCTTCCTACAATCCCGCTCTCACCCGGAAATCGACGTTATCCTGCACCCACTTCCACAACAGATCCTGGTGCTCGGGCGAACGGTTGGGCACCACCTGGCGGTGCCATCCCACCATGACGGCGGCATCCTGCGTCCACAAGCGAACGCGCTTGCGACGGACCTGCCGTTTCCACAGATCCCCCACCGCCGGCGAGGAATAGAGTAAGCGTACCGTAACACTGCGCGAAACGAATTCGAGCGCGCCCAGGTCGATGCGTGAAATGGGAGTCTCGTTGCGCGCGAGGCGAACGCCTCCCGACACATCCGGAACTCCATCGCTGAACAGCACCACATTCATCGGGGCCAGAATGAGTCCCCGCTCGCGCGCGAGCTGTGCCACCTGACGGAAGAACACATTGAAGTCCGTCATCGCATCTTTGGCCGGGAACCAGCGCCGCAAGTCCCGCTCGATCTGTTGCGGCGTGCGATTCTGGAAATCGTTAATCGGATGGAACGATTTCGGCTCGCCTGGCCGGTCTCCGCCCACCGACCCAACGAACAACGCGGTCGGCGGCTTCAGACCTCCCAGCTGGTGCAGGTGCGCATAGATGTAGTGCGATGCGAACAGCAACGCATCATCGTACGAGCCCCGAAACGACTGACTCACGTCGATGCCGATCACCAGCGTCTGGCTGGCCGGCTTCTTCGTCGTCGCTTCGCGGTCCCCGCCCGGAGCGCAGGCGACGGCGAGCGCCGCAAGCAACGCGGCGCTCACGTACCGCCGGGCGCTCATGCGACGCCTCCCGGAACCACGTGCTTGCCGCTCGGCGTGGGGAAGGGCGTGCTGGCGAGCACCTGGTCGAGATTGCGGAACGGCAGCGTAAACGTCGGCCGGCCCAGGATCACAACGACGGCGAAGTTCACGGCCGCCGCGAGCACCTGCAGCACCGGCAACGACATCAGCTCGAACGCCTCACGCGCTTCCTTCTTGAACCACTCCGTCTCCGCCTTCAGCGCCTTGATCGGGCCCTGCCAGAAATCGGCTTCGAGGGTGGCGACCGGACGCCCGCCTCCGGCGCCTGCCCCGGCGATGTCCTGGCGACCCAGAATGCCGAGCAGCGCCGGCGTCCCGTAGCGACCGAACAGGAACCAGGTCATCGCGCGAATACCGATCCAGCCGAACGATGCAATGGTCATGGTCGCGCCCAGGCCGAGCTGCACGCCGGTCTGCTGCGCGATCCACGGCGTGATCGCCGCGATCAGCTCGCGGTACAGGAACATGACTTCGAAGAACATCACGAAGCCCTCGACCAGCGCCATCGAAACGATCTGGCCCGTCTTTTTGGCCGTGATCGCGTCGTTCAGCGACTGAATCGCGGCGAAGCTGCCCGAGATCAGAATGAACAGGAACGGCCAGAGGATCAGGCTCACGCCCCAGCTGCTCAGCTCGCTGCCCGTGAGGTCGGCCAACACTTCGGTGACGGTCGGCCGCAGCGTAAAGGAAAAGATCGTCGCCTCGAGCGCCGACCAGAGCAGAATGAAAATGAACGCGATCCAGGGCACGCCGGGCTGGAAGTACTGCTTCGTGGCCCAATCCAGCAGCGCGAGCGGGCGCGTGAACACGAACTTCACGAGCCGCACGAACAGCGAGCCGGCCAACTTGAGCAGGTTCCAGATCCAGCCGAGCAGGACCATGAGGAAGCGCACCATGCCGGCCCAATAGAACCAGATCATGCGGCCGGCGTCCCACCACGACATCAGAAGCGCGGTGAGGAACGTGCCGCGGCCGGAGCGGAACGGCAGCGTGTACAGAGAAGCCATCGTGCACCACATGGCCGCGACCAGCAGCGCCGCGGGGAGGAGGAGCAGGACGGACTTCAGGGCGATAATGCCACCGGTCGATCCGGTGACGGTGAAACCGAGGAGCATGCGCTCCCAGTCCAGAATCCAGCTGAATCCGGACAGGAGCACGTCGAGGGTCTGCCTCCACTGCTCGGGCATTTTGCGCCTCCGTTAGGGCTGACGGGACCGATCCTCGCGAGGGGGGGCGCAGCCAGAGGCGAGGAGGCGGAAAGGCCGCGGGTCGGCCCGCGGACGAGCCCGGATGATAGGGGCATGGGACTGCGGGCCATGTGATCCGGGTCACGTCCGGCGCAGAGGTCCAGCTTGCGCCCGCCTGGAGCGAACGCTACACATCGTGGCATGGCCGACGAGAACCCCAAACGCCTGATTGTTGTAGGCGACCGGGTGCTCATCACCCCGGAGCAAGGGGAAGAGCGCACCAATGTGGGGCTTTACCTCCCCGCCACCGCAATCGATAGCCGGCAGGTGCAAGGCGGCCGGATTGTCGCCACGGGGCCTGGGACACCGGTCTCAGAGCCCGCCAGCATGGATGAAGAGCCGTGGAAGATTCATACGCCGGAAGTCCACTACGTCCCCATGCAGGCGGAGTTGGGGGATTACGCGCTTTTCTTTCGAAAGGCGGCGGTGGAGCTGACGTTCGACGGCAAGACCTACCTCGTAGTTCCCCAGGCGGCGATCCTGGTCCTCGTACGGGACGCAACGCCGCACGAGTAACACAGTACCCGCACGCGTAAATCGGGCCCCGGAGAATTTCTTCGGGGCCGTTTTGTTGGCGCATGTCTCTGTTCACCGGCGGCCTGCCGCGCGCGCGCGAGTTGCTGCGCGCGCACTTCGAATATCCCGCGCTGCGCGTTCATCAGATTCGCGTCCTCGGTCCGCTGTTGGAGGGTCGGAGCGTGCTGGCGGTGCTGCCCACCGGCGCAGGCAAATCGCTCTGCTACCAGCTGCCCGCGCTGATGAGCGAGGGACTGACGCTCGTGATCTCCCCGCTCATCGCGCTGATGCAAGACCAGGTCGCGGCACTCCAGCGCCGCGGGCTTCCCGCTGCCTACATCAGCAGCCTGTTGAATCGCGAAGAACGGGACGCCGTGCTGCGAGATGTCTACGCTCAGAAAGTGAAACTCTTGTACTGCGCACCCGAACGATTGCACCAGCTCGTTCCGGAGCTACGCGAGCGCGGCCGGCGCGCCGCATTCATCGCCATCGATGAGGCCCATTGCATCGTCGAATGGGGCGATGAATTTCGGCCGGTGTACCGGCGGCTGGGCGAGTACCGCTACCTGCTCGGCAATCCGGTGACGCTCGCCGTCACCGGCACGGCCACCGCAAAGACAAGGGGCGAGATTCTCGAGGTCCTGCGTTTGCCGCAGGCGGAGGTCGTGGTCACCTCGTTCGACCGGCCCAACCTCGTGTTTCGGGTCGAGCGCGTGCGGGACGACCACGCGCGATTCGCGCGTCTGACCACACTCATCCGAGAGCAGACCAGGGGAACCACGGTCATCTATACGCCCACGCGGCGTCTGGCCGAGCTTGTGACGCGGGCGCTCATGCGCACCGGTATCCGTGCCGCGCCGTACCACGCCGACTTGACGATGGAAATGCGGCGGCAGGTGCTGCTCGATTTCCTCCAGGACCGTTTGCCCGTGGTTGTCGCCACGACGGCGTTTGGGATGGGAATCGATAAAGCGGACGTGCGACAGGTCCTGCACTGGGGCCCGGCGCACACGCTCGAATCGTACTATCAGGAAGCAGGACGAGCGGGGCGGGACGGAGCGCGGGCGGAATGCGTCGTGCTCTGGGAGCCGGGTGATTTTTCCTGGGGACCCGTCGACCGCTCGATGCGCAGCTACATCCGGCGGCGTGGCTGCCGCCGGCGCATGCTGCTCAGCTATTTCGGCGAGCGGGTGTCTCGCTGCGCGGGATGCGACCGCTGCGGTGCCGAGCTCGGAGGTCGGTGAAGAAGATGTTGAGGACGAGCGCCGCGCCGCCACCGCCGGCAACGAGGAAACAGAGGATCGCGAGCCCCGGATAGCCGAAGATCGTAAACGAGGTTTCGATTCTCATGAGCAGTGCAGCGCCGATGATGAGCGCCGCGAGAATGAGCCCCGTAGCGATGCGATTCGCCACTTTCTGGAATCCCGCCATGAGCTGGGTCTCGTCAATGGCATCGACCCGCAACTCGAGCGAATTGTTCGCCATGAGATCGAGAATGCGGTTGACGCGTTGCGGGAGCCGCTGGACAAAGTCCTTCAGCTCGACCACGGTCTCGAGCATATGTCCGGGCGACAGCGACTCACGAATCTTTTCACTCGTCAGCTCGGCGGCGCGGCGCTTTACCGCGGCGTGCGGGTCGAACTCAGGGTCAAGCTGGCGGCCGATCTCATCGAGATTCAGCAGAGCCTTTCCCAGCATCGTGAGCTCCGACGGAACACGCAGCCCGTCCTCGCCGCACACGTGGGTGATTGCCATGACTGCGCGGCCCACCTGGATGTCCCGCACCTTCACGTTCTGATTCTGCGCGACCAGATCGGCAATATCCTTCCGCACCCGTCGCTCGTCGAAATGCGGCAGCCGGTCGCCAATAGCGAGGGCCAGCTCCGCGGCGTCGTCACCGCGGCCTTCGCTCACGGCGAGCAGCAGCTGCAGCAGCTTCTCCTGCATCGCGGGTTGGATCCGGGTGACCATCCCGAGATCGATCAGCGCGATGCAATGATCGTCGGTGAGTAGCAGATTCCCCGGGTGGGGGTCGGCGTGCACCATGCCATCGACGATGATTTGCTGGAGATACGCGTCAAACAGCTGGCGCGCCAACTCTGAGCCGTCCAGCTCCGTACGGGCAACCGGGGAGAGCTCCGTGATTTTTGTGCCCTGCACGTAATCCATCGTGAGAACGCGCGCGGTCGAATAGTCCTCCACCGGTTGCGGCACCCTGATACGCTCGAATCGCTTGAGCGTCTCTCCCAGCGCCACCATGTTGCGAGCTTCCAGACGGTAATCGAGCTCGCGGAGCAGCGTCTTGCGAAATTCGCTGAGCATGTCGGCGAAGCCGTAGCGGTGTCCCGCCTCGGTATGCTGATCGAGGAAGATCGCGATCTCCTCGAGCACCTCGAGGTCCTCGACGATCTGCTCGCGAATGTTCGGACGCTGCACCTTGACCGCCACGGTCCGGCCATCGCGGAGTACCGCGCGATGCACCTGACCGAGCGAGGCGGCGGCAATGGGCTTTTCATCGAATTCGTTGAACGCCTTCGAGAGTCGCACTCCCAGCTCGGAGGTGACGATGGTCTCGACATCCTCAAAGGGGAACGGCTCCACGTCATCCTGGAGCCGGGCAAGCGCCTCGACATAGCTCACGGGCAGCACGTCGGAACGTGTCGAGAGCATCTGCCCGATTTTGATGAACGTCGGCCCCAAATTCTCGAGGTCGGCAGCCAGCTCCTGCGCCTGCGGCTCTCCCTCCACCTGTTGCCGGTCCTCGGGCTCGAGCAGCACCGCCTCGTCACCGTTGGTCTTCAGCCCCGCACGGCCGTACTTGAACACGAGCCGGGCTACATCCTTGTAGCGCTTGAGATGCTTGGGTTTGAGGGAGATGGCCACGGTGGGCCCTGCTGCAAGTATCTCGCCATTGTACAAAGCCACCTGAGCGCCAATTGACTCGGGCCAGTCTTGCCGTAGGTTCCCTTTTTTCGCCGCCCGAGCCGTCCCCCACCGTACCTAGGGCGGCGGCGTATGGAATGCGTTACGGTGTGTCAACTTACGCGAGAGCAGAGGCTTTCCATGCCCGGCCGCAACTTTCTATTCGTTCCCGGTCCGACCAACGTTCCCGACCGGATCCTGCGCGCGATGCATCGCGCCATGGAGGACCACCGCTCGTCGGCGTTCCCCGAAATGCCGATGACCCTGTTCCGGGACTTGAAGAAGGTCTTCAAAACCAGCACGGGACAGCCGTTCATTTTCCCCGGGAGCGGCACCGGGGCCTGGGAAGCAGCCCTCGCCAACACGCTTTCGCCCGGCGACCGCGTCATTGCCCCTCGCTACGGGCAGTTCAGCCATCTCTGGATCGAGCTCGCCAAACGCCTGGGGATCCGGGTGGATGTCTTGGAAGTGGAATGGGGTGAAGGCGCTCCGGTAGAGCGCATCGAGGAGATTCTCACCGCCGACAAGCAGCACGAGATCAAAGGCGTGCTGATCGTCCACAATGAGACGGCAACCGGCGTGACCAGCGATGTGGGCGCCGTGCGCCGCGCGTTGGACAATGCCAAGCACCCGGCACTCCTCTACGTCGACGGCGTAAGCTCCATCGCCAGCATCGACTTCCGCATGGACGAGTGGCGGGTGGATCTCGCCGTCACCGGGTCGCAGAAAGGCTTCATGCTCCCCGCCGGGCTCGGCATGCTGTGCGCGAGCCAGCTGGCGCTCTCCAAGCTCGACCAGGCAAAATGCGCCCGGGCATTCTTCGATTTGGGTGACATGGTTCGGTCCAACGCGACGGGCTATTTCCCCTACACACCGGCCGTTCTGATGCTGCACGGCCTGCGGGAATCCCTCAACATCCTGCTCGAAGAAGGACTGGAAAATGTGTACGCGCGCCACCAGCGCCTGGGTGACGGCGTGCGCGCGGCAATTCGCGCGTGGGGACTGAAGCTCTGCGCCAAGGCGCCGAAATGGTATTCGAATACGGTCAGCGCCATCATGATGCCGGAGGGGATCAACGGCGCCGATGTCATCGACGTCGCCTTCCGCCGTTACGACCTCGCGTTGGGCGCCGGTTTGGGGCGCATGGCGGGGAAGCTGTACCGCATCGGACACATGGGCGATCTCAACGAGCTCATGCTGCTCGGCGCACTCTCCGGCGCCGAAATGGCGATGCGCGATGTGGGAATCCCCATCACGCTCGGGTCTGGCGTCGCCGCCGCGGCGGAGCACTACCGCAGTACGGCGGCCCCGCTTCCCCCGCGACCCGGCACACCGCAATCGCCCGACGCGCAGCAGCCTGCCTCACCCGCAGGTGCTTCGGTCGGAGGCAAACAGACTCGCGCGGCCGTCAAGGCGTGAGTCAGCGGCTCCAGCGCAGCGAACTGGCCGTTCCTGGCTCCCAGCCCGCGTTGTTTCGCAAGGCGCTGGAGAGCGAGGCCGATTACGTCTTTCTCGACCTGGAAGACGCCGTCGCTCCCGCCGACAAGGAACAGGCGCGCAAGAACATCGTCGCCGCGCTGCGCGAACACGATTGGCGCGGGCGCGGAAAAACGGTGTCCGTCCGCGTCAACGGCATCGATACGCATTACTTCTATCGTGACGTGGTGGATGTGGTGGAGCAGGCCGGTAGTCACCTCGACACGCTGCTCGTTCCCAAAGTGGGCACGACCGGTGACGTCTCTCTCACCGAGGCGCTGCTCACCCAAATCGAGACGGCGCGCGGCATCCCACATCGCATTGGCATCGAGGTGCTGATCGAGACGGCACTGGGAATGGCGAACGTCGAGGCGATCGCCCAATCAAGTCCGCGTCTCGAGGCCATGCATTTCGGCGTGGCGGATTTTGCGGCCAGCCTGCGCGCGCGCACCGTCAGTATCGGCGGCCTGAACCCTGACTATCCGGGCGATCAGTGGCACGCCGCACTATTCCGCATGGTGACGGCCTGCCGCGCGTATGGGCTTCGGCCTATCGACGGTCCGTACGGGGACTTCAAGGATCCGGATGGGTTTTTGGCCGCCGCTCGCCGCGCCGCCGCGCTCGGCTACGAAGGAAAGTGGGCTATCCATCCCTCGCAGATCGGACTCGCGAATGATGTGTTCACCCCACCCGCGCCCGAAGTCGAGCGCGCCCGGCGCATTCTCACCGCTCTCGACGAAGCCGCACGCGATGGTCGCGGCGCCGCGCAGCTCGAGGGCCGCATGATCGACGCTGCCTCCGCGCGGATGGCCCAGAACATCGTCGCTATCGCGCAGGCGATCGATTCCAGACGGCGCCCCAGTCTCGCGGGTGCCGGGACCCGCGCGTAGCCATGAACATCCACGAGTATCAGGCCAAGGAGCTGCTGGCGGGGTTCGGTCTGCCGATCCCACGCGGCGGCGTCGCCTACAGCGCGGAGCAAGCGGTGTATCGCGCTGCCGAAATCGGCGGGGATCGCTGGGTGGTGAAAGCCCAGGTCCATGCCGGCGCGCGCGGCAAAGCCGGCGGCATTCGGGTATGCGCGAGCGACGCCGAGGTACGGCAGGCGGCCAAAGAATTGCTCGGCAGCACGCTTGTCACTGCGCAAACGGGCCCCGAAGGATTGCCGGTGCATCGCGTGCTGGTGGAGCAGGCGCTGCCGATCGAGCGCGAGGTGTACATCGGACTGGTCCTGGACCGTAAACGCGAGCGCATCGTCGTCGTGGCGCATCCGCACGGCGGAATGGAGATCGAAGAAATCGCGCAGCGCGAGCCCGAAGCCATCATTCGTGAAGTCATCGAGCCGGCCGTGGGCATGCAGCCGTTCCAGGCCCGCGAGCTTGCCTTCGGAGTCGATATCCCCGCGGCGCAGGTCAACCTGACCGTCAACACGATAGTCGGCGCGTACCGCGCCTTCCGTGATCTCGACGCCACGATGGTCGAGTTCAATCCGCTCGTGGTAACGAAGGACGGCCGCGTGCTCGTGCTCGACGTGAAGATGAGCTTCGACGACAACGCGCTGTTCCGCCGTCCCAACGTGGCGGAGCTGCGCGACTACGCGCAGGAAGATCCGCGCGAAGCCGAGGCCGCGGAGCACGGTTTGAACTACGTGGGCCTGGAGGGCGACATCGGCTGCATGATCAACGGGGCCGGGCTCGCGATGGCGACGATGGACATGATCAAGCATGCCGGTGGAGAGCCGGCCAATTTCCTGGACATCGGCGGCGGCGCGTCGCCCGATCGGGTCGCGGTCGCGTTCCGGCTGATTCTCTCCGACCCCAACGTGAAAGCGATTCTCGTCAACGTGTTCGCCGGGATCAATCGCTGCGATTGGGTGGCGCAGGGCGTGGTCCAGGCTGCCCACGAGGTCAAGATCCCGGTGCCGCTCGTCGTGCGGCTGGCCGGGACCAATGTGGAGGAGGGACGACGCATTTTGCGGGAAAGCGGATTACCGATTGTCACGGCCGACACGCTGTCGGAAGCAGCGCAGCGGGTGGTGCAAGCCCGTAACGGGGCCAGGGCTGCATGAGTATCCTGCTCGACGAACGCACTCGCGTCATCATCCAGGGCTTTACGGGCGACAAAGGGACGTTCCACGCCAAGGAGATGATTGAATACGGCACGAACGTCGTCGGGGGCGTGACGCCGCAGAAGGGCGGCACCGCGCATCTCGGCAAACCCGTGTTCAATACGGTGAAGGAAGCCGTCGCCGCCACCGGAGCCACCGCGAGCCTGATCCTTGTGCCCGCGCCGTTCTGCGCCGATGCGATCATGGAGGCCGCGGATGCGGGGATCCGTCTCATCGTAACCATCACGGATGGCGTTCCCGCGCAGGACATGATGCAGGTGAAGCGGTATCTGTGGCGCTATCCCAAGGAGCGCCGCACCATCCTCGTGGGGCCGAACGGCGCGGGGATCATCAGTGCGGGGAAGGCGATGATGGGAATCATGCCCGGGCACATCTACTCACCCGGGCCGGTCGGACTCGTCAGCCGCTCGGGAACGCTGGGCTATGAGGCCGCGGCCCAAATGAACGCGCTCGGCATCGGCCAAACGACGAGCGTCGGAATTGGGGGCGATCCTATCAACGGCAGCTCATTTGTGGATCACCTCGCGCTGTTCGAGCAGGATCCGGACACCGAAGCGGTAATGATCATCGGGGAGATCGGTGGCCCTCAAGAAGCGGACGCCGCGATGTTCGTCAAGCAGCACATGACCAAGCCGGTGATCGGCTACGTGGCGGGGGTGACGGCCCCCAAGGGCCGGCGGATGGGACACGCCGGCGCCATCATCTCCGCGTTCGGCGACACGGCCGTCGAAAAAGCGGAAATCATGCGATCTGCCGGGCTGATGGTCGCGCCGAGTCCGGCGGAGCTCGGGACAACCATGAAGGAGGCTTTGGCCCGAAAGCGGTCGCGGCGCGTCATGGTTCCGCAGTGACCGCGCGGCCGCGCGTCGTGGTCACGCGGCGGCTCCCGGCTGCCGTGGAAGAACGGCTTTCCCGCGAGTTCGAGGCCAAATTGAACCGCGACGATCGGCCACTCGAGGCTGCGGGGTTACAGCAGGCCCTGCGGGAATCGGACGCGGTGCTCTGTACAGTGACCGATCGCTTGAACGCCGAGGTCCTCTCCGCCGAGCCGTTGAAGGCGCGCATTCTCAGCAACTTCGGCGTGGGTTTCAATCACATCGATCTCGCGGCCGCCAAGTCCCGCGGGCTCGTCGTCACCAACACCCCCGAAGTGCTCACGGAAGACACGGCGGATGACGCCATCATGCTGATGCTGATGGTCGCACGCCGCGGTGGTGAAGGAGAGCGTCATGTGCGCGCCGGCGCCTGGACCGGCTGGCGGCCCACCCACATGCTCGGCACGAAAGTCTCGGGCAAGACTCTGGGGCTCGTCGGGATGGGGCGCATTGCCCGCGCGGTGGCCCGGCGCGCCCACGGCGGGTTCGGCATGCAGGTGATCTTCCACGACCCCGTGGCTCCTCCTCCCAACGTCGTCTCCGAGCTGGGCGCCAGTCCGCGCGGCACACTCGACGACGTGTTCCGTGAAGCAGACTTCGTGTCGCTCCATTGTCCCGCGACTCCTGAGACCCGTCACCTTGTGGATGCGCGCAGGCTCAAGCTCATGAAGCAGGGCGCCTTTCTCATCAACACGGCGCGCGGTGACGTGGTGGACGAAGCGGCCCTGATCGCCGCGCTTGCGGACGGCACCATCGCCGGGGCAGGCCTCGATGTTTATGAGCGCGAGCCCAAAGTGAGCCCCGAGCTGCTGGGGCTTGAAAACGTCGTGCTGTTGCCGCACCTGGGTAGCGCGACACGCGAAACGCGCGAAGCGATGGGGTACCGCGCGCTCGAAAACCTCACCGCCTTTTTCTCCGGAGCCCAACCCCGGGACCGCGTGGTGTAAGTTCTCAGATGGTCACAGGTGGCAGGGGCGACTACCTCACAGAGATCTCGGGACTCCTTTTCTCCTGGCTGCTCGACGTCATCCGCGCGCACCAGCCGGAGGTGGAGCCCATCCTCCGTGGCGAACCCGGGGCGACGGCCACGAATCCCGAGCTTGTCGCGCGGGTCATCCAGGCACAGGGGATCTGGTTCCAGCTGCTCAGCATCGCTGAACAGCGCAATGCCATGCGCGAGCGGCGGCGCTCCGAGGTGGAAAAAGGGTACGAGCATCTGCGGGGCACGTTTGCCAATGTGCTCCATACCGCGGCGACCGTCGGGATCGACGCTGAAACCGTGGCCACAAACGTGGCGAACCTGCACGTCGAGCCGGTCATTACGGCGCATCCCACCGAAGCGAAGCGCGTCACGGTGCTCGAGCGGCATCGCAGCATCTATCTACGGTTGTACGAGCTCGACATGCCGCGCTGGACTCCGCGCGAGCGCAACCAGCGCATCGACGAAATCCGGAACGACATCGAGATCCTCTGGCTCACGGGCGAGCTGCGTCTCGAAAAACCCACGGTGGCCCAGGAGCTCGCCTGGGGTCACTACTTCGTCAACGAGATTCTGTTCGACGTGGTCCCCGAGCTGATCGGCAAGCTGGAACGCGCCCTCGCCGTTTCGTATCCCGATCATCCCGTTCAGGTCCCGCCGTTCCTGCAGCTCGGCTCGTGGATCGGAGGTGACCGCGACGGGAATCCGTTCGTCACCATCGATGTCACGCGCGAGACGCTGAATGAGAACCGGCTCGCCAGCCTGCGGCGCTATCGCGAGCGGATCACCGCGCTGCTGCGCACGCTGAGCATCACCGAGCGCACGCTGCCCATCGGTCCGGCGTTTCGTGAGGCGTTGCGGCGGCAGCTCGAGGCCAGCGAAGACGGCGAGCGCATCAGCGCGCGCAATCCCGGCGAGGTGTTTCGCCAGTATCTCGCCTGCATGCTGCGGCGCCTCGATGTCACGATCCAGGACGCGGAGCAAGGGCGGCGCGCCTCCGACCGCTGCGGCTACGCGACCGCGGACGAGCTGGTCGCCGATATCCGCACGCTCGAGCAAGGGCTGGCCGACGCAGGGTCGAGCAATCTCGCGACCGCGCGCGTCCAGCCGCTGCGCCGCGAAGTGGAAGTCTTCCGGTTCAGCACCTTCCGCTTGGACGTGCGCGAGAACACGGTCCGCACCACCGAAGCGCTGGTCGACCTCTGGCGTGTAACGAGTAATGGCAACGGCAGCGAGCCCCCGACGCCGGGAGATCCCTTGTGGCGCGCCTGGCTGCTCGGCGAGCTGGCCCGTCCGCTGCGCGCTGACCACCGTCCCCGTGTTGCCAACGGAGCGGCCGGAGAAACCCTCGCCATGCTGCGCCAGATCCGCGAGCTGCGCGGCGACGTCGATCGCGCCGCCATCGGGACGTTCGTGCTCAGTATGACCCACAGCGTGGATGACGTCCTTGGCTGCTACCTGCTCGCCAAGGAGGCGGGCCTTTTCGCCGATGCGGCCGGCGTCGAGAGCTGCACGCTGCCGATTGTCCCGCTGTTCGAATCGATCGAGGACCTGCGCGGGGCGCCGGACATCATCCGGGAGCTGCTGCAGGTCCCGCTGCTACGCCGGAGCGTGCGCGCGCAGGGTGGCAGCCTCGAGGTGATGATCGGCTACTCTGACTCGAACAAGGATGGCGGATTCCTCACGTCCAACTGGGAGCTCGCCAAGACGCAGCTCAGGCTGACGCGTATCGGACGCGAATGCGGCGTGCCCATCACGTTCTTCCATGGAAGAGGCGGATCGGTGAGCCGCGGCGGCGCTCCCACCGGGCGCGCCATCGCGGCGCAACCGGCAGGGTCCATTCATGGGCGCCTGCGATTGACGGAGCAGGGCGAGGTGGTGTCGTTCAAATACGCGCATCAGGGCACGGCCGCCTATCAGCTGGAGCTGCTCGCCGCGAGCGTGCTCGAGCACTCGCTGCAATCGGAGCGGGAGGAAGCGCTCATCCCCTCGGCGGAATTCGACGAAGCGATGGAAGCATTGGCGGGCGCGGCACACGCCGCTTACCGCCGGTTTGCCGAGCATCCCGATCTGCTCGCGTATTTCCAGGCGGCGAGCCCGCTCGAGGAAATCGCGCTCCTGAACATCGGCTCCCGCCCCGCGCGCCGGTTTGGCGCCAAGACGCTTGCCGACCTGCGCGCGATCCCCTGGGTCTTTGCCTGGACGCAGAATCGCCACTTCGTCCCGGGCTGGTACGGCGTCGGTTCGGGGCTGGCCACCTTCCTCGAAGTCCGTGGGATCCGGGGCGCCGCGCTGCTGAAACGGATGTTCAGCGACTCCCGGCTGTTTCGCCTCACGATTGACGAAGTCGAGAAGACGCTTGCCTACGTGGATCTCGAGATTGCGCGGGAGTACTCGCAGCTCGTCCCCGATGAGCGCGTGCGCAAGGCCATTTTCCCGCTGATCGAAGCCGAGTATTGGCGGACGAAGGATGCCGTGCTGCAGGTGAATGGCGGTGACCATATCGCGGCGCGATTCCCGCAGTTCGAGAACCGCCTGGCGCGCCGGCTGCCCACGCTGGCGCAGGTCAATCGCCAACAGATCGAGCTGCTGCGCCAGTATCGGGCAGCGAGCGGGAAAGAGCAGGATGACATCCTGGCACCGTTGTTGCTCTCCATTAACTGCGTCGCGGCGGGATTTGGCACAACGGGATAGCACGGCGGGCTTGAATGGAATCTCTCTACTTCACCGACCAGCACAATCAAGTTCGCGAGATGGTTCGCGATTTCGCGAACCAGGTCATCAAGCCGTCCGCGCGGCGCTACGATCTGGCGAGCGAGTTCCCCTGGGACAACATCAAGCAGATGGCGGAGCTGGGCCTGTTCGGCATCTCCTGGCCGGAAGAGCTGGGCGGGGCGGGGATGGACTATATCTCCTACATCACCGTCATCCACGAGCTGGCCAAGGTCGACGCGAGCCACGCCATCACCATCAGTGCCCACACCACGCTCGGCACTTCGCCAATTATGGACTTCGGCACGGACGACCAGAAGCGCAGGTACGTGCCGCTGCTCGCCACGGGGAAAGTCCTGGGCGGGTTCGGACTGACCGAACCGGGCGCCGGCTCGGATGCGGGTGGCACGAAAACCATGGCCGTCGCCAAAGGCGACCACTTCGTTCTCAACGGCTCGAAGATCTTCATTACCCATGCCGGCGTGGGAGATTTTTGTCGTCACCGCGCGCACGGATCCGAGCGCGCAACGCACCGCCGGTATCACCGCGTTCATCGTCACCAAAGACACCTGTGACCTGGAGCAGGCCAAACGGCTCGGGATCGGCCATGACCCCGAGCTACCGAAATGCCGCGGTGTGAACTCAGCCAAGAAAGAAGACAAACTCGGCTGGCGCGCGTCGGACACACGCGAGCTGGTATTTCAGGACGCCATCGTCCCGGCGGAAAACCGTCTGGGCCCGCTGGGAAACGGATTCCGGCAGTTTCTCCACACGCTCGATGCGGGCCGGATCGGCCTGGGGGCGCTGGCGCTCGGAATCGCCGAGGGTGCGTTGGAGCAGTGCCTCGACTACACCACGACGCGCAAACAATTCGGCCGCCCCATCGCGAGCTTTCAGGGGGTCCACTTCGCCATTGCCGACATGGCCACCGAGATCGAGGCTGCGAAGCACCTCGTCTATCACGCCGCCTGGCTGAAGCAGCAGGGCCAACCGTACAAGAAGGAAGCCGCCATGGCCAAGCTCTTCGCCTCAGAGCTCGCCATGCGCGCCACGACGAAGGCCGTACAGCTGCATGGCGGTTACGGCTACACGACGGATTACCCGGTGGAGCGGATGATGCGGGACGCGAAAATCTGCGAGATCGGCGAGGGGACGAGCGAAATTCAGCGCATTGTCATTGCGCGCCAACTGCTCGGAGACCTTATCGACTAGGGGATCTTCACTCCGAGGTTCCGAATCACAAACGCCCACCGCTCCGCTTCTTCGTCAATCACCTTGCTCATTGGTTTTCCGGCACCGTGGCCGGCCTTCGTCTCAATGGCAATCAGCACAGGTTTCGGCCCCGCCTGAGCCGCCTGCAATGCCGCCGTGAACTTGAAGGAATGCCCGGGCACCACGCGATCGTCGTGGTCCGCAGTGCGGACGAAGGTCGCCGGGTAGTGCGTCCCGGGCTTGAGACGGTGCAGGGGGGAGTAGGCGTACAAATAGGGGAATTGCGCGGCATTGTCGGCCGATCCGTATTCTGTTACCCAGGCCCAGCCGATCGTGAAATGCTGGAAGCGCAGCATGTCGAGCACGCCAACTTCAGGCAGCGCCACGGCAAATAAGTCCGGCCGCTGCGTCATCGCCGCGCCCACCAGCAGGCCGCCGTTCGAACGTCCGCAGACTGCCAGCCGCGCGGGGCTCGTATAGCCCTCGCGAATGAGGTACTCGGCGGCCGCGAGAAAATCGTCGAACACGTTCTGCTTGCGCTCGAACATGCCGGCCTGATGCCATTCCTCGCCGTACTCCCCACCGCCGCGCAGATTGGGCACGGCATATACGCCACCCAGTTCGAGCCAGATGAGATTACTGACGGAGAATGACGGCGTCAGGCTGATATTGAACCCGCCATACGAGTAGAGCAGCGTGGGATTGGACCCGTCTCGGGCGATGTCTTTTCGATACGTGAGAAACATCGGGACGCGCGTGCCGTCCTTGCTCTGATAAAAGACCTGCTTCGTCTCGTAGCGCGACGCATCGAAGTCGATTGCCGGCGCGCGAAAAACCTTCAGCGCGTTCTGTCGAAAGTCGTAGCGGAAGATTGTCGTGGGATAGAGGAACGATGTGAAGGCGAAGAACATCTCGGCATCGTCCCGTTCACCACTGACCGCCCCCACGGAGCCGAGGGTCGGCAGCTCAATGTCACGCTGCGATGTCCCGTCCAGCCCAACCAGAAGCAGTCGCGAATGCGCGTCGTGCAAATAGTGGATGACAAACGTATCGTGAACGATCTGCGCGCCCTCGATGACGTCGTTCGATTGCGGCACGATCTCACGCCAGGTGTCGTGCGCAGGCTTGCGGATATCGATGGCGACGATGCGCCGCCGCGGCGCGGCGTTGTCCGTCAGGAAATAGAAAATGGGACCGTCATTGCCGAGGAATCCGTAGCTGGCGTCGAACTCATCAAGCAGCCGGACCATCGGACCACCGAGATGCGGCCGGTTTGGATCAACGAGATCGACGTAATAGACGCGATTGCGGTGATCCGTCCCCTGCCACACCGAGACGATGAGATAGCGGCCATCATGACTCACATGGCCGTTGAAGCCCCAATCAGGCTGGTCGCCACGCTCATAGATCAATTGATCGGCCGCCTGGTCCGTGCCCAGACGGTGGTAGTAGAGCTTCTGAAACCGATTGACTGCCTGGAGCGCGTTCGTCCCGTCGCTCTGCGGCGGTTCGGCATAGCGGCTGTAGAACAAACCCTTCCCATCATGTGTCCAGCTCGCGCCTGAGAACTTGACCCAGCGCAGCAGATCGGGCCGATCCACAGCTGTCGCGACGTCGCGTACTCTGAATTCCTCCCAATCGGAGCCTGCCGCTTGGGTCCCATAGACCAGCAGTCGGCCGTCCTCCGACAGCGCCAGGGTGGAGAGCGCCACCGTTCCCTCGGCCGAACGCGCGTTGAGGTCGAGCAGTACATCGCCAGAGCCGCTGTCGAGGGATGGCTGCTTGTAGAGCACCGGCTGATTCTGCAGCCCATCGTTTTTCAGGTAGAGGAACTGTCCCGCCTTGTGGAAGGGCGTACCGAATCGAGGATAGTTCCAAAGCGCCGTGAGCCGGGCGCGGATCACCGTTACCTCCGGGATCTGCGCCAAATAGGCATTCGTCAGCCGATTTTGAGCCTCGATCCAGGCTCGCGTCTCCGGAGAATCGACATCCTCGAGCCAGCGATACGGGTCGGGAACGCGAGTCCCATGGTAGTCATCGACTTGGTCGCTGCGCCGGGCCTGTGGATAGGGAAGTCCCTGGGCTTCCACGCTGGCGGAATTGGTAGTGAAAAGAGCGCCTGCCAGAAAAACCTCTCGGAGTTTAGGAATGCGACAGCGGGGCATCGTGTGCAATTTCTGGATTGTTGACCTAAGTCGCAAGGCCACTTAGATTTACCGCCATGACTCGGATCCGGGCATGGAACGCGGTGTTGGACCTCTTAGCGGTCCCATCCGCGCCACTCTCGACCAGTCGCTTCACTTTAGCTGCTCTTGCCTCAGTACCAGTGTCACCAAGCCATTGTCAGGACCACTATGAGATCCCGGACGCTTGCTGGCCACCCGGGATCGAGGGATCGTGCTTTGAAGCGCGAAATTCTCATCAGCGGGAGCACACGGGAAACCCGTGTTGCCATCCTGGAGGACGACCGCCTTGTTGAGCTTTTGGTGGATCGTCCCGACGCCCGCCGCAGCGTGGGCGACATCTACCTGGGTAAGGTCGAAGGTGTCCTTCCCGGCATACAAGCCGCTTTCGTCAACATCGGCGCCGAAAAGAGCGCCTTTCTTCACGCGTCAGACCTGATCGAGTCGGACGACGACGACGAGCGGAACGGAAACGGGCACGGGGAAGACGACGACGACCACGAGGACGGCTCGGATGGCGTAGCGGTCGGCAATCGCGAACGGCGTGGCCGGCGGCGCGCCGATGAAGAGCCCGATGGCGACGACGAAGAAGAACGTCCCGACGTCGAGCGTCGGACGCGGGGCGGAGGGGGTGGAGGAGGCAGCGGCCGGCGCAAGCTGCCCAACATTGCCGATGAGCTGAAGCGCGGCGAAACGAAGATTGTTCAGGTCACGAAGGAGCCCATCGGAACGAAGGGGCCGCGCGTGACCGCGCAGGTGTCGCTCGCCGGACGGTTTTTGGTCTACATGCCGTTCGGTTCCAAGGTCGGCGTCTCCCGCAAGATCGACAACCGCGAGCAACGCTCGAAGCTGCGTGAGCTCGTGTCCAACCTGGTGCCCGACGACTCGGGCGGGTGGATCATCCGCACCGTCGCCGAGGACCTGACCGAGCAGAGCTGCAAACGCGAGATCGATCACCTCTATAACACCTGGAAAAAGGTCCGCCGCAAAGCGTCCTCGGTCCGAGCGCCCGCGCTGTTACAGCGCGAAACCTCACTGATCCGGGGAATCACGCGCGACCTGTTCAGCGACAAGGTCGACTCGCTGCTCGTCGACTCGAAAATGCTGTACAACGAGATCTCGCAATACTTGAAGCAGATCGACCCCGATCTGCTCAACCGGGTCAAAGTCTATTCGGACGAGACCTCGCTGTTCGACGAGTACGACATCGAGGCCGAGATTCGCGATCTCTTCAAGCCGCGGGTCGATCTCCCGTCGGGCGGCTACATCATCATCCAGCCGACCGAGGCCCTCGTTTCGATCGACGTGAACACCGGGCGCTACACCGGAAAGAAGGACGCGGAAAGCACGATTCTGAAGACGAACCTCGATGCCGCACGCGAGGTGGCGCGCCAGATCCGCCTGCGCGACATCGGCGGGATCATCGTGGTGGATTTCATCGACATGGAGTCGCGCGGCAACCGCGACCGCGTGCTGCACGAGCTACGCAGCCATCTCGGTCGCGACCGCGCGCGAACGAAAGCGTTCGCCGTCTCCGAGCTGGGGTTGATTGAAATGACCCGCCAGCGGGTCCGGCCCTCGTTGTGGCAATCCATGACCGCGCTGTGCCCCACCTGCTCGGGGACAGGGCGCGTCTTCCGGCCCGAAGTCGTGGTGCGGCAGATGGAGCGCTCGCTCAAGCGTGCCGGCGCCGAGCACAAGGAGCGGCAGCTTGCCGTGCGGCTACATCCGGAAGTGGCGCTCTATCTGGTAGAACAGGAGCCCAATTTCCTGCGCCAGCTCGAGAAACAGACCGGTCTGGAGTTGGAGGTGCGCGACGACCCCATGATGCGGCTGGATGAGTTCCGCATGATGGCGCAGCCGGCAGGGCGGGATGTGACGGAGCACTATGCGGTTGCCTAAGATGCCCTCCCGGTTTAGTTTCCGGCCCGCATGAGCTACGCCATTTTCTCCTCCGGCGGCAAGCAGTTCCGTGCCGAGCCGGGTGTGACGCTCAAGGTACCGCTGCTCTCGGCTGAGCCGGGAGCAAAGGTCGTATTCGACCAGGTTCTGCTCGCAAGCGATGGGGAGAAGATTCAGACTGGAAAACCCATGGTCTCGGGCGCGAGTGTCACCGGTGAAGTGGTGCGTCACGGTATGGGCAAGAAGATCAAGATCTATCGGTTCGCCCGCCGCAGCGGCTATCGGCGTCATGGCGGTCACCGCCAGAAGTTCACCGAAGTAAAGATTGCCGACGTGAAGGTCGGCTGAGCGTACCATGGCCCATAAGAAAGGCGTAGGCTCCTCCCGCAACGGCCGCGACTCCGGGCCGAAATATCTCGGCGTGAAGCGCTTCGCCGGTGAGTTCGTGACGGCCGGGAGCATCCTCGTGAAGCAGCGCGGGACGAAGTTTCACCCGGGCACGAACGTGCGCCGCGCAACCGATGACACGCTCTTCACGGTGGTCGATGGTGTCGTGAAATTCGAGTTCAAGACCAAGAACCGGCAGCAGGTGAGCGTGTATCCGAAGGTGGAGAAGGCAACGGCGTAGGAGGCGAAGGGCGAGAGCGCAGCAGGCGGCAGAATGATGCCGCCTTTTTTATTTCATGCGATACCCGATCGCGATCCCCAGACCGTCGAACGCTTCCAACCTTCCCGTCGATCCACCTTCGAAGTCGTACCGCTGAAAGCGATACGTCAGACTCGCGGTAAGCGGTGTGTGTCTCGGCACCATGATCACACGCAGGTCGGCATCGAGCGCCAGGCCAGGATGCTCCGGCAGCGTGACATTCACCCAGGGCACATAGGCGATCCGTGCCTCAGTACGAAGCATCGGGTCCCCGAGGGTCGTGGAGAGATTGGCACCGATAGCAAACGTGTTCCACCGCTGATATCCCGCCGCCCCGCTGAACGCCCGCGCGAGATACCCTGCATCGAGGGCGATCCAGCGCCGCGCCTGAAAACGGGCGCGAGCCTCAATCTCGCCGCCGGTCCGATTAATCTCACCGCTCTCTATCGGATGCAGCCCGCCGTGCAGGCCGGTGGCCGAGAGGGTAAACCGTCCGCGAGTCCCCGCCACTGACGCGCCGAACCATGTACCCGCTGAACGCACAGTCGAACCTGCAAGCATGACGGTCTCATGGACTCGGCTGACGATCACGTGACCGGAGAGACCTACGGGCCGCTGCGCGCCAGCCCGCTCACCGGCGGCCAGCAATAGGATGATGGTATAGGCGACGCGGTAGTTCATGGCAGGGAGATGACGCGGACGCGGAACCATCCGCCCGCGCGCCGCGCGGCGTTGGTGCGCGCGATCGCCTGGTTGCGCACTTCCCACGCTGCACGCCGGGCTTGGTTGGCTGCGATGTTGTCCGGCAACGCTGGGTGGGCACGCCCCAGGAAAAATCCCGCAACTCCGGCGCTGCCGGTCGCAATGCCTACAACCAGCGCGCGCGACTCCATCTTGCCGTCGAACAGCACGCTATTGCCCAATACAACGGGAACGGCCGCCGCGAGGGCTGCGAATCCGACCCCTCGCAGCAGACTTGTCCGTGAGCCCGCACCGGGGCGGCTCTCCGGGAGAAACTGCGACGGCGCGATCGGCGGCTCATGCGGCAACGTGTCCGGGAGCTCCAACGCGAATACCAGCAGCTTGCGGACGGCTGGTCCGTCCGGATTCGAGCACTCGAGGGTCAACCGGTACGTGCCCATCGGCCACGCTCGTTCCGCCGCTCCGAGGGGGAACGCCAGCACGGCCGTCGAATCCACACTCGAGCTCGCGAGCAGCGAATCCCGCTCGGCTTTCGTGGAATCAATTACGGCCAGGTGCACACGCACCGTTGCGGGTCGCCCGACGGCTACCCGAATGGGCCAGCGATCGAGCGGCGACGCGAACGTGGTGTCCGCAACCGGTTCCACTCCGAGGGCCGGCGTCGCCCGTTTTGTCGTCTGAAAAACCGCGAGGATTTGCGGGTTCGCCGAATCCGGATCGAATGCGAAGAACGGACTGACCGTTACCGCCATCGCGAACCGCGTGGCGGCCGAGTCGAAGTGTCCGAGCGCCCACTGCTCCACGCCGAGCTGGGCCGCTCGCGCGGCGCGCCCAGCAAGTGAATCGCGGGCGGACGCAGCTGGGGTCCTGGAGGCGTGCACGGCTGTCGCGCTATCCTCGCGCAAGCGCACTGACCCCAGGTCGAGCTGTTCGTGTTCGGGCACCCGGATTGTCGTATCGAACGGCACAAATCCCGGATGGACCAATCGCAGCACATGCGCGCCGGGAGCGACCGGCTGCCTGGCCAGCGGCGTATAGCCGATGGGCTGTGAGTCGATCGTCAGGAATGCCCACGGCGCGGAGCTCACTGACACGAGACCAAGCGGCGGGGCCGCAGCAGGGCGTGGTCGCGCTTTGATGATGGTGGCGATGCCCGGCAACACCTCACGCACCACGCGGAAGCGGGCTGCCCCCGGGATGGACACGGTGATCGCGTAGCTCCCCGGCTCGAGCGAGTGGGGTTCACCCGGCGTCACGATACCGACGCCGTCGATGTAGACAGACATTGGGAGATTGGAACGCTGAATCCGAAGCGCCCCTCGTTTCAGCGGTGAGGGTTCGCGGGCCCACTCCCAGGTTGTCTCCGTCAACGTATCGCCGGGCCCCGCGAGCGCCACAACGGCTTGGGCCTGCTCGAATGCGTCCACGACCGACGGTGGAAAGTTCACGGTGTCGACACCGAGGCGAGGTTCGAGCCGCAGCGCCCAGCGCAGCCACAACGCGGCCGTTGAGTCCCGCTGCTCGTCCAGGAGGACGTGCACGAGCCTGTGGACGCTCGTCTGCCACAGCGAGTCGCGCGGTCCCGAAACCGGATTCAACCCGAGAATAAGGAGCGGCCGTGCCTGCTCGTACTCCGCCAGCTCATAGGCAAGACCGGCGCGCCGCAGCAGGTCGGCACCCGCCTGTGCGCGCGCGCGCCCCGCAGCGGCGCTCAGCAGAACGAACGTGGCCACAATCAGACGGTTCATGGAGTCGTTGCGCCCACGGCGCGACGCAGTGGGATGCGCACCACAACGCGATCACGCCCGCCCGTGGTCACGATCGTATCGATCCCGCTGAAACCCTCCCGCTCGAGATGGATCACGTGGCGCCCCGGAGCGACGACCTCGCGATACGCGGTCCCCTCATGTGAGGGTCCGCCATCTACATGAATTCGTGCCCACCCGCCCACGGTTTGCACGATCAGCAACACCCGCTCGACGCGGCGTGCGTCCGTTTCACCCGGTGGGGCGGAGCGCACAGGTACCGTCAGGGGGGCAAGGGGGGCGGCAGACGACGCAGTCGGAGGAGGGACCGCAGGGACGACGGCCGAGCGGCGCCCCCACCACAAGGCAGCTGACATGAGGCCGATCGTCGCCAGTACGGTGACGCCGGTGTTCCGAATCGCGCGGCGGCGATCGCGAACCGTTACTCGCCTGCCCGCACCGCGCGAAAACCGCGGGCGAATGGACCAGACGCGTGGCAACAGCATTGTGGAATCGGAGGTCGGCCCGGTCATGGCACGGACGAAAGCCGTGACCGACGGGAAGCGCTCCTCCGGTTCTTTCGCCATCGCGCGCTCGACCGCCTCACTCACGTGCGCCGGCAGATCGGGGCTATGCGCATGCAGAAGGGGTGGCTCCTCGACGACGTGCTTCTGCAGAAGGTCCACGATGGAGCTGCTGTCGAAGGGAACGCGACCGGTGAGCATCTCGTACGCCATGACGGCGACGGAGTACTGGTCCGACGCGCCGGTCAATTTCCCATTCTGACATTGCTCCGGCGACATATAGAACGGCGTGCCCACAATCGCATCCGTCCCCGGCTGCGAGCCAGTCGCCGTCTCCTTCGCAATCCCGAAGTCCGTCACGATGACATGGCCATGCGTCTCGAGCATCACGTTGCCCGGCTTGACGTCGCGATGGATCACGTGGCGCTGATGCGCGTAATCGAGCGCGTTGGCAATCCGTTCCAGAATCGTGATCGCGGCGGGTAAGGGAAGCGTCCGCTGCTCCTTGAGCACATCCGCCAGCGAGCGCCCCTCCAGGTACTTCATCGTGTACCAAAACAGCCGGCCGCCGGGGGCAACCCGGTACACGGGGACGATGTTGGGGTGTTCGAGCGCCGCAGCGGTGCGGGCCTCGCGCCGAAACCGGGTAATCGCGCCTTTGCCGAACGTCAAATGGGGCGGCAGGATTTTCATCGCCACGTCGCGCGCCAGCGTGATCTCGCGCGCCAGATAGACGACTCCCATGGCGCCCCGGCCGATTTCGCGCAGGATCTCGTACTCACCCGCGGTCTCGGCCCGCAGCAACATCTCCAGTTCCCGGTCCGCCGATTCCTCCAGGTCGTCGGCGGCTTCGATCCCAAGGGTGGCGTCAGGCATCAGCGCGCCGCAGCTGGAGCAGAACCGGCTATGCTCGGGGATGGGCGTGGCGCAGCGGTAGCAATTCATCGGATGTCGAACGACACACTGGTATCCGACGTGAGCGCGCCACCAGGATCGCTCGCGACAAGCTGGTATCCCGTGCCAGGCAGATCGATGTTCAGATTCGCGAAGGTTGCCATCCCGTTCACGACGGCCACCGTCGTCGTCCCTCTGAGTTGAGCGCCGGTCGTCCCTGTTCCGGCCGCGATCACCACGGACACCGAGCCGTTATAGCCGGTCGCGATGCCACCAAAGCCGTCCTCCACGGCGACCTGTACCGCGGGCGTAATGGTGGCATTCGGGCTTGTCGAAGAGGGCTGGACCACGAACACGAGGATCGTGGGATTGGTGATGTTGAAGCTGGCGCTCGTCACCGACGACACGCCGCTCGCGGTGGCGACGAGGCGGTAGTTGGTCCCCGTCCTGCTAATGGTGAGATCCGCAAATGTGGCGACACCGCCGCTCGGTGTTTGCGTCGTGGTGCCGCCCAGAACGGCGCCGCCGCTTCCCGACCCGCCCTGGATGGCCACCGTAATCGCCGTCGTGAACGCCGCCGCGACATTTCCGAACGCATCCTGCGCCGCCACCCGCACCGCGGGAACGATGACGCTGCTCTTGGGTGTGCGCGATGGTTGTGTGACGAACACCAGCCTGCTCGCCGGCCCCGGCATGATGCCGAAGTTCGTGCTGATCGCTCCCGCGAAGCCGGTCGCGCTCGCGGTGAGCACGTATCCGCTGCCGGCCTTATCGACGCTCAGATCGGTGAAGGTGGCGACACCGTTGACTGCGGCCCGACCCAGCGTGCCTGACAACACCGCTCCGCCTGGACCCCCGCTCAGCGCTACGCTGATGAACGTCGTCGCGCCCGATACCGGTCTCCCTTCTGAATCCTGCACCACCACCGTCACGGCCGGCGCAAACGCGACGCCGGCGGTTGTGGAACCCGGCTGCACATTGAACGCAAGCCTCGAGGGGATCTGGGTGACCGAAACCGCCGCGCTATCCGCCAATCCATCGATTGCGGCGATCAGGTACGCGGCCCCACTCGCGACGGCGGTCGCGAGTCCAGTACCGGCAATGCGGACGCGCGTGGAATCGCTCGATGTCCAGCTGATGGCGCTCGGATCGATCGAGGCTCCATTGATATCTCTTGCCGTTGCGGTGAATGCGTGCGTTTGCCCCAGGGCGTGGAACTGCAAACTCTCCGGCACAACCTGCAAGTACGCGGCGCGCTGACGCACGGTCACGACAAGATCCACGTGACACGTGTCGATGCTTGCGCGCACCGTGTCCGATCCCGTGCTCTGAGCAACGATGACGCCGCCGGACTGGAGACTCACGGCCCGTCCCGGCGAGAGAAGCTGATACTGCAGTTGTGAAGTAATGGTCGCGGAATCGGCAGGACTGAACGCCGCGTCACCCGCAGCCAGAAACCCGGGCCGGAGACGCACGGTGTCCCCGAATGCCGCGAGCGTCGCATTCGCGCTGCCGAGGCGCATGCGCGCCACGACGCCCCGCAGGGGAAAGCTGTCTCGCGCGGGAGCGCTCCCCAGGGCTGCACTGAGGAGCTGCGCACGCACAAAGACCGTTCCGCGCCGGCGCGCGCGAATGAAGCCGGTCTGGCTTACCGTCGCGATCGCGGTGTCACTGCTCTCGAGGCGCACCCGCGCGCCCGGCATGGCGGAGCCGCCCACGAGCACAGAAATAGAGGTGCCGGTCGAGTCACCAATTCCAACGCGGACCGTGTCGGCAGGAACGACGAATCGAACTGCAGGATTCCCCGGATCCGAGGGAAGAATGCAGCACAGCACGCCCCCGCAAGCGAGGACGAGAAAGACGGCCGCACGTAAGCTTCGTGGACGGACCATGGGTAACTACCCAAAGTGCACAGCGCCGAGGAGTCCCCCCGTGACCGCGGTCACGATAGGGGGGACTAGAAGCGGGGAGGGAGGCTCCGGTACCGGTCCAGAAGCTCGGTTTGCCTGCTCTGCAGCGCTATTTCCCGTCCGCGAATGAACACGTGCTCCGCCCAGGAGCTGAGCTCGAAGGGGTCACCCGACCAGACCACGACGTTGGCGACCTTGCCGGGGTCGAGCGAGCCATAGCGACCCGCCACCCCGAAGATCTCGGCGGGCGAGAGCGTCACGGCGCGGAGCGCCTGATCCCATGGGACACCATAGGAGACGGCGTTGCCGGCCTGCTGGCGGAGGTTCCGTGTGTTGTGGGTATTGGTTTCGAACAGGGCAATCTTCACTCCGGCGCGAGCCAGACGAGCGGCATTCTCGTAGCGGACCGCCAGCCGGTCGTAAGAGGGCACGTTCTCCTCAGGCTCCACCAGCACCGGCACACCCGCGCGAGCAATGTCGCTCGCGATCTGCCACGCCTCGGCTGCGCCGGCGAGAACCAGTTTGAGATGAAAGTCGTGCCCGATACGCAGCGCGGTCTCGATGTCGCTGCGCCGATTCGCGATCACGATGAGAGGGAGCTCTCCGCGCACGACCGGTCCCAGCGCCGCGAGGTCCGCTGCGCTGGCCGACAGCGGCTGGATCTGGCCGCGCGACCAGTCGGCGCGCCGGCGCGCGAACTCGATCGCGTCGTCCAGGGCACGGCGCAGCCGTTGTGCCGCCGCTGCCCGCGATCCGCCGCCGACGTCCTTGGTACGCGCCGACAATTCGGCAACCATCGCCGCCGGCGATTTGATCTGCATCGCCTCGAGCGTCGATCCAGCCAAATCGATCAGCACCGCCTGACCACGCACGAGCCCGCTATCGGGAACGGCAAGCGTGGTGGTGATACCGTCCATGCGGGTGATCGCAATCAGCATCGAAGCCGGGTTGATGGCTTCGGCGACGTTGAACGCGGCGGCGATCGTGTCGCTGCGAACCGCCGCGTCGTCGGTCTCCGCCACCGCGCTGATTTCGGTGAGGCCCATCTGGCCGGCGCCATTGATCAAGCCCGGCGTGATCCACTTTCCCGTCGCGTCAATCCGCGTCGCTTCAGGAGGAATGGAGACATTCGCCCCCACCGCCGCGATCGTTCCGTTCCTGATCAGCACCGTTGCGTGTTCGAGCTTCGGTCCGTTTACCGGATAAACCGTTCCGCCCGTAATCGCGATCGTCTGCGCGAGCAGAACGGCAATCATCGGTCGGCTCCCGGGGGAGGTTCCTGTCCCAGCTCGAAATCGGAGCGCGGCGCGCGCGTCGAATCGGATCGGTCATACTCGAGCCAGCCGTCGTTATAGACCTGGAGCGCCTTGGAGTACACCGAGAAGGGATCGCCCGACCAGACGACGACGTCGGCGATTCGTCCGGGTTGCAGCGTGCCCACGACGGAATCGAGGCCCAGGACCCAAGCGGGGTTCGCCGTAATCCAGCGCAGCGTTTGATCGCGCGTGATCGCGATGCCCGCGCGCCGCCCCGCGTACATCGCCTTGGCAGCCTCCTGATTCAGGCGCTGAATCACGCTGGGATCATCCGAGTGGAGCGTGACGCGCGCGCCGTTTGCCTGCAGCAACGCCGCGTTCTGCGGAATCCCATCCATCGCTTCTTCTTTGAAGCCGTACCAGTCCGACCACACCACCGCGGCGGTCCCGGCGCGAGTGAGCAGGTCGGCAATCTTGTAGGCCTCGACGGCGTGGTGGAACGCGCGGATCTGGAACCCGAATTCGCGCGCGAGGTCAAGCATCTGCGCCATCTCGTCGGCGCGATAGCAGTGGTTTTGGACGAACATGTTGCCCCGCAGCACCTCCGCCAGGCTTTCGAGACGCAGATTGCGGTCGGGCGGGTCACCTTTGTGATCGTCGTTCCACTTGTCCCAGCGGCGGCGATACTGCTCGGCCTGGATGAATGCGCCACGGTAGCCCGCCATGTTGCCCATGCGCGTCGACGGAAACTGGTTGCGGCGGCCGTACAGGCGCTTGGGATTCTCACCGCACGCCATCTTCAACCCATAGCGAGCGCCGGGGAATTTCATCTCCTGCACGGTGCGGGCGGGGATGAGCTTCAGCACCACCGACCGGCCCCCAATGAGATTCGCTGAGCCGGGAAGCACCTGGATGGTGGTGATGCCGGCGGCGATCGCGAGCGGGATCTCGGGATCCTGGGGCCAGAATGAATGCTCGGCCCACACTTCGGCAGTCACCGGACCCGTCGTCTCGTTCACATCCGATTCCGCATCCGTATTCGGGGCCGAGAACACGCCGAGGTGTGAGTGAACGTCGATGATTCCCGGCGTGACGAATTTTCCCGTGCCGTCCACCCGAATCACGTCACTGGGGAGCGTCGCCGGCGCGGTGGCGCCGACCGCCACAATGCGTCCGTCCGCAAACAGGATGGACCCGCCCGCGATTTCCTGGCCCGCCGCGGTCATGATCGTCGCATTGGTGATCAGGACCGGCCGGTAGGGGTGCCTTGCATATGTCGAGGGATACTGCGGGCGGGCGGTGCTGGAGCTCTCAGCGCGCGGAGCAGCGGGCGCAGCCGCCTGAGCAACGGGATGAGCTCCCACGGGCCCGCTTCTCGAGGCGCACGCCGCCGCCGTGAGCGCCACAAAAACCAGCCTCACTTGACGAGCTGGATCACCATCGGTGGGGCATTGATGTCCATCTCGATCACCCGGCGCGGCAATTCTTGCGTTACGTAGAGCGTCATCGGAAATGTCAGCCCGGAGTCCTCCGCGCCGACGAATATCGACGCCTCAAACGTTTTGAAAATCCCCGCGGGAACCACGATTGTTTTCAGTTGTGCGCCCACGAACACGAGCAGATGGCTGGTAGTCCCATCTTCCGACGAGAAGACGGGAAACTCGAATGTTTCTCCGAGCGCCAGCGGCAGTGCGGGAACGAGCAGCGCCACCGCACGCTCGTCATAGGTCCCCTCGGGCACCATCTCATTTACCTGGCGTGTTTTCGGACTCCCCGACGTGTCCGGCTCCATCACCTGGCCGCGAACCCGTCCCTCATCGTATTGCAGGTGTGTGCGGATGGCGCGGGTCCCCACCGAGGCACTGATATCCACCCATCGCATTTCGAACGTGTGCCCATCGAGCACGATCACCGAGCGCCGCGCGCTCTCGCCGCCGTTCATCTCCTCCACGTTTACCAGAGAATCAGGGGTGCGCGCGAGCGCGGAAATTCGCGAGCCGATCGGCCTCCCATACGCGAGGATCACAAACGAATCGCGCCGCGAGATCAACTGTGCGGTATCGAGTGAAGCAGGCTCCTCCTGTGCAGTGAGGGGGCGCGTTGCCACAATCGCAACGAGCACCGCTGCACTCATCCGCACCATAGAGATCACTTGACGAGCTCAAACACGAGGGGAGCCCCCACGATCTCCACCTTCACGATGCGCCGCGGGGTACGGCTGTCGACAGAGAGAACGAACGGTGCTTCGCCGCCCGTCACCTGAACTTTGAAGGCCTGGAAGGTACCGGCCGGCACGGTAACGCTTTCGGGCGCGGCGACGGTGGCCATAAACAGCTTCGTTCGTCCATCGCCTGCCGAGAAGACGTTGATGGGAATCGTTTTTCCCGCCTCGAGCGGCAGGGCAGGGACGATCACGTTGATCGCCGAGTTGTCGTCGTACACGCCGGCAGCAAGCGTCGTGTCGATGGTGACGCTCTTGGGCGTGCCGCTTTTGTCGGGAGTCGTGGAGCGCCCCTTCACGCGACCACCGGCGAATTCGAGATGCGAATCGATCTGCTGGCCCGCGATCGTGCCGGACTGCTGGATCAGTCGCGGCGTAACGGACGCGCGGTCGAGCGCGATCGTCAGCTTCTGAGATCCCATCGGCCCAATCGACAGGTTCTCGGAATACACGAGAGAGTCTGCCGTGCGCCGCAGCGACGTGACGCGCGACCCGAACGGATTCCCCTGGACCAACACCACAAAGCTGTCGCGCCGCGACTGCAGCTGCGTCGTATCGAGAACCAGCGGTCCCGCCTTCGGCGCCAGGTCCTGAGGGGTCAGGGGCCTCCCGGACACGTCGACGATCCGCACCGGGGCGATGCTCGCGAGCTTGCTGTAGATCTTCGCGCCGTCGCCGAGCACAACAATGGAAAACGTGCCCGCGTGATAGAAGCGCGCCGCGGCGCGCTGCGCCTGTGCGGCGGTGACCGCGTTCAGCCGCTCGCGGTACAATCGCAGGTAGTTGGAATCGAGCCCGAGCAGCTTCACCGTGGTGACTTGATTGGCGACCTGGCGCGCCGTCTGGATCGTGAGCGGGAACGAGCCGACGAGAAATCCCTTGGTGGCGGTCAGCTCGGCAGCGGGAACGGGAGCGGTGCGCACCAGATTGATCTGGTGCAGCAGCTCGCGCAGCGCGCTGTCGCTGGCGGTGG
>JADMIO011721446.1_pt1 | contig 43646 bp, 84 predicted proteins | sample 8958161 | NCBI WGS metagenome assembly JADMIO01 (sample SAMN16585339, study PRJNA669376) | soil metagenome | isolation source: Crop rotation soil | place: USA: Cullars Rotation, Alabama | collected 2011
CTCTCACGGCCCTTACCCTGTCGGAGAACTTCATCCGCTTGTGCTTCGCACATTCCTGACGCTTCCACGGCTTGCAGAGCAAGCACCCTGCCCGCGTCGATTTCGGTCGCTTGCGCTTGAAATTAGCCATTGCGAGCATTCAAAATTGGAGCCGGGCCTGCGCCTAAGCCAAGATCACTCATGGCTCAATCTCTCCATTTTTCTGGCAAGGGTTGAATGGTAGAGACCCATGAAGTTCGCAGGCCCGAACTGAATTGGAATTTTGGCAAAGAAATCCATGCGCGGCAATCCCATTTGATTGCCCGGCGGAAAGGCCGAAACCACGTCACCTGACCGAGCCATGAACGATTGTACCTGATTTGCATATCAGGGACCTTACGTATGTGCACAATTGCGGACACTTTTCCCGGGGCGAGGACGGCGACGACGGGCCTTCTTCCGCTCACGCACTGGTGGCCGATAGTACTTCGTGTACCTCGGAGGCAATGTCTCGTCATGCGCACGGGCCGCATGCCCTAGCACCAAGCGAGACATCTCACTATCCGAAACCCGCATCGGCAACCGGCCAGGAGTCGCCAGCACGCGATATGCACCGTGAATATCCGGGATGCCTGCCCAGTCATCTCCGGTGGTCAGGAAGAACACGTATCCCCCGATCAGCGGGTATTCCTTCACATACTCCCGGTCATCCACCTTCCAGAACCGGGCGCAGGTTGGCAGAAATGCCCCACGGTTCGTTTTTTCGATGTCCCGGCGCACAAGGTGCTCCATCTTCGAAACCGTCTGTACGGCCGCCCAATAGCTTCCGGTCATCCCCCCTCCTCCAGTGCGGCGTCGATCATGGCCACCCAAACGTCCCTAGACTCAGAACCGCCATAGAACCTGCCTGCCTTGTCCATCAAGTCGGTCGGCTCCCGCATTGCCTCGATCGCGGCGCGGGCCTGCGGAACATAGAGCCTCCACCGCGCAAGTGGTTTGCGGTCCGCCCGGCTATTGGCGGGAATGATGAAGTCCGGATTATCCATTACGGTCTCAATCCCACCCGCCATCGTGATATCCGTGGACGCGCATATCGCCCGCGCCACTCGTTCGACCATCTCGCTCATGCCGGCTCCTTCAGCATCTTGGTGACGAACTCTACCGCATTGTGGACATCGGCCTTGCGGTAGATCTCAGAACGATGGTCTTCAACCGTGCGAGGGCTGATACCGAGCAACCTAGCGATTTTCTTGTTGCATTGCCCGTCGCAGATCAGGCTTGCAATCTCAGCCTGTCGTGGCGTGAATGGTTCTAGCAGCGTCATCGATATTCCCCCTTTGTCGTTTGCTAGTGACGGCTCGTACCTGCGCCCCAAAAGAAGACGCCAACGCAGAACAGAAACCCGCTCCATCCGAATTGGAGCATAATCGCCAGCGTCATCACGGAGATACCGATCATCCAGAAGGCGAACCGATAGCGAGTATCTTCGTCTGCCTCGTTGAGCGATTGTCGTAAGCGTTGTATTGCTTCCCAAGAGTGACCCATCCTCATTCTCCTTTGCCATCAACAAGCGCAGCAACTTGAAATGCTATCGACATGCCCAAGACCGCTAAAGCAGCGTAGACGCCGCCGAACCACAGGCCGAATCCGAGATTTAGCGCGGCCAATGGAATCCCGGTAATGATCAGCCATTTGCGCATTTCTCGTTTCTCCTTTGCCTGAACGTCGGTTCAGATTGTGGGGCAATCACGACTGTTGCTGTCGCCGCATGGCTTCAGGACCAAAAGTCGTTGTCTCAGCGCTGAGCCGAATGGCCTCCTGCTTACGGCGCTCGATTTCAGGATGAGGGCCGCAGAGCGCGTCAAGCGCATGCCGCAGCCAATCCGCCTCGAACCAGAGGTCTTGCCCGTCCTTGCGGATTTTCACGTCCGTATGGCTGGACCAGAACAAGGCTAGACGCACAAGGTTGATCGTTTCGCGTTGATACTCGTTGAGGTTTTCAAGAAATTCGCTCATGTCATTTCCCGTTGTTTGAAAGCCAACCCAAACCTCGCATAGTGCGCGGCCAACTCGTCTGATGTCGGCGCCTTGAAGGTGCTCACTCGTTTCGGCACGTTGACGTTCAGCCCGTAGTTCTCGCCGTATTTGTCCTTCAACGAAGCAAGGGAGGGCATCGTGGGGCGGACGGTGCCGTCTGAGGGATCGCGGATCATTGGATTTTCCTCGCGTAGATCGCATCTAGCTCGGCGCGGGTGAGTTCGGAAGGCGGCTTACTTGCTTCCTTGCCGAGCCCGCTTCTCTCAACACGGGCAGTAGTAGTTATAATACTTGAGGAATGGATAGGGAGCGTTGACGGTGCCACAGCATTTGCCGTGGCATTTGCCCTGGCAGACTGCGAATTAGCTAGCGCTTTCAATCCATTCCACACCTGTTTCGTCTGCTCAGCACCAAGCTTTCCAGCCATCCGTTTCTTGGCAGTCTTTTCAGCTTGTCGAGTCATACGCCGGTTAAATAACCTCCCGGTTCGGTCGCGACTGGCGGCTCCCTTCTCCAGTATCCCTGCGATAAGGCTTTCCGCTTCCGTGGGAGTGCAGTTCGAGAACCGCGCGATCTCCTCGTAAGAAACTGGATTCCCCCTTTGGTCGCAGACATAGCCGGTGGGTTTGCCGACAGCCGCTAACGCCAACAAATCGATCCATAGCCCGCGCTCAGCAGGCGTGAGCCGGCGAACCTCTTGGTCACCGGCCCAGTCACTCCAGAACCATTGCGTTGATTGATGCGCGCTCAACCGTATCTCGTATCCATAAGAGGGCGATCGATACGCAACAGGAACTCTTCACGCGCAGCAGTACCGGCTTTATTCCAGGCGCTCATGAGCGCCGCTACTTGCTTCTCAGCCGCCTCGGCATCGTTTAGAGGGTCATCGGCGAGTTTAATGACCTTAGCACCAGAAGTATGCCGGCGATGGATCTCGGCCACCTGCTCAGCCACCGTAGGCTTGCTGGCGGCCTCAAGAAGGGCGGAGCGATTGTCGTCTAGTCCAGTCTCGCGGGCAGCCTCCTTAGCTTCGTTCGAGAGGGATGCGACTTTGACGGCTCGCTTAGCATCAGTCTCCTCTACGCCGAGTTCGCGAGCTGCAGCGCTAATGCCACCTTCCGGTCTTCCACGATCCCGATCCATTTTCGGTGCAGATTGCACCGATATTCGATCAGTGATCTTGATCCACTCCGCGATATTATCGTCCCGCTCCAGTTTCGTCAGTTCCGCGCGGTGAAGGTTCTCGGCGATTTCCCATAGCCGAGCATCATCGTGGGTCATCTTCACGATGGTTGCGGGAATGTGTTCGATCTCCAGTCTCTTGTAGGCCTCGATCCGATGGCGGCCCGCGACAAGAACATACCGGTCACCCTTCTCCCTCACCGTGATCGGATGGCGCAGGCCGATCTTATCGATAGAATCGGCGAGCCGCTTGACGGCAGCTGGGTTCACCTCCCTTCTATTTTCAGGGATTTCGATGTCGGAAATAGTGACCGGCATGTTGATTTCGCGGGCCATGGCTTAGCGCTCCAGCTTGGGGAGCTTGCCGCCCGACATTTTGAAGTGATCGATTGTATGACCGGCGCGCCAAGCGTTCCAGCACTTGAAGACGAGTTCGGATCGCACGCTCGCATCTGCCTCCCGGCCCATTCCGAGGAGCCGATTGCGGCAGTAGAGAATTGCATCGCCCTTTTTGAGACCGTCCCCCTCCATGAGCTTCGTCATGAAGTGATCGGCATTTTCCCGCGATGACGCCTTCCAGAAGGCATGGTGGCAAAAGGCGAGAACGGCATGCGAGCCGACTGATTTCATGGACGGCGATGTAAATTCAATGCTCGCATCAACGCCCCGAATTTGGTCGGACGCCTCAAGGATGGCCTGCTTGCTCGGGCGAACGTATTTGTTGCCCCGTGAAATGCTGCCATGCGACTTCCACTGAAGAATGTACCCGATGGCAGCACCGAGGATGATAGTGTACTTGCGGCCCTTCATCGCCAGATAATTCGAGACGGTCTTGCTCTTGCCGCTATCGACCGAAAATCTCGTATCCTCTTTCGGCCCAAACACAATAACGGTCTGGATTGAGATGCCGGTTTCCAGAACGTTGATGCAGCGATGCTGCCCATCGTTCAAGATCCCAGTGTCAGAGACGATGATACTCTCACCGTTGAATACAAACCGGCCGTTGGCGAGGTCCTGCTTGATCTCGTTCTTGCTGGTCTTCCCAATCGGCCGATTGAGTGGATTGCGGTCCAGCAGCAATTTGGCAAGGACCGGCGTAAGGGTGACAACCTCGGCGATCGGCTCCTTCTTGCCGCGCTTGATATGCTCATCAAGCCAAGCCTCCATGCGCTTGATTTCAGCCGGAGACCCGACAGGTGTTATAGCTTCCTCAATCTGCTTTTCGGTCAGCACGTTCAACATGGTATGCCTCGTTTGCTGGGATTGCTTCGGGAACGCGGGTTCGGTTACTGATAGCCTTGAGGCGGGGTTTGCAGCCCCCTGGAATAGGGCAAGAGCAGATCCATGCTAACTCCACCCCGTAGTAGTGATGATGCATGGGGGCGTTCGGGAAACTCATTACCCAGCCTTGCCGGTAGTGGTCTTCGATGCGGTCGAAGCGCACGAATTTCATGGCGTAGAGTTTCAAAGCATCGCCTCCTGCTTCGCGGGTTTGGGAGGCTCTACAAACATATCTGGCGCGTCTAACGCAGCTTGGATACGCTTGCATGCGACATCAAAATACTTTTGATCAATCTCTATACCGGCAAACCTGCGCCCAAGCCTTACGGCCGCCACCCCCGTCGTTCCACTCCCCATGAACGGATCACACACGGTATCCCCGGAGAAACTAAACAGCCTGACAAGTTCCGTGATAAGTGGGAGCGGCTTTTGAGTTGGATGGTCTCCATTATTGTTTTTGCCATATACGAAGTTGCCAGCACGCCCACCGCCGTTCCATTTGCTGTGGCCCTTTCCACACCATACGGAAACCATCATTTCATGCCCAACTGACGGCCCCTGTCCGTTAAATTGAGGCATTGGGTCAGTCTTCATCCAAACCATTGCTCGCTTGTATTTTGCCCCAGCTCCCTGCAAGGAATCGCGCCAAGCACGGACACCCTCCGCTATGCAGAAAAGCACAGCCCATCCGTCGCAGGCTTCGACAATCACCCGCGAAACGTCGTCCCTAATTTCGTCGATGCCATCGAACCTCAGCTCTCCGATTGCATGAACTGATTTCAGTTTCTTAATGTCCAAGCGAACGAGACTGGTTGATCCGAAATTCTCCTGCATCACGGTTTCATAAGGCGGGTCGCTTATGACACTGGAAACCTTGCCAAGCATCGGCAGCACCTCGCGGCAATCCCCGAGATACAGCTCCACGCCATCGGCCAAGACTTCCTTCCTCACGCCGCCGCCCTCCGCTTCTCCTGCCGCGCTTCCCACTGCAGTTGTTTCGTCATCTTGCCGGCCAGGATCGAGAGGAGTTCATTCCGCCGCACGCTGTACGGCTTCTCCAGTGAGACCAGCGCTTGCAACGTCTGGATCTGCAGGGGGAGTTTCATGCGCTTGAGGTTCGATACAATCAGATGGATCGGGGTTGGCTTCATGGATGAAGCTCCAAGTAGCCCTCAATGGCGTGGATAATCTGCGCCAGCTCTTTATCAGTCTTGATGAGAGCCCCGATCTTGTTGACCGCATGCAGCGCAGTTGTGTGATCTCGCCCCCCGAAGCGCTTGCCGATTTCTGGCAGGGATGCGCCTGTCCTCGTTTTCGCGAGGAACATCCCGATCTGTCGCGGCATGATGACATCCGCAGTGCGGCGTCTCGAATCGATATCCCTAATGGTGACTGTCGGGAAAAGGCGGATAACCGCGCGCTTGATATCTTGGATCTTGGAGAACCTGGTGGGAGGAAGGTCCTCGATCGGGATGTACGGCCATACTTCGATGACCTGAAGCGCCTTCTGGCGCGCAACCCATGTATCGATCGGCTTCTCAGCGACTTCCAGCGCAGGCTCGGCTACCGGCGGAGGTGAACCGCGCCTCCCTGAAGCCGACTGGCAGCTAACCGGCGTATCCGGCACAGCGTTCGCGGCGATGCGCGCCCGGAACATCTTGCGCCGTTCGTGAATTGCGGCTTGCGTTGGTGTCATGCTTCCCCCTTTCGTTGCTCAGGACAGTGGCGGGTCTGGTAGATGAAGGTGAGAGCGCGTATCGTGGGTCATCGGTTCACCTCCCGAGTATCAGCCTGATCTTGCGGACCAGCTTGACCAGCAAAGCCTTCAGTAGCCGCATTCAAATTCTCCCTGATGAGCATCAGCCTCAGCTCGTCGGCTCGATTCTCTTCTTCGATGCGGCTGCAGAGGTTGTCGTAGCTAGCTCGAATATTTTGAAACAACGTCAGACGGGGTTCCTTGACATCAGCGGAGCCCGCCAGGAATTTCCGGATCCACGACGACGACGTCCCGACCTTCTTCGCAACGTTCTCGTAGGCGACCATCCGGCCGTATCGTCTCTGTTCGCGGCCAACGAGGACCTCCAGGGCCATTCTCGTGGTTGACGTCAACGTGGCAGCACTCGACATTGGTTTATTCCTGTCACGGTTTGATAATACCATCTCAGCAAGATCCTTCATGTTGTGAGCATGAAGGGAAGCAACGATAACGACGAGACGTGGACGACAATCGGCTGGCAGGCCGAGCGCGTCCTAACTAAGATCCGTCAGGTGAAAGACGGCCCGGGCCACGTGAAGCGCGGCCTCAACTACGCCATTCCAGTCAACGATCAGACCGATGAAGAAGACCGCAGCGCAGGTCCCAACCGCGAGAGCGCCGATGAACAGAGCAAAGAATATCAGCGCCACACGCTCCTTAAGAGCGGGAGATGGTGAAATCTCGCGGTACCAATCCGCAGAGCTTGAAGATTCGCGCAGCGAGTAACTGCTGAGCGATGCGGCCGGCGGCGCTTTGTTCAGCCCCCGAGGCGACTGCCGGCCGCTGTTGATGTCGATGACGCGAGCTGTTCGCCAATGGGTCATGCGTTCATCTTCCGGTCACACAAATGCCTTGATCGAATCGTGAATTTTTGATGACGAGCCCGCCTCACTTGTGGTTGAATAATGGCCACACAATCGGGCAGCGGGCATCACACCATGTCGGGGAAGGTCATTCCGTTTCCGCGCAAGCGGGAGCGTCGTCATCATGCGCGGGCCTTCTGCTTCTTGAAGGCAAAAACACCGGGCGAGGCCTCCAAGCCTCTCGACTTCAAGGCCTGCGTCACCAAGAGAAACTTGGCCGGCGCGATCCCGCGTGTGCGCCAGTTCACCACCGCAGACGCTCCTACTCCGGTAAGGTCCGCCGTCTTGGACGGACCCCCGAGTGCATCAATAACGTCGTCGACTGAGTTGAGCATGCCCGATACTACTTCACGTGCTGTGAAGTTGTCAAGCCTTCACAGGTTGGCAGTGGAAACGGCCGCTTTGGTGATGTCCAATGTGGTCATGCCCGAAAGCCTTAAGTCATTGGCAAAGCGACTGGAAGTAACCCGGCTTGCGCTGGGACTAAGGCCTGTCGACGTCTGCAAACGGATCGACATCAAGGAAAATCGCTGGTCGCAGTACGAAAGCGGCGAGCGGCAAATCACTCTGCCCGTAGCGATTTCGCTATGCGACGAGTTTGGCCTTACCCTGGATTGGATCTATCGGGCCAATCCCTCCGGCCTGGCGCACGAGCTGCGGCTGAAAATACGTCAAGCAGCCTGACACTTCATCACGGTTTGTGAAGGCAATCTTCACAGGGCGTGAAAATAGTGCTTGACGACTTCACAAGACGTGAAGTAGATTAGCTCCATCGAACACGGAGCCAGCCAATGCCCGTTCATTGCAAGCCAGTCCGCATCATCTCCGGCGAGCCTTCGAAGCTTCACCACTTCGACGAGGTCACCGTGAAGACGGAATGCCAGCCGAACGGCGAGTACACCGCGATCGATGTCGACAATTACGAGCCGGGCTTCCCGGTCGGCTGGGGCTACTCCCGCTTCTCCGCGATTGCCGATCTGTTCGAGCAGATGCCGCGCGCCGAGTCCGAGCGCGAAGAGCGTGACAGGCTGGCCGACCGCTTCGACCACCAGCAGGATCATCGCAAGAACTGGGTGGCGTGATGGCCAAGACATACGATCGGCGATGTTACGAGCTTGCAGAGCACTTTCTGGCGGGTGAGCCAGAGATCAACACTGAGGCCGCGAGGATAACGCTCGCGAGGACGATACAGGAATCCATCGAGGACGAAATCATTTTCATCCGCACCATGAGTGGGAAGGGGGAGAAGCAACCATGAACATCCACGTACAGAGCAACTGGACTGTATGGCGCGAGCAGCTCAAGGCGCTGTTTGAGCAGCCGGAGGAGTTCGATCTGGCCTTTTGTGCCTATCCGTATTTTGAGATCGCATGGAGCACCGGAAGGACTCCGCAGAAGGCGTTCAACGATTTCGACAAGTGGGCGCAGCCATGACTAGCGACCTCACCCAGAGCGGCGACCTTGAACGCGTTGAGCGCTACGCCAGACACGCCATGATCGACGCCATCACGGTTACCGGCGCTGTGCGAGTTCTGCGCAGCCGGCCGCCATTCGAGAGCAGAGCAGAGGACGCCTTGCGCCTCGCCGAGGCAGAGCTTGAGAACTCGTTGAACGCGGTGCGCCGCGCCATGGCTGAGTTCAGCACCAAACCAGTAATCGCGTGAACAAAGGAATACCACCATGCTTTTCAAGGAAGCCGAAGTGACGAGCGCGTTCCTCAAGATGGGATTGATGGGCTTTGCCGGCGCCGGCAAGACGCACACGGCATCACAGACGGCCATAGGCTTGGTCCACTACATGCGTGAGAAAGGCGTGGACTACGCGAACAAGCCCGCGTTCTTCCTCGATACCGAAACCGGATCTGACTGGGTGAAGCCGCAGTTCGAGGCGGCCGATGTTCGTCTCTTCACGGCGAAGACCCGATCTTTCACCGACCTGCTTTCGGCCGTCAAGGAAGCTGAGAGCAACGCTTCGCTCCTGTTGGTGGATTCCATCTCGCATTTCTGGACCGAGATTTGCGACAGCTACATGAAGCGGAAGAACCGTACCCGTTTGCAGTTCGAGGATTGGGCCTTCCTGAAGAAGGAATGGGCAAAGTTTACCGATCAATACATCAACTCGCAACTGCATATCATCCTCTGTGGCCGCGCCGGCTACGAGTACGACTATTTCCAGGACGAGAGCGGGAAGAAGCAGCTCGAAAAGACCGGGATCAAGATGAAGGCCGAAGGCGAGATGGGCTATGAGCCGTCACTTTTGGTCCTGATGGAACGCGAAATGGACATGGAGACCAACAAGGTTTCCCGCACTGCATCCATCATCAAGGACCGCTCAACGGCGATCGACGGCCGGCGCTTCAGCAACCCGACGTTTGAGACGTTCATGCCGCACATCAAGTATCTGAACCTTGGCGGCAGGCAGCTTGGCGTCGATACCTCGCGGACCTCCGAGGGATCTATCCCGAATGACGAGCGCGACAACCGCGCCCTGCATCGGAAGATTGTTCTGGACGAAATCGAAAGCCTACTGACCCGATATTTCCCGGGCCAATCCGCCTTGGAAAAGAAGAACAAGCTCGAACTGATCAAGCATCACTTCCACGCATCATGGACCGAGATGGAAAAGCTCATGCCGCTGGTCGATCTCCGAGCCGGCTACGACAGCTTGCACGTCCAGCTCGAAAAGGAGCCGTCACGGTACGCCTACGTCCGCGAGCAGGCGCCTGAAATGAACGACAGCATTCCCGACTTCGACGACCTGAAGGACGCGGCAGAATGAAGCCCCTCGCCATCAGAGCCAGCTATGCGGACCTAAAGATGATCAAGACGCGCAGCGTTCTTCAGATCATCCTTGAGGCGCCTATCCACGACCAGGAGGCCGTCATGGATCTGTTGGGAGGATTCCCGAACCCCGGAAAGGAGCGCTGGTTTGCCATCGCTCCGATTGTGCTCCCGAAGCAAGCAGAGGAGGCCCGCGCAGAGCAGCCCCGTCAGGACACCCCCATGCCCCCCTCAAAGCCTGACGGGGCTGCCAAGCGCGAGAAGCTTGCGTGGAGAGATATGACACCATCTCAACAGGCGGGAATCCGCTGTAATGAACCTACGTTTGCGGCCTTCCTCAGAGAAACGCGACCGGACGACTGGCACGAGTCCATGGAGGACGCTGAGGATTGCGTTCGCATGATCTGCGTCATTGCGTCCCGGGCTGACCTGAACCGCCCTGAATACCATGCACAACGGATGATCTGGCACAACCTTGATACTGAATACCAAGCATGGATGAGGGTCGGAGCATGACCGCCCAACGGATCATTAGACCGGCCACGGCCTTTTCCGTCGCATCCACGAAGCAGAAGCGGCCCCGCGTTGAAGACGTGGCGCACCTGAAATGGATTCGCACATTGCACTGTTGCATCTGCGGCGCTCCAGATCCCGACCCGGCGCATATCAGAGCAGCAAGCCCGGTGCATGGGAAGCGGGAGACCGGAGGAGCAGAAAAGGCGTCCGATAAGTGGGTGACGCCGCTGTGCAGGGCGCACCACGACGAACAACATCAGGGCAATGAGCTTCTCTTCTGGGCTCGCCACGGCATAGACCCGTTCGGCCTTGCCCTGGCGCTCCACGCTTGTACCGGAGATGACGAGATTGCGGACGGGATTATTCGAGCGAACCAGAGGCGAACATGAGGCCGTTCAAGATTGAAGTCGTATTGGTCGTCGCCGGCCTCCTGATCTTGGGAGCGGTTACACTAGTGCGGGGCTACGTATTCGGCCCGCGCGATTGCGACAGGGCTGGGTACTGCAAGCCTCAGCGGTAACGCTGAGATAACGGAACAAGAGGGGCAACAGACCATGACGGACGCGATGGACATGCTGGAGCTGGCGGACTGGCTCAACTACATGCAGCGAGGTCACGAGATGTCGATCTGTCGCGAAGACCCAGCAATAAAGCTGCATATCGATAAATTGAAGCGCTGGCAGGAAGTCGTCCGCCTCGCCGCGCAAGCCGATGCGCCTTCTTCCGCTGTTAGCGTTGAGGCCACGGACGCCAAAGAAGCCATCGCTCGCATGTTGGTGCCCTACTGGTACGGTGGCTTTGAGCGACAGGAAAAGGATGAGCACGGTCATTGGAACTACCCGCCCGGAACTCCGAACCGGAGAGCCTATGAGATCGCCGAAAAGGCATTGGCCATTGTGACTGCTCGTTCATCTGCCGAAACGGAAACCCCGGTGGACACTGACGACCTATTGAGCCGCCTTGACGACCAAGGTCTGTTCAACAAGGCCGAGCGCATTCAAATGTTCAAGGACGCCGCTGCGGAGATCCGCAGGCTTCGCGCTTTGGTTAAACCGCAGACAGCGCAAGAGATCGCCGAGGACTGCGCCCAGATCGCGGAGGGGCATGTCGAGATCGATCTACTTGGCGATTCCGAGCAGTACGTTCGCGGGTACAACGAAGCCTGCCGCGACATTGCGAAGGCGATCCGTGACGCGCATGGAGGGGCTCGATAATGAGTGATTACCGAGAGGCATGGGAAGCCGCGATTAAGGTATGCCGAGAACGGAACGACGAGATCGCCAGCCTCCGCGCCGAGCTTGCGGAAGCCAATTCAAAGCTTGCTGCCTTGAACCTATGCGAACCAGGATTCCTCGATCGCAAGCTTCGTGAACTCGACGTGACCAAAGCCCAGCTTGCGAGCGCGCGGAAGGCGGCAATTCAAGAGGCTGACGAAATCATTGGTCTACTCTGGGTGGATCTTTTCAAGGCAGATCAGGTCAAGGCTTCTGGTGCCGATTGCTTCGACCGGCGCCGCGCTCAACTCCGTGCACTTTCCTTGTCTGACGAAGAAGGCAAATAGAAATGCTCGGCGCCGTAATCAGCCTTTGCGACAACACCGGCACCATGGCCACACCTTGGGCTGAGGCCGGCTATGAATGCTGGTGCGTGGATATCCAGCACTCAATCCGCAAAGACAGGTCCGTGGCTGTGGGGCGCGGCGTCATCCACTACGTCTGGGGCGACGTGCGAACCTACCGGCGCCCGATCCGACAGACACCGGCCTTTGTGATCGTCCAAACGCCCTGCACGCAGACGGCCGTCAGCGGCGCCCGTGACTTCGCCAAGAAGGGCGGCATGATGCTGCGCGACGCCCTGGAGATGTTCGAGGCAGGCAGACAGGTTGCCGATTGGTCCGGCGCCCCCTGGATGCAGGAGAACCCGGTGACGATGCTTTCGAGCATCCCTCACATCGGGAAACCGCACTATTACTTCCATCCTTGGCAATTTACCTCGCTTTGCGAGGACGACAACTACACCAAGAATACCTGCATCTGGGGCGGCAATGGCTTTGTTATGCCGCAGCCCTGTCCGGCTCCGCATCTTGGACCGCCGGATAACAGGATCCACTACGCCAGCCCGACCGATGACCGCGGCGACGTGCGCAGTGCGGCTCCTATGGGATTTTCCCGCGCCGTCTTCAGATCGAACGCGCCTGGATACATCGTCGCGCGCCAACTGGAGGCCGCCGAATGACGTTATCTTCTGCTTATCGAAAGGACGAGGCATGAACGCTTGCCCCACATACCCGTGCCGCCGAACGGCCGCCGGATGCCCGTTGTGCGATCCTCCATCTATTCATCCGATGTACACGATGCCGCCGACTCCAGTGTTTCATCCGCCAGGCTGCATCTGCCCGCCGACGTCGGAGAAAACATGCGAGAACCAGATGTGCCCGCGGAAAAGTCGTTCCTTGGGAACTATGCAGCAGCGTTAAAGACCGCCAACCGAACACAGGGAGAGCAGACATGAAGCTCTGGAAGATTTACCAAGACGTCAACCAGGGATACGACATCTACGATAGCGCCGTCGTCGTCGCGATCGATCAGGAAACGGCGCGGACGATCCATCCTGGCGGGACCGCATGGAGCACCGAGTTATCACATTCGACATGGGCGGCGCGCCCAGATCAAGTTGGCGCAACTTTAATCGGGGAAGCCGCGCCCAACATGGAATCCGGCATGGTCGTCGTTGCAAGCTTCAACGCTGGATAATCGTTTCACACCACTTAGGGAAACCCATGGCACTCCACGAACAATGCGTCGGCGCAACGGATGAATGGTATACGCCCCCGCACGTCTTCGAAGCTCTTAGCACTGAGTTCAACGTCGATGTCGCCAGTCCGGGGCGACGAGTGACGCCATGGATTCCTGCGTACCACTTCATCACGCCGTCGTCTGAAGCTAGAGAGTGGTCCGGGTTCGTATGGATGAATCCGCCATTTGGCGGCCGCAACGGTCTTGTCCCTTGGCTGGAGAAGTTTTTCGAGCACGGGCACGGGATTGCCCTCGTGCCTGACCGAACATCGGCGCCATGGTGGCAAGAGTTTGCGCCGCGCGCCGATCTGGTTCTCTTCGTCTCCCCGAAGTTGAAATTCATAGGGGCTGATGGGAAGCCGGGCAAATCACCCGCGCAAGGAACAACCTTGTTGGGCATCGGGCCAAACGCCAGAGAACCGCTCTTCCGCGCGCAAAGGCACGGACTTGGTGTTCTGATGATGGAAGCTTGAACTTTACGCTAACGAGTTGATATGGAGGTCGCAATGCAAGTCACCGACGAGATGGTTTTTGCGGCATACAACCGCTATCTCAACGCCTGCAACGAAACCGAAGAATGCGAACGATGCAATGGGCGCGGCTACCACCATGGTTTTGGCATGCAAGGCCACGATCCTGATTGGTGCGAGAACTGCGGCGGCCCCGGAATCCAACCGAAGTACGACGAGATAACCGCCATGCGGCTCGCCTTAGAAGCCGCGCTCACCACTGGTTAAAGGAAGAATCTGATGTGCGAGTGCATCGCAAAAGTTGACGGCTTTCTTGCCGAGCACAACACCAAGATCGAACTGCCATGGGCTGGTCCTCAGCGTCCGTTTGTCCTCACGATGAAGGCCGACGAGAAGAAGCGCGGCAAGCCCAAAATGATGTTTGCATCGTTCTGTCCGTTCTGTGGCGAGAAGTACGACACATCATCTGAAACATCGTTGACCATCGGATAGGGAAACCATGAAGAGAGTAGAGAACGGCATTCCAAGGCGCGACAGGCTTGACCTCAACTGTGACGCGGAGACGATGATCCGCAGTGTCATGATGGCCGTAGAGCACCTCGGGGCCGATCCCTTGCTGACCGACGCAATCGTTCTTCTCGGGCAAGCCCGTAACAAAGTCGCTGATTTTGTCGAACGCTGCGACGTCTGCGACGGCGCGCGACGTATCAAATCGACGAACCCGGTAAAGGACAAGGCGTTCATGATGCCGTGTCCAAAATGCACCCTAACCTCGGGTTAGCGCTGCTTTTCCCTGCGCTTCAATTCCTTCTCCACGGCAACACGGACGAAATCGGTGCGATCCTCAGAATCCTCTAATACCGCCTCGATCCTGGCGAACGTCCCCTCGGTGAATCTGGCCTGCATATCCTCGGCCCATCTTTTTGTGCGTCCCATGGATTATTTCTCATATGATGTATTGACGACGCCAAATATATCTCATATGATTTATTAATCGTCAAGGGAGAAATGGACATGCGGTATAAAAATATAGAACTGATTGACTGGTCCGAGAGGTGCCCGATGGAAAATTCCCGCACTATAGCGATACGCCAATCAACCTATTGCTGCTGCGGCGCGAAGGATTGCCGCAAGAGCAAGGAGATTGGCCATCTAACTTGCAAGGGAGATTCGAAATGAGTACTCGGCCGACCGTCATAGATTTTGATGACGGAGGAATATCCGTCCGCCTTGATGGCAAAGACCTTCGCGTATGGGAGTACCGGGACGACTCCGAGCGCAGAATCAAGATGCTTTGCGCCCGCGAGTACGTCGAAGGATGGTGTGTTGGAAACCATCGCGTTCCTGGGGCGATATTAGAAGCATCACCCGACGCGGATGATTGTGAGACTATTTGCACGCCGCATGGCGCGCATGAGATTTTGGATCAGCTTCGGTGCGCGCTGAACGATATCGAGATTTCGGCCTATAATGCTGCTCGATATCGCATCGAGAGGGCCATCGAGGATATTACGATCCGAGTTTCGCCATCCTTTGGCAAGAGGGCGTAATATGAACTTGAAGCAACTTTGGTCAATCATTCGAGGCCGCCAGACTAACTTCCGTTGCCTGAACGCCTCCTGGACCTATTACCCAAACGGAGATCCTATGAGCAGACCGAATGATCGTATCGTGGCCTATGCTGCTTGGCATCCGACCAAGGGTTTTGACGAGCACCATTACGAAGGCCCTATAGCCTTCGCTGACTTGGAAGAAGAAGGTGGAGTGATTGAAGTCGTAAAAGACTTAAACGATACGGAAGGAACGAACGAGTGGCGTGCCGTCAAAGTCGAAATCAGAAGATTGCCATAACGAACTGACAGCGATGACCCGCCAGATCCCATTCACCGCCGCTTCCCTCGCCCGCGCCATCAAAGGCGTCGAGCAGGCTGGCCGGTTCGTGCTCGGGGTCATGGCGGACGGAACCTTGATCGTCGGTGACAAGCCGATCGACGCCTCTTCCCTGGTCCCAGAAAATGCGCAACCATTGCCCCGCAAATTCGGGGAGAAAATCGGTGGTCAAGGTGCGGCTTGAAGGGCTGAAGATCGCTCGCGCCAAGGGCAAGTATTACGTCTATCGCCGGTCGACCGGCGCCGTGCTGCTGCGCGGTTTTGAGGGCGACAAGGCGGCCCTCGTGAAGCGTCTGGGCGAGCCCGACGTCATCGGAGCGTACAACGGCAGCCGCAAGCGCACGGCCTATCCTGAGCACTCGCTGGGCTGGCTGGTGGCATGGTTTACCGATCCCGCGCAGTGCCCGAAGTTCGCGGCCCTTGGGGAGACCACCCGAGACGAATACCGCGACCGGCTGGCCTACCTCGAACCGGAGTATGATTTCCCGCTGGCCAACATCACCCAGGCCGATCTCTACGGCGTCCGCGATCGTTGCATCGCCAAGAAGTGGCCAGCCTTCGCCGACAAGATGATCACGGCGCTCTCGTCCATGTTCGGCCAGGCCGTGCAGCGCGGCTGGATGCCGTCAAACCCCGCCGCCGGCATGGACCGCGCGCAGAAGTCCGACCCCAACGCGAACCGGGAGTGGCTGCCGGCGGAATGGGAAACCGTGATGGGTCGCGCGCCGCTGCATCTGCGCACGGCCTACATGCTCGCGCGCCATCTCGGTTACCGCAGCCAAAGCATCGTCAAGGTGGAATGGCCGAGCTACCAGCCGGATCCCCGGTTCGGCAAATGCTTCCGGCTGACCCACAAGAAGAACAGCGAGCAGCATTGGCTGCCGGCCTCCCCGGAGCTGCAACGCTTCCTCGCCGCGCTCAAGGTGCGGACTCCTGATGGCCCGATCGCGCTGCGCTACAATGGCCAGCCATGGGCCAGCGCCGAGCAGTTGCAGAAGCAGTCCAGCAATTTCATCGCCAAGCTCGAGGCCAAGGGGCTGGTCGCTGCCGGCCTGACACTGCATGGCCTGCGCGTATCGTTCGCTGCGGAGATCAAGCGCGTCACTGGCGCCAACGACAGCCAGGTCGCCGCGGCGCTCGGCGATCGGGACGTCCGCATGGGCGCGCATTACACCCGCCACGTCGAGCAGGAGAACCGGATCATCGAGGTGTTCTTTGCCCGGATGGGCACAGGAACAGAACAGGATTTGGAAAACGGGAGGGCTCAGGTTTTCCAAATCAAAGACAAGTCACTGAAAGATAAGGACTTTTGAGCCGAAGGGAGGGCCCTGAGAATGCTATCCCGTCGTTGTTTTTGCTAACAAATTTTGGAAAACTTGAAAGGCGAGACCCATGGAAGCACCGAGAACGAAACGGGATTTGGAAAACCTAACCCTCTACGAACTGATCGGCGCGGACGGCAAGCGGCGCGCAATCTTCAAGAGCGCCCAGCAGGCCGCCGAAACGGCCAAGCGGATCTGGCCCGACCAGGAGCAGGACGAGGACCGCACCGGCAAGGGCTGGGACGTGCAGGTGGTGGGGTGCGATGGCTGATCTATTCGGAGGGCTGGCATCCTACCAGACGGCGGACGGCCGCACGATCGAAGTCAAGCCGCGAGGGAAGCATTACGTCGAGCCGCGCGGATATGCTGACAGGCCAGGGACCGGACCTGCTGGAGAGACCTGCGGTAGCTGCAAGCATCTCGCTTACATCAGGATGTCCAAGAGCTACCCGAAGTGCAAATTGACGCGAGCGTGCTGGACCGGAGGTCGCAGAACAGATGTTCTGGTGAAAGCCGCAGCGTGCAGCAAATGGGAATCGTCTTAACGCGCTGTGTCGGCAGAACTGAGCAAAATCAAGGGCCACGTCAGTTACGGGCCTGACTGGAAGCGGCAATAGGCGGTGAGGAGATTCGGATGGACGACCACGTGCCGGAATACCTGTCGGACTGCGAGGCCTGTGGAGGTCAAGGCTACATCGCCAAGACCATCCACGTCTACGAGGCGGGCTGCGGCTTCAGCCACCCCGACGTTGAGGAGCGGCCGTGCGAGGCGGGCTGCGGCAACGGCTGGTTTGTGTGCGAAGCAGCGTAATCGGCAAGTCAACGAGGGAAATATGAGCCAGCAATTTATTCGCCAGTTTGCTCGTGATGCAAGATCGCTTCGCCGGCAACGCAATCTCTATATGCCGGATGACCTGGTGGTCGTCCGCAATCGCGACGCCGATGAGGCAGGAGACTACCGCATCATAAAGCATAGTGATGCCATCGGCGACAGCCGATGGGAGATAACCGACATCGATCCCGCCGAACTAGATTAATCGCGTTAACGCGTCGTCAGGGGAAACAGCATGACCAAGGCCGAATACCGAATACTACACGAGTTGCAGGTCCGCGCATGGACCGAAAAAACACCCGTCGAAGTGATGGGGATCAGACGCGATCTCGCGCGGCGGATGCTTAGGAGCGGCATGCTTAGCAAGCGGGCCTTTTCTAAGGGCTACATTGCCGCGACTTCCGATGGTCGGCGCCGGTATATGGCCGAAACCTCACGCTGATAGACAGAGACCGCGAACATGTCCGACAAAGAAATGCTGAACCTCATCGAACACTATAGATGGACAGTCCAGCCAACGCTGGAGAACAAGTGGGCCGTTGATGGTGACTTCGGATCAATCCGAGGTGACACGCTTCGCGATGCAATCAAAACAGCGCTCGCAGCGCAGGCTGAATGGGCGCTTTTCCGCGCAGATAGGTAGTTTCAGCAACTTTTGGAGCGAGCATGCCGAAGGGTGGATACAATCGAGGAAAGGGCAAAGCGGCGGCATGGATCTTCGCCCACATCAACTATGCAGGCGACGATTGTTTGAAGTGGCCGTTTGCCATCGACAAGCGTGTTGGTCGCGGGACCTTTGGGTATTGTGGGAAGCTCTATTGGGCACACCGCTTCATGTGCGAGCAAGCGCATGGTCCAGCTCCGGAAGGCAAGCCGCAGACAGCCCACAACTGCGGGAATGGCCACCTCGGATGCGTGAATCCGCACCATCTCGAATGGAAGAGCAACCAAGCGAACTGCCAGGACAAATCCCTTCATGGACGTGCCAACGGGAAAGCCGGAAGGCGGGATCTGAAGCCGGACGAGATCGCCGCAATCAAATCGCTCAAGGGCACGATGGCTCAGACGGCGATAGCGAAACAGTTTGGGGTTTCACTGAGTTGCGTCCAGTATCATCTTCACGGCAAAGAGCGCTGGCCATCACACGCCGGCCGCTAGTTGCGGTCATCAGCAGTCAGGGAAAACAACATGAATGAGAGGCAGCAACGAGCGTCCGCTCAAATCTTGGCGATCATTGCCTCGCTACCTTGGCAAGAGCGGGCTGAAGTGTGGTCCGATGTCGAGTTTAACGACTCGATTTGTGTTCACTGCGGGAAGGCCACCGAAAGATATGGGTGCCAGTGTCAGAACGATGAATAGTTTCCTTTTCATCACAAGAGAGAGAACATGAGCAACGTCATCAAGCTTCATCCGAAGGACGCCGAAGTGCTCCAGGAGGCGATAAATGCGCCACCGCAGCCAAACGAAGCATTGCGCCGGCTACTCCGCAACGAAAGCATTCTAGGTCAAGTGCGGGGCATTCCGATGCAGCCCGGCACCTCGGAAACGGATGCAGATCCTCGCAACCCGAATGTTCGTTGACGATGACAGAACGTGAAGAAGCTCTTATCGATCATGCCTATGCGTGCGGCATGCAGCAAGCCCTGGTGATGGCTGCACAGGGAGCAGAAGAGGAAGCTCGGCAGGTTGCCGAGAGGCGCATGGCAGAGGCCCTGAAAGTGCTTCGCCGTAACGGTGAGATAAAGCAATGAGACGATATCTTGCTCTTTACACTGTGCCGTATACCGACATTGAGCTTGTCGCGATTCAAGCTAGCGACATCGAAAATGCTTTTTTGATCGCCAGGGAATTAGAGCCTGATGTGTGCAGGAGGCTATCTTGGGACAGTCGAGGCGGGCTGCTATCAGTTTGCGCTTCAAGGTACCAGAATGATTGGGCTAGCCTTCCGATTCCGGCTTGGTGGAATGGCCCGGCGCCACACACAAAGCAGCTATAATAAGCTACTTACGTCATGCTCCCCGGCAGAAAGCACCTTGGCCTCATCTCGCCATCCTTGAACCAAGGCCAAACCATCGTTTGCCCTGCAAGGTTTGGCTCCTCGACTACGGCCTCGTCCGGAACATCAACCCACTTGCCGTTGAGGCGCACGCGGTAATGTCCGTCCTTCGTATCCCAATCCACGTCGGACAACCTGGTCCCGTCAGATCCATCACAGCACGGCACATGGTGCTTGTTCTTCAGGGTCTTTAGCCAGGGATTCAGGCCGGGGTTGTTGTGGTCGTGGGCTTTGACCGGAATCGACGCCATGGCCATGATGAGCAGCATCGCCGCACCGACCAGCACCAGCAGACTTGCCGCCGTCGACTGCGCCCCGGTCTTGGAATAGTGGTTCATCAAGAGCCCGAGCCCGATGAGCACAGCACCGATCATCCCGCCAATGATGGTCATGCGCAGCCCTCCCCATGCACCGGACAGAGATCAACATCCATCCCGAACGGAGATCCCTTGCATGTGCACTTCGGGGCAGCCTTCATTCGCTTGTACTTCGCCTCTTCAGCGAATAGGCGCTGGGCTTCTCCCTCCGTATAGGAGGACTGGCCCTCAAGTGGGGCGTTGTAGTCGTCAGCCATGGGGGTGTCCTATCGAGGTCGGCGGGGTATGGAGATCGTGCTCAGCGGTCGCTACCAGTCCAATGACTAGCAAGATGCTCAGCACGGCGGAGGCGAGCCCGGTGATGATCGCCGCCACGATTGCGGATGATTTGAGTTTTGCGATCATTTGCCGAGGGCCGTCTTGATGCCGAGCCAGACCGCCCCGACAAACCCGGTTGCGATCACCGTAATAACGGCTTTGAATGTGTAGCCTTGGGCCGCCTCGGCGCTCTTGCGCCACCTGCGGAGGTGCTGGAAATCGGCTCTCAGCTCCTGCCGGTCCTCTTCCTCGATTCCGAACGAGGTGAGGATCGTGACGATGGTCTTAATGATAATATCGTCGTGAATGGTCGAGTCATGTTCGCGCTTTTGTTCCGCAAGTACCTCACGAACAATGTCTTTTACGTCCTGTGGCTGCATTGTCGCACCCTATATATTTTTACGGGTATGTGATGCGACGCGATGACTCCGCCCCAAAGGTAATGTGAAATTTCTCTCAGCCATGTCGAGCCCCTCAGCCGGGTTTGATGTGGTCAGGCGCAGGCCTACCGTTGACCCCGGGAGGCTTGCGCCGCTTTCAACTCTTGCACTGACTCCTGTACGTCAACTCGTTCGCCAGCAGCCGCCGCTTCACTTCGGGTGTTGCGGTAATCGCGCCGTCGCCCTTCTGGACGATCACTTGGTTGTAGATCTGGCAGAACGAGTCGATCTGCTCCGGTGTACAGCTACTTGGGCTCAAGGCCGCGAAGCTCGCGATCAACATCGGCGTCGCTAAGCGCATTCACTCGCTCCATGATTTTCTTTCCAGCGGATGTCTTGGCGAGGATGGACGCAGAGATCTTTGCGATTTCCGCGTCCGCTCCTGCCCGCATCCATTTGTCCTGATTGACGCGCCCCATCACCGCATCGATCACCTTGAGGGCCAGGAGGATGATTTCGGCCCAGGTGAACATTACTGGACCGGGGGCTGCTCTTTGACGAGGCCAGCGAAGCCATCACGAACGACATTGATGATCATCTTCGCGGTGCCGAGCCCGGCGACGATCTTTGCCGCGAGGACAGGATTGATGCCGAGGCCGACGAAGTCGAACCCGGCGAGGCCGGCGACAACGATCACCGCTATATTCAGGAGATTGTGTATCAGGTTGGTATTCACAGGGTGTCTCCAGTTGTTTACGGTGTGGGATTCGCGGAAGCGTCGATTGCTCCCATTGCGTCGTTCATCTTCTTGGCGTGGTCGACGGCGGCATCCAGCGCGGCCTGCTGCTCCGGCGTCATGCCTGCAACAGGGATGTTCGCCAGTTTGGCCAGCATGGTCTCCACGTCGGCCTTGATGGCCGCAATCTTGGCATCGCTTTCGTCTTGGGCTGCTTTCAGGTCGTCAAAGCTGGACATGAGTTTCTCCATGTTTCTGTTGAGTGTGCCGACTCCGCGAATGATCCAGGCAAGTTGGTCGGCGGTTGCCTTGTCTGGGTGGTAAAAGTGGTCGTGAATGTGCTTGACGGTGAAGATGCCCATCACGTCGGGGTCCCCTTGGAATCGGCGGTATTGATTGCAGCTAGGCTGTGGTGGTATGGTCCCGGCTTAACCGGAGCATTCCTGATGCTCAAAGCGCTCGTCCTGAGCCTGTTTGTGGTAGCGGCCATGTTTGCTCTGGTTGCCTTGCCAGCAACACAAGACAAGATGTGCCCGCCCTCGGATGTACCGCTGTGCGATGATCGATAGGATTGAAATGACGACAAGCATGTCCCTGCGAGAATGGATTCGGCAGAAGTACGAGCAGTCCAAAGAGGAGACGGAGTATTTCCGACGCATACTTTCCGAGCTGGAACGTATCGAACTCGCAGAGTTGGAACGTGTGGAGCAGCGTGAGCACCCGGAACGATAGGCCCGTCATATAATTCTGATGATGTAGTTGGCCAAGATCATCGGCTGTAGGTTGTCATGAGCCCCGCCGCCAGTGTTGTTCGATGAGACGCTGATGCTGTTGTTCCCGGTCGAAGTGACGGTCGTTACAGTCGCGTCTTTCACATGATTTCCTGAGCCGCCCGTACCTGGATCGGAGTTAACCGAGCCGCCGACCGAAACTGACTGTTGCGACGTTACACTAATCGCGTTGGTCGCGCTGGAGTTGATGTTGCCGGGTAATTGTGCCAGCGTCAGCGTGAGGGTATCAGCGCCGCCTGCACCGCCCAAGGTATGCCTCAAACTACCCATGGTACCATTGGCGAGTCGATTGGCTGACGATCCTCCCATGTTATCAGGACAGGCCACCACGCGCCCGCGAAGATCGGGCACATTGAACGTGGTCGATCCGTCGCCGGTCCCGAAGGTCGTGCCCATGATCGCAAACGCGGGTGCATATGTCGTGCGCGAGATAGCTTGGCCGTAGGGAAAAACAAACGAACTATTCGGCGCCGTCGAGCCAAAAAACGGCATCCCACCAGCTAGAGGAATATTGTACGGGTTGGTCATGTTCCGCAGGTAAAACACCGCATCAGAACTATTGTAAACGACCACATACGGTGTACCGAGAACCAAGGTCCCATTCGGCAGCGCCACGCTTGGTTGCATGCGAATCGACTTGGCTCCGAGGCCATCGACGTTCAACGTAACATCCACACCAACGGCGTTAGTGTTCGTGGCATGCGGAACGAAGGCAATCATCTGGCCGTTGAGGTGGGCGAGGCTGTCGAAGACTTGGTAGCTTGTTACGGTAAATGCGGTTGAACTGCCCCCTGTTACGATGGCGCCAGCAACATCATCGCGGTATTCCGCGAGTCGAGCCATTGCAGCGCGGGCGCTGTCGTTGAGAGATGACGGGGCTTGCCCCTCGCTATAGTTAATCGTCACATCTGCGGTAGCATTCGACGCAGCCGTGCGGCTCCAAGACCAGAAAGCCATTTCTTATCCTCTGTTCGGAAATACAGGAGCCCGGAACGCTCCCCTGAGCGCGGAGAGGTTGACGGGACGTCGGGGTGCAAAAAATATCGGCGGAGCCTGCGTGTCAGGGACCTGAGCGAAGCCCGGCATTTCCTGCGCTTGCGGAGCCTGCTGAGGGGCTTGCGGAGGAGCTGCGAATATTGGTGGCTGAGATATGACAGGGCTTGGCACGGGCGCGACAGGCGCCTGTGCTACGGGTTGTTGAGTGGGTTGCCCGCCCATTTTCTTCGCGGCCCACGCTTGGAGGCCTTGGACGGTCATTCCGGCAAGAAACGGGTTGGCCTTCACGACACCGGGGCCGAGGACGCTTTCAACCGGAGCGTTCGGATCGGCCTGAAGGACCTTCACCGCCCCTTGAGGGCCGGCAAAGTGCGCCAGGTAGGTGTTTCCGTCGGTGACCGGGAGACCGTTCTTGGCTAGGATGGCTTGGTTCTGTCCTGCATAGGCCTCGGTCATCTCCCTCGAAAGCTGAGGGTCGGATTTCAGGGCCAGCAGATCGGCATCGGACTTGCCGGCGAGGTCGGGACGTGCAGACCGGATCGTGGAAAGCCAAGTCGAGTCGATGAATTGACCTAATCCCGACGCTGACGAATTTGGATTGCGAGCGTCCGCGTTGCCACCGCTCTCTACGCCAATAATCGAGTCAACAAGCCCCATGTGGTACCTGCTTCAATCCGTGATCATCTTTTGTGTGGTGGCGTCCAACATCCGGTGGAAGTGGACGGATAACGGCTACCTGGCGACGATGCTCGGCTTCGTGGCGGCCCTGATAGTGACGGGTGTTTTCAACGAACTACGGGCTTGGCAGGCGAAGCGACGAGCTGGCCAGCAGCGCGTTAAATAGCGCCCGCTGACGAGAGGCGTTGCCCGGCGCATTTCGGCCGAGCACCTGATTTGAGAGATAGGCCTGTACGGGTCTAGAGAGCAGCGCCCGCCCGGCAACAGCAGGAGCAGCAAGGCCTGCGAGAGCGCCGGCCGCCGCTCCTCCCGGCCCTCCTGCGGCCCCCGTGCTGCCACCGACGATCGCGCCGATGGTCTGGAGCATGTGCGTCACGTTATGGCGCGGAGAGGTCCCGGATTGCGGGAGTGGCTTCAACAAAGCTTCTCCAGCCCGCGCCAAATCGGCGAAATCTCCCCGTCCCCGCCCATATGCCCTGCGGTTTTGCTGGACAACAGCGTTGCGGAGTTGAGACGGTGAAATCAGCCCTTCCGCCGCGTTCGACCCCGCCCCGGTTGCGGCCTTCTCCAGCACGATCATGTTGCGGTATTGGTTTCTGGCGTTCCGCAACACCTGCATGTCGGCTTGATTGCCGGTTCGGAACAGCGACCGTTCCATGGTGTCATCAAGAGCGCCCCGAATACCCTGAAGCGCCTCTTGCAATTGGGCATCGGCGCGAGCATTGCGGGCTTGCCTCGCCAGCCGAGAGGTGATGGCGTTGTATTGCTCTCCAGTCAGGTGGCCGCCGTTGGCAGCCGTCATGTCGCCAATATCGCGAATGGTGTTTTCGATGACAGGAGCCCGGTTCGAGGGGCTGACGACGTTGTTGTATTCGCGCTCCACTGTGGTCAGATCGTTTCCGAGCCGTCGGTCCGCCAGCATGTTGTTTCGCTGCGCAACCCCCTCGAAATCGTTTCCGATCCGAGTGAAAGCGTTGTCGATGACATCAGGTGTAGCCCGGTTGGCATTGATGCCTGCACGACGTAGAGCGGCGGCCGTGAACTGCTCGCCCTGGTTTTCCATGGCGCGTGCAGCAGGCCCACCAGAACCCGGTGTATCGCCAAGAGCGCTTTCCATCCATTGTAGGGGCTTGTTGCCCGTGGATTGACCGGCAGTGACTTGAACGCCTTCATTGCGAAGGGTATCGGCAAGGGCTTGCCGTTCGGCCGTGGCCGGCAACGGGGTAATGACACGACGGCCGGCGCTCGCCAAAGCTGGAGACAGGAACGCGCCGGCAACCCTCGCGTAGGGTTCAGCCGCCGTGCCCTTGGTCATCTGGCCCGCCGTCTCGCTACCGATCGCCGGGAGCGCCACGTTGGTAGCGAAACGCGCCGCGAGGTTTGCCGGGCCGCCCATCAGCATGCCCGGAGCAAATTCCGCGCCGGTCTTGAGATAGCTTCCAAGTGTCGTTTGCGGCTTATAGTCCGTCGAAACAACCGGCTCCATCACGTCGCTTATTTGGCGAGGCGTTGGCGCATTGGCGATAGCGGCCCCTGCACCCGTCATGTTGGCGGCCTTTGTCGCCAGATCCTTGAAGGCCTGCACCTTGTCCGGTGAGGCCCCCAGTTTCTCCCCGAGATAATCGGTCGCCGCCGACAAGCCCGACCGAACGCTCCCAGCAGCACCGAGCATCCCAGCCGTGCCGCTGGCTAAGCCCGAGGCAACGCTTTTTGCGGCATCCTCGCCGGCAGAGACTTGAGGAGCCTGATTCCCCCCGAAATGCTGCGTCATCACGCCATCAATGGTCGCATGGTCGGTCCCATCAGGAAAATCGACCGTTGCACCGTTCGGTGCCGTGACCGTGATCATTTCGGGGAAATCCCCTTGCCTGGAGACCAGACATAGGCGCCGGGAGCGGGAGCGCCTTGAGTGGCAGGAGTTGGGGCAGCATCGCCGGAGTTACGTGAAATTACCTTCTTGGTGATTGCCTCGTTCAGGTCCTTGTTCATCCCGGGGGCGTCTTTCCCGAGAATCGATTGATGTGTTTCGTTGAGCTGGTCACGCTTGCCATTCAACAGCCCTACGAAATCATAGATGCCCTGTTTGAGCTGGCGCAGGGGCAGGTTTGAATTTGCTAGTTTATTCCACGACTCGATTTCGTGGTCGGAAACGCGGCCAGCCTTGTAGGCCGCCGACATTTCATCGGTCACCGCCTTGATGTCGTCTTGAACAGCCTGAATAGCCTTGCCCTGACCCGGGCTCATTGGCGTGTTTTTGGCGATTGCATTCCATACGGCGTTGCCGGCAGTCCACCCGGTATCTCCAAGGTTCTCCAGATCATCGCTCAGTTTGCCGATGTGATGCTGCACCGTGTTGAGCGCGACGATCGAGCGCCCAGACTGGCCATTCGGGGCATAGTCAGTTGCCGTCTTGAAACGAAGTGGGATAAGCGATTCGTCAAATGAGCCATCAACCGCGTGAGCAAGCGTGATAAGCGGTCCACGCAGTTGAGAACGGCCAATGTTGCTCGGAAGCGCTTTGCCCTCTAACAAGGATTTAACATAGCCTCTATATGACTCGGGAACCTGCGCTAGACGCTGCTCTTGGGTCGAGCCAGCAGGCATATTGTCGAGACTGCTGATTACCTGCTGCAGACCCGGTCCTCCACCACTGCCGGCACCAGCACCGCCTTGGGTTAGGGCAGGCTTAAAGGTGTGGTTGACCTTGTCATACCAATAGGGATGTTCCGCGCCGAACTCGTCCTTGACCATCTTGATATCTTGCTTGTTGGTCAGTAGTTCGGGCATGAGGGTTTTGACGGCAGGAGACTCGGGGTTGAGAGTGGCAGCCATTGCCAGTGATTTGGCCTGCCGTTCTTCAACGCCGCTATCCATCAGCATTTGCCGCGTGGCGTCGTATTGCGCCCTGAGGTTCTTCTGCTGATTGGTGTCCCCGAGCAAAGAGCCGATCAGGCCGCCGCCGCTGTTGAGGCGATCCAGATAGCTGGTACCCCCGAATGCCGGCGGCAATTGCTCCTCTTGCTGCGGAGCCTGCTGCTGAGGCATGCCGCCCTGCGGAATCTGCCCCTGCGCCGGCTGAGCGTTTGGAGGCGTCATGACCTGCTGCGGCTTGTATAGGTCCGCGCTGCCCAAGCGCGGCATCTGGTATCCGCCAATATTGATGGGCTGCGCCTGATTTGGCGCGAAGGTAGCCGGATCATAGTTCGCCGCATCCATCTGACGCGGCGCGGGATTGAACGGCTGCGGCGCGTTCGGCAAGGCGTTGAAGCGATCGGCAAAATTCGGGGCTGGCGCGTCCTGCGGGAATCCCGCGCTCGGCTGATAGGCGCTATTCTGCGCTTGTGTCTGACGCAGAAGATCGAGTATCCCGCCGCCTTGCCCACCATAGGTATCGGAATTGAACAGCGCGTCGAGCAGCCCCATTTAACCCGCTCCAAACAATTTGATGGGCGAAAACAGCTTGCCGAGTGAACCGATGCCGCCCGCGATCGTGGCGAACTGCTGCGCGCCGCTCATTTCCTGTGTCCCTTGCGACTGCCCCGTGGACTGCGACCCGAGCCCCGCAATCGGAATGCCGATCTGAGACAGCAGCCCGAGAGCCTGCACCGGGATGCCGCGCCGCGCCGCTTCTGCGGCCAGGATGGCGTTAGGTCCAGCGTTGGCTGCGTCGTTTGCAGCGCTGGCCGCGCCAACACCCTGACCCTGATTGGCGAGATACTGTTGCTGAAGCCCCGACAGGATACCGGCATTGGTATTTCCAGCGTTATAGAGGTTGCCGGCCGCTCCCTGCTGGTTCGCAACGTTGGTATTGTACTGGGCCGCGATGGTCGGAGCTACGCCTTGCGCGATACCACGACCAAGCGCCATGGAGTTCGCCCCGGAGAAGTCACGACCAGCAGCCGCGAATGTCCCGTTGGTGTTGTTCGTGATGTCCGAGGTCAGCGTGTTAACCGCATCCCGGAACCCCGGGGTATTGTACGGGTCATAGTTGGTATTGCTCGCAAGCGGCTGTGTCGCGTTCCGATAGTCGAGATAGTTCTGGTTGACGTTTCCGGCCTGATTGAGCGCACCGCCGCCGTTCAACAGGTTCGTTGCATAGCCCTGAATGGCCGGAGCATACTGACCAGCCCACCCCGCGTTCTGCGAGAGCGTATCGAGCGCGCCGGATTCCGCTCCGGTCAGGCCTGTGTTGTTCAAGCCGGTGGTAAGTTGGCTGAGGATGCCCTGAAGCTGCGGCTGGGCAGCCTCCCACGGAGCCGTGGTGCTGTTCTGCGTTGAGGATGTCTTGCTCTCGCCACCCATTATCCTAGATCCTTCTCCAAGACCACATGCGCGATGTGGTAATCGTTGAGCACACGGGACCAGCCTTCGCGGCCAAGTATCCGCATGGCGTCGCAGCCCTCGTTCTTCGCGTAGGTCTCGATATCGTTCAGCAACGGAAGCCATCTCATGCGGTCTTTCCCCCCGCATGCCGTGAGTTCGCAGACCTTCCGGCCTGAAACCCTGATCAGATGCGTTGTTGCAGCCGCCTCAACCCCGAGGCCGTTCCACGCCATCCACAACAGTTGATCGCCCCTGAGCACGGAGCGCTCGACATCAAGGAAGTCGCTCAACCCCGTTCTTTCAATTGCCGATCGGATTAGATGCTTGACGTGTGGCCAGACTTCGGAAACCCGCTTCGGATCGATACAAACGAGATCAACCGTGGAGCGCATACAGGAACGTTCGCCCCGTCGTCGCGGAGTTGGTGTGTGTGATCGTAAAAGACCCGTTCGCGACCGCGCTGATGTACCAACTACCCGCGCCAAATTCCGTACCAGCATTGGCCGTGGTCGGGGTGAGGATAGGTACCGAACCAGCCGCGCAATTTCTGTCGATCACAGTGGTAGTCGCTGAGCTGACCGTTAGCGTCACGGTCCCGGTAGCGTTAGAGCGCCCCGCAGAAAGTTCCTGAACTGACCGGATGACCTTTGTCAGGTCCTTTTCATCGATCGACGGGACGTAACAAGTCATAGTTGCCTCGATAGCTCTTCGATGATTTGATGCGACGTGAACGCGCCCGGCAGCCGGATTTCCTTTTCGCCGACACGTACCACCTGCACCTTACCGCCATCCTCGTAGGATAGTGTCAGGGTATGGATTCCAGGCTTGTCGCGAAGGGCTTCTTTCAGATCAAAGATGCTCATATCGATCCACTCGTTGTAATGTCCGGCTCAACCCCCGCCGCGAAGCTCCATGTCGTGCCGGCCGGAATCCTCACATTGAAGCGGGAATATCTGGCGTCCTTGCGCATGTCACACCGGCCAGTGCGGGAGTTCATCGCAACCTCTGTGCCCGTGGTCGATGTAGCCGCCTGCGTATCCCTGTACGACAACGAGCCATAGACCGTCGCGGAATCCGTGATCGGCCGAAAGCCCCGAATGAAAATCCGCTTGTCGTCAGTGCCTTGCTCTGCGGTTTCAATAGTAGCTTCCAGAGGAGTCCCGCTGAAGAACCCGAGCACATGCGATGAATTGAACGCGGCGATACGAGGTTGAACGGCCGTCGCATAGCTATCGAGGCTCAGCGTCATTGCGTCGATCGACGAAGAGATGGCGTCAAGACCCTCAAGGGTCAGCCCGGTTTGCGAGATGCCCACGAGGTATTCAGCGCTGACAGTTATCGAAAAGAACCGATCAAGCGCAAAATGAAAACCAAGGATCTTATCGAACAATCCCGTCGAACCTGAGTTGGACTTGTACGCCCAGTAGACCATGCTGGCCCTTGGATCTGCCGCGCCGATGAACAGTTGCAGGTTGCCGGAGTCGAGGTTGGTCAGGAATGTCCTGTCAACTCTCTCAAGCCCGATCGGCTCAGGCACCCCGCCCGGTTCGATCTTGTGAAACCCCTGCCCCGCAAAGAAGAAAATCTTGTCGCCAGCCCTCACGATGGAATAGGGCGCATAGAGCCCCTTGCCTTCGGACAGCCGGTCGATCTGGAAGATGATCGGAGAACCCGGAACGTAGGCCATCCTTCGAATAGCCTGGTCCTGAAATATCACCCCCGATTGGTCGCCGCCCGCCACACCCCGAACGATACCGCCGTCCGGGAAGTCCTGAAAGTCCGAGCTATTCGTTCCGCTGGTCCAAGTCGTCGTTGCGTTCAACCCTGACCATTGGATGCGGTATGGAGTCGAGAGAAGCCCGGAGAGCACCAGAAACCGCCCCACAACCGCGATATAAGCGGCCTGCGGAGGCGAGCCGGCGCACACCGCGAAGGCCGTGGAGCTGGACAGGTCGAACACCTGCAGCACGACGTTCTTTTGCGTCGCAAAGACCAAATTGCCGAACTGTGCAAACTGCCAATTGGCGTCGGATGAGAGCGACGAGTAGATTGACGTGACGTTGACGGTCCCGGAACCACCCGAGGTGTTGATCCGCGTCCCTCCTGCGGTCGCCGAAACACTGAACGCTGAGCCGGAAAGCCCGGTTGCACTCACATAATAGGTCGTCCCAGCAACGATCTGGGTTGGCAGCGTCCCTGCGCCAGCCCCGAACACCACGGGATCATTCGCCGCGAACGTGTTCGTGTAGGTGACGACGCCGGGAGAGGCGTTCGAAATCGTGCAGTTCGCAACAACGCTGACGTTTTTCCAGCTAAAATCACTGTTGTTGAGCATGTAAAGACGGTCAACCGTCCCTGCGAACGTGATGACCGTGCCATCGGATTTCAGGGCGTAGAAACCGCCTCTACAGATCGCAGGAAGAGCTTGTGCATAGGCCGAAAAGCTCCTAAACGGCCCGTAACCGTCCCCCCGAGGCACTACGTTGTTGATTGTGTGAACCGTTTCCGATTCGTAGTCCGTGGTGTCTGGTAGGTACGCGCCGAATTTCAGGAGCGGCATATCAGTGGATCAATTCTCGCGCGCCGACGAGCCATTGGCGCTTGTGAGCACCAGTGATCTTGTGCTGCGAGAAGGGTATGAGGTTGTCGGCAGCGGCCGGCATTGCTGTGTCGTCGCGGTCAAATGCGCAATACTTCTTGTAGATCAGCCCTTTCACCAGTTCGGTTGGGTCGCCGGCCCAGAACTCGACCTGATCGCCAGCACTGTGAGGAGATCTTGGACGGTCCATGTGGATGTGGAAGAAATTCCGCCCTCCACCTCCCGGTGTGAGCAGACCCTCAATCCCGGTCGAGATCGTGTGCCCATTCGGAACGGCTGCGTTCCAGATCGTGCAGTCCATTTTTGCGTGCTCGCCCGTTGAGCAGTTCGGGTAGAACGCAAATTCGATTCCTGCTGATCGGTTCGCCGTCTGCAGACCGAATTGCAGGTTGATGCAGGTATCTGCGAGGCTGTTCGGGTCGCCGGAATCGACCGTTTGCACGCCTTCGATGAAATACGTGTCACTCAAATACGAGATGTTGGTGCGGACGTTGACCCCGGATAGGGTGAGGCTCCCGGAAGACGAAGTTGACGTAAACAGGTGGTTGAGATCGCCTCCACCGCCGTCGTCTGTGTAGTAGGACCCGGTTGCCGCAAGGCCGGGAGGCATACCATTGCCGATCCAGTCCCATCGGGTGTGGGTCACATCGCGCTGTTCCTGCCCGAACCTGTAACGTTGATGGAGGCCGCGATCCCAATTAGGACCGTCAATGATGCCCTGCGCATCATCGTAATACATGAAATTATTGCAGTGCGTGTGTGACGCGTCCCATTGGCAGAACGGCACGCGATTGTTGGGGAACTCGATAAGCCCAAGAGGCTCCTGGTTCACGTAGGTGTCCGATCCGGGATCTGGATTCGGCGCCCAGATCATGTGCTTGGAGAGCGTCGTTGTCGGGCTGGCCGTCCCGTCCCCGTTGGACTTCAGGAGCATCCCCTCGGTGCCAGCGGTGCAGCTCGCACACGGCATCTGCGCACATGCGGAGAACGCAACAAGCGAAAGCAGAAGTGAAATTATCGCGCGCATTACCGTGCTCTCCTCGCCCCGAGGTAACCGTAGGCGCCCATCGTGCTCACGGTGAAGACTACGCGAGCCGTCAGATAGACCGTAGTCGTCCCCGAGAGGCTCAGGCGCTTCATTCCAACCGGGATGACGTCGTTCGCGTTGGAGTCCGAGAAGTTGGTCAGCACGAAAGCGCCGCCGTTCGGGATAGTCGGCTCAGTAGCAGATGTTGTGCTGATTGAGGCGACAATCTTTGACAGCGCCGTGCCGCCACCGGGGTTAAGGGCGACATTTCCGAACACGTCCCAATCGCCGGCCGTCAAGCTGATGGATGTAACGTTCGCAGTTGTGTTGGTGGTCAGGGAGACAGCCGATCCGACGAGGATTGTGCTCTCAATGAACTCCCCAACATATCCAGATGCCGCGCTGTCGTTGGTGTTGGTCCCGCTGATGGAAATGCCAGCAGTTCGGGTCAGCTTGCCGTCAGAATCACCCAAAGTGATTTCGGAGTTCTGAGTAACCGTTCCGCCGGTCCCGTCCCAGCGGATAAGTGCGTTGTCAGTGGATGAGCCAGGCCCAGTGAGCGTTCCAGCGCCGGCCGCAGCCCATGACGGGACGCCGGATGCGTCTTCTTGCAGAACCTTCGTGCCAGCGTTGTTGCCCGCAAGGTTGACGTAGTGTGTACCATTCCAATAGGTGATATCCCCCGCTCGGGTCGCGGTGGGCGCCAGCGCGTCAAATGCGGCCTGCTGGGTGGTCTGCCCCGTGCCACCCCGGGCAATCGTCCATGTCCCGGTTACGCCCGCCAGCGGCAGCCCCGTGGCATTGGTGAGCACCCCGGCAGATGGCGTCCCGAGGTCGCCACCTTGGAAATATGCCGCCCCCGTGCCGCTCTCGTCGCTCAGGACACCCCGGAGTTCAGCGGATGTCGTCGCGGCGAACTGAGCGAGCGATGAGCCCTTGTATGCGACGGTCCCGCCAGCCCCGAATGCAGCCGTGCTGCCGTCCGTCGCCGTCATGATGAGCGTATTGCTCGCCGTGAGGGTCTTGCCAGCCCCAATCGTCAGGGTACCTGTGCCGGCCGTCCAGGTGTTGCCGTTGTATGACTTGTTGGTGAACGCTTCCACGCCCGCGAGCGTCGCCAGCGTGCCCGTGGTCGGGAAAGTGACGCCCGTTGTCGCGGTCAGTGTGAAGGTTGCGCCGAACGATCCGCTGATCGTGAGCGTGGATGCGGCGTTGTTGGCAACCCCCGTGCCGCCCTGATCTGGCGTGAATACCCCGGTGATGACGTGATTGGCATCCCATGCAGCACCATCGACATCTGCCGTTGTGTCGACCGCCCCGCCAGCCGAGACGGAATGTGTGATAACCCCGGTCATTCAGGCGTCCACGTCTCGGCTTGCTTGGTTTCTTCGGTCCAGAAATCCGACAGCACCCCTGTTGCGAACACCGGCCATGCCTGGAATGTGCTCGGGCTGAAGATCCGCCGCCGATGTGCGGGATTTTCCGTCCACGTCTCGGAGTCTTCGGTTGCCGGCGTCCATGTCGTCATGGCGTGATCCCCGTAGGGCGCATGACCATCGGGCCTGAATTGAACGCGGAGGTCATGCCGAGGTCGTTCAGGTCATCGAACGCCTTGACGAAGCCGGCGCCCCACACCGCAATCCGTGCGTCGTCTTTCATGTAGGGCGAGCACTCAAGGAGAGCGCCATACAGGTACAGATCCGGGGCGAGGTCCAAGAGCCAGTTGGTTGAGTTCGAAGACAGCGCCGGGATGTTCTTCCGGTATGTCATCTCGATCGTGTAATCTTGATCTGGCGTTGGTCCGAGTTCGATCTCATCGCCCGTGATCGTGAAATATTTCGGCTGGGCCGGTGTGTTTGCGTCCCCGAACCGAATCTCATCCATCTGCGTTCCGGACAGGAAATCGAGATGTGGTTTTCCCGTGACGCTCGACAGCCGAATCCTTCGCATCGCCTGGAAATCTGTTGGCAGGGAGATGAACTCAGGGTCCGTCGACGTCGTGTCTGCCGTCGTGGTGGAGCGCTGCTCCATCTGACGGACGAACAGTTTCCGATTGAGTTTGGCTTCGGTGAACTGAATAAACGTTGGAATTCGCGCAATCAGCGTCGTGTCTTCTTCGCGAGCAAGATACTCGGTAATCGCGGTTTGCAAGGTCGTGTAGTCGGTAATCAGGGTCATGAGCCGAAACCCATCCAGCCCACAATCAGCGCCGGCTTATCCGTTCTCAAATACGCCCATTCCGGATCGTCAAGCTTGCGCTGGACAATCTCGTCGAACTCAGGCGTGAACATGCGAAGGTGAATGTTGCCCTTCGCATGTTCCTCGTTCAACCACTGCACATAGATCACGTTAGGGATTTTGGCGACGTGACGACCCCAATCGCTGTGCTGCTCGTCGCGCCGCGCTTCCTTGTTCCAATTCAGGATCGGCTCAACGTCCTGAACATGCTCGATCGCCATATCCCGACCGTTGCTGTCGAAATGCGGACGAAGGATAACGCCATCCATCAGGAAAGCTCCGTAACCCAGAGCGTGCCGGCCGTGGCCGTCACGAGGCCGTTTGTCGCGGCTTTGATGGCTGATATCTTCTGGCCAGGCGAAACCGTGACATACTCAATCCAGTTCGCAGGCAAGAATGGGTCAGCGGTCGTCGCCGTTGCCGTCCCGGCCGGGTCATAGATCCGGTAATGACAGGCCGAGTTGCAACAGAGCCTGATTTGATATGTCCCGGCCGCGAACGCATTGGTAATGGGGACAGTCGCGTCATAGGCGATGGTTTGGGTGACGCCCTCTCGCGAGGACTGGTTCATTGCCACCATGGGCTTACACCGGGGTCACATGAGCATAGAAAGTGCCGCCGATCGTGGTCCCGGTCGAGCCCGAAGGGGTGAATGAGATCAGATCGCCCTCGTTCGCGATATTGGCGGCGGTTGGCGTCATGGTCGCACTGGTCCCGGCCGCGCTGTTTGACGCGGTCAGGACGAGAGGCGAGCCGGTGATCGCCGTGCCGGCGCCTGGAGCCGTACCACCCGCGACAGAGGCGATAATCGCGACCGCCACGGAACAATCCGTGGTGAAGGCTCCGTGTGACACCCCGCTGACCAAGTTGACCTTGCAGCGGAACGGGACACGGAGGACACAGGCGAGAGGCGTTGAGGCAATCGAGTTGGTCGAGGACTGCAGGACTCGCTCCTGCAGCATTGGATGAGTGCCGGGAAGGGCCATGAGGATATCCTTAATAGAGATATGCGACGGGACCCTTGCCGGCGGCAAAGGTGGTGGCAGGCGTGAGCGCTGGCAGCGTGCCGAACGTTCCGGTAGTGCTGTTGGTCAGAACGTCGATCCACGTTGCCGTGGCGATGGTCCTGATATTGGCGTTGGCGCCGTTGGTCTGGCATGCAATCCAGAACCGGCCCGGTCGAAGCGTGGTATAGGTCGCGGTGAATGCCGTTTCCTGAAACACGTTCGTGGAAGCCATGTTGGTCCCGGCAAGAGCCGAGTTGGCCAGCAGGGTCCCAGCAGAGTCGTACAGCGCCACGATGATCTTGTCCGTTGCGACCGTGCCGCCGTTCAGAACGCCGATCCCGGTAAAGGTGCCGACGAAAGGAATGAACACGTCCGCGAACCAGATCGTGCCGTTGACACCAGCGGTGTCAGTCCCGAGTGAGGACAGGGTACCGAGGTTTCCGGAGAGCGTGCAGACGCGGTAACGCCCGGTCATGGGCACGACCTGATCGTGTCGGATCGTGTTTGCGATGTTGCCGGTACTGTCCTGTGTCGGAATGACGTTGGCCGCAACCGGCCGCGTCATGGCCGAGGAATCGTAAAGCTTGGTGAAGATCGTTGACATCGGATGATCCTTTCGAGGTGAAAGGGGCGGCTTTCGCCGCCCCGATGCCTTACGAAGTGGTGTTGTCGAACACGCCGCCGCTCGCCTTTTCGTTGCGAGAAACGAGACAGTATTCGCTGAGGATCTGACGTCGATCCGAGTCGCCGGTCTTGGCGAGAGGAATCGAAATCATGTTACGGCCGTTCAGATAGGCGACGGCCCATTTGTCCATTTCGAGCACAAGAACGTCACGGGCTCGGGAGAACCTGTTCGGGACGACCTTGAGCTTGCCGAAATCGGACTCGTAGGCATCGACCGAGGCCACGATCTTCTTCGAACTCGCCTGCTCGATCGGCGATGACCGGCCGGTGAAGGTCGAGAACACCTGTTTGTTGAACGCGCCGGTCATGATGACGTTTGGCTTGCCGCCGGCCGTCCAGATCGCCGAAAGAACGGTTTTCAGCCGAGCCTCGGTAAACGCGATCTGCGTGCCGTCAACGCGGGTGGTCGTTCCAGACGTGGTTGGGTCGGCCGCACCGCCCGCCGTGCCCTTCGACGTATTCGTCTTGATCCAAGACAGGACCGTTGCGGTTGTGCGCGCCGTGGTGGTGTCGCCGGTCAGCACAGTCTGGTTGAGGCCAAACAGAATGCTTTCCATGTCTCGCTTCAGTTCGAGACCCTTCAGCATCTCCTGATAGGCCAGTTCGTTGTCTCGGCCGGCATGCTCAACCGCCTGCTGGGTGCCGGTAACGCGGGCCACCTTGTAGGAGATCTGCGTGCGGTTGTTCGGCCGCGTGGTCGCAGTGGTCGCGGTCGTGGTCGGGTCGTCGCCTTCGAGCTGGGCGTTGGCGGTATCGACGGACGCAAGCGCTTGCATCTGCCATTCGTGCAGTACGGCGGTCGCCTTTTCCTTCGCGACGCCGGACATGCCGGGAGTGTCGGTCGGGTCGATGCGATAGATCATATCCGAGAGGTCTTCGCGGTTGCCAATCGCCTGATAGGTGGCAAAAGATGAGGCTGGGAAAGCCATTGTCGTGTGTCCTTATGATGCCCGGCTTCGGACCTGCAAGGCTCGCAGCTCTTGCGCGGCACGGAGATCGCCGGTTTCGTTGAGTTGACGGGTGAGGGCTTGAATCCGCTCGGACTGTGCATTTCCGGTCTGGCGCACGCCGGGCTTCTGAACGGGTGGAACGGGCTTGGCAGCGACAGCCTTTGGCGCCTTGAGGATGTCCCGGTATTTCAGACCGTCAGCAATGAGCTTCTGGATACCCGCGTTCGACAGGATTTCGTGCCCTGTATCATCGGCCATCCATCGGGAGAGCTGTTCGTTCTTCAATCCGAGATCGTCAGGATCGGTCAGCATGGCAATCGCGCGTTCGCGGAGTTCGCTCGCCTTCTTCGGTTCGGCCATCTCTGGCACAAGCCCGATGAGAAGCTTGTTCTGCTCCGCTTCATAGGTCGATCGCTTGCTATTCCTGTCCTGATCCTTCTGTGCTTGAACGCGATCCGTTTCGGCTTTCGCGGCTTGCAAGCGCATCTGATGCACCTGCCATGCCTGAAACCGGAACGGGTCTTCAGCCTGGAGCTTCACGACATCATCCATAGTCTTGATGTCTGAGAAACTGGACTGGTTGACGTTCTGCAGCTCCTGCATCAATGCAGGAAGCTGGGCCTCGTACTGTTGCCTTGCCTTTTCCGCCGCTTCACGCTCGGCCTGGATGGCCTTGCGCTGTTCAGCGACTTCGTTCTGACTCCGGCGAAATTCCCGATCGCGCTCCTGTTCGCGAGTGTGCAGGTATTCCTGCGTTTCGCGAGGCAAGGATGCAAACCGTTCCTTCTCTGCTTTCGTCCACGACTTCGGCGGTTCGATGGGCGGCTGTTCTTCAGCCGGTTCGGTTGCCTCAGTCTCGCTGTGAGCCTCTTCAGGAGGGGCAGCGTCGGCCTCACCGGCCGATTCTTGTTCTGCGGTCGCCTCAGGGGCGCTCTCGGCAGATTTGTTCCGTTTTTCCCAGTAGTCCGCGAGATAGCTCGCAGCACTGGAGGGTGAATCGAATGTCTCGGGCGCATCGGCAGGAAGGGTTACAGCAATCTCCGGGCCGGGGCCGATATCGTCGCTCATGCGTTTTCCTTATTGAAACCGAATTTCTTGCGGCGCTCGGCTGCTTCAGCAATCTGCTGGATCTCAGCCATGGCCAATTTCCCGTTGCTCAGAACGGCGATGAGGTTGTCACGTACTTTGCCGATGACATTGACCGCCAGGAACAGCTTCTCGCGGGCTGCTGTGTCCTCGATCGGAGACTGCCGCCATGCCGCGATGTAGGCATCCTCAAGCGTCTTGAACGATTCCGCGAGCAGCTCGTTGTCGATCAGGTCTTGCGCTCGGGCTGCTCGACCAACGGCAACGTCAAGCTTGGATTCGTCGTTCAATGCATCATCCTCTGCAACTCGCTCCGAACTTCATCCATGGGCCAGCAATCGACCTTGGCCTGCCTGTAGATTTTATGATTTCGGTACCAAGGCGTGGTATCGCCCTTCATCCAGCGCCAGCAGGTAGCGCGGCCCAAAAGCATCAGAACGGGCTTCCCGAGCGCGCCGGCCAGATGGCCATTCGCGCTATCGACAGTCACAACCACATCCATTGCGGAGATGGCCGCCGCAGTGTCGCGGAAGTCCCTCAGGGTAGAGCCAACATCCGCAATGAAGCCGTCCAAGCCAAGGTTTGATATCTCCTCAGGCCCCGGCCTCACTTGCAAAGAGTAGAACGCAGCGCCCGGAAGATCGAACAGCGGGCAGAAATCCTTGAGGTCGGCAGACCGCAGCGCGTCGTTCGCGTATCCCGGAGAGCCCTTCCACGACAGGCCAACCTTGAGTTTGCCTCGATCAGGCAGTTTGATCGGTTTGGCCGCCATGTAGGCCAGCCCGTTCACATCTCCATAGCCGATGCCCATCAGGGCGCAGGCAGCCATTGGCGAGGTCACGAAATCAGCGTCAAACGGGCCTTCTTCGTTGATTACGTCGTCAAAGCACTCGAACTGTTCGGCGATCAGAGGTGCCAGGGATTCGGGTCCTGAAAAAACCAACTCACGAACTCGGGATTTGAGCAGCGGCGCGAATCTGATGAACTGGAGGGTGTCTCCGAACCCCTGTTCGTGGCCGAGAATGACCCGTTTCCCTTCAAGTGCCTCTCCACGCCACCAAGAAATGCCGCTCTCGCTAATAGCTTTTCGCGGCTTTGCGTGGTGTCTGACTTCGAACTCATAGAGCCCTTCCCTCAATTGCCCCATCGCGAGCTTTGCAATCGCGGTCGAGTGGTCTATTTTCGGCTCGTTCGGATCTGCGGACTTGCTCAGCTCGTACCAGCGCAGCGCCACCTCGTATTCGCCCCGGTCGTGATGCGCCAGGCCGATATGATGCAGCGTGATCGCCCTGCGGTCGTCTGGCGCGATGTCCAAGGCCCGCCTGAACACCTCAAGGCTGTCGTGCCCGCCCCGCATCAGGGCGGAAGCGTAGTTGAACACCGCTATGAACTCGTCCGGAGCGATTTCGGCGCATCGTTTGGCAAGGGCCAGTTGCGCCGGGCTTCGCTTTGTCGTGCTCAGCAGCGTGTACTGGTTTGATAGCTGCTCAGGATCGTCAGGGTTGGCCAGGAGTTTCGCGGCTGTTTGCTTGTAGGCCGCGATGAGTTCAGTCATCAGTGTGTCGTGACCTCAGTTATCTCTTTGTAGAGCGCCCTAAACGCGAACTCTCGTAATCCATCGTCGGTAGGCGCTTCCCCGTTGCAATCGCAAAACGCTTCATAGGAAGGCATCGCTTCCCAATAAAGCTGTTTAATTGCTCGTATAAAGTCCGAATATGTGATGTTCAGAGCGCTTACATAGCGCTGTATTTCTTGAAATTCCGCCTCGGTCCAACGAAGCGTTTGCGCCTCCTCATCCCAGGGGTTGGACCCAGGTCCAACACGTCGAACTACGTCTTTTTTTGCCCAACTCGGATTACTACGCGATACTACCCTTTTTATCTTGAGCCGCATGGCTACGCTCCCTTATGGCTGTTTCCGCGACGAACCAACCAAGCGGAGATACCCATGCAACTCACTTTCGAATGGGCCAATATGGCCACGCCCCGAGACCCGTTCTCGTTCTTCTACCTCAGCGACCAATGGCGCGAACTCCGATATGCCGTTCTCAGTTCGCGAGGCAACCACTGCGAATGTTGCGGCCATAGCTGGACCGTAGGCAACCCTCTGCAGGTCGATCACATCAAGCCTATTTCACACTACCCGCGCTTGGCGCTGGATCGCACAAACCTTCAAATCCTCTGCAAGATGTGCAACCAAGGAAAGTCAAATACCGACAAGACCGATTGGCGGAGGGCGGCATGAGGTATCCCTCTGGGCCGGGTCCACCAATTATTCCCCGGCCTTCGGCTTGGCTGCCGCCGCTTCCATCTTCTGCTCGTGCGCCTGCTGGCCCTGCGCGACCTTGAACACGCCGGCCTCCATCGCCTGCCGGTGCTGCTCGGCGCTCTGTGCCAAGCTCTGTTGGTGCATTTCGCGCTGCATGTTCAGCTTTTCGGTCTCAAGCTGGCGCTGCAGTTCGAACTCCAGAATTGCCAATTCGCGCTTTAGCTGGAACTCGCGCTCGGACTGGACCATCTCCGCATTCGTCTTGCGGTCCTGAGTCGCGATATCGGCCTGCGCCTGCGTGGTCTCAATCTGGGCCTTGCGCTGGTCAGCCCTCTCGTCAAGCTGGGACTGCACCTGCATGTTCTGCTGGTCGGTCTGTGCCTTGATCTGCGCGACCTGCACGGCCTCGGGGGGCGACGGCGGAACGGGCGGGTGCAAGAGCTCTCCGGTCTGCGGATCTTTCGCCTCCGGATCATTGAAAAACTTGTCGGGGTTCTTGTGCCCCATGATCCTGGTCAGCTCTGCGGCGGTGTTATACAGCGCCCTGTCATCGACCAGATTGGCCTTGCCGCCTGCTATCAACTCTTTCTGCACATTCGCGAGCGCCATGGTCTGGGCGAACTGCTGGGCCTTACCGCCGTTCCCCAGCCCGACATGAATCGTCATGTCATCGCGAGTTTTCCAGTTCCTCGGATCAACCTGCACCCACTTATTGCGCAGCCTTGCCGTTTCAGCCTGCCCGCCGTGCTTTCGGATCGTCCCATGGAGCAGCGAGAAGATATCCCGCACCCCCTCGGCCATGATGCGCGCAATCAGCTTCATGCGCATCTGCGAGGCAGAGAACACCTGCGCCACAGCCGTTGCGGACTGGTTCTGCAGCGCGTTGGCGTCAATCCCCTGCCCCTGCTTGCTCAACCCGGTGCGGGTTTCCAGCTCGGCGTCAAGGTACTGCAGCATGGGATAAATCGAGGACGTGATGTCGGGGACAACCTGCCACTGCAGCATGCCCCCTCCACCTTTGGTTCGCACGATCCCGCCGGGCCGCGATACCAATAGGTCATCAAGCGTATTCGGCCCGTTCGCCGCCTCAGGCACCTCTATGCGCGGGTTGTTGTGCAGGTACATGTTATCCAGCGCACCTCGCTTCAGCGCTGTCTTCTCCCGCTGCAATGGCATGACGAGGTCTGCAACCGACCGGCCAAAGAACCGATGCGTGATCGGAACAGGGGTCGTTGCAGCGAACGGGATCACATCGTACTTCTCAATGCAGTCCTTGCCGTCCCTTCGAAGGATCTCGCCCTTGTCCCCTCCGGTAATCACTTGGTACAGGCACGGCCTGCCATCCCCGAGATAGTCCATCCGAACATAGTGCTCGGTAATCCTGACCAGCCTTGCTGCGGTATTGATGTCCGAGGCGGTGTTGAAATGCTCCTGCACGGAATCCCGCGCCAGGGTTTCGATTTCAGTCCGGCCGGTATAGTCCGACAGCCCCTTGATCTGCTCTTCGTCAAAGCCCTCCCCGATCAACTGGGCTTCGGTCTTGGTGACAACGGTGTGGAAGCAGTAGTTGCAGTCCCGGAGGTTGCGAGCGCCGCGTTCGATGCCGAACTCCTCAGGTGGGCAACCAACAACACGAGCCTGAGCGAGCTTGCGAGTTGTTACGATCGTGACATCATGTGTGATAGGTGGCGGCTGCGCGGGAAGCGCGCTAAGCAGTGGCGCAGACAAAGCCGTTCTTCCATTTTGCGCGCAGTCGGCGCATCTTCAGTCGTTCGCACGTCCGACAGCTTCGATTCCCGTTTGACCTGAAGTAGGTATTTGCATCATCCAGAGCATGGCCCTTGGAGCAATGCGTTTTGCCCTTCATATGGTGCCCGGTCAGGCCCCGGATGGCATTCACTTGGCGGGGAACGGCCTCAAGATGTTGAGGGTTTACGCAATACCTGTTGCGGCACAAGTGGTCCAAGTCCATACCGACCGCTATCGGGCCGACGTGATATTCATACGAGAATACGTGCGACCCGACCTGCTTCTTGCCGTCAAAGAAGCACCCGTAGTTGCTTTTCCGGGTATGCGCGCCAGTCCACAGCCAACAGCCGCTATTGGGCTCAGGGATATATTTGGCCTCAAAACGCTTGATCGGAGGAGCTCGCATCAGGTAGCTGCCCCTCGCTCTTTCTCGGCCGATTCTGGCCCGTTATTGATTGAATGCGCAACAATCTTCATCTGGCCGTTTGACTCCAACACCTTCTGGCACAGCAGCATGAACTGCTCTTCGGTCTGATCAAGATAAGTTTCGCTTTCTTCCTCCTCCCGCTCCTCCCACCACACCTTGACGATGCCGACCTTCGACAGCAGCGCATCCTTGATGAACGAGTACAGGATCATGAAGCCTGGATTGCGCTGCATGAAGACGTGGTTGACGTAATCCGTCTCCTGCTGTGCAGCCTCTTCGTCTTCAGGGCCTACAGGCTCGAATCTCACGACCTCATCCGACCCCGCAAAAATGTCCATCAGGTTCGGCATCAGGCCCTCAACCGTGTCCTGCACGTCCATGGAGACGGTTTTTGAACGCCCATCCTGCGCCGGCATGTCCTTGGACATGTTGCCGAGGTAGTAGTCCATGGCGTCGGCGCGCTCTTGGGCGAGCTGGGCCGCAGTCAACGCCGCAAGCGCTCCTGCGTGCTCGCCGTTGACCATGGCTTGGACATCGCGGGTGGTCATTTTAGCCACTATGCGTAGCCCTGCTGAGCATATTGAATTACCCGATTGAAGTTCGCAGCCCGGCCAGGCTCCTCGTAACAGATCGCCATCAGGCCAAACCCATCCGCAGCGTGCGAGGACCAGTCATGCTCCGGACCGAGCCCAACATTGCGGCTTTCGTCCTTGCGCTCATGATAGAAGCCGAGAGCATCCCGACCCGGCTCCGTCGTAGCCTCGTTGAAGTACATCTTGGGGCCAAGCCGGCGCACCGCTTCGATACGGAGACTTGCGGCGCCCCTTCCCTGGTTCTTGACCGGGGGTTCGACCTTGAATCCGGCATCCCGCAGGTGGTCCTCGTATCGCTTGCCGGTGATATTGTTCTCGTTCACGCCGTCATGAGGCAGGTAGATGATGACGTCATCATAGCCCTTCGCTCTGAGCCAATTGACGTGCGTTGCAAGTACCTGCCCGACGCTTTCGTAATAGTCGAGGACTCTGATTTCCTGTCCGACCCACTGAACTATCCAGATTGTGAAAGCATCAGCCGTTGCCCCAGATCCTCCGATATCGACGAAGGCTCGAAGCGGTAAGAGTGGGTCAGCGGTGACCTTGCCGATACGCCCTTCGGCTTTGGCTTTAGCCAGGAGTTGAGCGAAGTAGGCGCCCTCGAATGCAGTCGCGTACCCGCCTTCCCAGATGTGGTCACAGCGCTCGGGATACTTGTCGAGGTCAATCGCCCGCTCGTCTTTCAGGACTTTCGGGAACCACGGGTTATGCTTCCAGTTA
>JADMIO012752848.1_pt1 | contig 43643 bp, 33 predicted proteins | sample 8958161 | NCBI WGS metagenome assembly JADMIO01 (sample SAMN16585339, study PRJNA669376) | soil metagenome | isolation source: Crop rotation soil | place: USA: Cullars Rotation, Alabama | collected 2011
GCCGCGACTTCAAGTCACGTGAATTCCAAGCTTCGGATCCCACTGTGCTGGAAAGGCGATGCAGGGGATGGGCACCGATGGGACCAAACAAAAGGTGGCCGTGACCGAGCAGCTGCGAGTAGTGCTGAAAGATGCAGACAAGCTCGATCTCGACAAGCTGCTGGAGACAACGCTCAAACTGATCGACGTCGGCCGCGACAACGGCCTCAAGATCGGGCCCGGCGCCATGAGTTATTATCAAATTCAAATGATGGCGCAATCGGGCAACGCCGGCATGGCGATGATTTCGTTCAAAATTGCGGACCCAGCCACGATGCGCGAGCAGGCATACAAACTCGCCATTGACGATGCCCGCACCAAAGCCACGCGTCTGGCAGATCTCGCCGGATTAAAGCTCGGCCGCATTCTGTCAGTGCAGGATCAGGATGCCGCGATGTCGAAGAACGACGCACAAATGAACTATTACATCATGATGGCGACGGGTCAGACAAAACCCGACGCCGAAACCGGATTGTCGTCGAGCGTCTTCGGAGAAATTCCGTTGACCGTTCATCTCAACGTGCAGTTCGAGATTCAAAAGTAGTGGTCCGCCCGATGCTTCGACTGGCCGTGTGGTAAGGGAGATATGTTGATTCGATGGGCTGGAACAATCTTGACCGTCGTTGCACTGGGAGCAAATCTTTTGGCTGCGACGACCGCTCGCGCTGAGGATTTGTATCCGAAGCATCTGGATGCGCGCACGCAGAAGGCGATCAAGGCGGGTTTGGATTTTCTCGCGAAAACGCAAACGCAGGATGGCAATTGGAATGGCACGCCGGATGCCGTTGCATATCCGACGACGATGGCATCGCTGGCGGGCATGGCGCTGCTGGCGAACGGCAACACCCCGAGTCGCGGGCCATATGCGGATAATGTTCGTCGTGCCGAATTGTGGCTGATCGGCAACGCGCAGCCCAGCGGCCTGATCACCGACGCCGCCGAAGGCAACGGCCGCTCGATGTACGGTCACGGATTTTCGCTGCTGTTTCTCAGTTCGGTTTACGGAATGGAAACCGAGCCGCGCACGCGCGATTCGATCAAGAGGGTCGTCAACAACGCCATCACGCTGACAACAAAAGCGCAAAGCCCACTCGGCGGATGGACGTATGTTCCCGGCGGCGGCGATGAAGGCTCGGTTACCGTCACGCAGATGCAGGGATTGCGCGCGGCATCGAATGCTGGATTTACCGTGCCGAAGGGAACGATCGAAGGCGCCGTGAAATATCTCGAGCGCTGCAAGACTCCGGAGAACGGCATTCGATATTCTGCCAACAGTCCGGCCGAGCCGCGCCTCGCGATCAGCGCGGCTGCGATTGCCACTTTGTACAACGCGGGCGAGTACGATTCGCGGCTGGCGGATGGATGCCTCGAATTTGTCTGGGGCCAATTCGAGTTGAATCGCAAAGAATGGTCGAAGGGTTCTGGTCACGATTACTACACGCACTTGTATGCCGCGCAGGCGTTCTATCAGGCGGGCGACAAGTATTGGGATGTCTACTTCCCGATCATCCGAGATCATCTGCTGCGCATGCAAAAATCCGACGGCTCGTGGGATGGCGACGGAATCGGCCCGGTCTATGGAACCAGCGTCGCGCTGATCATCCTGCAGCTTCCGTACAAATTTGTTCCGATCTACCAGCGATGAAGGAGCAACGTTGAGTTCAAACAATCATCCTCACCACGCAGGCGATGACGCGGATCTGAAAGGATTACAGCGACTGCGCGAGGCGCGCGACGCAATTCGCAAGCAGGTAGCGCAGGCGATCGTGGGACAGGATTATGTCGTCGAGCAATTGCTGGCGTGCCTATTCGCGCGCGGGCATTGCATCCTTGAAGGTGTGCCGGGTTTGGCAAAGACGCTGCTCGTGCGCACGCTGGCAAAGTCCCTGTCGCTCGAATTCAACCGCGTGCAATTCACGCCTGACCTGATGCCATCGGACATCACTGGCACCGAGGTAATGTACGAAGATCGATCCAGCGGCGAGAGATCATTTCGATTCATCAAGGGGCCGCTTTTTGCGAATGTAATTCTCGCGGATGAGATCAACCGCACGCCGCCCAAAACGCAGGCCGCGCTGCTCGAAGCGATGCAGGAGCGGCAAGTATCGGCCGGTGGAAAGCGGCACGCGCTGCCTGATCCATTTTTCGTTCTCGCGACGCAGAATCCGATCGAGCAGGAAGGAACTTATCCGCTTCCTGAAGCGCAACTCGATCGATTTCTGCTGAAGATTTTCGTCGGATATCCGGATGAAGCCGACGAGCAAAAAATCTATCGGCTGACGGGAACAGAAGCTTCGCACCTGGTGGAGCCTGTGCTGGGCGCCGAAGAAATGTTGTCGCTGCAGGAGATCGTCCGCCGCGTGCCGATCAGCGATTTCTGCGTGAACTACATCGCACGTTTGGTTCGATCCACACGGCCAAATGAATCAGATGCACCAAAATTTATCCGGGACTGGGTGCAGTGGGGCGTCGGCCCGCGCGGCGGACAGTCGCTGCTTATGGCATCGCGCGCCCGCGCCGCGCTCGACGGCCGGCCTGAAGTCGATATCGACGATATCAAGTCGATGGCGAACGCGGTTCTGCGACATCGAATCGTTCTCAACTACAACGCGGAATCGCAGGGGCAGACCAGCGAGACGGTGATCAAACGTTTGATCGACGAGACCGATCCGTCTCGCGTCGATGCGACAAGTCGCGCTCGGGTTGAAAGCGTACTTCGATGATCGTTCGTTGGTCGTAACAATGAACATTCCTCATGCCTTCGTACCTCGTTCCCGAAATTCTCGCCCGCATCACGCGGCTTGGACTGCGCGCGCAGCGAGTCGTTGAAGGAACGATCTCCGGTTTGCATCGCAGTCCGTTGCACGGATTGTCCGTCGAATTTGCAGATTATCGCGAGTACTCGCCAGGCGATGATCTGAAGCGTCTGGATTGGCGTGCGTACGCGCGGTCGCAGCGATACGTCGTGAAGCGGTTCGAAGAAGAATCGAATCTTCGCGCGACGATTCTGCTCGATGCCAGCCGCTCGATGAAATATGCCGCCCGCAACCGCGCAATGAGCAAGTTCGATTATGCCGCCACGCTTGCTGCGTCGTTGGCCGCGCTGTGCGTGAAGCAGCGCGACGCCGTAGGGCTGGCGCTGGTCGATCAGCAGGAGCGAACGTGGCTGCGACCCGCTGCGACGCAGGCGCAGCTTGCGCGAATCATTGATGCGCTCGAGCATGCCACACCCGATCGGCAGACCGAACTGGGTGCGGTGATTCATCGCGTGGCTGATCAGATTCGATCGCGCGGCCTGGTGATCGTCGTCTCCGATCTGCTCACCGATCTTGATGCGCTCTATTCGGGCCTGGGCAGATTGCAGCATCAGGGGCACGAGATTCTCGTGTTCCAGATTCTCGATCGCGATGAGATCGAATTACCTTTTGATGATTCGGTTCTATTTCGCGACATCGAAGGCGCGCTCGGAACAGACGGAAAGCTCGATGAGTTGCAGGCCGAGCCGTGGGCGTTTCGAAAAGCGTATCAGGCGGCGATGCGCACCTTCATCGATGATGTCGCGCAGCGCTGTCGATCCGCCGCGATCGATCATCTGTTGCTGACGACCGACACCGACCTCGGATTCGCGCTCAGCAACTATCTCCACAGCCGCCAGCGCCGCGCCGCCAGCGCCGGCGCAAAGCACGGCGGAAAAATCTCCGGCCATCGGCAGGAGCAGGAATAATCATGCACCTGCTTGCCGCCCCAATGCTGGCTGGTCTGCTGCTGGCTTCTGTGCCGATCATCATTCACCTGCTCAATCGCCGGCGCTTCCAGCTCATCGAATGGGCGCCGATGAAATATCTGAAGCTCACGATTAAAACCAATCGCCGGCGAATGCGCATCGAGCAGCTACTGCTGCTGATCGTCCGCACGTTGATCGTCGCGCTGCTGTTCATCGCGCTCGCGCGACCGGCGCTGTCCCGGAATGCCCTCGGCGGATTTCTTGCCGGCCGATCACGCACGAGCCGCGTAATCGTGATCGATGATTCGCTTTCGATGGGCTATCAGATCGAGCATCGATCCGCATTTGATTCTGCAAAAGAGGCTGCCTCGCAAATCATCCGCACGCTTCGTCCGCAGGATAGCGTGACCGTGTTGCTGACGAGCAAGCTGGATGAACCGCTCGTGCGCGAGGCCAGCATCGACGACCCGGGAAAATTGCTGTCGATGATCTCCACGCTGCATCTCGCCGACAGCGCCGCAGACTGGCCGGGTGTGCTGAAGCGTGTTGATGATCTGCTTGTGACATCAGCACATCCGCAAAAAGAACTTGTGCTCCTGACCGATCTGCGTCGCAGCGGGTGGAGCGAAGCCGTTTCAAAGATCACCGCACAACTCGCCGCCAAATCAATCGACATGAAGATCGTCGATGTCGGCAATCGCAAAACCGACAACATCGTGCTGGCGCGATTTGAGCAGCAGGATGCGCTTGCGCTCCCGGGTGTTCCGATCAAGCTGCGCGCAGCCATTCGAAACGATTCGACAACCCTCATGCGATCAGCGCAGGCGACGCTCGAGATTGATGATCAATCTCGCCCGCTCGTATTGCCCGATTTGCCGGCCGGGCAGATCACCGAGGTGCCGATTACCATCACGCTGCAAAAGCCCGGGCAGCACGTGGTGAAATTGACGCTGCCGACCGACGCACTTCCCGCTGACAACGAGCGCTGGCTGGCGATTTCGGTGCGGACGAAAATCGAGATCGCTCTAATCGACGGCCAAATCGGCAACGGGCCGTTTGAATCTTCGACCGATTTTCTTTTCGTCGCGTTCACCGCCGGCGCGGATCCGTGGCAGGTCACGCGGCGCAGCGAATCGGAATGGCAGGCATCGTCGCGCGGACTTGAATCAGCCGATGTGATCGCGATTGCGAATGTTGCCTCACTGTCCGAGCTACAAGTTAAGCGGCTGGAAAAGCTCGTCGCATCTGGCACCGGCGTGATGATCTTCGCGGGTGATCAACTCGATCCGCAGGCGTATGATGCGCGACTTTATCGCGATGGCGCTGGACTGCTTCCTGCGCGCGTAAGCGCACCGATTGATGAGCAACCCGCCGGGCTGACGGTCGAATCATTCGACGGATCGCCGCTGTCCGCGCTGGCGAAGATTGCGCCCGATGCGCTGGCGAGAATTCGTCCAAGAAAGTTTCTGGCCGCGTCGGTGTCGGATAAATCGAACGATCGCGAGGTGCGCGTGCTGGCGCGGTGGAATGATTCCGAATCGCATCCCGCGATCATCGAAAAGACCTTTGGCCGCGGGCGGGTGATCCTCTTCACCATCAGCGCCGATCGCCAGTGGAGCGAATGGCCGGTCGATCCGACGTACGTGCTGGCGACACGCAGCGCCGCGCTCGCGATCGCGCGTCCTGACTCGAGCGGCGACAACTTCATCGCCGGTCAACCGATTGCATATCGCATTGAAGAATCGCATTCAGCAATCAGCCGGCGCGTGACCGGGCCCGACGATTCAGCATCGCGCGCGATGTCGCTGGAAGATCGCGCGCTGCATGATTCGCACACATCCCGGGCCGGAAAATATGTGCTGAAATGGAAGGATGAAACGGGGGTCGATCAGTCGAGAACGCTGTGCGCCAGCTTTGACACCGTCGAAAGTAATCTGGAACCGATCGCTGAATCTGATCTGCGCAAGCTGCTGAATCCACTATCGCCAACAATCGTCCAGTGGACTGCCGGTGCTGATCCGCTGACCGAGCATGGCCGCGAAATCTGGCGCACCTTGGTGATTGCGGTGCTGACGCTCGCGCTGTTCGAAACCGCCCTGGCGGTGTGGGTCGGCCGCGAGAAGTAGCGTGAGCATCTTGCCCGCGCGCGTACAAATGCGATGGCTACTCGAACATCTTCTCCGCATCCAAACCGACAGCGCCGCAAATTCGCGCTGGCGCTTAGAGTTGCTCTCGCTGCCGCGCCACGACTCTGCATTGCTCGCCGGTGCGGTCGCATTGCTCGGCATCTTCATGGTCTGGTTGCTCTACCGCCGCGAAGGAAAAACGATCCGCACGCTCACGCGATACGTGCTGCTGAGCCTCCGATTGATCGTTCTCGCCAGCGTCGTCTTTATGCTGCTTGAGCCAGTCATCGTCTTCACGCGCGTCGATCACGTGCCATCAAATCTGCTGGTCCTGCGCGATGCATCCGAATCATCTGATCTTCGCGATGCCTACGCCGATGCTGCGCAAGCGGATCGACTGGCGGCGGCGCTGAATCTTTCTGGCAAAACAAAGGAGCTGCGCGAGCGCACGCGGCGACAACTGGCTGATCGCGCGCTCGAAGGTGGACTGTTGAACAAGCTCGGCGCGAACGGCGATCGCTCGGTGAAGGTTCAGGATTTCGCGGGAAGGCTTCTCGCCGCCACCACGCAGCCGACGACTCAATCGACTGAAGATCGATCCGCCACCGCGATCGGCGCTGCGATTCTCCAGGCGATTTCCGCAAATCAAGGTCAGCCAATCTCGGGCATTCTTCTCGTGACTGATGGCCAATCGAACAATGGCGAATCGCCGACGAAAGCTGCTGAATACGCCGCCGCCGAGGGCGTACCGGTTGTCTCGATCGCGCTAGGCACGAGCGAAGGCCCGCGGAACGCGAAGATCGACAAGATCGAAGTATCTCCGGTGGTGTTCGTGCGCGATCCAAGCCCCGTGCGCGTGCTGGTTGAATCACGCGGCCTGAAAGATCAGCCCGCGGCGCTCGTGCTGGAGCGCAATCACGACGGCGGCCCATGGGAAGAAATCGGCCGTCAGCCGATCACGCTCGAAGAATCGGGTCGTCAACAGACGATTCCATTCACATTTAAAGAAGATCGACCCGCGCGCCTCGAGCTGCGCGCAAGACTTGAAGACGTGGGTCCAGAATTAAGCACCGATGACAATGTCGGTCTGGCCGATGTTCGCGCGATCCGCCAGAAGATTCGCGTGCTGTTCATCGCAGGCGAAACATTTCCTGAAGTAGAATTCATCCGTAACGCGCTGCTCCGCGACAACACGATCAGCGCATCGACCTGGTTGCAAACTGCCGATCCCGATTACGAACAACCTGGCGATCCGCGCATCAAGCGCTTGCCGGCCAGCGCCGAAGAGCTGAACGAGTTCGACTGCATCGTGATGTACGATCCGGATCCCGCGCAGTGGCCGTCGGATTTTCCGCAGCTGGTGAACGACTTCGTCGCCAAATCCGGCGGCGGTTTGATTTACGTCGCGGGTGAGCGCAACACGAAAGATCTCTTTGATCATCCCGATGATCCGGCCAGCGCGTGGCTGAGCCTGCTGCCGGTCGTGGTTGAGCCAGGGCTTTATCACACCGATGTGTCGGTGAAGTTGTCGAGCCGCGAAGCATGGAAGCTCGATGTCACACCTGAAGGTCGCGTCGATCCGATTTTTAGTTTTGCTGAAAAGCCGGAGCAGAACGAAGCGATCATCGCAAATCTGCCGGGAATGTTCTGGCATTTTCCGGTGACGCGCGGCAAGCCCGGCGCGACGGTTCTCGCGCGGCACGGTGATGCGCGAATGCGCAACGAGCACGGCGCGCACGTGTTACTGGCGACGCAGCTGGTTGGGCCGGGACGAACATTCTTTGTCGGATTCGATTCGACATATCGATGGCGATATCTCGATGAGCATTACTTCGATGGATTTTGGGCGCGCATCATCGATCGCGCAGGCCGCAGCAAGCAACTGGGCGGGCGATATCCATATTCGCTGGCGGTCGATCGCTCCGGATATCGGCCGGGCAGTCAGGTGACGCTCACCGCGCGATTTGAAAACGTCGCCGATCGTGACACCGGCGTCGATGCGCTGCACGGTGAAGTTGAAGTCGGCACGCAGCCGCCGGTACCGATCACGCTTTCACCCAAGTCCGATGATCGAACTGTTTTTGAAACGACGTTCACGGTGGACAAACCCGGCACGCATTCCGTGCGCGTTTGGACCGGTGAACCCGATGCGTTGTCGCACGGAAACGTGCGTGCTGCCACGCTGCAGATTCCCGTCGAAGCGCCCAATGCCGAGCTCGATCAACCTGTGCAGGATCTGGCGACGCTGCAATCGGTCGCGCGGATCACCGGCGGGGCGGTGTTTGACCTCGCAAGCGCGCAAAATGCCGCCGATGCGTTCAAAATTCGCCGCGTCGCGCGAACGATTGAAGAACGTCAGGAAGTGTGGGATGCGCCAATCATCTTCTGCGTGATGCTGGCGGCCCTGTTCGTGGAATGGGTCGTTCGAAAGAAAGTAAGACTGATTTGATTCATCGATGACGACGCTGGAGCACAATCTCGCCGATCTGCCGTCGCTGCGAGAATCGTTGCGAGATCGCTTGCGCGCCTTTGCGAAGCGCGTTCGCGGACAGTTGGTGCTCGAAGCGATTGCGCGTTGGATTGCAATCATCGCGACGGCGGCGCTCGGTTCATTTCTGCTCGATCGCGCGCTGCGACTCTCGCATCTAACACGCCGGGGAATGTTGTTCGCGCTCATCGCGCTCGCGGTTGTTGAGTTAGCGCGGCGCTCGATCGCAATCACGCGACTATCGCTGGAACCCGATGTGATGGCGGCGGCGCTGGAACGAAAGGGCTCTCCTCGAATCGCCGCGCGAATCGCCACCGTGCTTGAGTCGGGAACGAACGATGATTCGTCGGATTCAATGAGGCAACGCGCGGTTATTCGATCGTACGAATCGCTTTCTGAAGTCGATTTCAACCGTCACTTTGACGAACGCAGACGACGCAATGCGCTGGCGGCGATTGGCGGAGCGATCGCACTCTGGCTCGCGATTGGATTGGTCTTTCCAGCGTCGTCGCGCTTGTGGGCCGCCAGGATGTTCGCAGGTTCCGACCAGCCTTGGCCACAGCGCACGTATCTTCAGATTGCCGGTGTTGCTGATGGCCGAATGAAAGTCCCGCGCGGCGAGGCGTTTGCGCTGCGCGTTTCTGCTCGTGAAAATTCCTTCGTTCCAGATTCGATTCACGTTCGCTGGCGGCCATCAGGCGGTGCGCGTGTGGGTGCTTCGCTGACTCGGTTCGCCGACAACGATTTCCGATACGACTTTCCCGCCATCGACTCCGATACCGAAGTTGAAATCACCGGCGGCGATGATTCTCCCGAGCCATTCATCATTCATCCGATCGATCGTCCGAAGATCACCGATCTCAAGTTGATCACGCAGCATCCCACCGAGTTGAATCCGACCACGCATGGATTTTCCGGTGACGACGCCGGCGATCTCGCGTTTCTTCCGTTGACGAAGATGCAGCTTCGCTTCGCCGCCAACACACCCATTTCGCAGGTGCAGATGAAAACCGCGACGACCCAGCCGGCGCAATCGGATCTGCATCGCATCGACGATCGAACCTTTGCGATCGATTGGACGCAGTCGGCCGCGACGCAGCTGCAGATCGAGCTCGTCGGTGAAGAGGCCGGGCTGACCAGCGTGCCGACCAGCGTCGCGATTGGACTGAAGACCGATCATCCGCCGCGCGCCACGCTCGGGTTTACTGGCGTTCGCCAGCGCGTCACCGCGCAGGCGACCATCCCGCTCACCACCGAAGCGCGCGACGATTTTGGCGTTGCGAAAATTGATCTGAACATTCGCAGCGAGTTTCTCGATCCGAACGATCCGAAGCAGGCAAAATCAACCGCCACCACTCGGCCGGTGTACGGTCCATCGACGCAGCCAATCCTTGAGAAGGATGTTCGACAACCGCAAACGCTCGAGTTGCCGGCGATGAATCTTCAGCCGGGGCATTTGTTGACACTGAGCGCAACCGCAACCGATGCGTGCTACACCGGTGCGCAGACGGCATCGTCAAGGCAGATCAGCTTTCGCGTTGTCCGGCCTGAAGAATTATTCCGCGAGATTCTGCTTCGCCAGCAATCTGAGCGGACGAAATTTCGCAAACAGCTGGATGAAGCTCGCAAGCTGCGGGAGACGATGAATCAGATGAGCACATCGTCGCCCGCGGCGATCGCGCGGCAGCATCGCGCGGCGCAGCGCGAAGTCAATCGCATCGAAAGCGCCCTGCGCGATTCGTGGACCGAGATGAAGCTGAATGTTCTGGCGACGAACGAAGCGTATGACCTGCTGGAGAAGAACGTGCTGATTCCGTTGAGGGCGTTCGATCAGGAGCTGCTGATCCCGCAGCGCGATGCGCTGGATTCGCTGAAGCCAGAGAATCCTAATGCGCTTGCTGAAGTCGTGGCGCGGCAAGATCAGATCATCGATCGCATGACGCAGATTCTGAAACAGATGAGCCAGTGGGATAGTTTTGTCGATGTGCTGAATCAGTTGAACGAGGTGATTCGCGTGCAGGGCGCTGTTGAAAAAGGAACGAATCAGCTGAAACACAAGCAATCGGACGACGTCTTCGATAAATGAGGAATGTGCTTTCGCGGGCGCGGCGGGCGACGTATCATCGCTCGGTCGCTTCAACAACAGCGGGGTCGGCATGAAAAATCGATCGTTGCTTTTCATCGCACTCATCGTTGCGGCGCTCGCGATGTGCCTCGTCGATTGCGTTCGCGCGGCCGACGATTCGAAAGTTACGCCGAGCGATCAGCTTCAGTTCCAACAAAAAAATGCGCAAGCGCAAATGCAGGAGCTGCAGGAGCGCATGTATCGGCTGGCTGAGCTCACGCGCGAGGCAGAGCCGGATGATTCTGCGCGGTTGCTGATGGCGGTGCGTAAGGCGCGCGAGCAGCTGATCATCGAGCAGATGAAGCAGTCGCTGGAGCTGCTGGCGACGAACGACTACACGCGCGCCGCAAACGAAGAAGCGGAGATATTGAAGAAGCTCGAGGAGCTGAAAAAGCTGCTCACCACGAGTGACATCGACCTGCAGCTTCAACTGGAAAAGTTGCGAACGCTTAACAGCGCGATCAAGAAACTTGACGCAGCCACGGTCGAAGAAAAGCGGCAGCGCGATCGTAGCGGCGAAGTTGCAAAACAGCCGCAGCCGATGGACGCGAAGGCGCTCGATCCTCTGAAGCAGGATCAACAGCAGAATCGACGGGCGACAGAATCGATTACGCAGACCGTGAAAAATCTCGGTGGCGCCGCAACCGCCGCCGGTGCAAAGCTTGGGGGCGCCTGCCAATCGATGTCCTTGGCAGAAGGACAATTTGGTGCGGCAAAGCCCGGTGATGCGCAGGGGAAACAGAATGAAGCGGTCGAAGCGATGCGTGCTGCGCGCAAGCAACTGGCCGAAGAGCGCGACAAGATTCTTCAGGAGCTGGAGAAGCAGGTTCGCCGTCAGGTCGTTGAAAATCTCACCGAGATGCTCGAGCGGCAAAAGTCGATTCGCGCTGCGAGTGAAACTTCTCTTGGTCGGATGAAGAGCGCTGAAGTCCCGCGCGTGACGCTCGTCAAGATCAAACAGCTAGGCGGCGCGGAGACAGCGATCGTTCGCATCGCTGATCAGACGATCGCGCTGATTGAAGAAACGCATTTCAGCGTCGCGCTTCCGCCGGCCCTCAAGCGCATTCAACAGAAATGCGCGGTGGTGGCTGCGCGATTAGACGATTCAAAGCTGGATGAGCCGATGATCGACTCGCAGAAGAAGATCGAGCGCGATCTGAAGGATTTGCTCGACACGTTTAAGCAGTTGTCCGCCAGCAAAACCACGCCCAGCAGTTGCAAGGGATGCAAAGGCGACAAGAACAAGTTGCTGGCCGAGCTCAAGGTTGTGCGGATGATGCAGATACGTGTCAATGAAGATACGAAAACTGTCGATGCGGAGCGCGCCGAAAGCGCAGCCGCTGCGGCGGCGGCCAATCTGAACCCGGTTTTGCGCGACAAGATTCTGGTTGTGCGTGATGCACAGGGCGAGGTGCAGGCGGCGATGCAGCATATTCACGATCAACTGACCGCACCGGATGAACCGGCTGATGGATCGGATGCACCGTGATGCGAAACGCTTGTAAAAATATTTCCGCGTTGCTTGGATGCGCGATGCTGGTTCTCGGCGCATCGCGGTTGATCGCGCGTGATGGCACAAGCACTTCGCCATCGACGCCTCCGACTAAACCACTCAAGTTGAATCCGTCGAGCTTAAGCCTCTCTTCGGCTGCGAATCAGCTGGCCGCGATGCGCGCCGAAGATCCAATTAAGTTCTTCGCGATGGATCTTTCGGATCTGACCAGCCTGCTCGATGCGTTCAACACGCGCGATCCGCTTCAGCCGCGGCAGGAACAGTTCGTCACCCGATTGGATGAATTGATCGCGCTGATCGAGAAACAACAAAAGGGCGGCGGCGGTGGTGGCGGCCGGCCGATGAACGACTCGGTGATCGCAAAAGGTCCTGGTGGGCAGGGTCCGATGCACGATGCGCAGTCGGGCACGAAGCAGTGGGGACAGTTGCCGCCGAAGCAGCGCGAGCAGATCCTCCAATCGCAAAACGAAGGTTTTCCAGCCGGCTTTGAGTCGATTCTGTCCAGCTATTACAAGCGCCTGGCGCAAGAGCAGGTGGGGGCAGACAGCAGCGCGCCGAGTTCTTCAGATTCACCCACCACGCAACCGGCAACGCAGCCCGAGGCGCGATGACGCATCGATTTTGCCGCGCAATATCTTCAGCATTACGTCGAGCGTTCATTGCGCGCACCATTGCGATTTGCGCGACGTTGACGATCGTTTCATTGTGTCGCGCCGGCGGCGTGCAAAAGATCGATGACACGACGGTGACCGGCGACATCGTTTCGTTCGACGGCAAAACGGTCACCGTGCAATCGCGGGACGGGCAATATCAACCGCTGCTCTTGCCGATCGACGTGCGCGATCTGATTCAGGTGAGCTTGGCTGCTGGCGCGCCTGCGCCCACGACCGCGCCCGCAACCAAGCCCGCCGCTCCCGACGAAGATGCCGCAACTCCTGAGGAATCGAGCAGTGCTCTGCGTAGATTGCTTCGGCTCGTCGGCGTGAAAGGACGAGGTAATGATGCGGCGAAGCCCGCGCCGGCAACGACTCAATCCGCAACCACACAACCAGCAGGTTCAAGAGCGTGGCAAATCAAGTTAACGAACGGCGATCTTCTGCGCGGTCAACTTCGCGGCTGGAGCGATCAGCGCATCACGTTTGATCATCCAGCCACGGGCGCGGCGCTCACGATTCCCGCGCAGCAAATCGCGGAGATCTGGCAGGCGTCACCGCAGCTTGTTCGAAAGGCCCGCGCGCTAAAAGTTGAAGCGACGGGAAACGACATTGCATTTGTCTCCAAAGACGATGACGTGGTCGCCGTATCAGGCGTTGCGCTCGGGATCGATCGCGAATCGCTTTCGTTTCGTCACGACAATCAGGATCGCAAGATCAATCTTTCTCGCGTCGTCGGCCTAGTTCTCGTGTCGCAGAAAGCCGCGGATGCAGCGACCAGCGATGCGGGCGGAGCGAACAGTTTTCACCAGGCATTTCATTTTTCATCGGGCGATGTGCTCTCAGCCCATTGGAAATCGCTGGCCGACGGCGCCGTTGAGCTGAACACTTTTTGGGACCAGTCAATCAAATTTCCCGCCGCCAAATTGAGCGCGATTGATTTCCGCAATGGGCGCGTTGTTTATCTTTCAGATCTCAAGCCGTCGCGTGTCGAGCAAACGCCGTACTTCGATCGAGTCGTGCCGTGGTGCATCGACACCGCGCTTGGTGGCGGGCCGATCGTGCTGAGCGATGGACAATATCAGCGCGGGATTTCAGTTCATTCGCGCTGCGTTTTGGAATACGACCTGCACGCGGCGTTCGATAAGTTGAAGACGAAGTTTGGATTCGAACAGCCCGCGGGCGCGATGGGTCGCGCTTCAATTCGTGTGATCGCTGATGGTAAGCCGCTGTATGAAAACGCCGATGCGCGTGGCGATCAGAAGCCGCAGGACCTGGATCTGGATGTGCACGGAATCGCCAAGTTGATTCTCGAGGTGGATTTCGGCAAGGACCAGGATGTTGGTGATCGAGTCGTTTGGGCGAACGCGCGGCTGGTTCGACAGGATGTGGGGAAATAAGTTCACGCCATGAAATTCGCACGATGCATCACGCTCGTTTTCTCGCTGCAGCTGCTCGCAGTCGTTGCGCGCGCTTCGGCACAGAATGATTCGGCTACGCAGCCGACCACGATAGCTTCGGGTGATTTTGAGGTGCACGAGTGGGTGATCTTCGTGTGCGATCCGTTCCAGCCGAAGGCAAATTCCGATGCGATGTTCATGACAACGCTTCCGGAATTTCTCAACAGCCGTCGCAAGCAGGCGCCGACGACGCAAAGCAGCGAGCCGTATCCGGTGGGGGTGATCCGATTTGTCGGCGCGAGCAACGTGAAGATCGATGTGAAGCTGAACATCACCAGCGGTGGCAAGCTGATGGCGGCCTGGCCGAAGCCGCGCTCGCGATCAGGGAATGTGCTGTGGCGAGATCTCGTGATTTCGCGCGAGCCTGGCCAGCTGAAAGCGATTGAAGAAGCTGACAGCTGGTTGAATGTTCTGCGGCGTGACGCTGCATCGGCGTATCTGACTGCGGATTCAGTTAGCGAGCGATTTTTGCTGTACGACGCCGAGCACGAGTACGCACTGCCACTGAAGCTCGCCGGCGGACGCAATGCGGACGATCCGCTGCAAGTGGCGAACACTGGCACGGTCTCGTTGCACGATGTCGCGTTCTATCGGCCTGATCCGAAAGCCGGCGCGGGCGCGTGGAGATCGGGCTTCATCGCGGAACTTTCGCCGGGGAAAAAAGTCACGCCCTCCACAGCCCCAACGTCATCACCAACGACAGCTCCTTCAACTTCGCCTGCGCAAGTTTCCGATGTTGAATCGCTGGGCGTGGAACCCGCCGATGTGAAGCAAGTGCGACTCGCTGCAACTGCGACCACGCGACCGTCCGATTTTCTATCGGATTGGAAAGATCGTCTCGCGCGAGAAGGCGTGACGAGCGCTGATCGTGACACCATCATTCGGATCCTCGCAAAGCACGCGCTGGATCCAGCGCGCCTCACGGTTGTATATCGCCTCGATCCGGCGGAGTTGGATCGGATCGTGCCAATCGAGGTGATACCAACGCCAAGGAAGTTGACGCGAGTCGGGCTCGTGATCGTGCGAAATATCGATCCCGCCGTGCCGGCCGAGATTGATGATCTCATCGTTCAGCTGGGCGATGGCGACTGGAAAGTCCGTGAGGCGGCGAGCAAATCGCTGGCATCGCTAGGTCAGGCGGCGAAAGCAAAGCTGCAATCGGCGACCAAAAATGCGGATCCCGAAATAGGACTACGCGCCGAGCGCCTGCTGGCATCCATGGAAAAGTAAGCGTTCGTTTATCGGCGAACTCGTCGGTCATGCGCAATTCCCGTTCCTCTTTTCACCTGCTACGATTCAACCGCGATGCAGCGCATCCTGAACCATATTGACGGGCTATTCGTCGAGCCGGCATCCGGCAAATACTTCGACAATATTGAGCCGGCTACTGGTCGCGCGCATTCTCTCGTTCCGGACAACGACGAAACGGACGTGAATCGCGCGGTCGAGGCAGCGGAGCGCGCCTTTCCGATTTGGTCAACCACGCCCGCCGAGTCGCGATCGAAAATTCTGCTCAAGCTCGCGGATCTGATTGAAGCGAATCTCGAAAAATTTGCACTCGCGGAAAGCACCGATACCGGCAAGCCAGTCGCGCTGGCGCGATCGCTCGACATCCCGCGAGCTGCATCGAACTTCCGCTTTTTCGCCACGGCGATCTTGCACACGCAGACTGATGCCCACATGACTGATGATCGCGCGCTGAATTACACACTGCGCCAGCCGCGCGGCGTGGCGGGGCTAATCAGTCCCTGGAATCTGCCGCTGTATTTGCTGTCGTGGAAGATTGCGCCGGCGCTGGCGACTGGAAACACAGCAGTCGCAAAGCCTTCCGAATTAACGCCGATAACGGCGAATCTCTTGGCGGAAGTTTTCGAGGAGGCAGGCCTTCCGCCTGGCGTGATTAACATCGTTCATGGGACCGGCGCCAAAGCGGGCGCGGCCATAGTCGCGCATCCAAAAGTGCCGACGATTTCATTCACCGGCGGCACGCGCACGGGCGCGGAAATTTCACGCGTAGCCGGGCCGATGTTCAAAAAACTTTCGCTCGAGCTTGGCGGGAAAAACGCAAACATTGTTTTCGCTGATGCGAATATGCCGCAGGCGATCGCCACAAGTGTGCGCGCGGCATTTTCGAACCAGGGACAAATTTGCCTCTGCGGTTCGCGAATCTTCGTCGAGAAATCCGCATTCGATAAATTTGTCGAACAGTTCGTGTCGGCTGTGAAAAAGTTGAAGATCGGTGATCCGCTTGATTCTGCGACGGATCAGGGCGCGCTGATCTCGCGGCAGCATCGCGAGAAGATTCTTCACTACATCGATCTCGCACAATCAGAAGGCGGCAAGCTGCTCGCCGGTGGAAAGGTTTCGGCGGCTCCTAATGAACGATGTCGCGATGGATTCTTCGTCGAGCCCACCGTCATCACAGGTTTGACTTCAATGTGCCGGACGAATCGCGAGGAAATCTTTGGTCCGGTCGTCACAATCACGCCGTTCGACCGCGAGGACGACGCGATCGAGATGGCCAACTGCACGGACTACGGTTTGGCGGCGACGCTGTGGACGAAGAATGTCGATCGCGTACATCGCGTTTCGGCAGCGCTGCAGGCGGGAATCATCTGGGTGAACTGCTGGATGCTGCGCGATCTTCGCACGCCGTTCGGCGGCAGCAAGCAAAGCGGCGTAGGCCGCGAAGGCGGCGAAGAGGCGATTCGCTTTTTCACCGAGACGAAGAACGTGTGCGTGGCGATCGACGCAAATGAGAAATGAACCGTCAAGACGCCAAGAGCGCCAAGAGGATCAGAGCAGAAAGCTCACCGCAGAGATGGGCGAGCATGAATACTTCAATTTCTTCTCTGTGACCTCTGCGTCTCTGCGGTGAATCTGCTTTTTCTTGGCGCTCTTGGCGTTTTGGCGTTCAAAAGGTTTTAGTATGAAGCGACGATATGAATAAAAACCTCGATTCGAACGTGATGAGCACACGCGCCGCCGAGCCGGTGGGGCCGTATCCGCATGCGAAACGCGTCGGCAATTTGCTCTTTCTTTCTGGCATTGGCCCGCGCAAGCGCGGATCAAAAGTTATCCCAGGCGTCGCGCTCGATCAAAATGGCAAAGTTATTTCCTACGACATCGTCGAACAGTGCCGCAGCGTGTTTGAAAATATCCGGCTGGTGCTCGAGGACGCCGGCGCGAAGTGGGATAACATCGTCGATGTCACCGTATTCCTGACGAACATGGATGACTTTCAAACTTACAACAAAATCTATGCTGAGTTTTTTGCTGGCCCAGGAAAGCCAAACCCGACGCGGACGACCGTGGAGATCAATCGTCTGCCGACTGAGATTGCGATCGAATTAAAAGTCATCGCGACGATCTGATTCCTTCCGACGTGCTTACTTCGCCGACAGATCCGCATTCAGAAACGACGCCAGATCCTGCTCATTAATCGCCGGCTCTCCGCCGCTCACGTTGTCCAGCTTTCCTTCCTTCATCCACTTTTCCAGCGTGCCGACCATTTCGAAGACTTCATCAAAACTGTCCGCGATGAACAGCAGCGGCTGATAGTGATCGATCTCAAAATATTGGTTGACCACCCATTCCAACTGCAGCGGATATCGCTGCACCAATGGCGATTCGATCGAGTGCTCAATTTCGCCGTAACTGCTGAGCAGGCCCGAGCCGTAGACCTTGATGTTCTTGCTGCCGGGCTTTTCGCGCATGAGGCCGAACTCAATTGTGAACCAGAAAAATCGCGCCAGCGATTTGAGGATCGAAGTGATGCGCAGGCGCTGCTCGTGAGCGTCGTCGATGTTCTGCACATGATCGGCGGCGGCGCGCGCTACCTCGCCAAATCTCACAAGCACATCCGCAAACGCGCGATCAGTGTGCATCGGCACGTGGCCGGCGATGTCGTGAAAGATGTCGGGCTCGGGCAGGTAGTCGATCGAGCTGCCGTCGCGAATTGTGATCGTCGTCGGAAATTCGCGATTGCGGATGCAGTCAAAAAATACAAACGCGGGAACATAACCACTGACGGGTTTCGCTTTGAAACCTGTTAATGGCGAGAGAAATTTGTTCACATCCTCGAGCTTGGGCACCGCATTCGGATCGAGCGCCAGATTATTCACGCCCTCGCGAAAGCGCGGGTTGGCATACTTTTCCCAGCGCGGCTTCATGCGCGCATACAGCCGCCGCCACGTGTCCTGATTCTCTTCACTGTAAAGTCGATAAGGCTGCTCGATGTAAATCTCACCATTGGCAACCGCTTGCTCGATGAAGGGGGATTTCGTGGTGGTCAGACCGATCGGAATGTTGGCAGTCGTCATTCTTGTCTTTCTCCCTCTCCCACCGGGAGAGGGCGGGGTGAGGGGGCTTCGATTAAGGGATGCGCCTCACCAGTTCGAACGCCCTCACCCTAACCCTCTCCCGGAGGGAGAGGGGACCGGAGCTTACCTTGGTTGTCCATCCGGATTACTGAATTCATTCTGATCCAGCCAGCTCATCGGATAATTGGGATCATCCAGCTGCATCGCTTGCGGCGTCAACTTCAGCGCTCGTTCGGTATCGAACATCACCGCTAGCTCTTCGGTGCGGGCGGCGTCCATGCTTGCGACGATTGTTCCCGGATGCGGGCCGTGCGGGATTCCCATCGGGTGGACGCTGAAGCTGCCGGGAGAAATTCCTTTGCGCGATCCGAAATTTCCGCGCGAATAAAACAGCACCTCGTCCGCTTCCACATTGCTGTGAACGTACGGCACTTTAATGGCCTGCGGATGATGATCGAGATATCGCGGGGCGAACGTGCAGACAACGAAACCATGACATTGAAACGTCGTCTGATACGGCGGCGGAAGATGCACGGTGCCGGTCAGCGGTTCAAAGTCCATCGCATTAAACGTGAACGGATAAACCAATCCATCCCAGCCGACGACATCAAAAGGATGACTCGCCAGCACGCAGCGCGTGAGTCGCGAACCATCTTTCACGATGACATCGACGTCGCCTTCCTTATCGATCGTGATTAATTCACTCGGTCCATGAAAATCGCGATGGTAGTACGGCGCGCCGAGTTTGATCTGACCATCGGGATTCAAATAGTTCGTCGGAATTCGCACCGGTCCAGTGCATTCCAGGATCAGGTGATCTTCGCGCTTGATATCGTCGGCAACGATTTTGTACGTCGTGCCGCGCGGGATCACGATGTAATCGAGCTCGCGATACGGCACGCGGCCAAAGACCGTCTCGACATTTCCTTTGCCTGACTGCACGAAAATGATCTCGTCCGCGCCGGCGTCGCGATACAGCGTCGTCTGCTGCGCATCGGGCTTGCATCGCCACACCGTGAGATCGGAATTGAACATCATCGGCACGCGGCCACGGATGCTGTCGCCGGCGCGCGGCAGATCGAAGCTCTTGAGATGATGATGACGCAACGCACGCTCTTCGGCGGCGACGACTTCAACGGTGCCGGCGGGCTCGCACTTTTTGGTGCGCGTCGGTGGCCGCAGGTGATACATAATCGAGTACGCGCGATCGAAGCCCTGCGTCGTCACCACGTGCTCGTAGTGAATGCCTTCGCCTTTGAAACTCTTATCCGTTTCGCGCGGGAACTTGATGTGGCGCTTTCGCGGAATCTCGCCCATTTTTCGATAAACCGGCATAGCTATGACCTCCGCAAATCCACTCTCATTTTAGACGCCAGAGCATCCGAAAAACGCGCAAAATCTTAAACCGCAAGCGTCGCCTGAGTCGCTGCCGCACCCGTGGCGGGGGCAGCGGGCGAACCATTCGCCGATCGATCGATGATCGGAGTTCGCAGCACACCCAGCCGCTCAATTTCAAGCTCAACAACATCGCCCGGCTTCAACCACGGCGCCGCATTCTGTCCACCGAGATCCAGCACGCTTCCGGTGCCAACCACACCGCCGGAGATGAGATCGCCAGGAAAAAGATCCGCATCGCGCGACGCCTGCTCGATGATCTGTGGCCAGGTGAAATGCATCGTCGCTGCATCCGCGCGCGAAAGCTCGCGACTGTTCACCAGCGCGCGCATCGCGAGGTGCAGCCGATCATCCGCATCGATTCGATCGCGAAGCGAATTGAGCGAGACCAAATATGGTCCGACCGCGGTGGCGAAATCGCGAGATTTGCCGCGATTCAATAGTCCGCCGGCCATCACTTCGCGGCGCTCGATGTCTCGCGCGACAAAGCTGTTGATGATCGTGAAGCCAGCGATGTGTTTCCACGCATCGCGCGCTTTGATGTTTCGTCCGCCGCGGCCGACGATCGCGGCGATTTGCAAACCGTAATCCAATTCTTCGCACTGCATCGGTCGATGCACCGGCTGCTCGTGTCCGTAGAGAGATGTCGGGCTCGCGAAACTAAATAGCGGCGCCTCATACCAAATTCGCGGAATGGTCAGATCGTGCGCCGCGCACCATGACTTGGCGTGCTGCTCAAACGCATCAAACTCGCGGAAGCTGCGCACGACCGGCACCGGCGGGAGGAACGGCATGCGGTCGATGCGAGAGATCTCTTCAGCTGCATCCGGCGGGGCGGGCCGCTCGGCGCGATCGCGCGACCACTGGCGAACGGCGTCGATCACATCATCCAGAAATTCCACCGTCTTGGCCAAGTCGGTGAAGTACAGCGGAATCTCGGCCAGCTCATCTTCCGAAATGCTGACATCGCCGACACTGGGTGAATGCGGCGTTGAAACTATCGGCTCGGATCGAAACAGTTCGCGCAGCTCAACTCGCCGCCCGCTCGGTAATTCAAAAACCGGGCGAGCTTCGTTGGCGTCTTTGTCGAAAACCGTCGCGAGTCTCATGTCTTCTCTGGTCCCTTCTCCCTTGGGAGAAGGTTAGGATGAGGGAGTCTCCAAGTTTCAAAACCGTTGGAGCGAGGAAACGCCCTCACCCCAGCCCTCTCCCGGAGGGAGAGGGAGCCGGAAAAATCACAGCGTGCCGCGCTTCATCTGCTCGCGTTCGATCGCTTCAAACAGCGCGGTGAAATTTCCTTCGCCGAATCCGTCGCTATTTCCACGTCGCTGAATCACTTCATAAAACAATGTCGGGCGATCGAAGATCGGCTGGCTGAAAAGCTGTAGCAAATACCCGTCCGCGCGATCGCGATCAACGAGAATCCGCAGATCCTTCAGCGGCTTGATATCTTCCTTAATCTCACCCACGCGCGACGGCATCATGTCGTAATACGTATCGGGCACATCGAGGAAATTCATTCCACGAGCGCGCATCTCGCGCACGGTCGAGATAATGTCAGCCGTCAGCAGGGCGATGTGCTGCACGCCGGGGCCTTTGTATTCGTCGATAAATTCCTGGATCTGACTGTTCTCGCTCGATGGCTCGTTAATCGGCAGGCGGACGTACCCTTCGGTTGGCCCGACGACTTTGCTCATCAGCGCGCTTCGACCAGTGTTGATGTCGAAATGCCGCGTCTCATCGAATCCGAAAATGCGGTGATAATATTCGACCCACTCGTTCATGTTTTCGACGTTCGCCACGATGTGATCGATCATCATGAACTGGATTTCGCCTTCCTCGACTCCACCGGCCATATTTACGTAACCGGGTGCGAACTGCTTGTGCTCGGTGCGCGCGATGAACGAGTGAACGGTGTCGCCATACGCAGCGATCGATCCACCTGAAAATCCGTTGCTGTGTTCAGCCTTGCGCGTGATCTTCGCGCCGCGTTTTTCAGCGGCGGCGAGCGCGGCGTCGACATCTTTCACGCGGAATGCAACGTCCTTCACGCCGTTCCCATGCTTTGAAATATGTGCGCGAATTGCATCAGCCTCAGGACCTGATCCGGCCGGCTCTGCGAAGATGAAATTCACGCGACCCTGACCGATCACGTACGCCTTGCGACCCTTCAGTCCAGTCGAAGGATCACCCTGCGCGCGTCGCCACATGCCCAGAACGTTCTCGTGATACGCCGCCCACTGATCGGCGTTGTCGACGAGAAATTCGATGTGATCCACACCTTTTAGACCAAGCGGATTTTCGCTGATCTGCTGTCCGCTGCGTTCTTTCGTCAGGTTGGCGACTGTCATGTGATTCTCCGTTTCAAAGTTGGTCGCCGCGGCGACCTGCGTTCTATTCTACGCGCCGCGATAAATGTCCACGAGAAACAAAACCGCTTCTTGTTTGCCGATATTCTCAATCGAGTGCGGCACATCGGCCGGATAATGGGCTGAATCTCCGCGGTGCAGATCGCTCGAATCATCGTTGCTGGTCAACCGAATCGACCCTTGCTGCACGGTCAAAAATTCACGCGTGCCACCAAAATGGGCGGCGCTTTTCAGCACTCCGCCAGTCTTCAACAACACCTCGTAAAATTCTACGTCCTTCTCGAGGTGTAAGGGAGACAACGTGCGAATGCGGCAATCCTTTTCCTGTCGATAATGATACGAGCGATCGTCCGCGCGAATCACATCGATGCTGGGCGTAGCATCGGGCACATCGACGAGATTTCCCAGAGACATCCCAAACGCCTGCGCAATGCGAAAAGCAACGCCGAGGGTCGGATTTGCCTGATTGCGTTCGATCTGGCTGAGCATCGAGCGCGACACGCCACATGCTGTAGAGAGTTGTTCGAGCGTCCAGCCTTTTTTCTTACGAAGCAGCCGCACGCGATCACACAGGTGCCCACCAATCGCATCGGGATCGATTGATGCGTGGTCGCGCCCATTAGTGTGCGGTTTGTGCTTCATTTCTGGTCAAAATTGCGGGTCAATCGACTCGTCCATTATATTGGAAACTGCGTCTTGCAAACTGAAATCGCCGATCTAGTATACAAGAGTCGCTGTTCGATAAATAGGAGAACAGTTCATGGCGACCGCCACCTTAAAATCAAAAACAGCCCCAAAAACAACCGGCACCACAATGCGCGGGCTGAAAAAAACCGTGGCCGGGCCGGGACTGACTTTCTCCTCTGAAATTCCGATTCCGAGCATCGGTCCCCGAGATGTTTTGGTCGCTGTCACGCACGCCGGAATCTGCGGCACCGATCGCCACATATATGAATGGGATGATTGGTCGAAGAGTCGAATCCCGCTGGGCACGACAATCGGCCACGAGTTCGTCGGCAAAGTAGTGAAGATCGGCGATGCGGTTCAGCGGGTAAAAGTCGGCACGCGCGTGAGCGCCGAAGGTCACATCGGTTGTGGCGTCTGTGAAAATTGCCGCACCGGCCAAATGCATATCTGTGAAAACATCCGCATCATCGGCATCGATCGCGATGGTGGATTCGCGCAGTTCGTCTCACTGCCTGAAGAAAACGCCTGGCCGGTGCATGCGGATATTCCCGATCACATCGCGGCGATTTTCGATCCACTCGGCAACGCAGTGCACACGGTGATGGCCGCTGGAGTGAGCGGGAAAAGCGTGCTGATCACCGGTGTTGGAATCATCGGATTGATGGCCGTGGCGATCGCAAAAGCTGCCGGCGCGATGAAGGTGATCGTCACCGATCGTGATGAAAAGCGATTGAAACTCGCCAAAGAAATGGGCGCCGACATCGCCTATAACGCAACCGACGAAGCTTGGCCGAAAAAGGCAAAGGCGGAAACCGGGCTTGGCCCGCACGTGCTGCTGGAAATGAGCGGCAACGGAAAAGCGCTTCGACAAGGCTTCACCGCGCTGCGAAATGGTGGCACGGTTGCACTGCTTGGGTTACCGAGCAAGCCCGTCGAACTGGATTTGGCAAACGACATCATCTTCAAAGGTGCGAAGGTTCTGGGCATCAACGGCCGGCTGATGTTCGAAACTTGGTATCAGGTCGAAAGTTTTCTGCTGTCCGGTAAGATCAACCTCGAGAAGATCGTGACGCATCAATTGCCGCTTGAAGATTTCGACAAAGGTTTCAAGCTGATGCAAAGCGGCGTGGCGATCAAAGTGGTGCTGAAGATTCCTTCGTAAATGCCCAACCAGAATTTCACAACACGGACGACCGAACTGCTCGCGAATCTTCGCGAGACAGGGCAGTACAAACATCTGCATCATGTGATGGGGCCGCTGGGCGCCACAGCGACGCTCGAGGGCGTTGGCGAAGTCATCGTGCTTTGCTCGAACAACTATCTTGGGCTTGCCAGTCATCCAGAAGTGATCGAGGCCGCACATCAGGGCGTGCGCGAATATGGCGCGGGCACCGCATCGGTCCGCTTCATCTGCGGCACGCTCGGCTGTCATCGCACGATCGAAAAGACGATTGCGCGATTCAGCGGAACCGAGGCAGCGCTGACCTATGTCAGCGCATGGAACGCAAACGAAGCGATCATTCCCACTGCTGCGGATAAAGAAGATGTGCTGATCAGCGATGAGCTGAACCACGCCAGCATCATCGATGCTTGTCGGCTCTCGAAATCCGAGCGAACGGTTTACAAGCACGCGGATCTTGAGGACCTCGAGGCGAAGCTCAAGCAGTACAAAGACAAAGCGGTACGCTGGGTGATCACCGATGGCGTGTTCAGCATGGAAGGCGCCGTCGCAAAGCTTCCGCAGATCGCCGATCTGTGTCAGAAATATGGTGCGATGCTCATCGTCGATGACAGCCACGGCGTCGGCGTCCTCGGCAAGACTGGCAAAGGCACCGGCGAACATTTCGGACTCTTTGCTGATCCGCGCATCGACATCATCACCGGCACGCTCGGCAAAGCGCTGGGCGGCGCAGCGGGTGGATATGTCGCGGGCAAGCAGCACGTAATCGACCTGCTCATCCAGCGATCGCGCCCAAGCTTGTTCAGCAACGCGCTTCCGGCATCGACGGCATTTAGTGCGAACAAAGCAATCGAAATAGTCGAGCACGAGCCGCAGCGCGTGGCGAAGTTGCACACAAATGTGAAGACAGTGCGTGAAGGATTGAAGAAGCGCGGCTTCGATGCACAGGATTCACCGAGCGCGATCATTCCGATCATGATCGGTGACACGGCGGAGGCGATCAAAAAGAGCAAACGCCTGCTCGACCTCGGCGTGTGGGTTGTGGCGTTTGGATTCCCGGTCGTGCCGCAAGGCAAAGCGCGGCTGCGCGTGCAGGTGAGCGCCGCTCTGGAACCGCATCACATTGAAAAGGCGCTCGACGCGTTCGCGAAGTTGTAAATTTACGTGGCATGGGCGCCTCGCCCATGCGCCCGCCACCGGCGGGACACGATATGACAGACACGATCACACCAAACACCGACGCGCGGGTTCAGGAACTCGGCCGCGATCTATTCCAGCGCGTGCAGGGTGAAGTCCCCGGCATTTTCAACAAGGGATATTGGCAAGGCCGCATCCTCGATTGGGCGATGCGCGATCCATCGTTCAAGATCGATCTGTTCCGCTTCGTCGACGTGCTGCCAAGCCTGCAAACGACCGAGCAGGTCACGCGGCATCTCAAAGAATATCTGATCAAAGACGGTCGCGAGCTTGGCGTGGTGATGGGCGCAGCGCTCAAGATCGCCGCCGGTGGACTGGGCTTCGGCACCGGAATCGCCGCAAATCAAATTCGCAAAAATGTCACCGACATGGCCCAGCGTTTCATTGTCGGCACGCATGCCAACGAAGCGCTGCCAGTCCTGAAAAAGCTCTACAAGGAAGGCTTCGCGTTCACTGTCGATCTGCTCGGGGAAGCGACGATCTCCGATCCCGAGGCCGACGCGTATCAGAAGCGATATCTCGATCTGATCGACAATCTCGTGAATGATGTTTCGCGCTGGCCGGCTGATCCGATCATCGATCAAAATCACCTTGGCCCGATCCCGCGCACGAACGTGTCGATCAAAGTTTCCGCGATGGAGCCGCACATTGATGCGATCGATGCGCGCGGCAGCGTGGAGCGATTGAAGAAGCGCGTGCTGCCGCTGTTCCTTCGCGCCAAGCAGCGAAACGTTTTCCTGAACGTCGACCTGGAACAGTTCGCGCTCAGTCGCGTGACCTATGAATTATTCGAAGAACTGCTGATGCACCCCGAGCTGCGTGACTGGCCGCACTTGGGCATCGTTGTCCAAGCGTATCTGGTGGATTCGAAATGTGATCTTCAGCGATTGATCGACCTGGCGAAGCGTCGAAATACGCCGATCACTGTGCGATTGGTGAAAGGCGCGTATTGGGATTTTGAAGTCGTCACCGCGCTGCAAAATGGTTTTCCGTGCCCGGTCTTCACCGAGAAGGCCGCGAGCGATGCGAACTACGAATCGCTCAGCCGGATGATGCTGGAAAATCACGAGTGGATTCACCCAGCCTTCGCATCGCACAACTTGCGGTCGATCGCGCACGCGGTTTCGTTCGCGGATGAATTGAAAATTCCGAAGAACGGTTATGAGATCCAGATGCTGTACGGGATGGCCGAGCCCGAGCGCGCGGCCTTGCGATCCATGGGCCATCGTGTGCGGCTGTACGCACCAGTTGGCGAGTTGCTGCCGGGCATGGCGTACCTTGTTCGACGGTTGCTCGAGAACACGAGCAACAGCGGATTTTTGAAGATCAGTCATCACGACGGCGTTGATGTCGGCAAGCTAATGGCCGCCCCGAAGCCCGGGCACAACGGTGAAGCGAGAACGGTGAAATCGATGCGAAAGTTAAAGCCTGGCGACCTTTCATCGCCATTTGATAATGCTCCGTTTACCGATTTCACAAACCGCGCGAACATCGAAGCGATGAGCGCCGCGATCGAGCGCGTGCGCGCCTCGCTGCCGCGAAAAGTTCCGGTGGTGATCGATGGGCGCACGATCGAAGGGCGAAAGGTTGTCGATCGCGAATCGCCGAACGACACGAGCATGATCGTAGCAAAAGTGTTGTACGCGACGCGCGAAGATGCGGACGCGGCGGTGAAGAGCACGCGAGCGGCGCATCCGGCGTGGCGCGATACGCCATTGAAGGATCGCGCGGCGCTGCTCGAGAAATTGGCAGATCGACTCGAGTCGGACCGTTTCGAGTTGGCGGCGCTTCAGGCATTTGAAGTTGGAAAGCCTTGGCGCGAGGCCGACGCGGATGTCGCAGAAGCGATCGACTTCTGTCGCTATTACGCGCGTCGCGCGCTTGTCGAGTTGACACCAAAACAGCAGGGCGAAGTGCCGGGTGAAGACAACTCCTTCATCTACGAAGGTCGCGGCCCGCACGTGGTTATCGCGCCGTGGAACTTCCCGCTGGCGATCCTCTGCGGCATGGCGACGGCAGCGCTCGTTGCGGGAAATCCCGTCATACTGAAACCCGCCGAGCAGAGCAGCGCGGTTGCGTATCAATTGTTTGAGCGAATGCTCGCGGTTGGATTCGATCCGAAGCTCGTGCAGTTTCTTCCGGGCGATGGCGCGGAAGTTGGCGCGGCGCTCGTCGAGCATCCGCACGTTGTCGGCATCGTTTTCACCGGCTCGCAGCAGGTCGGTCTGCACATCATCGAGGCCGCTGCGAAAGTTCATCCTGGGCAGGAGCTGGTCAAGCGCGTCGTTTGCGAGATGGGCGGGAAGAACGCCATCATCATCGATGATGATGCGGACTTGGATGAAGCGGTCGCGGGAGTGCTTAAGAGCGCGTTCGGATTCTCCGGACAGAAATGTTCGGCCGCGTCGCGCGTGGTCACGGTTGGTCCGGTGCACGAACAGTTCGTCGCACGGCTGATCGAAGCATGCAAGAGCGTCGACATTCGCCCCGCGTACGACCCGGCCAGCCAGATGGGACCGGTCATTGATCGCGATGCGTTCGATCGATTGCGCGGCGTTGCAGCGAACCCCGGCGCGGATGCAAAGCCGCTCTACACTGGCCAAACGCCGCCGAGTCTCAACGGATACTACGTTCCGCCGGCGGTGTTTGAGGTGGGCGACTCGCGTCACGCGCTGATGTGCCGCGAGCTGTTTGGGCCCGTGATCGCACTCGTGCACGCACCGACATTCGATCGGGCGCTGGAGATTGCAAACGAGTCTGCGTACAAACTGACCGGCGCGGTGTTTTCGCGCTCTCCTGTGAATCTGGAGACGGCGCGAAAAAAATTCCGCGTTGGAAATTTGTATCTGAATCGCGGCAGCACCGGAGCGCTTGTCGATCGTCAGCCTTTCGGTGGATTCGGCATGAGCGGCGGTGGGACCAAAGCAGGCGGGCCAAATTATCTTCTCAACTTTGTTGATCCGCGCGTGGTGACCGAGAACACCATGCGGCGCGGCATGACGCCGGAACTCACGGAATGAACGGGTGGCAACGTGACCGGGTGACAACGTGACAAGGTGAGGGGGTGACGGCACAATGTGCACCTGGTCATCATTTCGCTTTGTTGTCTTGTCATTTGGGAATTTCAATGAACGTTCGTACTGAGCGCGATTCTGACAACGTCATAACTTTGTGGCTGGATGCGGCTGGCAAAAGCGTCAACACGCTCAACCGCGCGATGTGGGCCGATCTTTCGGCTGCGCTCGATCAGATCGAAAAAGAAAAACCTGCGGGTGTGATTGTCGCATCGGCGAAGAACCGCACATTCATCGCAGGCGCGGATCTATTTGAGATGCGCGACATGGACCGACCTGCGCTGGAAAAATATCTGGCGGACGGTCAGGCGATTCTGAATCGACTCGCAAAGCTGCCGTGTCCAACCGTCGCCGCAATCAACGGCGATGCACTCGGCGGCGGATTGGAAGTGGCGCTGGCGTGCAAGCATCGCGTTGCCGTCGATGAAGTTGGCACGATCGGATTGCCCGAGACAAAACTTGGCCTGGTTCCCGGGTGGGGCGGCACGGTTCGCCTGCCGCGGTTGATCGGTTTGCGCGAGGCACTTTCGATTTTGACGAATGGAAAAGCAGTTCCGCCGCGCGATGCACAGCAGTTCGGCATCGTCGATGAGATCGTCGCATCCGCGGATGCGCTTCAAGCTGCGGGGAAGAATCGGCTCAAAGATCGTCCACATCCGCGCGTCGAACCGAAGCCTGAAGACTCACAAATTTTCGCCGACGTAGAAAAAGAAGTTCGCAATAAGACGCGTGGCCAATATCCGGCGCAACTTCGAGTGATCGAAGTCGCTCGCGCCGGCTGGGAAAATGGTCCCGACGCGGGGCTCGCGGCCGAGCTGAAGGGTCTTTGCGATCTTCGCGAATCACCCGAAGGAAAGAGCCTGATGCGCGCGTTCTTCCTTCGCACCGGTGCGAAGAAAGCCGCGGCCGCACGCTGTGGGGGCGAGCCTAAGAAGATCCAGAACATCGCGATCATCGGCGGCGGAATCATGGGGGCGGGCGTCGCGCACGCGATGCTTCGCGCAGGCTTTCTCGTCACCGTTATTGAAGTCAGCATCGACGCGGTCGATCGCGCAAAGCAGCGGTTGGCCATGCTGTTTCAGGATGATGTGACATCAGGCCGTTCCACGCAGAAGGCGGCCGACGATGCAATGCGAAAGCTGTCAGCGCGCACGGAATGGGAAAGCATTTCGAAAGCGGATTTCGTGCTCGAGGCCGTGCTTGAGCAGGTGGATATCAAGCGTGAAGTGCTCGCTCAAATCGATCAGTTCGCTCGTCCCGATGCCGTCATCGCAAGCAACACCAGCTCGCTCAGCATTCGCGAGTTAGCTAGCGCCACAAAAAATCCTTCGCGCGTCGTCGGCCTCCACTTTTTCAATCCCGTGCCGCGCATGGCACTGGTTGAAGTTGTCGCGCTGCCGGAGACCGATCCTGTCGCCGCAGCGACTGCGGTGGCGCTTGCGACAAAGCTCGGCAAGACCCCAGTCGTAGTTGGCGACGGCGCCGGTTTCATCGTCAATCGCGTGCTAATGCCGTATCTATCCGAAGGCATGCGAATGGTCGGTGAAGGTTATGCGGTCGATGCGATCGACAAGCCGATCGTCGACTGGGGCATGCCGATGGGTCCGCTTACGCTGATCGATCAAATTGGCGTTGATGTGATCGTCGGAATTTTCAATGCGATGTCGCCGGCGCTTGGCGAGCGCGTTGTGCTGCCACGCCGCGCTGATCAGGTGCTGGAGCGCGGGTGGCTTGGCAAAAAATCCGGCAAAGGTTTTTACAGTTACCCGCCCAAAGATCAGCGAACGACGAAACCGACGGTGAATGCAGAGCTGGCGAAATTGCTGTGCGGAACGGATGCAAAAGCGCGCGAGCTTCCCGCAGTCGCGATGCAAAATCGCCTGCTGTTGCCGATGGTGAACGAGGCCGCGCGATTGCTCGGTGAAGGGGTGGCCGATTCAACCGACGCGATCGACCTGGCGACGCTGCTGGGCATGGGGTTCCCGCAATTTCGTGGTGGTTTGGCAGCGTATGCCGACTCAATTGGCGCTGCCGATATTGTTCGATTGCTCGAAGAACACGCAGCGACGCATGGGGCCCGCTTTGAACCAGCACCGCTGCTGCGCGATCTTGCGCGCGACAATCGAAAGCTCGCCGATTATCGAAGCGGGGCGCGATGATGCTGCGCATTGCGCGTCGACAAACGGAGACGTGGTCGCTCAAGCGACCACGCCGGCGCGGAACTTCAGCACGTGCCCATGTAATATCCGCCGTTCACGTGAATCACCTGTCCCGTGATGTATCGCGCAAGATCCGAGCACAAAAACAGCGCCGCACCGACGATGTCATCGACATTTCCCAGTCGTCCCATCGGAATCTGCGTCATAAAACTCTGCTTCAGCTCCGGCGTGAAATCTTTCGTCATCTCCGTTTCGACAACTCCCGGTGCGATCGCGTTGACAGTAATTTTGTTTCGCGCCAATTCCCGCGCCGCGACTTTCGTCAGCGCGACAACGCCCGCTTTGCTCGGGGCGTAGTTCGCCTGTCCGAAAAATCCAAGTGTCGCAGCGACCGAAGCCATGTTCACGATTCTTCCGCCCGGGCGAATCAGCTCGTTCAGTTTCTGGATCACGTTGAATGTTCCGCCAAGGTTGACGCTGATCACCGCTTGAAAATCTTCCGCGGTCATCTTGCGCATCGATCGGTCTCGCAGAACGCCGGCATTGTTGATCAGAATATCGAGCCCGCCGTAATCGCGCTTGATCGTCTCGGCCATCGCGGCCACTTCGTCGGGTTTCGAAATATCGCACGCGATCGACTTAGTTCCGTGATTGATCGACTTGGCGACTTGATCGGCGTCGGCGCGATTTCGGCCTTCCGGATCTTCAAAATAGTTGACGATGCAGCGCGCTCCATGCCGACCCAGCGCCGAAAGAATTCCCGCTCCAATCCCGCGCGAACTGCCGGTCACGAGGGCTACTTTTCCGCTGAAATCCAATGCTTTTTCGAATGATGTTGATTCTGCCATGCGATTGAAGATAACAAAGAAGCAAGAAATGAACGAGAGACATTGAATGGCCAACAAATCTTCCGATCCGATTCGCGTGTTGACGGCGGTGCCGATTTGCGATGGGCACGATAGCGCGATCAACACGGTGAACCTCGAGTTCGTTCGCAACGGCATTGAGGTGATTTATCTCGGCTACCATCGACCGGTGACGGATGTCGTGCGCGCGGCGATTCAGGAGGACGTGCGCGCGGTCGGCATCAGCAGCTATAACGGCGGACACATCGAATATTTCGCGCAAGTCGTCGCAGCCTTAAAGAAAAAAGGCGCCGGTGACATCAAAGTTTTCGGTGGCGGCGGGGGAACGATCAGCAGCGCCGATGTGATCGAGATGGAAAAGCGCGGCGTCGACAAGATCTTCCCCGCAGGTACTCCGCTCAACGCGCTCGTCGATCACGTGAAGAAAAACTACAGCCGCGGGCTTAAGCCCGCTGGTCCCCTCAAACCAAATTCAGATCGCTACATCGCAAAAGTGGTCAGTGGCGAAATCACGCCGCTCAAATCTTCGACGAACGGCGCCGGCGCACCACTCACAATCGGCATCACCGGTCCGGGCGGTGCGGGAAAGACTACGCTCATAGACGAGCTTGTTCTGCGCGTGCTCAACAGCAATCCAACCGCGCGCATCGCGGTGCTCTCGCACGATCCGAGCATCATCAGCGAAGGCGCATTGCTCGGCGATCGCGCCGCGATGATCTGGAGCCAGAACGACCGCGTGTTTATGCACAGCCTCGCGACGCGGGGGCGCGAAGGTGGGCTTTCGCCGCGCACCGAAAAGGCGCTGGCGTCGCTTCGACGGATGCCGTTCGATGTGATCTTTGTTGAGACTGTGGGGACCGGGCAGGAAGCAACGCCTTTTGCGAATCGCCTGGTCGATCGATCACTCTTCGTGATGAGCCCCGAGTACGGCAGCCGATTGCAGTTGCAAAAAATCGCGATGCTCGATCTCGCGGATTTTGTCGTGATCAACAAATCGGATTTGGCCGGTGCGCGAACGGCCGCCAATGAAGTCGAGCAGCGACTGCAGGCGAATCATAAAGACCAACAGGTGATGTCGACCGTGTCAAAGCATCATCGCGACGCCGGCGTGGACGCGCTGTTCCAAATGCTAACGGAGAATTCGAACGCCAAGACGCCAAGAAGCCGAGGGAAAACGCAGAGAGTCAAAGCTTAGCGTTTTTCGCATTCTTGGAGTCTTGGCGTCTTGGCGTTCAAAATTGTTTGAGGTGTGAAATGGGAATGCTTTCTGACATCAGCGACGCGATTGAGTCTTACAACAATTCTGTCGACGCCGAGGTGAAGCGCGTTCGGTCCGATCCGAAGGCGGCGAAGGAAGTGCTCGATCGATATGAACAACTGCGCGCGTCGATTCCTAAGAGCAAAACACCAACCGGCATTGAGCTGCCGCGCCTCGCGCTCCCGGATTACGACGAAGCCGGACAAATCGCGCGCTATCTGATGGGTGAAGGATTGCCGGGCGAGTTTCCATTCGTCAACAGTGCCTATCGCGAGTTGTATCTCGAACCGCTGCACGCGCCGGTCCCGCAAAACGGAAATGGGCACGTCAACGGAAAATCGAAGAAGCTTTCGAAAAATGGAAACGGAAAAGCCGGTCACAACGACGTCGGCGGCGCCGCAACAAAAGCGGAAGAGCCAACGCGACTCTTCGCCGGGCTCGGACTCGCTGAAGACACCAACGAACGTTTTCACTATCTCACTTCGCACCAGAAATCCGCGCGCCTCTCAACCGCATTCGACGGTCCAACTCTGTACGGCGTCGACTCCGACGCCGACGGTGTCTTCGGCAAAATCGGCGAGGGTGGCGTTGCGATCGACACCGTCGAAGACATGGTTCGTCTCTACGATGGCTTCGATCTCACGCTCGACGGCACATCCGTCAGCATGACGATCAACGGCCCGGCCCCCGTGATCATGGCGATGTTCGTCGCGGCCGCGCGACGTCGATTTGGCAAAGACGTCATTCCAAAACTGCGGGGGACGGTTCAAGCTGACATCCTGAAGGAAGTGCAGGCGCAGAACGAGTGCCTGTATCCGGTGGATGCATCGCTGCGTTTTCTCACTGACATGGTTGAATACACCACGCAGCACATGCCGCGCTGGTATCCAGTTTCGATCAGCGGCTATCACATCGCCGAGGCTGGCGCGACGCCGGTGCAACAAGCCGCGTACACACTTTCAAACGGTTTCGAGTACGTGAAGATGTTCAAGAAGCGCGGCCTTGAGCTCGAGCAGTTCGCGCCGCGACTCAGCTTCTTCCTCGACTGCGGGTTGGATCTTGAATACCTCGTGCTCGGTCGAGTGTGTCGCAAGATTTGGGCGATTGGCATGCGCGATATTTTCAACGCGCAGAAGAAAGGCCAGATCCTTAAGCTGCACACGCAGACATCCGGACGATCGTTAATCGCCGCCGAGTTCCAAAACAATCTCACGCGCACCGCGGTTGAGCTGATGCTCGCGTACATGAACGCGACTAACAGTTGTCACAGCAACAGCGCCGATGAGCCGTTCACCACTCCCGGCGAGCAGTACGTGAAGCTGGCCGCTCAGGCGCAGGCGATCCTTCTGGAAGAGTCCGGCCTGTTCAAGCACATGATGGACACGCTGCCGGGTAGCCCGGGCATGAAGATTGTGGAGAAAGCGGTTGAGGATGCGATCCTCGCCGAGTTCCGCGAGATGGATCGTCTGGGGGGAGTCCTCGCAGCCGTCGAGCAGAGGTATCAGCGCAGCCAAATCCAAAACGCCGCGCATCGTTACGAGCAGCAAATCTACAGCAACGTGCGACCGATCATCGGCCTGAACAAATACAGCGAAGGCAGCAGCATGCCGACGATCAGCGTGATCCGCACCGCGCGCAAGAAGCAGGAGCTGCAGGTGAAGCGCCTGCGAGATTTCAAAAAGAAAAACGCGAAGAAATCCGAAGCAGCCCTCGATCGATTAGAAAAAGTAGTCGAAGAAAACGGCAATACGTTCGCCGAGCTACTGGAGACGGTAGAAGTCTGTTCTCTCGGACAAATCACGGAACGACTGCAGACGGTGGTAGGGAAATATCGGCCGACGATTTGATGACGTGAACTTTCCTCTGCCTCATCGTTTGTTGTCCGCGGCTACGAATCTCCTTCTGCCTTTGGAAGGATCGTGAGGAATTTTCGCCACGGTCCGACGGCGTCGCGGTATTGGTACGCCATGCACTTTGCGATCTGATGCAGGTGATTCATGTCGTGCACCGTCCACGTGGCGATGAGCTGCGCGAGCGTAACTGCGCCAAAATCGGGATGGGTGCCGCGGCGCGTGAGCTTCTCGTCCGTTAGATTCATCGCACGTAACTCTGCGAGACTTTTCTGTCGCTCCTGCGCGAACCTGTCGAGTAGCTCGTTCATCGACTTTCCCTTGCTCGTCTCATACATCGCGTAGCGACCGAACGGATCAAACGCTTTGCTCTCACCCTGGTCCAAAATCATCCGCACGCGCGGCAGCCAGTTCGTGCGCTCGGCGTGGATCAGATGTCCTACGACATCAAATGGACTGAACGTGTTTGGTCCATAATTGCTGAGCGTCCAAAATCGTCGAGTCCGGAAAGCAATGCGTCGAGCGTGGCCGGCGTGCGCTGGAGGACCAAGAGCGAGCGATCGAGCGTGAAAGCCATGCGGAATCCGAGTGCAGCGCGAAACGCAGCATAGCGAATCACGCGCGGAATTCGAACATGAAGGCGATCGGTCACTCGTCAATCAGAATTTAATCAGTGCTCACGCGGCTGCGGATTGCTTCGCGTCGGAGAATGAATTGTCTAAACTCATCGCGTGGCTCGCGGTGTTCCATCCATCCGAATCTTTCCAATGAGCGACCAGCTCGCCGGCTTTGTTGGACGGAGCATTGAAGATGTGCAGCGACGCGTGTTCCTACGGGAGCTTCCACACAAGCGCAATGGTCGTTGGCCTTATCAGCGCACCGGTCTGAATGCACCACTCGGCACGCTGGTGCTGTTTCAATTCAAAGCACGCATCGTCGCCAGTGCGGTGTTCATCCGCGATGAGAAGTTCGCACGCCCGCGACGCGGTTGCAGCGGCGTGCTGCACTTCAAACCAGAATCGTTCCGCATATTCGATCCCCTCGACGTTTCAGACATGCGAAAAGTCTGGCCCAGCTTCCGTGCGTTCGGACATGTGAAGCAGCATCTGAATCCGACGCGGTACGCGCAATTTAATCGACGGTTGAAGAACGTGCAGATTGGATGAACGCCAAGACGCCAAGAAGAGATATTCACCGCAGAGACGCAGAGATCACAGAGAAGAAATCATAAAGTTCCTTCTCTCCGCGAACTCTGCGTCTCCGCGGTGATTTGAATGATCTGCGTTCGTCGGCGTTCATCCGCGGCTAAATATTCATCTGACTTCGGTACAACTCCGTGCTCACGTATTTCATTCCCGAGTCAATCGCCAGCGTCACTACCGTTTTGTCTGGGCTTAATCGCTTTGCAACTTGCATCGCCGCCAGCACGTTGGCTCCGCTGGATGTGCCGGCGAAGATCGCTTCTTCTTTCGTTAACCTTCTGGCCATTTCATTCGCGTCGTGCGTTGTGATCGGCACGATCTCGTCGATCATACTCGCGTCAAAAAGTGGCGGGGCGAAGCCGATGCCGATGCCTTCGATCTTGTGCGCGCCGGGTTTTCCACCAGACAGTACCGCTGACTCTCCAGGTTCGACTGCGATGAGTTTCACCTTCGGGTTGTGTCGCTTGAGCACCGTCGCCACTCCGCTCAACGATGCGCCGGTGCCAACGCATTGCACGAACGCGTCTACCTTTCCATTTGTCTGATTCCAGATCTCCTCGCCGAGCGGAAAATATCCGCCGATGCTGTCGCGATTGTTCAGCTGATCAATCCACAGCGTATTCGGCGCGCGACTCATCTCTCGCGCAGCCTCGATCATGTCATAGAAAAGCTTCTTCGTGCTCAGCCCGTTGTCGCTGGAAATCAGCGTGAGCTGCGCGCCCAGCGCCGCCATGTGATCGCGCTTCTCCTGGCTGAACGCATCGGACGTGACGATGCGAATGGGATATCCCTTTGCGGCGCAAACGAGCGCGAGCGATGATCCGGTGCTTCCGCCTGTGTATTCGATGACGGTGCATTTGGATGGATCGCGCGGATCGAGTCGGCCATCCTCTTCCGCGCGCGAAATCACGGCCAGCGCCATTCGATCTTTCATGCTGCCGGTTGGATTCTGCGATTCGAGCTTCACCAAAACCTGCGCGCAATCGGGTGGAACAATCTTTCGCAGCCGAACCAACGGCGTGTTGCCGATGGCACTGAGGACGTGATGACTCGAAGAGTCCATCAATGGCTGTGCTCCGCTGGGCGTTGCTTAAAGAAGAACAAACATGCTGCGATGAACGCCACGAGCACCGCCGACGCGGTGTAGCGGCTCATTCCAAAGCCGCCGTGATCGCGCGGCTTGTCGAACAGATCTCCCAGTACCGCACCCAACGGTCGCGTGAGGATGAACGCTGCCCAAAACAAGGCGACGCGCGAGATCTTTGTGAACAGGTACAGACAAACGACGATCGCAATCATTCCGCCGAAGACCAGCGCCGCGCCGCCGTATCCCAAGCCTAATCCCGGTGGCGGTTCGTCGCGATCGGCGGCCACCCAATCGCCCAGCGCGGTGCCGAGTGTTTGCGAGAACATGATCGTGAGCCAGTAGAACATCTCCGCTTTTGCACTCGTCAAACTTCTGAACGACACGGTGCCGAGCGTGCGATACCACACGAACAGCGATGTCATCAGCAGTGCCAACAGCAGCAGCGATCCGCCGGCGTATCCGATGTGCAGGTCGCGCGTCGCCAGGTCTGCCAGCGTCGTGCCGACTGTTGTTGTCGCGACGATCGTTGCCCAATACAACGCCGGATGAAATCGCGTCGCCTTGATCTGCCAGACAACGAAGATCGCAAACAGAACAGCGAAGATGGCCGTGCCCACCACGTATCCGAGATTCATCGACATCGAGACCGCATCGCCGCCGGTTTCGCCGAGCGTGGTGGCTGCGATCTTGATGATCCAAAATAGCAGCGTGACTTGCGGCACCTTCAATGATCGATGCGAAGTGGTTCTCGCGAGCGTGTCTTCCGAGCTTTGCATGCAGGGAATATAGTGAGCGGCGTCTTCGTGTGTTAGAAATGTTCTGATCGTATCGCGGTTAACAAGTATCTTTTTCGACTGACAAGGAGTAACCGATGCCCAGCACCATTCGACTGCACCGTGTTCTTAAAACCAATCCGCAGAAACTCTACAAAGCATTTCTCAATCCCGAAGCGATGAGCAAATGGCTGCCGCCGAATGGTTTCACGTGCAAAGTCCACTCGATGGACGCGAAGGTTGGCGGCTCTTTCAAAATGTCGTTCACCAATTTCTCCTCCGGCAAGAGTCACTCATTCGGCGGGAAGTACATCGAGCTCGTCCCCGGCGAACGCCTCGTCTACACCGATGTGTTCGATGATCCGAACATGCCCGGCGAAATGCGCACGACGATCGCGCTGAAAAAAGTCGCGTGCGGCACGGAGATGAACATCACGCAGGAAGGCATTCCCGACATGATCCCGCCAGAAATGTGCTACCTCGGCTGGCAGGAATCGCTGACGCTGTTGACGATGCTGGTCGAGCCGGAAATTCCGGACTAACTGAATCTGACCATCTGGTGATCTGGAAATCTGATCGTCTGATGATTGAATTCCTATGGTCAGATGATCAGATCGTCAGATCGCCAGATATCACGCCCGTTTGCGTCGCGTGCCGAGGCTGATGAATCCAAAACATACGAGGCCCATTGTGGCTGGCTCAGGGACCCAGTAGACGTCGAATCGCGCCATCTGCGCGCCGGCATAGAGTCCGCCGGTGAACGTGCCGTTCGCGCCGATGGTCGCTGAATCGTAATACGCCGCGCCCGTCGGAAATGCATCGCCTGCGCCGTACGGGTTTCCCCAGTTGGCACCGCCCGCGCCGCTGCCGCGGTTATTCGGATCGGCAAAATACACCGTCGACGTCGCCGCGTCGTATCCCGCGCCGGCGACCCGGTGATAGCTGTCCTCCCACCACGTGGCTACCGTCGGCTTTGGAGGTGCATCGAGAAAAATCAGCGGCGCCTGCTCGGCATCGATCGACGCTTGATACGAGGTGAACATCGACGTCGACGCTGTGTTCACTCCGTTCTTGCGAACTTTGCCCGCGGCGGCGTTCCAGGTGTACACGTCGTGGTGGACAACACCTGCGCCGACCCACCCGGCGATGATCTGATCCTCGGACTGCTGCGCGCCGGTGTTGGTGAAATCGAAGAATTTGATCGTCGTGTCCTCAATGTCGTAGGTCATGCGCTGAAGCCAGCTTGGGTTGGCGGGATCACCGACGCCCGGCGCGTGCGTGAACAATCCGTTGGCACCTTGCTGCTGCTCGAGTTGATAGAGAATGTCAGAGAAGGCGGTCGTCCAGCACCAGCCGCCGTCGTATCCCCATTGCACGCCCGGACCGTTACCGGCGGTGGGTACGGTGCGAACGTAGCTCGGCGAGGTAGGGTTGTGAAACGCGCCGGCGCCGCCGGGCAAGCCGAAGAATCCCACGCCGCCAACGTTTGATCCTGGGTTGTGATAATCCGCCGCCGGACCTGATCCCGCCCATTGATGTTGATAAAAATCCGGAAGCTGCGGAACGTACTGCGGCGCGGCATCAGTATGCCCCGCGCTCAGCATGCCGCTCAACACCGCAACCGCCACAGTCATCGAAGCGAACCGCGCGCGGTGCGCCCCAGCCAGTTGATCCCAATTCATATGTTCTCCAAGCCCGCAGACGAAGTGCATCCAGCATCCAAGCTGGATTTCGCAATATCACAATCATTGACCGCCATGAATGCAAGAGAAATCGATGGCTACGTTGAAAGAGTTTGTGGCGCATTGAGCAGGCGAGGGGATCGACAAACGTACGTCTCGCATTGTGATTGCACCAATGGGACATCGGATGGGATTTGTTCCGTCACCCGGCTGAGGGAATCTACAGATCGGTTGATGGAGATAATCAGCATACAGATCCGCGCGCTGTTCCGCCGATCTTCTATCCATGCCCATTCCGCGCGCTCGTCGAGCTCACCGATATGTTGAACCTCTCGAAACTCGCCGCCTGTTCTCCGCCGCTATCTTTCCAGCACATTGGGATCCTAAGCTTAGAATTCCACGTGGACAAGTTGTCGCGGCCGCTTCTATAGTGTCACCTAAATACTAGTGACTCCAGCGTAACTGGACTGGCCACAGTTAGGCCGCAAATGTAATCACACTGGCTCACCTTCGGGTGGGCCTTTCTGCGTTCGCGAGTGGACCCGATAAGCTCATGGAGCGGCGTAACCGTCGCACAGGAAGGACAGAGAAAGCGCGGATCTGGGAAGTGACGGACAGAACGGTCAGGACCTGGATTGGGGAGGCGGTTGCCGCCGCTGCTGCTGACGGTGTGACGTTCTCTGTTCCGGTCACACCACATACGTTCCGCCATTCCTATGCGATGCACATGCTGTATGCCGGTATACCGCTGAAAGTTCTGCAAAGCCTGATGGGACATAAGTCCATCAGTTCAACGGAAGTCTACACGAAGGTTTTTGCGCTGGATGTGGCTGCCCGGCACCGGGTGCAGTTTGCGATGCCGGAGTCTGATGCGGTTGCGATGCTGAAACAATTATCCTGAGAATAAATGCCTTGGCCTTTATATGGAAATGTGGAACTGAGTGGATATGCTGTTTTTGTCTGTTAAACAGAGAAGCTGGCTGTTATCCACTGAGAAGCGAACGAAACAGTCGGGAAAATCTCCCATTATCGTAGAGATCCGCATTATTAATCTCAGGAGCCTGTGTAGCGTTTATAGGAAGTAGTGTTCTGTCATGATGCCTGCAAGCGGTAACGAAAACGATTTGAATATGCCTTCAGGAACAATAGAAATCTTCGTGCGGTGTTACGTTGAAGTGGAGCGGATTATGTCAGCAATGGACAGAACAACCTAATGAACACAGAACCATGATGTGGTCTGTCCTTTTACAGCCAGTAGTGCTCGCCGCAGTCGAGCGACAGGGCGAAGCCCTCGGCTGGTTGCCCTCGCCGCTGGGCTGGCGGCCGTCTATGGCCCTGCAAACGCGCCAGAAACGCCGTCGAAGCCGTGTGCGAGACACCGCGGCCGGCCGCCGGCGTTGTGGATACCTCGCGGAAAACTTGGCCCTCACTGACAGATGAGGGGCGGACGTTGACACTTGAGGGGCCGACTCACCCGGCGCGGCGTTGACAGATGAGGGGCAGGCTCGATTTCGGCCGGCGACGTGGAGCTGGCCAGCCTCGCAAATCGGCGAAAACGCCTGATTTTACGCGAGTTTCCCACAGATGATGTGGACAAGCCTGGGGATAAGTGCCCTGCGGTATTGACACTTGAGGGGCGCGACTACTGACAGATGAGGGGCGCGATCCTTGACACTTGAGGGGCAGAGTGCTGACAGATGAGGGGCGCACCTATTGACATTTGAGGGGCTGTCCACAGGCAGAAAATCCAGCATTTGCAAGGGTTTCCGCCCGTTTTTCGGCCACCGCTAACCTGTCTTTTAACCTGCTTTTAAACCAATATTTATAAACCTTGTTTTTAACCAGGGCTGCGCCCTGTGCGCGTGACCGCGCACGCCGAAGGGGGGTGCCCCCCCTTCTCGAACCCTCCCGGTCGAGTGAGCGAGGAAGCACCAGGGAACAGCACTTATATATTCTGCTTACACACGATGCCTGAAAAAACTTCCCTTGGGGTTATCCACTTATCCACGGGGATATTTTTATAATTATTTTTTTTATAGTTTTTAGATCTTCTTTTTTAGAGCGCCTTGTAGGCCTTTATCCATGCTGGTTCTAGAGAAGGTGTTGTGACAAATTGCCCTTTCAGTGTGACAAATCACCCTCAAATGACAGTCCTGTCTGTGACAAATTGCCCTTAACCCTGTGACAAATTGCCCTCAGAAGAAGCTGTTTTTTCACAAAGTTATCCCTGCTTATTGACTCTTTTTTATTTAGTGTGACAATCTAAAAACTTGTCACACTTCACATGGATCTGTCATGGCGGAAACAGCGGTTATCAATCACAAGAAACGTAAAAATAGCCCGCGAATCGTCCAGTCAAACGACCTCACTGAGGCGGCATATAGTCTCTCCCGGGATCAAAAACGTATGCTGTATCTGTTCGTTGACCAGATCAGAAAATCTGATGGCACCCTACAGGAACATGACGGTATCTGCGAGATCCATGTTGCTAAATATGCTGAAATATTCGGATTGACCTCTGCGGAAGCCAGTAAGGATATACGGCAGGCATTGAAGAGTTTCGCGGGGAAGGAAGTGGTTTTTTATCGCCCTGAAGAGGATGCCGGCGATGAAAAAGGCTATGAATCTTTTCCTTGGTTTATCAAACGTGCGCACAGTCCATCCAGAGGGCTTTACAGTGTACATATCAACCCATATCTCATTCCCTTCTTTATCGGGTTACAGAACCGGTTTACGCAGTTTCGGCTTAGTGAAACAAAAGAAATCACCAATCCGTATGCCATGCGTTTATACGAATCCCTGTGTCAGTATCGTAAGCCGGATGGCTCAGGCATCGTCTCTCTGAAAATCGACTGGATCATAGAGCGTTACCAGCTGCCTCAAAGTTACCAGCGTATGCCTGACTTCCGCCGCCGCTTCCTGCAGGTCTGTGTTAATGAGATCAACAGCAGAACTCCAATGCGCCTCTCATACATTGAGAAAAAGAAAGGCCGCCAGACGACTCATATCGTATTTTCCTTCCGCGATATCACTTCCATGACGACAGGATAGTCTGAGGGTTATCTGTCACAGATTTGAGGGTGGTTCGTCACATTTGTTCTGACCTACTGAGGGTAATTTGTCACAGTTTTGCTGTTTCCTTCAGCCTGCATGGATTTTCTCATACTTTTTGAACTGTAATTTTTAAGGAAGCCAAATTTGAGGGCAGTTTGTCACAGTTGATTTCCTTCTCTTTCCCTTCGTCATGTGACTTGATATCGGGGGTTAGTTCGTCATCATTGATGAGGGTTGATTATCACAGTTTATTACTCTGAATTGGCTATCCGCGTGTGTACCTCTACCTGGAGTTTTTCCCACGGTGGATATTTCTTCTTGCGCTGAGCGTAAGAGCTATCTGACAGAACAGTTCTTCTTTGCTTCCTCGCCAGTTCGCTCGCTATGCTCGGTTACACGGCTGCGGCGAGCGCTAGTGATAATAAGTGACTGAGGTATGTGCTCTTCTTATCTCCTTTTGTAGTGTTGCTCTTATTTTAAACAACTTTGCGGTTTTTTGATGACTTTGCGATTTTGTTGTTGCTTTGCAGTAAATTGCAAGATTTAATAAAAAAACGCAAAGCAATGATTAAAGGATGTTCAGAATGAAACTCATGGAAACACTTAACCAGTGCATAAACGCTGGTCATGAAATGACGAAGGCTATCGCCATTGCACAGTTTAATGATGACAGCCCGGAAGCGAGGAAAATAACCCGGCGCTGGAGAATAGGTGAAGCAGCGGATTTAGTTGGGGTTTCTTCTCAGGCTATCAGAGATGCCGAGAAAGCAGGGCGACTACCGCACCCGGATATGGAAATTCGAGGACGGGTTGAGCAACGTGTTGGTTATACAATTGAACAAATTAATCATATGCGTGATGTGTTTGGTACGCGATTGCGACGTGCTGAAGACGTATTTCCACCGGTGATCGGGGTTGCTGCCCATAAAGGAGGCGTTTACAAAACCTCAGTTTCTGTTCATCTTGCTCAGGATCTGGCTCTGAAGGGGCTACGTGTTTTGCTCGTGGAAGGTAACGACCCCCAGGGAACAGCCTCAATGTATCACGGATGGGTACCAGATCTTCATATTCATGCAGAAGACACTCTCCTGCCTTTCTATCTTGGGGAAAAGGACGATGTCACTTATGCAATAAAGCCCACTTGCTGGCCGGGGCTTGACATTATTCCTTCCTGTCTGGCTCTGCACCGTATTGAAACTGAGTTAATGGGCAAATTTGATGAAGGTAAACTGCCCACCGATCCACACCTGATGCTCCGACTGGCCATTGAAACTGTTGCTCATGACTATGATGTCATAGTTATTGACAGCGCGCCTAACCTGGGTATCGGCACGATTAATGTCGTATGTGCTGGGGAAAG